>LAZR01000601.1_pt1 | contig 26638 bp, 23 predicted proteins | sample 329461 | NCBI WGS metagenome assembly LAZR01 (sample SAMN03002196, study PRJNA259156) | marine sediment metagenome | biome: sea floor; feature: Hydrothermal impacted sediments; material: marine sediment; isolation source: Loki non-amplified sample from Loki's castle hydrothermal vent sediment ...
GATAATATAGATACCATAGTAGGAACGAACCCTGTAGGAGCCGTCTTTTCTGAATATGCTCTCCAGGACCCCCGAGCCTGGGACTTCATACGCCCTATTATGAGAGAAAATGGTGGCTGGTCCATATTTAATTTTACCCCTCGAGGACGTAATCATGGGTATAAGATGGCTAACATGGCCCAGCGCAATGAAAGGTGGTTTTACGAAAAGCTGACTGTAGATAAGACGCTTAAAGACGACGGAACCCGGTATATCACCGAGAAAGACATAGAAGAAGAACGGGCAGATGGAAATCTTGAAACAATGATTGAACAGGCCCAGAAAGCCAAGGCAAAAGTACTGTTAATTGGCAATAGAATTCCACAAAATTATGGTAAACGATATACAGACATGTTTTTTACGTTGTACGAAAATATTGCAAACAAATATAACGTAGCCTATTTACCTTTTATGCTTGAAAACGTTGCACTCGATAAAGCCTTAATGCAAGATGATGGACTGCATCCAAATAAAGAGGGTCAGCCGCTGATACTACAAAATATTTGGCCTTATTTACAACCACTTTTAGATGATAAATAAGCTGTTGCAAGTTTAAATAAATTTAAGTTTGGTCAATCAATCAGAGAGCTTTAATGATGGCGTTTGAAACAAACAAATTAGCATGGATTACCGGAGGCGGCTCAGGTATCGGAAAAGCCTTAGCAACAGCTTTGGCTGATTTAGGTTGGCATGTCATTATCTCAGGCAGAACGGCACCGAAGCTGCAAGCGCTATCAGATAACTATCCATTAATTGATTATCTAACACTTGATGTGACAGACAAGGATGCCAATATTGGCGTGTTTGACTCTATTTTAACGCAATGGGGTTGCCCGTCATTAGTCGTGCTTAATGCTGGCGCTTACACGCCAATGCCGGCAGACCATTTAGATTTAGACTTAATTTACAAATTAAATTCGGTTAATTATCTGGGGGTAATGAATGGCCTAGCGAGTGTTTTACCTGCAATGAAAGCGCAACGCAAAGGACAAATCTTATTGATGTCGAGTGTGGCAGGTTATCGAGGTTTGCCCGATGCCGCACCTTATGGTGCAACAAAAGCTGCATTAATCAATTTTGCTGAAGCATTACATATGCCGCTTAAAAAAGAAGGCGTATTACTACGAGTGGTGAATCCAGGTTTCGTTACTACCGAATTAACCGCACAGAACGATTTTAAAATGCCGGCACAAATATCGGCTGAACAAGCAGCTGAAAAAATTATTGATGGTTTAGATAATGATAGTTTTGAAATTACGTTTCCAAAACGATTTACTTATATTTTGAAGTTATTGCGTTGCCTACCTTATAGCTGGTACTTTTATCTCATTACAAAATTAACAGGAAAGTAGATTGCTATGGCTAATCATCAACGTGCTTTAAATGATTATGTATCTTTATATGAAACGATGAACCTAGGCGATCTAGGTCATTTAGAACGTTTTTTTGCATCTAATGCACGTTTCAAAGATCCTTTTAATGATGTGCAAGGTTTAGATAAGATCCAGCGTGTTTTTGAGAATATGTTTAGTGATTTGGATTATCCAACATTCTCTGTTGATGAAGCCTATTTAAATGATGATATTGCTTATCTTAAATGGCGGTTTAACGCGCAATTGAAAGGTAAGCAAATATTGATCGTCGGCTTAAGTCGGGTTGTTTTTAATGATCAAGGCTTGGTCTCAGAGCATATTGATTACTGGGATGCCAGCGAACAGTTTTATATGAAATTACCCATTATTGGGGCGGTACTTAGATTTGTTCAACGTAAAGTAAGTGCTAGCTAGACCAGTTAAGTAACGCATCGCGAACATCATCTGATAATGGATTTTCACCCAACCAAAGTCCCACATAATATTCAGCAAAATCTAAACTAGGATTTTGATACTGTAATTTATCATTAAAATAGAGTGATAAACCCGAGTCTGGTCTGATATCAAGTCTAAACCTATCGCCTTCTTTAACATCTTTATAAAACTTATGTAGTGCAGCAACAGAATCTTGATATTTTTTGTTGGTGGTTTTGGAATGTTGACGTTCTAATGCCACATTTGCCGCTTCCGTTAATTGCGCTTTGGTAACACCGACTTTGTAGCGTATTTCAAGTGTTATCGGTGTGTCTTTATTCAGCACATCACTAGATTTAGCTTCAGGGTTAGCATAAAGTCCTGCATCATAAACGGATACAAAGACCATCCATTTTGCTGTCGCAGCCGCCTTTAATTCAAGCGAGTCTCTTGTCGACTGGAAATCTGGATGAGAAATTGGCGCCGCTTGAGCCAATGACATAAATAAACTAGAAATTATAAGCAGTAATAAACGCATTATTATTTCTCCCTTTTTTGAAACATGATGGTGACTTCACCAAGATAGATACCAAACTTGGTCATTTTTGCTTTATTAATCATGACGCCATCTGTTTGTAAAAACATCCAGTCATTAAATTGAACTTTGATCGTGCTGTCTTTGTAAGGCAAGTCCATCGTGTAAGTCCAATTTAGTGCATTGCCATAGGTTTTACCTGTTGCAAAGCCGACTACATCAGCAGCACGACCTTGGTAATTATGTTCATCAATTTTATTTATCGTCCATACTCGACTGTCTCGCGTACCATCGTTGTAAAGAAAATCTTCTGTTAGCACTAAGTTGTCGCCATCCATCTCTCCATTGATATCGACACTAAATTGTTTTTCAATTTGGCCATTACGGCCTTGAAAAAATCCCCAAGCTTTAGTGTGACCAATAAAATAATCTTCTATAACCAAACGTGGAGAGGTATTTCGATAGTTTTCAACATTCATACTGCTGCACCCAGATAAAAGAACTAGTATTAATAGGAAGTAATTTTTCATTAGACGATCCTCATTCGAGTTGTTGACGAAGCACTTGGTGTTGAGCGCGATTTAGTGGAAAGCTCCACATTGACCATGCAGCCATCAGTTTAAATGGAATAGGTAGCAAGCCATAGAGGAGTGAAAGGGCTAAAGTATTATTGTTAGCTGAGCTTCCTGTGGTATCAAAACCCAAAAAGCTTAACGAAGGAAAGGCGATACCAACCGCTAATGCTAGTGATAATTTAGTGGTCATGCCCCAAATACCGAAAAAAAGTCCACTACGTTGACCACCACCTTTTAAATTATCAATATCGATAACGTCAGCTTGAATTGATGCAGGCAAAGCCATATCAATTCCCAAACTAAGGCCCGATAGAATGCAAATAATCAAAAATGCTGTCACATCGCCTTCGCCTAGAAAAGGCGCCCAGATAAAAATGGTCACTGACCAGAGCATCGATACGCTCCAAATTCGGTGTTTACTAAAACGTTTCGATAACGCTAAACCAATGGGTAAACCTATCAAGCCACTTACAAAATAAGCAGATAACAACATGCCGAATTGTTCGGGTGCGACTAGAACATAACTGACGAATAATAAAAATAAGGTCGCGGGTAATCCATTCGCAATACCATTCATTAAGTAGGCAAATAACAAACGTTTAAATAAGTGGTTGTTATTTAATAATGATAGTCCCGCTCGAAAGCGAATAGGACGAGCACGAGAGGTAGTGGGTTTTTCCTTAACATTAAACAAGCAAATGATAAGTGTGATGGGCAACATCAATACTAAAAATTGGGCAAGTAAACTTAATGCTTCTCCAGGTTTGTCACTGCTTAATCCCATGGCTAGTGGTAAGCCTGCTGCGATTAATGTTCCGATTAGCGTGCAGGTTTCTCTGCTTGCTGTAATGACACTACGCTGATCATAATCGGTTGATAATTCTGCACCCCACGCAGTGTAAGGTAAGGTGATTAAACTCCAAGCTAAATAGACTAAAATACTCCACGATAGTAACCACCATATACCAGCATCTTGCGGCGGAATAAATAGCGCCCAAACTGCCAATAATAACAAAGGTGATGCAATAGCTATCAGCCATTTTCGCCTTGAGTGTACGGGCAACCAATCAGATAACATACCAATTAATGGGTCTGAAATAACATCAGTAATGCGTGATATCAATAAGATACTGCCAACCAGTGTTAGCCCTAAGCCAAGTTGATCGGCATAAAACGTAGGTAAATAAATATAAAGCGGTAAGCCTAAGGCTGCCAAAGGCAATGCTGGCAAGCCATAAAACCAATACTGAATTTTTTTAGTTAACATTTACAGCGGTTTCGACATGAGGTATTGATAAACACCTGTGTGTTCCGTGCGAAACCCTGCTTCACAATAAGATAAATAATAACGCCACATATTGATAAAACGCTGGTCGTAACCTAAGGCTTCAACATGATGAACTACCTCATTAAAACGCTGATGCCAAATCTGTAATGTACGTTCGTAATCGTGACCATAATCGGTTGCTTTATTAATGATTAAGCCTGCGCTGTCGGCATGCTCAGCAAATACTTCGGGAGAGGGGAGCATGCCACCAGGAAAAATATAAAGCTGTATGAAATCAACGTTTTGGCGGTAATAGTCAAAGTTTTTATGATCAATGGTTATGACCTGTAATGCAACTTTGCCACCTGGTTTAAGCCTGGCATATAACATTTTGAAGTAACCCGGCCAATAGCGTTCACCTACCGCCTCGAACATTTCAATACTGACGATATGATCAAATTGATCGCTGAGGCTACGATAGTCTTGTAGCTTTAGTTCAACCAAATGACTTAAACCCGCATCGGAAATGCGTTTTTGTGCCCATGTTAATTGTTCCTGAGATAAGGTGATACCTGTTATGCGAAAGCCTCTTTCAGCAGCATATTCAGCAAAACCGCCCCAACCACAGCCAACTTCGAGAATATGTTGTCCGGGTTTGGCATCTAATGAATCAAGCAGGTGTTGATATTTGCGAAGCTGCGCTTGCTCAAGGGGCTCATCTTTATTTAAAAAAACAGCGCTTGAGTAAGTCATAGTTGGATCTAACCACAGCTTATAAAAATCATTACCCAAGTCATAATGAGCTGAAATATTACGCTTACTGCCTTGTTCACTATTGTGTCGAAAAGCGTGACGTAACCTGTTGAACCATTTTATTAAAAAATTAGATTGTAATGAGTGAAATAAACTTTCTAAGTTCAGTGCGCCCCAATAAAGTAGTGTTGATAAATCACTGGTTTCCCAATCACCATTCATATAGGATTCAGCAAATCCAAGCTCGCCATGACGGCTAAAACGTTTAATCATTTGCAGAGGATTATGAACTTCAATCTGCGCATCGGGACCCGATGTCTTTGCTTGCAAAACGTAAACTTCTTCACCTAATTTAATGTGTAACGTACCCACTTTACAGTTAGAAAGTAGTTTATATAACAACCTAACAGCGATCGGCGCATTTGAATTGGGTAACACCATTACTTCGGAGTTTTGATTAGCCATTCGCTTTTTACCTCAGATTGATTTTTTTTATCATAAGAATGAAACTTGCCACCACGAAGCCAAATTTTTAACGCATGCCAATGAATCATCAGCATAATTTTGAATGACATCAGAGGCATCATAAAAAATGCTCTGAGTAATCTACGGTTAGTCATTGGCTCGGTAACGGCTGTTTGTGATGCAACTAAATGCAATGCCTTGTCTTGATATTCATTGATCAAAATACCAAGCGATGATGCTGATTTGGTAAATTTAAAATGATATTCCTGATTCATATTGATAAAGGGCGAAACATGAAAACGCTTGTCAGATATACCCTGAACAGGCCACGTTAAGGCATGGCCATTTTGATGATGAATATAGTGATACAGTCCGCCAAACGTATTCCTAACTTCACTAATAATCGCAATCGTATCACCTGCTGTATCTTCACAATACCAAACAGAAATAGGGTTGAAACTGTAACCAAGTACGCGAGGAAAGCACAATAATTGAACACGACCAATATCGTTTAAACCGCTTTCTGCCAAAGTTTTTGCAAGCCATGAACGCCATGAAGCTTGATCACAAGCACCATGATCTTTAGTCTTTACACTCAGCAAGTTAAAACGATTGAAACTAAACCATGTCAGGGCTTTAGCATCTTGTTCAACGCTATCAATATCAAGCAATAAACCAAAAACGTTATAGTTAAAACGATAACGCATTGGCATCATTCGTTGATGCATCACCTTCCCGAAGTAGAGTTGACTGCTCATGCATTTTCCCATGGGATATCGATGCCAAAAGCTTTGGCAACCGATACGGCAGCTGTCAATGCATCTTCATGAAAACCATAACCAAAATAGCTGCCGGCATACCATGTATGTTGTCGACCTTGAAGACTGGCTAAATGCTGTTGAGCCAACATTGCCTGATTATCAAAAACGGGATGCATATAGTGAATGCGTTTGATGACTTTAGCTGGATCGGGAGCGGTTATCGGATTCAAACTAACAAAATAATTGGAACTAGTATCCAGATGCTGCAAGGCATTCATCCAATAGCTTACCGATACCGCAGGTGTCAGATCGTCACTGTTATTAGCGAGATAATTCCAACATGACCAGACTGGTTTAAGTTTAGGCATTAATCGTTCATCGGTATGTAGATAAGTATCATTTGCTTGATAACGAAATGCTGATAAATAACGCTGTTCATCGTGTGAAGCGTCAGCTAACAAGGCTAAAGCTTCGTCAGCATGTGTCGCAATAACGACTTCATCAAACGTCAGTTGTTGGCCATCTTCAAGTGTTAAAGTGACCGAATCCGTTGTTCTATCAACTTTTACTACGCCATTATTAATGATTTTTTCACCAGAATAATCATTTAATAGTTTAGCGACATAAGCTTGACTACCACCCATTACAGTTCGCCATTGAGGGCGATCTTTTACATTCAGTAAGCCATGATTATCAAAAAACTGGGCAAAACTTCGAGCTGGAAATGAAGCCATTTGACTGGGAGGACATGACCAAATAGCCGCTGCCATCGGTAATAAATAATCGTTTTGCATCGCTTTGCCGATGTTATTTAATGCTAGAAATTCACCTAATGTGAGTTCAGGATCGGCGGTATCATCTTCAATCAGTGCTTTGGCTGGTCGATTAAATTTTAGAATGTCATAAACTAATTTTAAGAAGCGGGGTGATAAGATGTTTTTTCGTTGGGCAAATAATGTATTGAGATCATTGCCTGCGTATTCCAAACCTGAATCTGCAATTGAAGCTGCAAACGTCATATTTGTAGTACGTGATTGCACATCAAGCACCTTAAATAACCCCACTAAATTAGGATAATTAGGCTCGTTATAAACAATAAATCCTGTATCAACTGGCAGGAGTTTAGTTTTACCTTGTTCAGGTACCGACACGGTATTGGTATGTCCGCCAATATAACTATTTTTATCAATTAGCGTGACTTGATAACGTTTTGCTAAAAGCCAAGCACTCGCCATACCAGCAATACCGGAGCCGATGACGGCAATTTTTTTATTCAAACGATTTACCCCAAAAGAAACGTGATGGTGAAAATTAGCTGTTAGACAATTCATTAAAATTTAGGCCCATAGCGCTTCAAAATTAATGTGGTTCACAAGTTTGACGAATCAATTGATCAATTGTTACAAAAAAATTATATCGGGGCATATAAAGGAAATTATGCAAACTGAGTCTAAACTAAAAGATTTATCTATTCTATAAGTTCAAATGAAAATAGTTTTTCGACATTAATGCTAGCTAAGTACTTATTTAGTGTAAGTTGCTTATTTTTGAGGGAATAAATTATCTGTTAGCTAAACAATATTCTTACGGGTGACATATATTTCGAATTTGCAGATAGTTTCATAAAAATTTAGCGTAAATTTAGCGATCAAAAAGTTAAAAAATGATTACCATTACAACTCATTTAATATCGGTATCAACGTATGAAAGTTATGGATAACGTGACCAAAAATAAACTGTATTTATATGTTTTTGCAATATTAACCGTCACATTTTTTGCTGTTGTGGCTTATTTATTGTCACTCATTATCTTACCTAAAAGCGGTGTATTACTTTTACTGTTATTAGCTGTCGTGATCGTTTCGATTTCATCTAACAAAATGGTGACGACACTAGCAGGCATTTTGTGTGTACTGATATTTAATTATTTTTTTACTACTCCCCTTTATTCATTTCATATGATTAATGGTGAAGATATCATTAACAGTATTTTTTTCATTCTTGTGGCTGTATCGACCAGTGAGTTTTCAATTCGTTACCGCAATAAAAGTGCGGAACTGAAGCAAGCCGAAATGCGTTCAAATATTTTGCTTTCTGTTTCCCATGATCTCAGAACACCTTTAGCTGGAATCATTGGCTCTTTGAGTACATATAAAGAATATAAACCCCAAATCAGTTTACATGACCAACAACTACTCATTAATAGTGCTTTAGCAGAAAGTCATCGCTTGCATGATTATGTTGAAAATTTGTTGCAGTTAACCCGATTAGAAAATGAAGATAATCATTTGGTGTTTCAGCATCAATCAATCTGGCCTGTCATTTTAAGAGTAGAAGCAAGATTTGCTGATAAAAGACTGATTGTTAGTAAAGGCAACACCTTAAAAACAGTTTCTATTCAAGAATCATTAATCGAACAAGCTATTTATAATATTGTAGATAACGCATTGAAATATTCACCCAAACAAAACAAGGTATTTCTAGACGTTTCTTGCGACGATCTGCGGGTTTATGTGCGTGTTAAAGACTCTGGTGCGGGCATCCCTAAAGAAAAGCACTCACACATATTCGATCTTTTTTATTCGAGTCGCATTGGCGATTCAGGGCAGGGCGGCTCTGGAATTGGATTAACCGTTGTTAAAGGTATTGTTGATGTTCATCAAGGCAAAGTAAGCGTTATAGATAGTGAGCAAGGTTGCATCATTGAGCTTGTATTACCGTGTGATGATTTTAATGAAAAAAACTAAAATCTTGCTTATTGATGATGAAGAACAAATTCATCAATTTATCTCTATTTCTTTAAAGGCTGAAGGATTTGATTATCTTGGTTGTAGGAATGCAAGTACAGGTTTTGAATCTTTCCAAAACAATAAGCCTGACCTCATTATATTAGACTTGGGTTTACCTGATAATGACGGCAGCTTGGTTTTAGCTCGAATAAGGAAAATCGGTAATATACCAATTCTCGTTTTAACGGCTAGAGATCAGTCGGCAGAAAAAGTAAAATTACTGAATGCAGGCGCTAATGATTATTTAAGTAAACCTTTTGAGATTAAGGAGTTAATTGCTAGAGTTAAAGTGTTGTTAAGAGATATTAAATATGAAACTACACCGGCAGAATTACACTTTAATAACTTAATTATTAAAACATTTGAGCCTTTAATATTTATCAATGATGTTGCCATTAGCCTAACCAAAAAAGAACATCAACTATTGCTGTTATTAGCGATGAGTCCCGGTCAATTAATACCTCAAACAAAAATTCTCGTAGATATATGGGGCCCATCTCATTGTGATGACACGCATTATTTACGTGTTTTAATCACGCATTTAAGAAAAAAACTAAAAGATGATGCGGATGATCCAGTTTATATAAAAACGGAGCCGGGCATCGGTTACCGCTTTATTTTTTAATCTAAATACGTTTTGTTATTTCTTTTTGGAGACCTTTAATGGCACATTTTACCGTAATCGGCTTGGGTGGTTTTGGCATTGCAGCGTGTTTAGAGTTAATACATTTGGGTCATACCGTCACGGGTATTGAAAGCGATGTAAAAGTGGCTGATAAATATGCCGATCAATTAACCCAAATTATTATATGTGACTGTACCGATGAGAATACGCTCAGAGAAGCCGGTATTATCAATAGTGATACTGTTTTAGTGGCAATAGGTACCGACATGCAATCAAGCATTCTGTGCACTTTATGTTTAAAAAATATTGGTGTTAAAGAAATATGGGTCAAAGCCAGTTCTAAATCACATCACACTATTATTTCCAAACTCGGCGTTTCTCGTATTATTCACCCAGAAGAAGAGATGGGAATACGCGTTGCCCAAGCGCTTAATTACCCAATGGTTAATGATTATCTGTCATTAGGCGATGGGCTTTATGTGGTTGAAATAGATATTAAAGAAAATTTGCATGGCTTTCCTATCGGCAAATTATTAGATAAAGCAAAAGAAACAATTGATCCTTTGCTAGTTAAAAGAGAAGGCCGAACGATCACTCAAATTGATATGACATTTCCATTAAATACATACGATAAACTTCTATTATGCGGCAAGCGTTCTGCTTTAAAACATATTGCTCCGTATTTGGTTTAACTGATTATGATCAAGTGGCACCCATCAACAACCAGCATCATAAGAAATACAAAACCACATCGAAAAATTAATGCTGCTCCGCCGGTTATTCTTGCTGGCAGTTTTATGTGTTTAATTATTATTGGTACCTTTCTTTTGATGTTACCAAATTCAACTACGCATTCAATTACTTGGTGGCAGAGTTTATTTACTGCAACATCGGCTGTAACGGTGACGGGATTAGTTGTCGTTGATACTGGCACATCGTTCACATTATTTGGACAAACTGTTATTGCAATACTCATCCAGTGTGGTGGCATTGGATTAATGACATTTGCCGTTGTGACGTTGATTGCATTAGGTGGAAAAATAGGTTTTTTACAACAAGTCGTAGCAAAAGAAGCCTTTAATCAAACCGATGCATCGATGATTTTAAGTGTTGCTAAGTCGGTGTTACTTTTTTCTTATAGGTTTTGTCATCCTATCGATTTATTGGCACGATAAACTTGGCTGGGCAGAAAGTTTTTATCATGGTTTTTTTTACACGATTAGCGCTTTTAATAACGCAGGCTTTGCTTTGTCATCTCAAAGCCTGTCTGATTATGTGAGCGATCCTGTGATAAACCTGACAATAACGGGGCTTTTTATTTCAGGGGGATTAGGTTTTACTGTTTGGCGAGAAGTCATAAAATCAAAATCTTGGCATAAATTAAGTCCATATAGTAAGGCGATGATCTCGGCGACCATCATCATTAATTTACTGGCTTTTATCGCTATTTATAGTATTGAATATAATAACCCGAATACCCTGCAACCGCTTTCACAAACAGGCAAGGTATTAGCTTCGTGGTTTCAAGCCGTCACAACAAGAACAGCCGGTTTTAATACCTTGCCAATAGAGCAGATGGAAGATGCAAGTACGGTGTTAATGTTGTTTCTTATGTTTGTCGGAGGAGGCTCTTTAAGTACTGCAAGTGGTATTAAAGTGATGACATTTGTTGTGTTGATGTTAGCTGCATATAGCTATTTAAGAAGAGATAAAGCGATTACCTTATACAACCGTGAAATAACACGAGAAACCGTAAAGAAGGCACTTGCATTGACCGTCATTTATGTTGCAACAACGTGGCTTGCCGTATTCTGTTTACTGCTCAGTGAAAAAGCACCTTTTATTGACGTTGTTTTTGAGGCCATTTCAGCATTCGGTACAGTAGGGCTTTCGAGAGGCTTAACGTCATCTCTTTCTGGAACGGGCGAAATTATTATCATCATTCTTATGTTTATGGGGCGATTAGGTCCTTTGACCTTAGCTTATTTCTTAGCAAGCCCAAGAACCAAACGGCTAAGATATCCAGAAACACAAATAACCATCGGTTGATTTGGTTTATTTATTTTCCAGATGTCATGGATGACAACACGCCATCGCGTCTCACTAAACCATGGTAAAGCGCAGCGCCAATATGCATGAATAATATAAGAAAAAATAACGATGCAACATAACCATGGATCTCTCTAAAAAGAGAATACATTTTGATATCAGCATGAATCAGTTGGGGCAGAGTTATCAAATTGAATAAACTGACTTCTCTACCATCAGCACTTTGCATTAACCAGCCTGAAATCGGCATCGCCAGCATCAGTGCATACAAACTGAAATGGGTGACATGAGCTGCAAATTTTTGCCATTTAGGTAGGTCATTAGGTAAAGGTGGGCTTTTAGAGATCAGTTTGTTGAACAGTCTCACAATCACTAATATCAGTGCGACGATACCAAAAGATTTATGAAGCTTAACTGCTTCCATTTGCCAAGTGTCCAAACTTTGTATCATCGATGAACCTAGACATAACATGGATATGATAATGAATGCCATAGCCCAGTGAAGTAACCGAGTGCTCAGAGAATGTCCGATACTTGTCATCATTGTTCGTTCCCTACTTGTGATCTAACAATTTCTTGAGTGCCTAGTAATACTTCTTTGGCACGTCGACGGAAAGACTCGGCGTAAGCAGCACCTCTAGCACGTAATATTGGATCGGCAGTTGCTCTGATGCCATCAGGTAACACTAAGGGATCAAAGTTTTTGTCGGCACATTTTCCGTTTTGTTGAGCTTCCCAGCTTATTATATTCAGCGTGCCAGCAGTGACCTTTTCTCGTTCATCTGGCCATGGTATCGTTGGGTTATTTTCATCGTCTTGGGCATTAGCTAATGTAAATACCAAATCAAATTTGATGGTGTTATTTTTTAATATCTTGCTGAGTTGAATTTGCAATGCATCAGCTGAATCAACATCAAGTTTTGGCAAACTTTCTTTAGTGGCTTGAGGAACGGCAACCCAGCGAACAGCCTGTTTATGGCCAGATTTGTCGATAAGATAAAAGGCATTAATGCTGTGATATTGTTCAGTAGCAAAGCTATTAGTTGGAACATAATTCGCTTTCCAATCATTAAATGCCTTACTTTCCGGGTGCTCTTTAAAAAAGGCTTTAATTTTTTCGGGATCTGGTTTTTTCGTTATTGGGTCGGGCGATAAAGCCTGTATTTGTTCGAAAAAATCATATGGATTTGTAACCGCCATTACCGGCGGCGTATTCATCGCAACTCGCCATTCTTGATTGGTATCATTATTTAATACAAAGGCTAAGCTTCGAACAGGTGCTTTGAGATCGGGTGCCGTTGGATTACTGCCCGCTATAGAAAATCGACCTATAAAGGGTGAGATTCGCTTTTCAAATAATGTAGCTGATGAGTATGAAGCAAGATTGCCATTGGACTCAAAGTCACCAAAGATACAGATTCCTTTTGCATGTGCTCTACGAAAGCCAGCATGTGTATTATCACCTTGTTGTAAGTTAACAAATTGTTGTGCAGTTAGTTTTTGTGGAGAAAACTTGCCTGCTAGAAACAATATCGTAATTACAACAACCGTCATAATAATAGTCAGTAATAATATTCTTGCTAGCTTAGAATTCTGAAATTTTTTCATTATTGTCTCCTGACTGATGATGTTTATATCTAGTCAGTTATAGAATGTGAATAAAGCAAAGTATTGCCAGTCTATTCGACTAGTGATGACAAATTACTGAAGTGTTGTTGCATTATATCTAGCTTAGACTTAGTGTGTTCAATTCAAACTAATTAAATTATTCAACTATTAATTTTGGCGATATTTAATTATGATAGTTTGGTAATTTTTGGGTTTTATCTATCTTGTATTTTTAATATGAAACTAATTGTAGTTTGAGCTATCTAAACTATCAATAATGTCATTATCGTCTTCAATATTTCGTAACAAAAAAAGGAAGAACAATGAATATAGTTAAAAAATCACTCGCGGTTGCCACACTTGCCACATTATTTACCAGCAGTATTGTTTTTGCCAAAGATGTAACCGTTCAGGCAGAAAGTACTAAATTTGTGCCTCTGGTCGTTAACATTGAACCGGGTGATACGGTTGATTGGACTAATATGGAGATACACAATGTTAACTTTATGTTTCAACCTGATGGCGCAGAAGATTTTAAGTCTGAAATAGGTCAAAATATCTCAAGGGTATTTACTAAAGAGGGTATTTATATCTATCAATGTGATCCACATATTGGTTTAGGTATGGGCGGCGCTGTTATTGTTGGTGAGCCTTCTAACCTTGATGCTCTTAAAGCAGCTAAACTTCAAGGCGGATTAGGCATGGTTGCTAAACGCGCGATTAAATCTGTTGAAAAGAAAAAATAATTATTTGAACACTCACTGCTAGAAAATCATATTAAGCGCTGTCATGAACAACATGACAGCGCTTAATTTTTTAGTGTTTACAGTCTTAACCCTTTATTGAATCGCAAATAAAGTCTCAATGATGAAAAATCTAATGACATTCGACATGTTTGAGCAAGATGGCGTCAACGCCGGTCAAGCTGAATGTTATGAACAAGATGTTCATGTACTTCGTGGATTCGCTTTGCCTTATGTGCAAGACCTTATGCAAGGTATAAATAAGCAAGTAAAAACGACCTCTCCTTTAAGAAAAATGACAACACCAGGCGGTTATAGCATGTCGGTCGCAACCACAAGTTGTGGTCAAAGAGGCTGGATTACATCAGATACCGGATATCAATATGCTGATCGCGATCCCATTACAAATCTGCCTTGGCCCGAGATGCCGAAAGCATTTATGTCACTTGCCCAATCGGCAGCCAATAAAGCTGGTTTTCTTAACTTCGTACCCGATAGCTGTTTGATTAATGTATATCAAGCTGGTTCTAAAATGTCTTTGCATCAGGACAAAGATGAAGCGGATTTTTCAGCGCCCATCGTTTCTGTTTCATTAGGTATTTCGGCAACTTTTTTATTGGGTGGATTTGAGCGACAAGATAAATCATCACATATCGCCTTACATCATGGTGATGTAATGGTATGGGGCCGAGCTGATAGATTGCGTTTTCATGGTATTTTACCTGTCAAAGCAGCCTTACATTCCATTACGCAAGATTGCAGAATTAATCTCACATTTCGTAAAACTCAATAACGAAGATTAACTTCAAATTTGAAATTGATGTCGGCCTGTCAGGCCTGATTTCAGTAACACTGCCTCAATCAACGAATAAATCTGTAACCCCCCTCATTTTTTGCGCAAGCCAGTTTTCACTGCATTGTTAAATTGGGCTTTTATAGCTATTTTGTATGTTTTATTTGTCAATATTACCCATACGATTTAGCTGTTTATTCATAATTGTATGTTTGATTTGCATACAAAATAGTTCAGGAATAGCATCTACCTCAATATTGTATGTTTATTAGAGGCCGTTTATCGATGTGGAACCCTAGAATTCAGCACGATTCAAAACTAAAATACCTAGGTATTGTGGACGCGATAGAAAGTGATATTAAAAACCGTCTAGTTCGTCCCGGCGATAAGTTACCAGCACAGCGTGCCATTGCAGAACTATTACAGATTGATTTAACCACTGTTACGCGGGCATTGAATGAAGCGACTAAACGAGGATTAGTTGAAACATTACGTGGCAGTGGTAGTTTTATTGCTCAAACGGCATTTTCACTTTACAACATCAGTAGTTTAATTGAAGGTAAAAATATTGATCTGAGCATGAATAACCCGCCGCATCCGAGCCTTATCAATTTACAGGATGAAATCGTAAAAGGGCTGACTGAAATCCAAAAAAAGGGTCATTCATTTGATCATTTGAATTATCAAGAAACGGCGGGTAACCCAGCTGATAGGGAAGCTGGTGCTATGTGGTTAACACAGCGCATACCTGATATCACCAGCGATAAAGTGTTAATTTCTAGCGGTGCACACAGTGCATTATTTTCAATATTGAGTTATTTAAAACAAACACATCACGTTATTGCTGCACCTGCATTAACCTATCCCGGTTTACGGGCTATAGCTGATCATCTAGGTTTTGGTATTGTCAGTATTACCATGGATGAGCAGGGCATCATTCCAGAGTCTTTTGAACAATGTTGTCAGAATCAACAACTAGATATTTTATATCTGATACCTAATATTGATAATCCTACCACTGCCACAATACCCATTACACGTCGTCAGCAACTCGTTGAAATAGCTGAAAAATATGATGTCATTATTATTGAAGACGATCCTTATTCGCCTTTTCAAGACGATTTATTAACATCGTTATATAGTCTTGCCTCGCAACGAACCTGGCACATTGCGACCTTATCAAAATGTGTATCGCCAGCACTGCGAGTTGCTTATATCGTCGCACCTGATTTAGAGCAAGCTTTATCGCTAACTGAAAAGATGCGAATCAGCAATCTAATGGCACCACCTCTAATGACTCTGCTTGCATCGCATTGGATATTTAACGGTATGTTGCAACAAATTACCCATGCAATTAAATCTGAAAACAGACTGAGACATGACATTGCAACCGCTATTTTTAATAAGACACTTTTAACATCAAGTGCCGTTGGGCCACATATTTGGTTGGCATTACCTGCTAATTGGCGCGCCTTAGAATTTGCAGAACATGCTCATCGTTCTGGGATCTCGATTGTGCCTTCTTCAGCATTTGTAACTGGCTCCAATAATACTCAGGCGGTACGGATTTCGTTAGGCGGCACTATAGACCGTCAATCGCTAACGGATGCTTTTAATGTTTTAGCAAGATTAATTCAACGCAAGACAATACGTAGTAAAGCGATTGTTTAAAAACATCTCACCTGAAATGATTAGTAAAAATAGGATTGAATAAATCGTGAAATACAAAACCTTAGATATACCGATTAAAGTTGAAATCTACGATGAGCTTTCCGAGTGGGAAGTAAATTTAGGATCAGAAAATAAGATCACGGCCAGACGAATGTCAGGGCGATTTAGAAATTTAAAGTGGTTCGGCATGTCAGTTTGGTTATTTTACTTTTTAGTACCGTATCTACGATGGGATGGTTCGCAAGCTATTTTGTTTGATTTACCGAAACAAGAGTTTAATTTCTTCAATATTAGTCTTTATCCACAAGATATTTGGATGTTGTCATTAACCTTGCTTTTTTTAGCTATATTGTTGGCGGCGGTAACCAGTGTTGCTGGTAGAGTGTTTTGTGGCTACTTTTGTTTTCAAACAGTATGGACCGATATCTTCACGCTTATCGAAGGGAAGTTAGAAGGTAATACACCTCAAAAAGCACATGAATTTAAGATGTCAGCTTGGTCTGTTCCTAAAGTCAGCAAAAAACTGACTAAACATATAATTTGGATCGCGATTTCATGTTTAACAGGTATTACATTTTCAGCGTGGTTTATGGATGCTTATGAGTTATGGCATCAAGTTATCCATTTATCAGCACCTAAACCTGTATGGATCGCACTGATTATTTTTGGCTTATTCACCTATTGGTTTGCTGGTTTTATGCGTGAGCAAGTCTGTTTTTGGTTATGTCCATACGCACGATTACAAGGTGTAATGTACGATCAAGATACCGTATTACCCGCCTACGATGCAGAGCGTGGTGAACCTAGAGGCAAGTTAAATAAAAACCGTCAGCCTACTGATACGCAAGGTAGTTGTATTGATTGCAAAGTATGTGTTGCTGTTTGCCCTACGGGTATTGATATTCGAAAAGGGCAACAAGAGGGCTGCATAACCTGTGGTTTGTGTATTGATGCCTGCGATAGCATTATGGACAAAATAGAGCAACCGCGTGGCCTGATTAGATATGCGTCCTATAAAGAATTACTGCAGGGCGTAAATACAACACCGTGGTATTTACGGGTTAGATTTATGTTGTACGCTGTAATTATGCTGGCATCTTTAGGGGGGATTACTTATGGGTTTACTCATCTTTCATCGACAGAGTTTAGTGTATTGCATGAACGTCAACCACTTTATGTTTTATTAAGTGATGGTGCTATTCAAAATAGATACACATTAAAATTATTGAATAAAACCAAACAGGCTATGCAGGTACGTTATGAAGTGACAGGTTTATCATTTGCTGAAATGCCTGACTTACCGACAGCATTGACGATTGAACCAGGAAAGATGGCATCTACTACGGCTTTTGTAAAAATAGCTGAAAAACATCTTACAGCCGGTTTGCAAGATATTACTTTTGTTGCCCACATTAGTAATGATAATGAACCATCACAGGTTGAGTACAATAGTGTGTTTATTGCACCTTAGTTCGATACCATTAAGCCTTATGAAATAGGGCGCTAAACTAAAGATATAAAAAAGGCATCACGTTAGTCTCAACGTGATGCCTTTTTTGTGGCTAATAACTATCTAATGACGACTCGTTATTGAACTTCATCTTTGTTGCTTTGAGCTTTATTTTGATCAACTACCTGCCATCCACCACCAAGCGCTTTATAGATAGCGATAAGATTTAAACCTGATGTTATTTCACTGCTTGCTAATGAATCTTCTGTTTCTAATAATGTGCGTTCAGCATCTAATACATCTAAGAAATTATCATAACCGCGATCGAAACGTTCTTTCGCCATTTTGGCCGATTCTTGAGCTGAAGCCGCTGCTTTTTGAAGTTCTAAACGACGATCTTCTTCATAAGAAAAATCGCTAATCGCTGTTTGCGTTTCTTGCAGTGCACCCAATACCGTTTTTTCATATCGAGCAAGCGCTGCTTGTGAACGTGCATCTGCCTGATCAATTTGAGCATACAATCTATCGCGATCAAATACTTGCCAGCTAATTGATGGACCAATTGCACCAGCAAGAGCAGAGGTACCAAAAGTACTCAGATTGGTAGAAATGAAACCTAATGAACCAATAATATTAACTGACGGAAATAAGTCAGCGACTGACAAATTATACTGAGACACAGTAGCAGCAAGCTGACGTTCAGCATAACGAATGTCAGGACGTCGTTTTAATAAGTCTTCTGTATTACCTACAGCAACCGTCACTGGCAAACTTGGCAATGGTTTTGACTCTGCTAATTGTGCACGTAAAGCATTTGGCACTTGACCTGTTAATACTGATAACGCATTAATTGCCGTCGTCACTTGTGCTTTAAGCGGCGGTATTGTTGCACGGGTGGTGCGAAGCTGAGTTTCTGCACGCGATATATCCAATGCGCTAGAACTTCCAGCATCAAACATATTTTGAGTTAGTTTGAAGGTTTCGCCCTGGTTTTTAGCATTACGTTCAGCAATATCTAAACGATATTGGGCGCCTCTTAATTCAAAATAAGTACGTGCAACTTCTGCTGATACGGTGACATAAATTTGTTGTAAATCAGCCTCTACCGATTGTTCTAATGCTTGTTGAGCATCGATACGTGCTGATACACGACCGAATACATCAAGCTCCCATGACGCATCAAAACCTGCTTGATAATTATCAAATGTACGTTCAACAGGTTGGTTGGGCGAACGTTCTCTTGATGATAAATTACGGCTATAACCACCATTTGCATCGACTGTTGGATAACGATCTGAATCTAATGCTCTAGAAATAGATCGTGCTTCAAGTAGATTGGCATAGGCAATTCGGACATCCAGATTGGTTTTTAATGATTGGTCAACTAATGCAACTAACTGTTTATCATCAAATTCATTCCACCATGCAGCAATCGGTTTTTGTTGTGACGCAAATTTATACATCTCATCATTTGTTAATGACGTTGCCTTTACGGGTTCAGGTGTTTTCGGTTGAATATAGTCCCGAAAAGAGGCACATCCCGTCATTGATAAACTGATTAATGAAACTGCTATAACGGTTTTCATGTTTATTTTTCCTCAACAGATACAGCTGTTGTTGCTGGTTTTTTTAGAAGTGATAGTTTTCTACAAAGTACATAAAATACCGGTGTAAAGATAAGGCCAAAGAACGTTACCCCAAGCATACCAGAGAATACTGCAACACCGAGTGCTCGTCGCATTTCAGCGCCGGGACCTTCTGCTAATACCATCGGTAAAACACCTAAAATAAAGGCAAATGAGGTCATCAAAATAGGGCGTAATCGAAGCATTGCTGCTTGAACTGCTGCATCCCAAACTGATAAGCCTGATTTTTCTAAATCATTGGCAAACTCAACAATCAAAATGGCATTTTTAGAGGCCAAACCTACCAGCACCACTAAGCCAATTTGCGTCAGGATATTATTATCCATACCGGCTATGTAGACCCCCGTGATCGCTGACAGCAAACACATGGGGACGATAAGTACGATAGACAATGGTAAAGTCCAACTTTCGTACTGCGCTGCTAATAATAAGAATACAAATACCACGGCTAATAAGAATGCAATAACCGCTGTATCACCCGTTGAGCGTTGTTGATAAGCAATTTCTGTCCATTCATAACCAATGCCATCAGGCAATACTTTTTCTGCAAGTTTTTCCATTGCAAGTAAGGTTTCACCCGAGCTATAACCTGCCGCAGTTGAACCTGTTAAACCAGCAGCAGGGTAGAGGTTGTAATGCGGCACGCGTGATGGACCAGCCGTATCACGTACTGTTGCAAATGAACCAATTGGCACCATGTCGCCATTATTGCTTCGCACTTTGATACGAAGTGCATCATCAATGGTAAGACGATCTTCAGCTTCAGCTTGAGCCGTTACCCTAAAGGTTCTTCCCAAATAGTTAAAGTCATTAACAAATGCTGAACCAATAAATACTTCCATGGCTTCAAATACATTGCCGACAGGCACATCAAGTCGTTCTGCTTTATCACGATCAATATCTAAATAAATTTGTGGATTATTTGTATTGAAGAATGAAAACACAGAGGTTGCCGATGGAATATCAGGATTATTCGCAGCAGCAGCCATATCATTGGTGGCTTGCTCAAGCACATTTAAGCCACGGCCACCTTTATCTTGTATCATCATTTTAAAACCACCAGCACTACCAATACCACGTACCGGAGGCGGCTCAAATATAACAATAGAAGCATTTTTGATTTTAGCAACTTCTGCACGCATTTCCTGCAAAATGTCTTTGTACTTAATGCCGTTTTCAATGCGACTGTCAAAAGAATCTAAAGGTGTAAAGATGGCGGCAGAATTAGATTGTACGGCACGTGTTGCACCTGAAAATCCGGTAAAGCCTACCGTCGTTTTTACCCCTTTTATTTTTAATATGTTGTGCGTTACTTCTTGCACGACTTTATCTGTTTCTGACAATGCAGCGCCTTCAGGAAGCGAGATAGAGACAATAAAGTAACCTTGATCCTGTGCAGGAATAAAGCCCATAGGTACACGATCAAATTGAAAAGCAGTCAAGGTCATCAAACCTGCATATACGATTAGCATAATGCTCAGCATTCTAATGATCTTACCTACAAACCAGCCATATCGAGTTGATAAACCATCTAGTCCTTTATTAAAAATGGAGAAGAATGCTCTAAGCGGTGATTTGTACCATTTAATAGGACGAGCATCCGCTTCATGGTCATGCTCTTTCATTAAAATAGCGGCCAAAGCGGGCGATAATGTCAGGGAGACAAACACTGAAATAATGGTCGCTACCGCTATAGTCAAACCGAATGCTTGGTAGAATTTTCCTGAAAGACCTTCGAGGAATAATGTTGGTAAAAATACCGCCACCAATACTAGTCCCATGGCAATAAGTGCTGAGCCGACTTCATCCATCGTTTTTCGAGCGGCTTCTTTAGGTGTCATCCCTTTACGAAGATTTCGTTCCATATTTTCAACAATAACAATGGCATCATCGACCACGATACCTATCGCGAGCACCAGACCAAATAGGGTCAAGTTGTTTAATGAAAAGCCCATTGCAGACATGACCGCAAATGTACCAATCAATGAAACAGGAATTGCGATAATTGGAATGATTGCAGCGCGCCATGTTTGTAAAAACACTAATATTACGATAACAACTAAAAATACCGCTTCATAAACCGTATGTTTAACCGCGGTTACTGATTGTTCGATAAATTCTGTTGGGTTATAACCAATTTCGTATTTAAGACCAGGTGGAAAGTCTTTAGCAATATCTTGCATTTCAGCAATAATCGCTTTTGATGTTGATAAAGCATTTGAACCTGGACGTTGGTAAACAGGTACAGCGACAGCAGGATACTCTCCTAGATAACCGCGAGTAACATAATCTTGTGCATCAAGTTCGATACGTGCGATATCTCTAAGGTGGACAATACCGCCATTTTCACCTCTTTTAACAATGACATTACCAAACTCTTCGGGCGATTTCAGTCGGCCTTGTGTTTGAATAGTGTATTCAAAGTAATTTTGTTTAGGCTGAGGTGAGCTGTTCAATGTACCACTAGCAACCTGAATATTTTGACCACGTAATGCGGTTAATACATCACCAGCAGCAATATCATAAGATTGTAATAAATCAGGTTTTAACCATACTCTCATCGCATATTCTGAAGCACCAAAAATACGGGCCTCACCCACACCTTCAATACGACGAATACGATCACGTACATTCAATACCGCATAGTTACCAATATGTGTTTGATCATAGGTACCGTCTGGCGAGAACATATTAACAACGAGCATTAAATCAGGAGAGTTTTTCTTGGTGGTGACACCTAATCTGCGAACATCTTCAGGTAACCTAGGCTCTGCAATTGCTACCCGGTTTTGAACCAGTACTTGCGCAGTATCTAAATCAGTACCTAATTTGAATGTAATCGTCAGCGTGGTACTACCGTCAGAGGTTGCTTGAGAGAACATATAAAGCATTCCCTCAACACCATTGATTTCTTGTTCTAATGGCGTAGACACAGTATTGGCAACCGTTTCAGCTGTTGCACCAGGATATGTGGCCGTGACTTGGATAGTCGGTGGAGCAACTTGTGGATATTGCTCAACCGCTAGGCCTAAATAGGCGAGCGAGCCGATAATAACTAAGATTATCGACAGTACCGTTGCAAATATTGGCCTATCAATAAAGAATTTAGCGAAATTCATTTATAACGTCCTTATTGTTGGTCAGTAGAAGGCTGATTGGTTTCTACTTGGTCAGATTTAACCAAAGTATCAATGTCCTTCCATACGATTGACGTGCTATTCGGCGTTACTTCTTGATCAGCACTGCGTATCCTTTGGATACCATTAATAACGACGCGTTCATCACCTGTTAGACCTTTCGATACAACGATTAAACCATTATCAAGAATTGTGCCTAGAGATACATAAGCACGTTTAACTTTATTATCTTTATCAACGATATAGACAAACTTCTTATTCTGATCAGTATTGATTGAGCCTTCTGGCAATAAAATAGCTTGGTAATCAGAACGACCTATTAATCGTGCATTACCAAATAAACCCGGATAGATAAGTCCATCGTTATTTTCTACGATAGCGCGTGCTTGGATAGTACCTGTACCGCCATCAACGATATTATCAACAAAATCCATTTTACCGGCATGATAATACTTATCTTCATCGAGCAATTTAATGTAAATAGCATTCGGCGCTGTATCACTGCTAGGGCGTTCACCTGAACGAGCAAGACGTAGATATTTTAATAATTGGCCTTGTGAACCTTCAAACCTAAAATGGATTGGATTGATACTCACGATGCGAGTCAGCATAGTGCTGTTTTCTTCGATCATATTACCCACGTCGACAAAGCTATCACTTATTTTGCCGTCAATCGGTGCCTTAACTTGGGTGAACCCTTTTTGTAACTCAGCTTCATCCAATGCTGATTTTGAAATATTTAGCTCTTGGCTACGTCGTTCCAACTCTTCTACAGATACTGCACGCATATCACGTAATTTATTGGCCCGTTCATACTCACTCTTAGCCAGTGAATATTCAGCTTTGGCACGTTGTAATGCATATTCAAACGGGCGAGGATCGATTACAAAAAGGACATCGCCTTTTTTAACCAGTTGACCATCTTTAAATTTTTTCTCAACTAAATAACCAGTAACCCGAGCACGCATATCCACAGTATTAATTGCTTCAAATCGGCCTGTAAACTCATCCCAATCAGTTAATTGGTGTTTGAGTGGCAGTGAAACATCAACTTCAGCAGGAGCCGGTGCTTGAACTGCAGCAGCCTCTGGAGGGGTATTTTCACCACACGCAACAAGTGATAATGACAAAGCTGAAATGATTGCCAAGGATACTATTTTCATAATTAAATTCTCTTAAATACTGTGTTTATACTGCAACGGTGTTTTATGCCGAAAGTGTCGCCATATCGATTACGAACCTATAACGGACATCTGATTTTTCCATACGTTCAAATGCTTCATTAATTTCATCCATACGAATCGTTTCGCACTCCGGTAAGATATTCATTCTTCCACAAAAATCGAGCATCTCTTGTGTTTCTTTGATGCCACCAATGAGTGAGCCAGCAAGCCGACGACGACCTAAAATCATCGGCATGGTGTTCACTTCATCTACAGGACCAACCTGACCAACAAACACTAAAGTGCCATCTAGCACGAGCAATGGTGTGTAAGGATTTAGATCATGTTTGACGGGGATAGTATCTATGATGAGATCAAAACTAGAGGCTGCTTGTGTCATTGTGTCTTTATCGGTAGATAACAAAAATTTATCAGCACCTAATGTTTTTGCATCTTCTTCTTTATTTTTAGAACGGCTGATGACGGTAACGTGAGCACCGAGACCAGCAGCCAATTTGATCGCCATATGACCCAAGCCACCCATACCGATAATCGCAACACGACTACCGGGACCAACATTCCATGTTCTTAAAGGAGAATAAGTCGTAATTCCTGCACAAAGTAGCGGTGCTACACGTGATAAATCCAGACCTTCTGGAATACTTAAGACAAATTCTTCTCGTGCCACTAAATGTTTAGAATAACCACCGTGAGTGATGTTGCCATCAATTCGATCGGGTGAGCCATAAGTGAGTGTGTGACCTTGACTGCAATATTGTTCCAAATCATTATGACATTCATTACATTCTTGGCAACTATCCACCATGCAACCAACTGCAACGTGATCACCGACTTTAAATCGGGTGACGTTATCACTGACATTAATGACGCGTCCGACTATTTCATGACCAGGAACAATTGGGTAACTAGACCAATTCCAGTCATTACGTGCCATATGAAGATCAGAATGACACACACCACAATAGAGAATTTCCATTGCAACATCACTCTCACGAAGTGTGCGATGTTCAAATTTGAAAGGGGCAAGACGAGCGTCAGGAGACTGTGCAGCATAACCAATTGTTTTCATGTGTCATCTCTAGAGAGTTAATGTGTATAAAGTGCTAGATATTCGAGTTTACGGATTATTTACGTTTTTTTGCTGACAGTGAAGGACTCAGTAGCGTTTATCATATAACTGAGTCATTAAAATCATCATAATTGTTCATTTAAATAGGCAGTTTAAATGCAACTTTCTGCTCATTTTAGCTTAGCACTGGGTCGGTTAAGGTAAGGTTAAGAATATCAATTTATTAAGATATGTCATATTGTCAATGACAGAATTTTAGTGTGCAATTAATATAATGATGACTAGTCCCATTCAATACAAAATTATTTTGTATTAATTTAACAGTTAAAATATAAATTGATTAGGTGGCTAACCATGAATGAACTTATGAATAGAATTCATTAATAAGTATTCTTAATCTAAAACTTAACTCATCTTTACCTCATTAAATAAAAATTTTATACTAAACTCATGAAATTTCTTCATTAGTATAAGTAGGGTTTATATGCTTCGTGACAATCTTAATGATCTCGTCGGTTTTATAGCTGTTGCAAGAGAAGGCAGCTTTACCAAAGCGGCAGCAAAACTAGGCATTTCTCAATCGGCTTTGAGTCATGCAATTAGTGGGTTGGAGAAGAAATTAGGAATTCGTTTACTTGCTCGAAGTACGCGAAGCGTGTCAACAACAGAAGCGGGTGAACGCTTATTGGCCAAAATCGGTCCAAAACTCGATGAAATTGGTGAAGAACTATCAGTTATCGGCGAGTTAAGTGGCAGCCCTTCAGGCACAATCAGAATAAATGCCAGTGAACATCCTGCAAAAATGATCATATGGCCTAAGCTTATTGGCATACTTAAAGACTATCCGGATCTGAACGTTGAAGTGACAATTGATCATAAATTGATTGATATCGTGGCTGAAAGATATGATCTAGGTGTTCGGCTAGGTGGGTCGTTACCGAAAGATATGATTGCGATTCGAATTTCGCCTGATACTCAAATGGCTGTTGTTGGTACTAAACAATATTTCGATAAGGCTTCAATACCACTCACTCCAGATGATTTAAAAGCACATAACTGTATTAATTACAGATTACCGACATCAGGTGGTATTTATTCATGGGAGTTTGAAAAAGATCAGATTGATTTTAGTGTTCGGTTGCGAGGCCAAATTACATTTAATAGTAGTTATTTAGCCATTGAGGCAGCGCTTGCAGGTTTAGGCGTTGCTTATCTTCCGCATGACATGGCGCAACAATATATTGATCAAGGTCTGCTTATTAGAGTCTTAGAAGATTGGTGTCCACCTTTTTCTGGATACCATATTTATTACCCAAACCGTCATCAGCCATCATCTGCTTTCACGACCATTGTTGAAGCACTTCGCTATAGAGAATAAAGTCTGAGCACTGAGCTAGAATTTCGGAGTATGAATAAGGGATAACAGACAACGAGATTGACAAAGAAATTTAAATATGTGGTACTTGAGCTGGACGTTTCTTTATAAGGAGATATGTCATGAGTTGGCGAGTAGTACTCGATGAGCAAACGTATACCAATGATGAAATTGAGTCGAGATTAAAAACGGAACTCCCTCATTGGTATCTTGAAAATGGTTGGATACGACGTAAATATAAAACTAGCGGATGGAAAAGCACGTTAATGCTCGTGACAACCGTAGGCCATTTAGCTGAGGCAGCATTTCATCACCCC
>LAZR01000602.1_pt1 | contig 26594 bp, 23 predicted proteins | sample 329461 | NCBI WGS metagenome assembly LAZR01 (sample SAMN03002196, study PRJNA259156) | marine sediment metagenome | biome: sea floor; feature: Hydrothermal impacted sediments; material: marine sediment; isolation source: Loki non-amplified sample from Loki's castle hydrothermal vent sediment ...
GACCGGAAGGTCCCACCAGACTGGAGGATACCGATGTAATCGAGAGCCGTGAACACGTCCGTGGCGAGGCGGTTGCTGCCCGTCGCCCCGAGGCCAGCGATCCCGTACAGGTTGTCGATGGTGAAGTGGGTTGTGGCATTGGTAGTGATTTGGTTCGCTTTGCTAAAGCTGAGGCATATGTAACTGGGATTGATTTATCACCAAAATCAGTTGGTGAAATGCCGGTAACCTTAATGATCATATTAAACATGGTTCTTATCTTGTTTAACATTATTCGATCATCAAGCCAGAATATATAATTAAAGAAAAATTTGGCAAAAGATCGTTTGAGGAAATCAATAAATTAATTAAAGAAGGAGAAATAGAATGTGCTCCTTCAAGAAGTGAATGCGACGTATATTTAATTCAGGCGAATATTATGATCCCTGACTCGGTAGTCCTCAGCAACGATTCTTTCAACGATTTTAATCCCGTTTGGGTCAATGCGTTAAAAGTTATAAAGTTTTTGAGAGTTGAGTCTCGATTTTATTTTAACCTAGACTTAAAGTGTGTTGTTGAAGAGATGGAGGAAATAAATGACGTAAACATTATAACAGAAGAGTCTGGAATAGAAAGACTCTGGGATGCAACTGAGACTATAGGAGAAATTGATTTTTATCCTGAGGAGGGGATAAATTAAACCTTGACAGAAACTGATTCGAATAATAGTAACTACAATAATTTTCAAAATGATCTTGAATTAATAGTTAACAAAATCACTAAACTTTTTGATTCAAATCGATATTATAATCTTTTTGAATTAAGAAAACTCGCAAAAAACTTACGTTTTAATCTTCCTGGAAGATATTCGCTCAGAACTATCAGAATTATAAGTAAGATATTTGTAAAAAATCTTCCTCAACAGTTTTTTGCTAGGAGAAAGGTAATTGGGGAGGTAATTATTGACTATTTGAAAGGAGATTTGAAAAAAAAGATATTAGCTAAATTAAGAGAGATAAATAACAAGGATGAAACCTTAGATAAATCGTTAGCGGCAGCGGGAGCAGCAACAGAAAAGATAACTCATGAAATCATCAGCAACTTTGGAAGCCGTGCCATACCAATTGCTCGTGTTATACCTGGAAGCAATGTAAATGTCATTAAATGTCGAATAACAGATTCATTTCAACAAATTAAAGATATTAATGGAAAATACGTTACTTTAAAACCTTTTGAAGGAGTAAAAGTTTTAGGTCAAATTGGGAATATCTACACAGTTAACGATACACCAAATAATATTTTAGCACCAACAATGATTTCAGACTCAACAGATGAGATTGACAAGCAAACAATAATTGAGTTAGATTCCAGAATTGCTGATGTGTATGTAAGAAAGGTTATTGACGGAAAAATTAAAAAAAAAGAACTAGGAAATGCCCCACCAACTACCACAGATATTTACTTAGCTACCGATAAGGATATAGAGGTATTTTTTGATATTTCACCCGAAAATCCTGTCTGTTTCGTAAAGACGATAGGCCATCTCTCATTTATTCCAAAGTTTGATTTACTAAGATTACTTAGGCGCCATGTTTATATTTTAGGAATTACTGATTCGGGGAAGGGATTTCTTGCTAACTCGTTCTTACTTTCATGTGTTGGTTATACAATAAGGATAGCCCCAGATGAAGATAGAAAAGTAGGTTGTCTATATTTTGACTTTACGGGGCAATTTGCCAACGATTCGTATGGATTCTTTGAAGCTTGGACCAGTGAATCAGGTTCGGATCCTCGAGTGATTATCCCCGGTGACGAAATAGGAATACACACTCCAGAAGATTTAATTGAAATTTTCTTTAGAAAATATCGGATTCTGGATTTAGGATTTGCTTCTCAAAAAATCGCGGGAATGAGGCGTTATCTGCTCAGTAGGATTACTATTAATTCGACTTTTTCAGACTTTCAGAGAGAATTGCCTTGTGCCATTAGAAATACATATTCAGGAAATCCAACAAATCATCTCGAGCGCATTGAATCGCATCTTGAAGCTATGGGATCATCTATTTGGAATGAGGAAATCGAACCCTTAAAATCACCCGACTTGTTCGTTAATATAGATAACAACCTAAGAAATGGAAAGTTTGTAATTGTTGATTTAAGCCGAATTCGTGAACGAGAATACAAACCTGGAGTGGTTTACAGGATTTTAAAGTTTCTAGATGAACTATTAAATGAAAACTTTTCAAATACTCAGAGAGAAATGGATTATCCCGTGTTTGTAGGGCTTGACGAGGCGCATAACTTTGCAGGTGCAACTTCCAACCTTAGACAAGGTTATTATGTAGATGAGTGTAATAATTTGATAGCTCGTATGTGTGCTGAAGATAGAAAGACAGGACTTTGCATGGTAATTATAACACAACGACTTGCTTGGACTAATCGAGATGTACGCGCTAACATGGGCCTATGGTGTGTAAGTAAGATTAATTCAGTTGATGAGGACCAAGCTAAGAAATGTATGGGAAACCACGATTTTATCAATTATCGATATAGAGCCTTTCGCTTATTTGGAGATAGCTCACCGATACCACCGTTTCCTACAAGAGCTTTAATTCCTTCAGAATTAGCCAAATTGAAAAAAAAAGTTGGGAGTAAATTTGGTAAATAAAACTTTTTGGACAAATGAGCATGGGTTAAGAGATACCAAATTTGAATTTACATCATTTATTGAAACAAGACTAGCAAATATTGAGGAGTTTTCCCAAAAAATTGCATCAGCCATCCCCGAAATAAGAGAAATCTTAAATGGTGATATTAAAAGATATAACGAATCACCTCAATATAATAACTTAGTAGGAATAGATGGATCAAACACAACCCCTAATAAAGATCCTTATCTAACGACTTTTAATGTAAACGCAGTGGGATATCTACAATTTAAATCAAAAAATCCTCCGGCTCGATTCTTGAAATCATATGAATTAATTTCAGTACCAACACCCAATTTTTCTAGTACCTACATGCATTTAAGAAGGGATATTCTAGAAATGAAAGCCTTATTGAAAATTACGGATGAATCAAAAGCAGACATTGTTTTTATGGATGGCTCTATAAATAGTCAGGCATTATGGAATGCTAGAATGCAACAATTAAAAATTAGTCCTTATATAGTCCCTGACACATCAATAGACTTGTATAAAAGAATATTTAAAACCCCAGATGGGTTATGGTCCAAAGTTATTGAGCGTTTAAAATCAGTTAGAGTAGTATGGATACCAAAGAGAATTGTGGGTAAATCGTTTGTAAATAGGCTTTTGAGAGAGAATCCTGATTTGGATATCCCTTCCGAAGCCACAAATGAAGTTTTTTCTCTAATCCTACAACCGGATGAGATTTTGGGTCCTTTCACCTTTGAAAAATGGGTGCAAACTAGTACATCAACCGCAAGAAAATTTGTTAAAGACATCCAAACTCTATATTATAAACCTCCCTTTCGAACAGCATCGGCTATAAAGTTAGAATTCCATAAAAATTTTCTTCCAGATTTAGAAAAACTGATAGCCACAATCAAAAAAGAATATTCGATATATTATAATCAAATTAAGCCAATGATCTGGGCTCATACAATCGCTAAAAATGAAAATATGGATCTTAATGGATTGGATTCAGCAGTAAAAAGACTAGCCATTTTAAACTGTAAGGACTCTACTTTAAGAAGCATTATTCAGACTAGATTTGCCAATCAGTTTTATTAACAAATTAAGAGTAATGTTAATCTTTGTAGAATAAAACTCCAATTGAATCAGATTTAGTCGCAAATTCCTGCGATAGTTTATGGCTCTCATGAATGACGAAACTTTCTTTAAGAGGTCTTCCGCTTTTTCCTGTATTAAATAAAGTAGATTGAAACAGTTGGAGTCCTATATTTATTAATTCAAGGCCCAAAATAGTATATTTCTCTATTCCTTTAAATCGCTGAGACAATCGCATCTTAAATCTATATAACTGGGGTTGAGACATGCTCCTTTTACTCCAGATATGACTTTTTATCAAAAACTCTTTATCGTTTAACAAAGCCAAAATCCCAAAGGGCATATCATAAATTTCAGAGTTTTCTAACAAATACAATCGGTTTGGATGGGACTTAAGAACCTCAAAAATATAGAAATCAGGTAATATTGGTAATTCTCCACTCTCAATTAATTCTTTGTATACTTTTACAAACAATTTTTTTTGCTTATTGCTAATATCACCATCAAATAAGAAGATTATTTTTTTTGGAAGGTCTTTGTGAGTTTTTAATCCTTTATCTATCATTAGGTCTTGATGGTTAATAATTTCAAGGATCAAATCTTTGATTACAGTTTCACTAATAAGGCCTTTATGAGTATGGGCATCTCGAATATATTTTGATCTTACTTGTTTGCCATACGGATCAAGAGTAACTACAACCGCTCCCCGAGGTTTCGAATCTTCGACAAATAAGGCTTTTGAAGCATCAAATCCAGCCTGCATTTCTATACTTTCTAAAGGTTTAGATATATCCCTTGTACCGAATGGGTACTTAAATCTGAATAAAATTCCATTTTCGATTCGTTTCGCAATCTCAGAATGGGGACAATTTGCCCCAATATTAAATAAACTATTTTTATATATCATCCCTGCTAATTTCGAACCTTTATATTTTTTATATTCACTAACTAAAAACGATTGGATAAAACCGAAGTGATTCTTACTCAAGTCAGTTTTTAATAACCGGTAAAACTCATTTTGTAGATAATCTTTAAATAATTTGGAGGAGGTTCCTAATTCTCGTAACCCAATAAGTGGAACAGCAATAATTTCTTTAGAACGAATACCTTTATCATTAGTAAAGAGATCTGGTGCTATCTGGTTTTCAAATATTACACCCCATATATTTTGTTTATTTTGACGTATCACTTCTTGGTTGAAATCATAATGAATAGATTTACCAAATTGTATCCCATCAGCCAATTTATATGTTTTGAGATTATAAGCAATGTCATTGAGTAAGTTTCGTACATTCTGGTCTTCTATCGGGGTTATATCTTTTGGAATAATTGGGATAATTTTAAATTGAAATTTACCCGCTATTGGGTTAAATTGATTTGATTTCGATTTTAAGAGTTCTTGTGGAATGTTGTCTAATAAATAGGGATTCCCCTCATCTCTTTTAATTTGAATAGTTTTATTATCTGCAAATTCAATATATAAGGGATAACTCATTAAATCGAAGAACTTTGGGACTAATTAAAGGTAAGCTAGTTAAAGACAAGTTTCAAGGAGTGTTAGTAAAGTTTATTTGATTTGTAAGTAAAGTAGGTCAAAAACAAAAACAACTCGCGAAAGATAAATCTCAGAAATTCGATAATCCGCATTTAAGAAAATATATGGGAACCCGTATCACAGTATACAATTCTACAATTGAGCAATTAGAAAAAAAGAGCTATGAGTATGAGGATAAGGTTGTTGAATATTATCTTGCGACGCTAAATAATGTTGAGTTTGGGCCTCAATTAAAGAAAAAGAGTGATTATAAGAAAAAAGATATAAAAATTATTGAGAAATCTATTGCAAGGTTGAGCAATACCATCTGTGAAAAGCTAAACTTGACGATAGGTGATGGTATTAGCTTCAATGGCGGAGTTGTAGAGGATAGTTTTATTGGCTTAATGATTAAAAGAGCAACGAAGGTACAGAAAGTTTGATAAAACATATTTTATTAGGTAGCTTGAGGATTAGTATTTAAGATTTTTTACTGAAATTTATGAAGATATTTTTTTTTATTTAATAGTTTAAGGTTTATAAAACCAGTTTTACTATTATTCTATTAGCCAATAAAAAAGACGAACGTTATGAAACCTACCCCAAGAAAAAAGGAATGGGAGAAAAAATATCGTGCTCAAGAAGCTTATTTAGAAGAGATTAAGAACAATAAAGCTTCATTAAGGTTTGGGAAAAATTATATTAAGAATAGTGAGATTTCCGGTCAAATATTTTGTGAAAGGCAAGTAGAGTTAAAATATATACTGGGAGAAGTCGAAACAGAGCAACTAATCGTGGGAGGGGAGAGTCATGAAGAAGTTGCCAAAGACTCTGAAAAAATATCCCCAAGAGAAGGCTGGGAAAAAATCTTTACTTCCCCTTATTTTTGGGTATTAGAATCCTTATTTTTCGCGAATTATAAAGATGTGCATTTTGCGTTTAAACCTGATAGAGTTTTATTTGAAAAAGGAGTTCCAAAGCTACTCATAGAATTTAAATTTAGCAAATATTATAATCGAGAACCGTTTAGGTCTCAAGAGGTACAATTGCTGAGCGAAGGATTGTTTCTTAATGAACTGGGGTTTAACACAGATTCGCTCTTGTATGCAGTTATTATAGCTCCCTTAAAGATTGAAAAAAATATCAGATTACTTACTGAAATTCCAGGATATGTTTATAAAAAAATCAAAAATTACAAAAGAGGCTTTCCCACAAGCTTTAATGATATTGAAGGTACTAATGTTAGTGCCTATGTGTATCAATTCGAGTTAGACATTACCAAAAAGAATGTTGATTGGGCACTCCAATATTGGAAAGAAGAAAGAGAAGCGGAACTCACAAAAAACATAAATAAGTGCAGAAGTTGTAATTATATTTCTAGTTGTGAGAGAAAAAAAATAATATCTATTCAAAGTTAGCATGTCCGAACAGAAGAAATTAGGTAAAGTACAGGGGGTTGTTGTTAAAGGTACTCCTAAAGCAGTTTTATTAAACCTATTAAGAACCAATTATTTTTTTATTTTTTAGCATTCAGGTTTTTTCTACTCAACAAATATAATAAAAATTCTTTCGGTCCTACTTTTTCAACAACCTTGCTTCAAAGCACAATAAGAAATTTAAAGGAAAATTCTCTTTAATTATTATAGCCAAAATACATATTTTTCTAATATTAGTAAAAAAATTCTGTATGAAACATACTTAAAAGGGAGTTAATTTTCAAAAATAAGATTAAGTGTAAGGATGCTTGGTGGTATTACCTAAAAGATGGGATTAAATATGGAAGAATTTAAAACACTTAGAACCACACAAAAAAAGTTAAATAAAGATATACAAAAATTTAGAATTGAAAATCCTAATTACGAGGTTTATAATATCACAACTTCGGGAACGGGAGGTGAAATGGGAGGTACGATTCGATTTTGGGTTATTTGGAAAAGGAAAGGGTAGAGAAAGTTATTAAAGAATACCGGATCCCCACAATCTTTGCAAACCCAATTTGATTCTTGAGGATTCTTAGGCACTCTGTAACGGATGTTAAAGATTTTTCCTGGCTCCACATTTATCACTATTTATTCTTCTCTGCAAATCATTATCCTGAATTGTAACCATTATCTTTCTATTTGCTAAAAAAGTTAAATTTCAACTATGGTGATAGCATCAAAAAATGCACTTCTTTTATCATAATCATCATCTCTGTAGGTTTTTTATCGGGAGTTTCTAATTGTATTCTATCTTTTCCTTTATTTTAGTTAAGCATTCACAAAATAAATGCAACAAAATAAAAAAAATAAAAAAGTTTGTCTTGTTTAAGCTCCTTGGGTTTCAAGCCTTCAACTCCATGAATATTTCTATTCCATATTGATTTACAATATTTTTTATCAATATACTTAATTATTTATTCATTTTAATCTTCCTTTATTCAAAAATCAAGGTTTCAACTATTTTACAGAATGCCTGACAATTAAAATAAGAAGTTTATAGAATAAATAGAATAAAACAGTATCAAAGGAAGTAGAAGTATAAAAAAGCATTGGACTGTTACTTTTTCTATTGAATACTGCCTTATTTTTTTAATTTCTAACCATTAATTTTTGTTTTTTTGTTCCCTCGGCACTCTATCCTAAAATTTATAAGAAAGAAGTGATAATATTTATATATGCTGGGAAACAAAATATTTCCTAATCCACTTCATGGGTTGGGAATTAAATCACTTCTTTCTAATCATAATATGCTCTCTTTTTTTAAAAAGTTTTGTGATGCAATTACATCTCGTATGTGGAAGTTCAAAAAGCCGAAAAATACGAAATTCAACGATATTGACTTCCTAAAGGTGTTTTTTATCTCAGAAATTATAGGTAGATCCATCCATGACACTAGTGAACTGCTCAACGATTATATTTTAAGCAGTCAGAGAGGAAGACGAAAAATCTTTGCGGATGGTCGCAAAAAACGTATAATACCTCATCAAACTCAAGTTAACAAGTATCTATGTAGATTTAGCTTGAAACGAGCACGGAATATCTTACGAGAATGCCTTGATGAGCAATTAAAAGAAGCTTTGGATCAAAATATAATCTCTTCCAAGGTTAATGTAATAATAGACTTCACAGAGCATCCATATTATGGAAAAAGGGAAGATAAAATGATCAAGGGAACAAATCGGCAGAAGGGTACGAAAAAAATGCGGCATTACCTTGGGTTTTCGATTCTTTCATATGAAACCCATCTTTACGCAGGCTTGGAACAAGTGGCAACAGGTCAATCTAAAATCCCTATCATCATCAAATTCCTTGATCACCTGCTAGACTTAGGATTTGAGTTGAAATATGTGTTGATGGATCGAGAATTCTATCGTGCCGAATTATTAGATGAAATTAAGGGTATGGGAGGGAATGTACTAATCCCTGCTAAACAATTTAAAAAGATCAAGCAATTTATTTCTGACTATATCGAGGGAAAGCGAAGACGGGTAAGGAGATATACGTTTTCAAGTGCTACAGAGGCAAAATGCCGATTTTTCCAACATGTTTATGTGATAATAAAAGCTAAACGCAGTTTTTCTCTTCAAGGCGTCAAGAAGGATTATCAATCTGGGAGGATATCTTTAAAGGATGCTCAGCATAGGATATTTACTATAATGACTACTGAAAAACCGAAAGGCAAGACAAGTTCTTGGTCGTCCCGTATTTCGTTATTTTATCGTCGACGATGGTTAATTGAAACGGGTTTCTCCGACTTAAATCGTATTAACCGTAGATGGAAGTCGAACCATGATGGCGTCAGATATTTAGATATGCTCGTGCGGATGCTCCTTTATAACTCTTGGAAAATGAATAAAAAATTGATTAAAATCGCCGGAAAACAAGAAGGAAAAGTAAGAGACTGGACCTTAGTTCAAAATCAGGATTATTTAACACAACTATTTCTATCATTAGAGAAAAAATCACAGGGGGTGATATGTTAAATTCAGAATAATGCCGGCTTCGCGACCATTAGAAATATAAGAAAAAAAAATAAATACTTAAATACTGAATAAAAAAAAAAGAAATCTTAAAGATTTCCATTATTATTTAATAATTATATTGTTCCCTTCAATAGCTAAGATAAATTCCGTGAAATCCTTATTTGAATCAGCAATAAATTGTAAGTCGATAAACTCTGAATCTCCATCAGTGTGGTCAGCACCCAATACGTCGACACGTTTATCATCACTAAATCTTAGCTCGGATCGTACTTGGCCAAATGTGGAGTGGACTGCTGAAGATAGTTGTAATGGAATTAGATTACCATTAGAAAGTCTGCCCAGTAATTGCACTTGATCTATATGTGAGATCGTTTTTGGATGTTCGGTAAGCCGTAGGAAATATCGATTTTCTACAGGTCCTGGTGTTGTTATTAATGTGTGATTTGTTTCTACATCGATACCATCTATGTTATGAATATCTAGTAATCCTTCATCAATATATTCTGCTCCATCATAAACAGAAAGAATTGGACAACCTCCACCGCCCCCTCCACCGCCACCTCCTTCAGACCAATAATCAGAGACATATTTGTCATGTGTTGGGCCATAACCGCTCTTGTCAGCAATAAACCATCCTGGTGGGACCCACCAAAATATATGCCATTTAGCCCAAGACCACCCATATATGTGTAGACCTGCTCCTTCAGGTACAGATACTTTGATTATAAAGTCTAAGTAATTACTTGTAACAGGGATAGACCCATATACATGCCATTGCTGTTCAGTATCAGTATCAGTTGGCATCGATATGTATATTCCTTGCATAACCCCTCCCGGTAACTTGCCAGGAAGAAAAAGATGACCAAATCTCACGGTATATGAACCACCCCAATGAAGTCCAGCACCAGGCTGACGTTCAGCGCGATTTATAAGAGCTCCAGAAGTGTATACTATAAAACCCGCATCCATTACAAGCATTTCGTTCCATACATTGTTTTGTGCATAGTGTTCTGCAACAGTTAGTTTTACTGCGTAATAATCGCGATTAGGATCTGCATCTTCTCTTTGCCATATAGACATAGTACTGTGAAGATAATAATTAGATTCTGAATCCTCGACTAGCAGCATCGTATTTTCAGCTCGAACAGAGATCAGAAGCCCCATTAAAACCAAAAAGAACAATCCTGTTGAAAGAACCTTCACCTTTTTTGTTTTCTGCATATTTTTCACAAAGATTTTTAGATTTTGTTTAAAATACTTCTTTGTCTTTTTTTAGATAAGAAGATTTATCCAATAGACTATAATCATTTATAACTATTTAAACTTTAACTATTAATAAAGATTAGAGAGTCAATAACTTAAAATATTGACTTGACATTTAAGTATAGATAAAAACTCACTCATATGGGCTTATCGATGTTTATAGTAAGTTAGAGTGGTCTGTTTTTTATTTGGTAAATGAAATATTGGATTTCAAAACTGTTTTTCATAATGAATTTCACCAAAGAGGTAATTTATATTGAATAATTATAGAATACAACATAAATCTCAAAATTAATACAATAGTTTATAGTACTTATAATATTATAGCGGAAAAACCCTCAAAATTTCGCTAACAAATGGAATGGTTGATAAAAACTTTATTATTAATTAGATCTTACAAATTCTATAATCCAACGTATAAGGATTAGTTTTTGAGCTAAAATGATTATTACATATAATTAAAAACTACATCTAAAAGGAGTAGATTGAATTATACGAATGATCCAAAATTTTTAATAAAAAAATAAGTATAATTAAGAATGTGTTTTATATTTTTGATATAAATAGTATGATGTACTAAAAACTACAATTACGAGAAAGATTATACCAGTATTAGTGTTGTAATCTAAATAATGCGTTGTTATAATTCCCTCAATAGATAAATCTTCATCTGCTATTATTATAGTTGTTAATCTATTACGATTAGGGGGCTCTAACTTTATTTCTATATACATTTCTGTAATATTGTTTGCTTGATAGTAAGGATTGAAAGGAATTTTATCATTCCACTCTTCTAAAGCATTTTCATCAAGGATTAATAAAGAAAACAACCCCTCAGTTGCAGTTAGATTAATATACACTACTTGATTTTGGGAACGCCATGGATATTTTAGATGACTGAAGTCTGTTCCCCCCTTAGCTATTCCATAATCCCCCATTCTATTCATAATTTCAGTTTTTGGAAATGGGACAAAAATTAGAGATATACTCAATATTAAAAAAAGAAAAATACACGGTATTACCCATTTAAGTCTAATCAGATTTTTTAAACACCAATCTTATAGTTTTTTTCATCTTATAAAAATTATTGCTTTCTGATATCATAAACGAATATCTACTCGCTTAAATAATTTGTAAGTAATGATAAAAATTATAAGAGGCAGGCTAAAAAATATTATAAAACTAATTAATAATTCTATGTAATCAAGTGAAACATTTCCATTGAGTAATATGCTCTGTATAAACAAAAGAATAGTTTGGACTTGTTGATTATAGGACAGAAATTTCAGATTAAAAAGGATAAGCAACTGCTCATTATAAGTATAAAATAAAGGTATGAGTAGTGCCATAATAGTATTACGGGTTAGAGCTGAAAAACAAAATGTTAAAGAGAAGATAAAAATCATATTAATAAAGATTAGAAAAAAACCTAAAATGGAGATATTTACTGATATCACAAGACCTAAAGTTACAAATGACATTATACTAAATATAATAAAGGATATTGATTGGAAAAATAACAAATATGATGTAATTGATAGAATTTTTGAAATCATAACTTTTTTCCGAGAAACTGCAGAATATAAAACCAAGGCAGTTTTTTTAGAAAAATCTTCTGAAATTATATCACATGAGATAATGATAGGTAAAGTATTAGCATAAATTATTGAAAATGATAAAAAACTTCCCAAAAAAATTGAGCTATCTAAAGTTATTTGATTAATTTCCACTGAGGAATTAATCAAATTTTGGATAGCAATAAAGCTGTTCGCTAAAGGGATTAAAATGAAGATAAGGCAAAATATTAAACGAATGTTTTTAAAAATTTTTTTAAAATAAAAGGAAATCAATATTCTTTCCATAAAAAAATTAGATTTATCTGAATTGATATTATTCATTGTTTTTACCTCTAAAAATTTTTATATATATTTTTCCTAAAGTTCCATTTATAGGTTTAATTTCATAATGGGTGAAATCCTTCAAAATTTTTTTAATTCTATTAAGTTTATTACTTCTAAAAATAATTTTTCCCCCAAATATTCGTGGTTGCTCAATAAATTGATCACTCTTTGAAGACAGGATTTCAAAAAGCTCAATTAACGATTTTCCTATATCATTATGAAAAGAACATATTTCATATTCATTAATTCCATAAGTTTGGGATAATTCAAGAATTGTATTGGATGCTTTTAGTTTTCCCTCATCAATAAATGCAACTGAATCCGCTATTTGCTCAATCTCGGATACAATATGGCTTGCGATAAGAATGGTTGTACCTCCTCTTTTTTTTTCTTTTAATTTCTTTATAAATTCATCTCTACCCAATGGATCAATATTTGATAAGGGTTCGTCTAGAAATACGATTTTTGGCTTTCCAGCAAAAGCTTGTGCTATTCCTAATCGTTGACGCATTCCTTTGGAATAAGTAATGACTTTTTTATCCCAAAATTCCTTTTTTAAACCACACCACTTTAAGAGTAATTCAGCATCCTCTCTCTTCTCTTTTGTTTTATTCCTAAGACTTAAGATTAATTCGACATGTTCTCGACCTGTTGAATTTGGATAAAACCCTACATTCTCGGGTAAAAATCCTAACTCATTTCGAATACAATCCAACTCATCTATTATATTCTTTCCTAAAATAAATGCTGTTCCCTCAGTAGGTTTTACTAAACCAAGTAGCATTAACATTATTGTTGTTTTTCCTGCACCATTGGGTCCCAGTAATGCAAAACAAGATTTGTGAATATCAAGATTTAAATTATCAACAACAGTTAAATTTCTGTATTTCTTTGTTAAACCTTGAATTTTTATTAAAGGTTCATAACTTAGGGGTATTCTGTTTGGATCTTTATTCAATTGTCTCATACTAACTCTTAATATAAACAATAATACAATAATTATAAGTTTTTAATTTTTATAATTCTTTAATCTATACTTAAAAAGTAAAAAAAATCCTTTCTTCTATTGTAGATTTATAATAGTTAAAATTTTAGATTAAACATCAAATTTAAATAAAAAAAAATCTTACTTATTTGTAAATTAGTATTTGGCGAAAATAATTAAATTTTGAAGTTTTGATATTTAAAAATTTCAATTTAGCATGCTTCAATTTACATTTCATTAATATTAAACATAATAAGAAAACAATAGAGAAAATACAAACCGATTTTAGGTAATTAATATGAAAAAAATAATTATGAGATTTGAAAGATATCGAGGTAAAATGGAAGGCTTATTTGGACTATTTGGCGTGTCGATTGCAGGGACAATCATCATATTATCAGCTTTTTTAACTCCAAATTATTGTCCATTATACGACACTGTTAGTTCATTAGGGCTAGGAATTGCCAAAACCTGGTTTAGTATTGGATTTGTTACTGCTGGCTCTCTTGGGATTCCTTTTTATATATATCTAGAGGGTACGTTAATCGATCATGACAAAAATTTAACGAGATTTACAACACTGATTGCAATAATCACATGCCTTGGTATTGCTTTTGTAGGGATACTCCCCGATCCAGGAAATCCTAACGCTTTTAAATTATTTCACGGGTTTGTAGCCTTTACTGCGTTCATCGGTTCCTCTTTTTATATCGTTTTATATAGTTATCTAATGGATCAAGATAAACTATATCCTAAATTGCTTACTTATCTAGGGTATTTTGTTGGAGGTTCATTCATCGTGTTCATATTCTTCTTCATATTAGGAATAATTCTCACTTCAATACTTTTCACTTCTTTGTTTGAATGGATATTGACAATTTCTATATTAGCGTGGATTTTAAGTGTGGCAATCTTTACAATTTTTACAAAAAAAGAAAAATTCTATTATATGAAGAATCTCAGAAAATAACTTAAGCTAATACATGGTGAATAAGATTCCCAAAATTGAAGAATTGTTGCTGAATGAATACAACAGAGCATTGGATTTAAGAAATCTCAGTAAAAGTAGAATAATGACCTATAGAGCGTTGTCAATTGGTACATCATTCACTCTTATTGGAACAGTTCTTACAGCTCAAACATTAGCAATTGGGATATATAACAATTGTATTGTTTGTATTGGGATTAATGATCAGCCTATTCTTCCTTGAATACAAGGTAACCTCAAAATTAGAAAGAATTGGTAATTATTGCAATTACATACAATTAATCATAAAGAAGGAAAACTCAGTCTTGTCGAAGGATCCTAACACATCTTTATTATTCTGCTATGAAGCTTAATATAATGAGATCCCCCTCTTTATTATTCTGCTATGAAGCTTATTATAAATTTTGTTAATTAGTTTTCAAGCCATTTGGTCTGTTTAATTAAAAGTAAATAAAAAAAAACTTTAATGTCAAACCCCACTCACTCGACAAAATAGATTAGGTCCGCTCTAGTTGAGTCAAGTTATGCTTAAATTGGGTGAAGTTACCAGTGTCTTTTTCTCTAATTCTCCACGTACGCCTTACCGTTGCGTATTGAGCGTTAAATTTTTTCCTTTGGGCTTCAATAAGGGGGGTTTCACACGCTAGCAGCACGTTTCCCGTTAGACGATCAGAAAAGACCCAAAGAGAAGGCTCGTGCTTAACTGGCTGGGCTCCATCAAGCGATAAAACGATCCTCCCACTTGATTGGACCTCTTTTAGGACTTTTTTATCCGTATATTGTTTTCCTGCCATTTCAAAAAATTCACAAATACTTCTCACCGTGTTCCTCGAAGTTGACACATCTCAATCGTCCCACATGAGTTCAACGGTGGTGGAATAGTTAAGATGATGCTTGAAATGATGCTGTATCACTTTTGCCCATACTTCCAAGGAAAATCGCTTTCTTTGCATGGCATTTATATCCTTGACAAAGTGTTAAACAAATATGGAAATATGTGGAGGAAGGAATTTTAGCACCAAGATCCGTTAAAAAAGGTAAAGATCGATTTAACTACTATTTTTTCCGTTTTTACAATTAATAGAAAAAGATAAAAAAGAAATGGAAAATAGTCATTGATTCTCTTTCCTAAAAAAAACAAAAAGATAAATATTTTATAGAACTGAATTGTTTATCTAAATTTTACCACGAATCCAACAAGCAATCAGGAGTATAACGTAAGATATCAAGATCATCTAATTTGAAAGCCTAATTTTCTAGGAGGGGGCACTATCCGGGAGGGGGATTCAATAATATTTAATAATTTGGATTGCGAATTCCATCACGAGAGCAATTTGTACCATATAATCAGCAAAATTATCCCCATTATTTGATAAAATCCAATCAGGAGATGTATTATTGCAGAGAAAGCGCAAGTCTTTCATTTTTTCCTCAAATATTTCAATTGCTACTTCAAAATTTCTAGGTAGATAAAAATCCTTTTTTTGAGCAAGGAATTGTTTAATAATCAAATTCTTATTACTATACCAATAATCTTCACATTGATCTTCAAAAATCTTATGTTCTAAATACAGAAAGATTAAACTAATTCCACATGAAGCAGCTGCTCCAAACCTACCCCATTTAATAACATTGTTTAATATTTTACTTGAACCATTTATGCAATTAATAATGAATCTTAATAATCCCATACTTATCCCGCCAACAACAGTTATAGGAATAACAGAATTAGCCAAAAAAACTGGTGAATGATATGGTGTTCCCCAATCTGTAATGTAATGGAATGCTACCCCTAAGAAATTAATCCAAGTGGGATTATTTTTGAGGCGAGCCTCACGACCCTTCCTTAAATTTAAAATTGCCAACTCCTTCGCAATAATCGTGTGTTCAATAAACCATGTAGATAGGATAGGTATTATTTTAGAAAGATCATCCAAATTGTCTTCGATACTTTGTCTATTTTCCAGATCTGGCTTAATAGAGGCAATTAACAATTTGGGTAAAAAATTCTTAAGTATATGAACTGATCCATAAGCACCTACTAATTCAGCTAAACCTTTATGACATCTTTCTCTCAAATTGTCAACCCAACTTTTTCTGATTTTATAACTAAATTTAATGTAACTATTTTTTGAATAAATAATATAGAAGAGCACCTATACCAATTGTAGCTAATGCCCCTAACGTAAAGACACCTGTAGCAGAGATCCAAAAACCTGTTTCTTGATTTCCACACTTGGGACAATTACTATGATGAAAATCTATTGCAAAACCGTGCATTTCTTCACCACATTTAGAGCAAATTTTTTTATTTGGTAAATTAAGGTTATTAAATCCTAATTTCAATAACTCATTTTTTGCTTTTTTTAGAGTTAAATATTCATTATCAGACATTCTAACCATTTTTTCTCTAATAATAATCACTTTTTATTATTCTGTTATACAATGTTATACTATGTATAACTATACAGCCATATAAATTTTAGTATTTTCATCCCTTTCTGTGATATACCGATTCGCTCCAGATCCCTTTATGGCATATCGGAAATAAAGTTCTTACTATAAATCTTGAGAATCTAAGTAAATTACCTATTTTTTCATCGTTTGTTATTGTTTAGACATGTTTGATTTTATGAAGTACCTGAAAAAAATGAACAAAAATGGTATAAAGAGCAAAGTGACAATATATATAGTAACTTCAGTTGCATCGAAATTTATATTAAAATAAATTGAAATGTAATTACAATAGAGAATGTAAATGTACATGTAATAAATAAAGTAAAAATTTGCCAATGTTTTTTTAGAAACTCTTTATTACCCCGTTTTTTACCCCTTTTTCTTCTAGATATTATATTCATAACATAATTCTTCTAGAATTATGTACTTTTAAAGTTTATGGTCAACCCATTAACCCATTAATAAATTAATTGAATTGAAAAGAAATAAGTAACTTATGAATTAGCCCGACATAACTCCGACAAAAAACATTAAAGTATGTTAATTAAAAGAATTTTAGATTGTATTATAGATACTTATAGATACATTAAGGACTATATCGCTAACCCTACAAGCAACCGGGAGTAAAATGGAAGATATCATGATCTTCTAATTTAAAACTCTACTTTTTTAGGAGGAGGCACCACGGGGGAGGGAGATAATTTAGAGAGATAAGATAAGTCCATTAACAATCTTAAATCTAATGGTAAGAATTATAGAGGAATAAAATTAAAAATTATCCATGATACAATGGTGCTTGTGTTAATTTAATTAGAGTTTACCAAAAAAATATGTCTTTACTCATTTTGATTTTAAATATATTAAATGTAAAACAAATAGTGATATGTAGTTATCTTATAACAAGACTATAAAAAACTATAGATTAATAAAACTAGCAATATCTTACTAAGGATAAATTGAAACGTAAAAAAGTATTAATTTAATTTATTTAGGATAATGTATTAAATATAGGATTCTCATAAATTAACTTTTTAATATACTCATAATCCAATTTATATTTTACTTTGAGATCTCCAACTATTTTTTCCGCTTTAGAATTAAATTCTAACTGATCTCCATTAGAGCGTTTAATAATTTCATCTTTTTCTAAGTTGACTATATCAATATTCATTACAGAGTTAAACAATTTATCTTCTATTTTATATTCATCATCTTCGTCATAATCAAAGATAATTCCATTTTTCCCAATATCTTTAACAAAGTTATAAACTCTACTAACGTCTATCTGCAAATCTATTCTTCCATTATTTTTCAATATATCCAGAATAAATATTATTTTTGTCGGATCAGGAAGTTGGGCTTCCAAACTGTTCATTTCCCTTCACAAATTGTATTTTTTTAATTGATAGATCTTTTTACATATTTATAAATTTTCATCATATATAAAGGAAAAGAGTAAAACGGTTAACAAAATTTTTATACAGTCATTCAAAAAATATATTAATCCAATAATACCAATTAAGAAAGGTGATTTAAAAATTTACTTATCAAAACGCATCCCAGAAAAACGTATACGGGATCCGATCTATGGATATATTAAAATCTTACCAGATGAGATGCCATTGATAAAAAATCCATTATTCTCAAGATTAGGTCGTATAAGACAACTAAACAATGCGTGGGCGATTTACCCTTCCGGATTAAACACACGGTACATTCATTCATTAGGAGTGATGCACCTTGCTGGAATGTTTACTGGTAATATTCTCCATCGCTCTTTAGAAGAATTAAGAGGATATATGGATCTAGATTCCAATAAGATTGAAGGGATTATACGTATATTAAGATTCTGGGGGCTTATCCACGATATTGGACATGGTCCTTTCTCACACGCTTTTGAATTCTATGTTTTATTCAATAAGGGATATAATCATGAAACAATAGTTCCAGAAATTTATAAACATGATAAATCGTTCAAAGACGTAATAGATGATTTTGCAAATAAAATGAAAACATATTATGGAGGTTCACTTTCAGCACAATTATTATTAGACATATTTAGACCTATACAACTTCAAAAAGAACTTAAAAAACACAAATTATTAAAAGCTTTAAGTAAATTAATTATGGGTCCTACTTATTCTATTGATGAATTCGATTATTTACTCCGAGACTCCCATTTCTGTGGAACAAAAGAATATGGGACAATTGATTGGCAAAGAATTATGGATTTGACGCGAGTCATCATTTCTGAAAGGACAAAGAAACCCATGTTAATACTGGAGGAGAAGGCATTACAAGCATTAATTGATTATTATTGGGCCAAATTTTTCATGTATAATGCAGTATATTATCATAATCGTTGTCATGCTATCGAGAAATATCTTAGAGATATATTTATATTTTTAGATGAACAGAAAACATTTGATCCTTATCTAGACAAACCAAATTTTAAAAACTATCACTTATTAGATGATTCCTTCATCTTGAATACTCTTTATGATAATAAAGTAAAGCTGAAAAGTTCCCCCTTGAAAAAAATCTACTCAGATTATTATCAAAAGCTAATAGATTTATATAACTTTGAGATTCCTTATACATTTATTGGAAAAAAAAATAATCCTGATATTACCTTAAAAATATCTCTCCAAAAACCAATGGAAAGAATAAATATATCTATGGAGTGTCAAAAAGAATTTATTAATGTTGTTCGGGAAATGTTTTTGGAAAAGATCAAAGAGTTAAGAAAAGGTGATAATAACCAAGTATTAGTTGAGAAGCTTGAAGGTGTTTGTGAGAAGTATGTTGATGAAGTTTTTTTCCACCACGTACTAATAAGTGCAAATGATAAAGATTTCTTCAAAATAAAATCTCCACGTGATCTTATTATAACTCCACATGTACAACCAACAACTAAAAACTTTTATATGCTAAATGAACAAATGAAAGAAGAAAATATAGTTGATAAATATAAAGATTTATTAAAAAGAATCCCAATTTATGCTTATGAGTCTAAAATTTTGATACCTAACGCTCTACATAAAGCTCTCACCGAAGATTTTCCTGATATGATAGAAGATATTAAAGCTTGTTATGAAAAAGTAAAAGTTTAAGTCTCTTTTAATAAGAAATAAATAGTAAAAATAAGGGGAACCTAATAACACAGAAATTAAATAACTCTAATGACGGCCAATAATTTTTATATACTAAATAAACCATTTTTTGAGTTTCAAAAAAGAGAACTATTGAAGCGTTTTTTTAATGAACCTTTCGCAGATAACTTGAAAATATATATTCCGGGTATTTATTTGAATCCTTCAACTTATTATGAAGTAACTGATTATACATTTGTCTTAAACATATTGGAAAAATTATTACCCCATGAATTATATCAAGAACTACATACAGTCTTAATATCCTATCGAAATAAAGAGAAATTAATGTTTGAAACAAGTCAGTTTTATCGTGATAACCTCTCCCATATGGCTAAAGTTGCTATAACTGGAAGTTTACTATTCAATCTAGAATTTATCTTAAGTGGGGAAAAAAAAATTATTGATTATTTTTCAGATCTACTAAATATAGATAAATATGAGATCCTAAAACTTTGGTTTTTTACCGCCCTTTATCATGATATTGGACAACCATGGGACACTTTTGGTAAACCCCCATTTCATATTGTGGATAATATTATTAATAAGGGTTTGTTTAGTAAACCTTCTGCTCCTGTAGAAAATATCTTGAAGGAATATGATAGATTTATAGAATTCATCTCTGTATCCATAAATAATGTCAATATTTTAAGTAAAATTCGGCATTATATCGAAAAAGAGGGAGGATCAACCGACCATGGAGTTGTAGCGGCATATATACTATATGGTGTAGCTCAGGATAAGAATTTATTAAAAAACCGAGACTATCAAAAATTACTCCAATTAGTTTGTCGAATTATTCTACTTCATACCTGCTTTGAAAAAATTGAATGGCCAGATGGATTTTTTGCTATCAAAGATTTTCCTCTCGATTTTTATTTCTATCTGATTGATAAAATGCAAGAATGTCTGAGAAAAGTCAGGGATAAAAAAACTTCTAAGTTTAGAATTTTAGAAATTACAGAATCCCAAGATTTACTTTATAGTTCTGAATACAATTATATAGCTAATAGATATGATTTTACAAATGAAGAAGCTTTAAATGACGCAGGTTTTAAGTACAAAAAACATTTAGAAGACAAATATGATGGGGTAAACAAAACTCCTAAATTCTTAAAAATGTTCAAAAAAAATGGATTTAACTTCCCAGATATACATTTTATCTATAAGTATTTAGACACCAATGAAGATAAAATCAAGAAATATAGGCTAAAATTCTAAATAGAGTTATAACTTTAAAAATTTGTATGCTTTATTCGATAAAACCTTGAACCTTACCTAATGTAGTTATAACTACTTCTGTTCTAATCATGATGTCATTGAATCATCTAAAATTCATTTCTTAATACTAAAAATTTGAATAAATTATTAAAAAGCTTATTTATGTTGCTTTTTTTATTAATTTTTTCAAGGAATTTTCATTGAAATCAGACTCTGAATTTGCTTTTCCATGTTTATAGCAAATTCACTCAAAAGAAGCTCTTGATATACAGGATGACGTTCCTAGATTCTCATGTTTATTTACCCTTAGCTTCGGGTATTCGTAATAGTAGAGATAACGCCTATGTCTTTAATTTTGGTCCCATTTTAATTGGAGATGCTAATTTAATCCAAGCTAGAACTCCAAAATCTCTGTCTTGGAAGATTGCCAATAGACTTGCAAATCAATACCAAGTTTTAGATATGCTAAAAAGTCTTTTTTACAAATCTCAGAACAACCTTTTTAAGGCAGTAGAGAGTGTAATAACAAAGATGATAATAGATTTTGATTTTACTGGTGATAAAGACAAAAATATATGGCTCGCAAAGAAATTCATTAATCAAGCTAGAAAGGAGCTTTTCACATTGAGAACAGAAACATCTAATTTACGAAGACAAATAGAAACACAGCTTTTAGACTCATCGACAACTTTAATCAGTTTACAATTCAAAGGTACCTCTGATATACCATTAATAACGCTTAAATTTCAAAAGAAACTATTTGCAGATGCTGACTTCATGACATGGGGTTATATTGACCAATCTACAAAAAAATGGGCTGGAACGATTGATTACAAAAATATACTAATAGACACAAATGTCCAGAATATGGTAAAACTGCTAACCAATCTTATTTCCGAGCATGGTTCAGGGAAAGTGATAATTTTACCAGCTATAAATACCGATAATGAGAAATTGGGGTATCGTCATTACTACGGATCCGAAGCTAAGCATACCACTTGGGTACCTATTAATTCCTATTTCGAAATCGATTTAAGCGATTCCGCAGCCGCTTTGTCTCAATTAATGCATATAAGTTATAGTGTGCAAGCGTACGATGCGGCATTTGTTGTTAAGGAATGGGTTGATATAAAAGAAACTTATGGAAATGTAAAGAATTACTTACAGCAAAACAAAAAAATGATCTGCGCTTTTGATTATAGGGGATTCTTGAAGAAGGATGAGATTTACGTAGGAGATCCAACCTTTTTCGGGACAACCGTTAAACCTAGAGCTCCAATACTAATTGAAGATTATTCGACAGATTTTTATGATAATAGGATTATATTCGATTCCTATGTTAATCGATGGGATAATTCCTTCGTCACTCACGCTGGTATGACAGTTGGTGGTAGCGATTCTGACTTTGTAGGATATATGCACAGGATTATGACTGGAACCTCTGATTTTGCATTAATAATGTACAACATTTTATTTGATCCGGATGCTTAAATTCTTATTACTTTTACTCCCTTTTTTTTTAAGAAGTCAAATATTTCCTTATTTTTTTTTTCATCAGCCTGGTTTTTATCTAAAAACAATATTTTTAATGAGTGCAAATCTTTTATTGTTTCTGCTAATTCTTTTAAGGGATTGCGACCCAAATCTAACCTCTCCAACGAACCAAGCTTTTTTATTGATTCTGGAAGTGCAGTTAATTCATTTCCCCTTAAAGAGAGCACTTTAAGTGAACTTAGATGCCCTATTGATTCTGGAAGTGCAGTTAATTCATTTCCCCTTAAAGAGAGCACTTTAAGTGATTTTAAGTTCTCTATTGAAGAAGATATTGATTGTAATGTGGGTCTCATGATACTACTTCCTACTAAAGAAAGGCTTCGAAGAGATTTTAAATTCCATAATGAATTGGGAACACATTTTGATCTTATTCCTGTAATAATTAATTTCTCAAGGTTAATTAACATATCAATAGATTTAGGAATCTCCTTTATATCATCGCAATAGATTTTTAATTCATTTAATTTTTTTATGGCAGAGAACAATTCTTCGAGCATTTCTATTTTAGTTGAGCTAAAAATTAACTTTCTTAAAGATTTTAATTCTTTTAATGACCCTATTATATCTTTTGTTAGTTCTACATACGAAAGTGTAATCCCAATAATATTGTTGGATTTAATTTCTATTCGATCACATTCATCTACATCACGAAAGTCATCTAAATGTTCTTTAATTTGAAATTGAAAGCCTAAAATCTTTTCCAAATCTAATAAGGTTTCGCCATCTTCATTATTTAAAAAACTCAATAAATATTCTTCCCTGCTTAAATAATTGTCGTAGCCTTCCCTTGTTAAATAATTAATAACTGATGGAAAGCCGCTAGCAAGTCTTTTTGAGATTTCTTCTTTAAAAACTTTTTTCGCAGTCAGGTCACCAACGTCTACAAGTTTTTTTAATAGCGAGAATGCTAGATTTCTGTGGAGCAAGCGTGTATCATAGTTATTTTCGACCCATGCTTGAAGATTGCTACAGTGACCGAAAAATTCAGTTTCCGGAGTAAGTTCGTAATCCACGCCTAATTGCCGGTCTTCTGTCCAACCTAATTTCTCGGCAATCTCGTCTATCGACTCAATTTCATTGTAGGAATCAATTTCCTCTGCCGGGATATTTAACAATAAAAATTTGCATTGCTCAAAGAGCTCTCCTTTCACATAAATGTTTGCTTTTTTGCTCTCCAGCTTAAGTGTGATATATTCGTTTACTTTAAATTCTTGCATGATGTGTTTTTGCGTATATTGGTTAAGTATAAGACAAGTATTTGCATTAATAAATATTAAGTATCATAGGATTTTTCTAAATATGTAGATTTTCTTAGTTATCCTTGATCTGTTTTGTGGTAGTGGAACTATTTTTAGCAAGAAATAAAAATGATAACATCATTAAATTCTAAGGTAATTTATATTTCTCCTAAAGAAGATTTCGATCAAGAAGAATATAATTTTTCTCCTAAATTTATGGAGTGGGGTATTATTAATTCAGAGAATTTTACTGATATATATGAGATCCCACTAAAGCGGTGGGATCCATTATCTACAGTGAAGATTACTTCTGAAGATTTCGGATATCGAAAGGAGCATACAAGATATTATGGCCACTATTCTTATATAAGTCCTATTAGAGGGACTAGACCAAAGGGATTTAAAGATGTGGAACAAGAAAAGCAGTTTTATGATTGTTCAAAGAAATTAGTAGGTAAATATAAAGATGTTTTCACATCAATCACAGAGGGTAAACTAGTTTATAACGATTGGGGTAACCCTATTGGCGATGGCTATACCATGATAATAACCCAGGATGAAGTGAAGCAAGATAATCCATTTTCAGAAAAACCTCACCGAATAGAGAGAGTTCCAGATACTTGTAAGGCGCTAACGTTAATTAATAGGTACCCTTCTATGTGTCGGATAATCGATAACTCAATAAAGGAATATATTATTGAAAATTTACCCTCCCAACTGAAACTTTCCAGAGGAATTAATTTGGTAACAATTTCAAGACAATTTTATCCTTCTATGTGTTTTAATTTAATCCCAAAAGATGTTTTAGCTGGAATCTTTCTTTCTATGAAGGCAGCAATACTTTATTGTATTGAAGAAGCCATTAATAGAGACTATTATGATATTCCTGTTATGCCCTTTTTCAATATTGGGAGAAAGGTGGGAGGGAGCCAGCCAAGAATCCATAGCCAAATTTATATTGATTTGAACATGGATGGTCATGGAAGTCGATTAGAGGGCCATCTAGAGGCTTTTAAAGAAATGGGGGACAATTGTCATCTCTGTCAAACATCACATGGAGATACTGATAGAATTATTCTGAAAACAAAATATTGGACTTTTTACAACACAGGGAGCCCTGTTAGAAACTATCACATTAGATTTCACCCAATTGAGCACATCAGAAGATTTTCGCAGTTAAATATCAATCAAATTGTGGATTTAGCATATTCTTTGAAAATTGTGTTTCAAGCATTAGATGATATCAAAATTGATAAAAATCGAAATATTTTATTCAATTGTTGCCCCTATGGTTATGATGCGAATTTTCATTTGTTTGCCGATATTATTCCGCATGAAATAATTGGTGGTGCAGAAATGGCTGATGATATGCGCGTTGCAAGAATGCTACCTCATATTGCAGCAAAAGACATGAGAGAATCATTACAAAAGTATCTTCAATAAAACTAATAAATAATTATTAAATATTGAAATTTCTTATTTATCTCTACCCCAATATTAAAGCTGGAGTTTTAAGGATTGAAAGTTATTAATTAGAGAGAAGTAAATCCAAATGAAAAAAAGATTAAGAATTAACGTCTTGATAATAATAATTATAATAGGACCTTTTATTCTGAACAAAAGTCGAATAGAAACGGGATCTTATGTATTTGATGAGATTAACTCGGATTTAAGACTGGCAGCAAATGATGTAATAATCCCATCGGTTCCCTACCATTCTCAAATTAAAAACTATTATTGTGGTCCAGCCAGTTTAGAGATGGTTTTCGATTATTTCGGACCTGATATTTCGCAATATGAGATTGCAGATGCTGCTAGAACGGATTATATAAGTAAATCGACTTTTAATGATGATATGAGGCGTGCAACTCATTTCAGCAATTTAAGTACGTCTATAGGCGATGAAATGGTTAGCAATATAACAGGTTATTTTAATAGAAAAATTGGATATGGTGCATTCGAGAATTATTTCACATCAGCTACAGGATTAATAAATTTACTAGATGCTGGCTATCCAATTATTGTTTTACAATGGTATGATGAAAGTCATTCAAGTGGGCACTTTAGAGTTGTTATAGGATATAACAGGGATGGTAGTATTATTAATAATTTAATTACACACGATCCCCTGATTCAAGAATATTATAGAATAAATTTTACTACTTTTATGGATTTGTGGACATATTCTGGATATTGGGGATTGTTTATCCACCCATGGGATATCTCAATCACTTCTCCTTCCTCTGCTGTGGTTAACTCAACATTCACACTATCCGCTTATGTTGAATATGTGTGTCCAACTTATTTCGATTATAATTATTATACCGCTTCAACAAGTAATGTAACCATAGAATTACCCCCGGGATTTTCACTTTCCCCCAGTGAAAGCCCTTCAAAAAGTCTATCTATTGGAGAATTACAAAGTGGAGATACTGAAACAGTTCAATGGCGAATAGTTGCTGAAACGCTAGGCACTCAAGGTTTCATATCGATTAATGCCAGTGGATTTGTTTCAGGATCTACCTCTTTTCATGCATCCCCAGGATATTCTTATACTGATTTAATTGGAGGATCAGGTGGATTAACCGTTACCATAGTAAAAGACC
>LAZR01000604.1_pt1 | contig 26461 bp, 26 predicted proteins | sample 329461 | NCBI WGS metagenome assembly LAZR01 (sample SAMN03002196, study PRJNA259156) | marine sediment metagenome | biome: sea floor; feature: Hydrothermal impacted sediments; material: marine sediment; isolation source: Loki non-amplified sample from Loki's castle hydrothermal vent sediment ...
AATGGGAGGTGGAGCATGAACTTCGACCTGACAGAAGAACGCCAGATGCTGCAAGACAGTCTGCGCCGCTTTTTGCGCGACAAGTACGATACGGCAACACGGAATAAGATCCTCGAAAGCGATACAGGTTTTTCCTCTGACATTTGGAACGGCTTGGCCGAACTTGGCGTCATCGGTGCACTGTTCACCGAAGATCAGGGTGGCTTTGGCGGCGTAGGTTTTGACATCGCCGTGGTGTTCGAAGAACTGGGCCGTGCCGGCGTTGTCGAGCCGTTCCTCGATACCGCAGTGCTAGGCGGCGGTCTGATTGCGGACCTCGGCAATGACGACCAGAAGGCGCATGTTGAAGAGATCATCGGCGGCACGCTGCAAATGGCATTTGCACATGGCGAACCAAACAGCCGTTATGACTTGAACCGCGTGAGCACGACCGCGAAAGTCGACGGCGACAACATTATTCTGAATGGTCGCAAGGCCGTCGTTGTGAACGCTGAAAATGCGGACATGTTGGTGGTTTCCGCGCGCGAAAGCGGTGATGGCGGTGACGAAGACGGCATTTCGTTGTTCTTGGTCCCAAGCAACACCAAGGGCGTGACGCTGCAAGGCTACGCCTTGTTGGCTGGTGGCCGTGCTGCTGAAATCACGCTGGACGATGTCAGCGTACCTTCGTCCGCCCGTCTGGGCGAAGCTGGCAAAGCCTTCAAAGCGATTGAAGCACGTGTAGCTGCGGCCAATGTGGCGATTTGTGCCGAGACTTTGGGTGCAATGGAAACGGCAACCCGCCTGACCCGCGAATACCTGATGACACGTAAACAGTTTGGCAAGCCTATCGGAACGTTCCAAGCGCTGGCGCACCGGATGTCTGATCTGCTGATCGAGATGGAGCAAGCCCGCTCTGCCGTGATCGTAGCTGCGGGTCATCTCGACGCCGCCTACAAGAGCCGCGAAAGCCATGTTTCAGCCGCCAAGAACCTGTTGGGCCGCGCGGGCCGTCTGGTTGCCGAAGACAGCATCCAGATGCATGGCGGTATCGCGATGACACAAGAATATGAATTGGCTCACATCGCCAAGCGCATCATCATGTCAGACCACCGCTTTGGCGATACGGACCATCATCTGGAGCGCTACATTGCTATCGCCGCAGCCTGAAGAAATCATGTTGATCCGTGACGAAACCGGCACTCAGACGCTGGTCGGGTATGTCGTCGACACATCCGATCCGGCGCATGGTCGCTGCTATCTCGACTTGGGTCCGCAACACCTTAACCGCCATGGAGTTCTCCATGGCGGTATCGCGGCCACGTTGCTGGACAACGCGTGCGGAATGACCGGTTCGCTAAGCGTTGACCCAACGGGGATGAACCCGTTTCTGACGATCTCGCTGACTACACAGTTTCTCGCGGCTGGCCTGCCTGGACGTGTCACCGCCACGGGAACGGTCAAGGGCGGCGGGCGCAGCTTGCTGTATATCGACGCCGAACTGGTCCACGAAGATGGCACCGTGATTGCCACATCTACCGGCGTGTTCAAACGTGTCCCCCAGGAGAAGCTAAAATGAGCGCACGGATCGAAGACAAAGGCGACCGGATTATAGTTTGGAATGGAAACGCACACAAACGCGGGGCCCTTTCGCCAGAGCTTTATGCGTGTATCGGTCAGGCTATGGAGCTGGCCAAGGAGCCGCGTATTCGCGCTGTTGTCCTCACCTCCGAGGGTGATTTTTTCTGTGCCGGCGGTGATCTGAATGTGCTGATCGCCCGGCGCGAAATGGATAAGGAACAGCGGCGGAGCAAAATCGAAGAACTACATAATTTGATCCGGGCAATTCGGTCCAGCACGGTCCCGGTAATCGCTGCCGTCGAAGGCGGGGCCGCAGGGGCGGGGTTGTCGTTTGCTATGGCCTGCGACCTGATCGTCGCGGCCACGGGTGCGAAATTTACGGCGGCCTATGTCAAGGCGGGGCTGGTGCCCGATGGGGGGCTTACTGCTTCCCTTGCGCGCGCACTGCCACGACAATTGGCCATGGAAATGTGCTTGCTTGCCGCACCGGTCACCGTTGATCGAATGGCCGAACTTGGTGTGGTCAATGTGGTTGCGGAAAAAGGCAAAGCTTTCGACGAAGCGATGAACTTGGCCGACCGTTTGGCCGAAGGTCCGCGCGAAGCCCAAGCGGCTATTCGCGGGTTGGTCGCACATGCCTATGACGTCACCGAGGATGCGCAACTTGATGCCGAAGGTGATGCCATGGCCCATGCCACCGGCGCAGATGAGGCCGCCGAAGGCATCGCGGCATTTCTGGACAAGCGTAAACCGAATTACGGCAGCTGACAGGTTGCTGATATGCTTATACCCGGCAGAATAGAACAAGTTGCACGGGGACTGAATGACTGCGGGGAGGCAGGACGATCATGAGACGCGTAGAGGAATTTTTGGCCGAGCAGGTCGCCATCCGTGGCGCGGAGCCGGCATTGAGCGACAGCATTGGCACACACTGGACCTTTGACGAGTTCGACAGAGCCAGCGACGACGTCGCAAAAGTGCTGCGCAAGGCAGGTGTGCAGCCCAATGATCGGGTACTGATGCTCTCCGAAAATTGCGCCGCGGCCGTCGCCACAGTCTTTGGTGCCTGGAAAGCGCGTGCGGTGATCATTCCGGTCAACGCCCGTCAAAGCCCCGTTGAAATTCAACGTATTATCGACCATGCGACGCCTGCGGCAATCTTGATGACAAGTTGTGCATCGAGCGACGCGGTCAAACACAGCGATGCTATGGGCGGCGAAGAGGTAACCGGGGCGTTTGGCAGTCTGCACCTCGCAACCCCGATCACGAGCAACCCGGATGCTGACTTGGGTGACGTGGCGGTTTTATTGTACACAACCGGAACCACAGGCGACCCAAAAGGCGTGATGCTGACCCATGACAACGTGCGTTTTGGCGGAAAAACATCTGCCAAGCTTCGGGGAATCAGTGCGGGTAGTGTCGTGTACGGGGTGCTGCCGTTGACCCATGTTTTCGGCCTATGCTCGGTCATGACGGCGTCGTGCTGCGCGGGGGCACATGTCCGGCTCGAGGCAAGGTTTTCTGCGGAAAAGCTGTATACGGCGTTGACCACCGGGGTACATTTCCTGTCTGCTGTTCCGCAGATGCACGCGCTGCTGATGCAGTATACCAAGGAAAAAGGCCTGACGCAGCTTCACTCGGAGACATTGCGCTATGTCTCGTCAGGTGCCGCCCCGCTGGATCCCGCCTGGAAGCGCAAGGCCGAAGCGTTCTACGGTGTTGCGATCCAGAATGGGTACGGCATGACTGAAACCACCGCAGGCACGTCTGCCACCAGCAATCCCCTTGGATCGTCAGACATTTCTGTCGGCCCGCCGTTACCGGGGGTAGAGATCAAGATTGACGACACCGTCGCTGGCAGCACTCCGGGATGTGGTGAGGTCTTGACCCGTGGTGCTCATATTATGAAGGGCTATTACAAAAATCCGGCGGAGACCGCTAAAGCGATCGACGCGGAAGGCTGGCTGCGGACAGGCGACCTGGGCATGATTGATCCGCAAGGCCATCTGAACATTCTTGGCCGTTCCAAAGAACTGATCATCCACGGCGGTTTCAATGTTTATCCGCCTGAGGTTGAAGCTGCGATCAATGACCACCCTCAAGTCATCCAAGCGGCGGTGGTGGGCCGTAGCAAGGATGGTGACGAGGAGGTGTTGGCCTTTGTCCAAATCGCTGAAGGCGATACGCTTGACCCTGAAACGTTACGCGATTTTGTGAAAGACCGCCTGACTGGATATAAGCGCCCCAGCCAGTTTATCATCGGCACTGCATTGCCTGCGGCACCGACAGGTAAAATTCTCAAGCATAAATTGATCGAGACTTTCAGGAATGAACTGGCGTGACTTAACATTGAAACGACGGGTAGGGTGTTTGCGATACCCTACCCGCAAAGGTATTGCGCAATGCTAGCTATGTATTCAGACGTAAACGCCTGAAGCGGCCGCGCGGATGGCGCGGATATTTTCGCCATATGGTTCGGGATTGCTGACCGATCCGCCTCTGAATACTGCGGATCCTGCCACGAGCACATCCGCGCCGGCTTGCGTCACGCTCGACGCGGTATTCACATCCACACCGCCATCTATTTCAATGTGCACAGGGCGGTCACCGATCATAGCACGCAGGGTTCTGATTTTGTCGGTCATGTCGATGAACTTTTGACCGCCAAAGCCAGGGTTCACCGTCATCACGCACACCAGATCAGCGATATCGAGCAAGTGCTCGACCGCTGCCGCAGGTGTGCCCGGGTTCAGTGCGACACCGGCTTTGACACCCGCTGCCCGGATTGCTTGAAGGGTGCGGTGAATATGCTGCCCGGCTTCGACGTGGGCGGTGATGATATCGGCCCCTGCGCTGGCAAAAGCGTCAATATAAGGATCAACCGGGGCGATCATCAGGTGTACGTCCATTATGCCCTTGATATGGGGGCGGATTGCGGCGCACGTGGTAGGGCCAAAGCTGATGTTGGGCACGAAATGACCATCCATCACATCGACATGCACCCAATCGGCCCCTTGGTTTTCAACAGCGGCGCATTCGGCACCAAAGTTCGCAAAGTCAGCGGCGAGGATCGAAGGTGCAATTTTTAGGGTTCTGTCGAATGTCATTTGAGCGGGCCTTATGGATGAGAGCTGTGCCCGATATAGGGGCTGATCGCGTCGGGGGCAATCGGCGGAGCCTTCGGCGAGGATTTTAGGCCATTTGGAAGGGGAGGGGCGAGCGTGTCATTTGCCGAGCTTGGTATTACACGCCTAGGTAAATCGACCTGTTTGGTGTGCGCGAGGGGCCGCAGGACCCCCGGCGCTCGCTTGGGTCAGGTGATGAGAGGTGGCCGAACTGGTGGAGGAAGTCGCAAGGATTCTGCTGGTCTGGCTTGTGAGGAACAGGCGTTTCGTTCAGGCGAAACGGCGGAAGCCCTCGACCAATTGGCGCAATCCGACCAAGGCCCCGATCACGATACACGCCAACGTCACGGGTGCGCCATAGGCCAGTACGGAAAATGCAGATAATCCTTGTCCGATGCTACAGCCGACGGCAATTACCGCGCCGAAGCCCATCAACACGGCCCCGCCGATCTGGCGGCGCAACTCGCGTGGATCGTCACAGGCTTCCCAGCGGCCGTGGCCTTTTATCAAGCAGCCGATGAAAGCGCCCAATATCACGCCCACGACGGAACCTGTGCCGAAGCTTACCGAGTTACCGGAAGAGGTCATGAAGTATAAAACTGTTTCGCCAACCGGGGCGGTGAACGTATGTGAGATGACGACATGCGGGGCAAATCCGTGGGTTGAAATCCACTGTGTAAAGGCCCAGCCCGAAACAATTGCCACGCCCACGATCACACCCCAAAAGATAGCCGCTGGGTTTTTGCGCAGGCCAGTGTGCAAAAGCGTGACCCCGATCGTCGCAATCCCGATGGCGATGCCGATTACATTCAGATTGAGGGGCAGGTAGGAAGCGAGCAGATAGGCGATGCTTCCCGGGGTGTCTCCAGCCGGTTCAATTGGGAAAAGCGCGAGCCGCAAAGACGACATCGGGCCGCCTAGAGCAATATAGGCTGACATACCCATTACCAATACGATCACGAAGGATCGCAGGTCGCCGCAGCCAAGTCTGGCCAGCGCTCCGTAACCGCAGTTGCCCGCGAGCGCCATGCCGTACCCAAACATCAGCCCACCGACCACACTGGCCCAAGGGTTCCAAGCGATGGCTAAGTATAAGGTGTCGGGCAAGGCCAACGCGCCCACACTGGAAAGCCCGAACGTGCCTGCGATCGCAACGCCAAGGGCAACGCCCCACATGGCAAAGCGGACCGAGCTGGCACCATAGTACAGGTCTTCGATCGCCCCCAACGAACAAAACCGCCCTATACGCGCAGCGAGCCCCAACAGAATGCCCCCAAGCAGCCCCGCTGCGGCCATGAGCGTCGGTTCGGAAAACGTCTCCAACAGCGCCGTACCCAAGGCTGTCACGTTACCTAATCCGCCCGGCAGAAAAGATCATACACCACTTCCATGATCTGCTTGGGACGATCGTCAGCAAGGCGATAAAAGATTGTCTTTCCGTCACGGCGTGGAACGACCAGCCCCTCGAGCCGGAGCCGTGACAATTGCTGAGAGACAGCGGCCTGACGTGCCGAAAGCAATTCTTCGAGTTCGGTGACCGATTTTTCGCCAGAGGCTAAATGGCATAGGATCATCAACCGACCTTCGTGGCTGATGGCTTTCAGAAAATTCGATGCTCTGACCGCGTTGTCCGCCATTTTATCGAGATCTTCTGCGCACATGTTCTTGTCGAAAACGGGGAGACCCACTGACTATGTTCCTTGTTGCTTTTCAACGGTCGAGCGGAGAGGCGACACGGGGTCTGACATCGTTTTCGTCATGCGTTTAACTGCCTCCCTGTGCAACTGGTATTTTGGCATCCGACAACATACGCCCCAAAAGACCCCAAAAGAAGTCCTCACCCGGATAGCCTTCGATCCGCGACACCTCGTTTCCGTCAATCATTAATACAAATGTTGGCGTGAATCGCAAACTTCGAGCAAAGGTAAGGTCGTCGGGCCTTTCGGCGTTAATGTCGATACGCCGCAACGGGGCCGCTCTGCCCTCGGCGGTTTTGGGATAGATCGGGGCAATTTGCTTGTTCCAGCGGGCGCACCAGACGCAGCCCTGTTCTTCGACCATAACCAAAGCCGTTTCCGCAAATGCAGAAGCTGCAAGCAGAACAGAGGTCGCGATAGCAAAAAGAGCAGTACGCAAACGCATGATAAATTCACCTGTTGATTTCATAATACCTAATGTGAATATGTGAATGACACAAGTCAAAGGCTCAAGAATGTTTGATATCACCTACTACGGCGCCGCATTCGCTGGACTGTTATCCTTTCTGTCCCCGTGTGTCCTGCCGATAGTCCCATTCTATCTAAGCTATCTGGCCGGTGTCGGGATGAACCAGATCACCGCCGACGGGCCGATAGATGCCTCCGTGCGCCGCCGGGCATTGCTAGCCTCACTGTTTTTCGCGGCAGGGGTCATTACGATTTTCGTAGGCTTGGGGGCGGTCGCATCCGTATTTGGCCAAGTGGTGCGTGACTATTTCGATATCTTGCGCTGGCTTGCCGCCGCGATCATCATAGCGATGGGATTACACTTTCTCGGGGTGATCCGCATCGGCATTCTTTACCGCCAATTCCGCGCTGATTCTGGCATTACGGGGTCATCCAGCTTGGTAGGGGCATATGTGATCGGCCTTGCTTTTGCCTTTGGCTGGACGCCGTGCGTCGGGCCTGTATTGGCGGCGATCTTGTTCACCGCGGCAGGGGCCGACACGGCTGGAACCGGAGCGTTGCTGCTGTTCACTTACGGCGCAGGTATGATGGCCCCGTTTGTGCTGGCCGCAGTTTTCATCGGGCCATTCATGCGCTGGATGGCACGTTTCAGACAGCATTTGGGCACCGTGGAAAAGGTCATGGGGGGGCTTTTAGTCGTATTTGGTATACTTATTGCCACCAATTCGGTAAACTACATAGCGCAGTGGATGCTTGAAACCTTTCCGATTTTCACTGCCATTGGTTAGGAATACGGGACATGGCCATTATTCGTAGATGCCTGATTATTCTCTTTTCACTGCTTTCTTCTGCCGCGCTAGCAGTGACCATGGGCGACGATGGATTGCACAAGACGACCTGGATGCGAGATACCTTCAAGGATCTGAGGGAGGACCTGGCGGACGCGAACGCGGAAGGTAAACGTCTGATGCTGATCATCGAGCAGCGTGGATGTATTTATTGCGCCAAGATGCACCAAGAAGTCTTCCCTCTGCCGAATATCGATACCTACATCCGCGAACACTTCTTTGTGGTGCAGCTTAACATGTTCGGAGATGTGGAAGTCACGGATTTCGACGGCGAGGCGCTGCCTGAGAAAGACATGGTACGCAAGTGGGGCATGCTGTTTACGCCCACAATGGTGTTTTTGCCTGAAACCGTCGAGGATGGGCAATCGGCGGCTCAGGCGGCTGTCGCTACGGTACCGGGTGCTTTCGGGCCGGGGACAACCTTTGGCATGCTGAAATGGGTGGCGGAGAAAGGGTATGAGGGAGACGAGAGCTTTCAGAAATTTCTCGCGCGAGAGTTGTCGGCGCAAGATAATTAATTTTGCTTCAGTATAAAATTCAAAAAATCGAATTTATAGTTGCGTCATAATGGCGCGGAGTCTAGGATTTAGGAAATAAGAGTCTTTGGGAGGACGCATGAAAATTTCCGTAATGGCCTTGGTGGTGTCCGTAGGGATGGCTGCAAGTGCGGTTGCCGCTGAAATCGCGCCAACTGCCGTGAGTTACACAGACGGCGCAGTAGAGCAGTCGCTTACCGGCGTTGCGGGCAACCCCGAGGAGGGGGCAAAAATCATTGGCAGCAAAAAGCTGGGTAACTGCGTTGCATGCCATCAGATCACCGCATTGGCCGATGTGCCTTGGCAGGGCGGAATCGGTCCCATGCTGGATGGTGCGGGTGATCGCTGGAATGAAGCTGAATTGCGCGGAATCGTGGCTAATGCCAAGATGATGTTCGAGGGGACGATGATGCCTGCCTTCTATAAGGACACTGGCTTTATCCGTCCGGGTAAGGCTTTCACTGGCGAGGCCGCCGATGACACGTTGGGCCCGCTTTTGTCGGCGCAGCAGGTTGAAGATGTGGTGGCGTATCTCGCCACACTTAAAGATTAAGATCCCGATCTTAGGGATTTGTTCAGGAGTATAATAATGGAATTTACACGACGTAATGTAATCGTCATGGGCGCAAGCGCCTTTGCCGTACTGTCCATGCCAAGGTTCGCCTTGGCATCGGCCGGCGATGACGTAATAGCAGCCTTCACCGGCGGTGCAGAAATGGCTGAAACGGGTGTAACCCTGACGGCCCCGGAAATTGCTGAAAATGGCAATACTGTGCCAATCGAAGTCGATGCACCAGGTGCGACCGAAATCCTGGTGTTGGCAATGGGTAACCCCACGCCCAAGGTTGCGACTTTCAAATTTGGCCCTCTGGCAGGTTCGCAGCACGCATCCACACGGATTCGTCTTGCCGGCACCCAGGATGTGATCGCCATCGCCAAGCTGGCTGATGGAAGCTTCGCCAAGTCTTCTAGTACAGTAAAAGTGACAATCGGCGGCTGCGGCGGCTAAGGTTTTAAAGGAATATATAACATGGCAACTGGTGTAAAACCTCGCGTCAAGGTACCAAAGTCGGCAGCGGCTGGTGAGACTATTACGATCAAGACTTTGATCAGCCACAAGATGGAATCAGGTCAGCGCAAAGATAGCGATGGCAACCTGATTCCCCGGTCGATCATTAACCGCTTTACTTGCGATTTTAACGATCAAAACGTCGTTGATATTGAGCTTGATCCGGCGATTTCAACAAACCCATATCTAGAATTTGACGCCACCGTGCCAGAGGCCGGGACGTTCAAGTTTACCTGGTATGACGACGATGGCGACATCTACGAAGAGAGCAAAGAGATCGCGATCGGGTAAACGTCCGTATTCTTGGGAGGGACAATAATGAACATGCTTACTAGAGGTCTGGCTACCGGGGTGATTGCGCTTTTTGCGGCATCGGGTGCTATGGCCGAAGCTGCGGACGACAATCTGGTGATCAATGGTGATATCGAAATAGTCACCCGCACCGAAGCGCCGGCGCATCTTTCCGATACGATGGACGAAGTCATGTCGGGCTGGTTGTTCAGGGGGGAAGAAACGCGTGCCATGGAGGCCGATGATTTCGATAATCCGGGCATGATCTTCGTCGAACAGGGCGAAGATACCTGGAATACCGCCGAGGGTACCGAGGGTAAATCCTGTGCGGATTGCCACGGTGCTTCTTCCGAGATGGCAGGGGTACGCCCCGTGTACCCTAAGTATGTTGAAGCGGCTGGTGAAGTGCGTACCTTGGAAACGCAGGTCAACGATTGCCGGGAAAACCGCATGGGTGCCGAAAAATGGGGCTACACCAGCGGCGAAATGGTCAATATGATCGCTTTGCTATCTTCTGTTTCCCGTGGCCTTCCTGTGAATGTGGCAATCGACGGCCCTGCGCAATCCACTTGGGAAAAGGGTAAAGAGATCTATTATACCCGTTTCGGACAGTTGGAATTGTCTTGCGCAAATTGCCACGAAGATAACTACGGCAACATGATCCGCGCTGATCACCTAAGCCAAGGCCAGATCAACGGGTTTCCAACTTACCGATTGAAAAACAACAAGTTGAATGCCGTTCAGTCCCGCTTTAAGGGCTGTGTTCGCGATACGCGTGCAGAAACATTTAAGCCCGGAAGCCCCGAGTTTGTTGCGCTTGAACTTTACGTAGGTTCACGCGGTAACGGTTTATCCGTCGAGGGACCGTCCGTTCGTAACTAGTAATCGGAAACCGCCTCGCCTGGTGCGAGGCGGTTTTTTTTACATAACCCATTCAAACATGCGCATGTGAATGCGCGAGACAAGGCCTCCGAATGATTTCTCGTCGCGACTTTCTTCAAGCCAGTATGGCTGCAACTGCCCTCTATGGGGCGTCTTCGTTTGGCAATTGGGGCAAGTTGGCCGCGCAGCAGGCCCTTACCCAGGACAAACTGCTGGAATTCGATACCTTCGGCAATGTCAGCCTGATCCACATTACCGATATCCATGCGCAACTTAAGCCGATTTATTTCCGCGAACCGTCAGTCAACTTGGGTATGGGTAATAATAACGGGGTCGTCCCACACGTCACAGGGGCTGATTTTCGTAAGCTATATGGCATCGAAGATGGCAGCGCGTCAGCATATGCACTGACCTACAATGACTTTGTGGCATTGGCGCATGGGTATGGCAAAATGGGCGGGCTTGATCGCGTGTCCACCGTCATCAACAAGATCCGCTCTGACAGGCCAGACGCATTGCTGCTTGATGGTGGCGATACGTGGCACGGCAGCTATACATGTTACCAGACCCAAGGCCAGGATATGGTCAATGTGATGAACGCGCTAAAGCCTGACGCGATGACCTTTCACTGGGAGTTCACGCTGGGGTCAGAGCGCGTTAATGAAATTGTCGAAGGGCTTCCTTTTGCCGCTCTGGGTCAAAATATCTTTGACGCCGAATGGGACGAACCGACAGCTCTCTTTCCACCTTATAAATTCTACGAAACGGGCGGCGTGAAAGTCGCTGTCATCGGTCAGGCGTTCCCCTATATGCCGATCGCTAACCCCGGATGGATGTTTCCTGAATATTCTTTTGGTATCCGTGACGAGCGTATGCAGGAAATGGTTGATGAAGTTCGCGCCAAAGGGGCGGAGTTGGTTGTTTGCCTCAGCCACAACGGATTCGATGTCGACAAGCAGATGGCGGGTATCGTCAAGGGAATCGACGTGATCCTGTCAGGTCACACTCATGATGCACTGCCCGAACCCGTTCTCGTAGGCGAAACCATCATTGTGGCCTCAGGGTCGAATGGTAAATTCGTCAGCCGCGTCGACCTTGACGTGCAAAACGGGCGTATGATGGGTTTCCGCCACAAGCTGATCCCGATTTTTTCGGATGTCATTGAGCCTGACAAGGCCGTAACAGCTGTGATCGACGAACAGCGTGCGCCATATACCGAGCAGTTGGCCGAGGTAATCGGGCGTACGGGCGAAGACACATTGCTGTACCGTCGTGGCAACTTCAACGGGTCTTGGGATGATCTGATCTGCGATGCGCTGCTTTCCGAGCGTGACGCGGATATCGCGTTAAGCCCGGGCGTGCGGTGGGGGCCGTCGATCTTGCCGGGGCAGGATATCACCCGCGAGGATATCTGGAACGTGACCTCGATGACGTACCCAAACGCATATCGAACTGAGATGACTGGCGAATTCCTGCATGTCGTGCTCGAGGACGTGGCCGACAATCTCTTTAACCCGAACCCCTATTATCAGCAGGGCGGCGACATGGTGCGCGTCGGCGGGCTTGGTTACCGTATTGATGTGACAAAGCCGCAAGGTAGCCGCATCACCGAAATGACATTGCTCAAGACCGGCGAAATGATTGACCCGGCCAAAACCTATCAGATTGCAGGTTGGGCCAGCGTAAATGAGGGTACGGAAGGTCCTCCGATTTGGGATGTGGTAGAAAACCACATTCGAAAGTTGGGCACCGTATCTCTTGATCCGAATAACAGCGTCACAGTCGACGGCGCGTAACTTAAATAACTCAAATATAGAGGAGGAGTTTGTCATGTCGGACGCCTTTGACAACTTGCGACCAAGCCGCCGCGCATTCCTGCGTGGTGCAGCAACTGCCGGGGTCGGTGCGATGGCGGCGGGTACAGCCCGTGCTGAAACGCCGGATCCGCTGATCACCGAACCCCAAGAATGGGCACAGTCTTTTGGCGACGGGGTAGATGCTACGCCGTACGGTATGCCAATCCGGTTTGAGGATGACGTCGTTCGCCGCAATGTCGAATGGCTGACCGCGGATACAGTAAGCTCGATCAACTTTACGCCAATCCACGCGCTTGACGGCACCATTACACCTCAGGGTGCTGCATTTGAACGCCACCATTCCGGCGCGATCGAACTGCGCAAGGAGGACTATCGTTTAATGATCAATGGCATGGTCGAACAGCCATTGGTTTTCACATATGCTGACCTGGAACGTTTCCCGCGCGAAAATCACGTGTATTTTTGCGAGTGCGCGGCCAACACAGGCATGGAATGGGCCGGTGCCCAGTTGAATGGTGCCCAGTTTACCCACGGTATGATCCATAACATGGAATATACTGGTGTGCCTTTGCGGACCCTGCTGGAAGAAGCAGGCTATGATACAGCCGGTAAATGGGTTTACGTAGAAGGCGCCGATGCCTCCTCGAACGGGCGGTCTATTCCCATGGAAAAGGCGCTGGACGACGTGTTGGTCGCCTTCAAGGCCAATGGCGAAGCACTGCGCAAGGAACATGGCTATCCAGTGCGTCTGGTCGTGCCGGGCTGGGAAGGCAACATGTGGATCAAGTGGATCCGCCGTATCGAAGTCATGGATGCCCCCGTCGAGAGCCGCGAAGAAACATCGAAATATACCGACACGCTGGCCGACGGTATCAGCCGCAAATGGACATGGGAGATGGATGCTAAATCGGTTGTCACTTCCCCCAGTCCTCAGTCACCGATCACGCACGGTAAGGGGCCGTTGGTCATCACCGGGCTTGCTTGGTCCGGGCGCGGCGCGATCAGCCGCGTGGATGTATCCAGAGATGGCGGCAAAACCTGGGAAACCGCTCGGTTGGCCAAACCCGGCGAGAAGCGCGCACTGACACGTTTCTATCTGGACGTGGATTGGGACGGCGAGGAGATGTTCTTGCAGTCTCGCGCGATGGACGACACTGGATACGTTCAACCGACCAAGACGCAGCTCCGCGAGGTGCGCGGCTTGAATTCGATCTATCACAACAACAGTATTCAAACCTGGTGGGTACGCCCGAATGGGGAGGCCGAAAATGTCGAAGTTTCTTAAATCACTGTCTCTAGCCGCAGTCGCGACGATGTTGTCGCTACCGGCTGTTGCCCAGCCGTTGGGCGTCGGTCGTGCAGCCTTACCCGAAGAGATATCTGCGTGGAATCTCGACATTCATCCTGATGGGACGGGCCTGCCCGACGGTCAGGGGGATGTGCTAGACGGCGAAGAGATATTTGCCACCAAATGCGCCGCCTGCCACGGTGATTTTGCCGAAGGTATTGATAACTGGCCCAAACTGGCCGGGGGCAAGGGCACGCTGAATCGTGAAGACCCTGTGAAAACAGTCGGGTCGTACTGGCCCTATCTGTCCACCACCTTCGATTATATCCGCCGTTCGATGCCTTACGGTAATGCAGGGACCCTGACCAACGACGAGGTCTATGCCATCGTTGCTTACATCTTGTATTCCAACGATCTGGTGGAGGATGATTTCGTCTTGTCGAAAGACAATTTCCTGGACGTCAAGATGCCTAACGCCGACGGTTTCATCCAAGACAACCGCATGGAAGCCGAAATTCCCAAATGGACGGGCGAACCTTGCATGACAGACTGCAAGGACAAGGTCGAGGTGACCATGCGTGCTCTTGTACTGGATGTGACACCGGATGTGGTGGATGACACGGCCGAGACCAAAGCATCTGCAACACCGGAAGAAGAGGCTTCGGCAGAACAACCCGCTGCCACACCCGTGCCCGTTCCTGCGCCACAACAAGACACGGAAATCGCCGCGGTCGATCCTGCTTTGATCGAAGATGGCGAAAAGGTATTTCGCAAGTGCAAAGCCTGCCACCAGGTTGGCGACGACGCGAAAAACCGGTCAGGTCCGGTTTTGAACGGGGTAGTCGGAGCCACAGTTGGTCATGTCGGAGACTTTAAGTATTCCAAGGCGTTCAAGGAAAAGAACGATGAAGGTATGGTCTGGAACGACGAAACCCTTGCTGCATTTCTTGCAGGACCCAAAGCATATATCAAAGGGACCAAAATGGGCTTTGGTGGGCTGAAGAAAGAGTCCGACATTGAGGCGGTGATTGCCTATCTGTCGACATTCTCTCAGCAGTAAATAACAATAAAATAAGTGGGGGCGGAGACTTTTTCCCGGCCCCACTTACCCGGTTGGTGTGACACGCATCCACATGCTATAATGTCCCACCCCAGTTTTCATTCCCCGGCGAAAGGTTAAATGATGAGACAAGTTTTGTGTGCTGCCGCAATCTACGCGCTTTCCACTCCTGTATTCGCTGAGGGGCAAGCTATCACCTTTGACTACGACGGTAGTTTTGAGGACGCGACCTTTGCGGTCGAAAATGCGATCATCGGCAAGGGGCTGGTCGTCGATTATGTAAGTCATACCGGCGAAATGCTGAATCGGACAGGTCCCGATGTCGGGAGCGATATCGAAATTTTCAAGGCAGCTGATGTTTATCTATTTTGCTCTGCCGTTGTATCACGCCGCGTGATGGAAGCGGATCCGATGAATATCGTGCATTGCCCATACAGCATATTTGTGGCCGATATCGAAGGCAAAGTCACCGTCGGATACCCCACGTTCCCCGACGGCCCGATGCAAGAGGTCCAAGCGCTGCTGGATGAGATTACCAAAAGCGCTCTGGATGGGTTCTAAGCCCTCTATTCAAATTCCATCTGTTCAAACACCCGACCAGCGTTGATCGTCGCCAGTTCCTCGAATGTATCGAGGTTTGCATAGGGGGATTGATCGACGTAATAGGCATCTGCAAGCGTGCCGCCTGCATCTAGGTGCTCTGCAATCTTACCGCGCAGATATTCCAAATACCCTTTGGTATTGCGTCGGACCTGCGCCATGTTTGTCGGATGCCCATGACCGGGAATAACGTAGGTCGCGTTCAGAGGCTCGAACGCACTGTCCCATGTTTCCAGCCACTCCGATGTTATCGTATCGGAAAATATCGGTAGCATACGTTCATTGAACGCCATATCGCCAGATATCACCAGGCTTTGCTCAGGGAGCCATACGACGATATCGCCGGGGCTGTGGGCAGGGCCCAGATAGAGCGCCTCGATATGAAAATCCCCCATGTCGATAACGTATTTGTCATCAAAGGTTTCGCTCGGCGGTGTCAGTTCGGTACCGTCAGCGCGTTCTTTTGCCACCGACTGTGCCGACCGCAATGACTGGGCCCCGTTTTCTTCAAAGGCACGGGCCGCATCAGTTTGGGCCACGGTCGGGACGCCTTGTTCTGCCCAATAGGTATTGCCAAGCATGGCGTGCCCCTGTCCGTTTTCGATCAACACCAATTTGACAGGTTGATCTGTAATGGCTTTGATCTCGGTGTGCAGCGCCTTGGCAAGCTGGTAAGACCCGCCGCTGTTGATCACGATGACTCCATCGCCTGTCACGATAAAGCTCAGGTTGTTGTTGTGACCCGCATTTTCATAGGTAGGAGGCGCAGTCGCACCGATCGCCGAATAGACGCCCGGTATAAACTCGAACGGTTTTGAATAAAGCACCGATCCTGGATATTGATCAGCAATGTCTTCGCTGGCTAGGGCTGGCATAGCAGTCAGCACCAAAGCGACGGTAAAAACGAAACGCTTCATATCTTTAAACCTCGGTCCTAAAGGAAAATCCGTCAGCAGTTTTCTCGATCCGTCCCAGGCCGCCTTGGCCTAGATGAAAGCCCACGATAGGCATCTGCGCTGCAACCAGTTCATTGATCAATCCAACGCGGGTTTGCGCACCCAAAGTCGGGTCTTGGTCGGCTGGCGACAACCAGTCAGGGCGTGCCAGAGCGACGTGGTCATTGCCTATACTGTCCCCAACGATCATCACGGCGCTATTCCCGGCGCGTACTTCAAAGGACATGTGGCCCGGAGTGTGCCCCGGCGTCATACGCGCACCCACGCCCGGTAGTATTTCCTCGGCATCCGAAAAAAATGTCATTTGCTCTGCTACGACCTGAAGCCGGCGTTCGGCCCCAACGGCGAAAGCCTGCCGCGCGCTTCCAATTGTGCTGACGGTATTCGGGTCTGTCCAGTAATCCCATTCGGTTTGGCCCATATAATGCATGGCGTTCGCGAACAACGGGTCCCCGAAATCGTCCAGCACACCCCAAAGGTGATCAGGGTGACCATGGGTGAAAACCAGGTCGGTGATATCGCCGGGGCTGACGCCCAATGCGTTCAACGCATCAAGCGATTTACCGGCTGTGGGCATGAACTCTGTTCCAGATCCTGCGTCGAAAAGCACAACACGCCCATTCCCGCGCAAGAGGCTGAGGTTGCAGGGAGGTGTGAGCTGGTCAAAGGGCTGGTTCATACGTTCAAGGATCGGCATTAGCAGATCTTTGGGCATATCGTTGAAAGCAAAGCTGCCTGGAAGGGTAAGATGGCCATCGCTGACCACATCTAAAGTCATGTCGCCCAACGTCATCTGTGCATGCAGCAGGCCCGGAAATCCAAGAAGGACGCCGGTCGCAAAGCCTTGTGCCAGGAAGGCACGCCTGTCAATTTGCATAAACCTCTTTCCCCTATAAAAATTCCATAGTATGAATATGTTTAATATGTAGTAGCTTGGCAAGCCTTCTTGATCAAGCGCAGTACGTACAAGACGGAGTATACGATGATGTCAGGCTATCCTGTTAACATGAACGTCGTGCCCGAGGTATCAGGGTTTTTCGATCCTGCCACAAATACGATCACTTACGTGGTGCGTGATCCGGAATCCACCTCTTGCGCTATAATCGATTCTGTCATGGATATCGACTATGCCGCCGGGCGTATCACCTATGACCATGCGGATGCGCTGATTGCCGAGGTCGAAAGGCAGGGGTTGACGGTGGAATGGATCATCGAAACTCATGTCCACGCCGACCACTTGTCGGCTGCACCTTATATTCAGCAAAAGCTGGGTGGAAAGATCGGTGTAGGCGAAAAGATCATGGTTGTTCAGGAAACCTTTGGCAAAGTTTTCAACGAAGGAACAGAATTTCAACGCGACGGGTCGCAGTTTGACGCTTTGTTCAAGGATGGAGACACCTACGAAGTCGGCACGATGACCTGTTTCGCGATGTACACGCCGGGTCACACCCCCGCTTGCATGGTGCATGTGATCGGCAATGCGGCTTTTACCGGGGATACCTTGTTCATGCCGGATGGCGGGTCCGCACGCGCCGATTTTCCGGGTGGCGATGCAGGAGAGTTGTATGACAGCATACAAAAAGTCCTCGCGCTGCCGGACGAAATGCGTTTGTTCATGTGCCACGATTACGGCCCCAATGGTCGCGATATCAAGTGGGAGACCAGCGTGGGCGAGGAAAAGGCGCACAATATTCACGTAGGCGGGGGCAAGACGCGTGAGGAATTCATTGCTTTTCGTACCGAACGCGACGCGCAGCTTGGGATGCCCAAACTCATTATCCCCTCTCTTCAGGTGAACATGCGTGCAGGCCATATGCCCAAGGATGAAGATGGGAACCCGGTACTGAAAGTACCGGTAAACGGTTTGTGACCCGCGCTTGAAGGACCTTTCCCAAACATAGTGCCCGCTGCGTTTTGAGGGTAAAATAAAGACTACGCCCCCCGACGAAGGGTGGCCGATAGAGAATGAAAGCAGGCGTCCAGATGCCCCAAAGACTGCGAAACTATTTGCCCATACTTGATTGGGGGCGCAGTTATAACAAGGCGACTCTATCAAATGATCTAATGGCGGCAGTGATTGTGACGATCATGCTGATCCCTCAATCATTGGCGTATGCCTTGCTGGCGGGGTTGCCGCCAGAAGCGGGACTTTACGCATCTATCGTACCAATCTTACTTTACGCGGTATTCGGGACCAGCCGAGCGCTGGCGGTGGGCCCGGTGGCCGTTGTGTCGTTGATGACCGCAGCAGCGCTTGGCAGCATCGCCGACCAAGGAACCATGGGCTATGCCGTTGCGGCATTGACCTTGGCGTTTCTATCGGGCGTCATTTTGCTGACGATGGGTGTATTTAAGCTGGGTTTTCTCGCCAATTTCCTGTCGCACCCGGTAATCGCGGGGTTTATCACAGCCTCCGGCGTCATCATCGCGGCAAGCCAGATCAAGCATATCCTTGGGATTAGTGCATCGGGCGACAACCTGATTTCGCTGCTTGGCTCGCTTTGGGAAAACCTCGGCAATACCAATTGGGTCACTGTGATAATTGGCGTTTCAGCCACCGCTTTTTTGTTCTGGGTGCGCAGGGGATTGAAACCCTTTCTGAAGTCGAAAGGGGCCAGCGCCAAGGTGGCAGACGTGGCGACCAAGGCCGGACCGGTGGCCGCAGTGGTCTTGACCACTGTCGCGGTATGGATGTTTGGCCTTTCCGACATGGGCGTGCGGATCGTGGGGGCGGTACCACAAAGCCTGCCGCCGCTGACACTTCCTGATTTTTCCCTCGACATGATGGGAAGCCTGCTGCTGCCTGCGATATTGATTTCGGTTATCGGGTTTGTTGAATCGATTTCAGTAGCACAAACCCTTGCCGCGAAACGTCGCCAGCGCATCAACCCAAATCAAGAACTTATAGGCTTGGGTACTGCTAACATCGGCGCTGCTTTCACAGGTGGGTTTCCTGTGACCGGTGGCTTTGCGCGTTCCGTGGTGAACTTCGATGCCGGTGCAGAGACGCCGGCTGCGGGGGCCTTCACCGCCGTGGGGCTTGCTATCGCGGCCCTTGCCTTGACGCCGCTGGTGTTCTTTCTACCGCAGGCAACTTTGGCCGCGACCATTATTGTCGCCGTCTTGACGTTGGTCGATTTCAGCATTCTCAAAAAATCTTGGGCTTATTCCAAGGCTGATTTCGCGGCTGTTTTGGCGACGATGCTGGTGACTTTGGGTGACGGTGTTGAACTGGGGGTGACCTGCGGTGTGATTCTGTCGATCTTCCTGCACCTGTATAAAACCACCAAACCGCATATCGCCGAAGTCGGGTTGGTTCCCGGCACTGAACACTTTCGCAATATCCACCGCCACAAGGTTGAAACCGACCCGACATTACTGACACTGCGCATCGACGAGAGCCTGTATTTCGCCAATGCTCATTTTCTCGAAGATTATATCTATGACCGTCTGGCGGACGACAAGGGGTTGAAAAACGTTGTGCTGATGTGTTCCGCGATAAACGAGATCGACCTAAGCGCATTGGAATCCCTTGAGGCAGTAAACGCCCGGCTCAGGGATATGGGGATCCAGCTTCATTTGTCCGAGGTCAAAGGCCCTGTAATGGATCGTCTGAAAAAACAGCATTTTATCGATGATCTGACAGGCCAAGTGTTCCTGTCTCAGCACGAGGCATATCGGGCGCTTACAAAGCGAACGGCATAGGATACATCCGTTTGCAAGTTTCTTCCTGATCGTTACAACTGATTCAAGTAATGCCGACGCAACAATGTTGCGCGATATTCGCATGAACCAATTCAGGAAGCCCACATGTTAGCGATCAACCCTCCTGCACCTGCAACTGCACCTACCTGCACGATCGTAGAGGTCGTGCGGGCCAACGCCCAGACCCACCCGGAAAAACTGGCACTGGTCTGTGATGACACGTCGATAAGCTGGGGGGAGTTTGACCAGCAGATCAACAAAATTGCCAATCTGCTATTGTCGATGGGCGTTGCCAAGGGCGATAATATTGCAATTATTTCGCCCAATTCCATCCCATATGCAGCGCTTTTCATGGGTATTTTGCGGGCGGGTGCCTGCGTAACGCCATTGTCTACGATGGCGTCACCGGATGCGTTACGGAAAATGCTAACTGATTGTGATGCCAAGGCGATCTTTGTGGCGGCGCAATATCTTGATCTCGTAGAAGGGTTCGTCACCGATATTGATATCGCCCGGTTTGCGCTTGATTTCGATCACCCGGCGTTTCAACTCTTTGGCGCGGCGGTGGAAAAGGCGGATGCAACGGACCCGGATATCTCGATCGACATGTCTGATGCCTTTAACCTGATCTATTCTTCAGGCACGACCGGCACGCCGAAAGGTATCCTGCATAATCACTGGATGCGCGCCGCTCAGATGGATCGGGTGTCACCCAACGGCTATGATGATGACGCGCGCACTCTGCTCTCGACGCCGCTATACTCCAACACTACAATTGTGTCGTTCCTCCCCACTCTATACGGCGGGTCCACCGTGTATCTGATGCCGAAATTCGATGCGCGCGGATACCTGGAAATCGTTGAGCGCGAAAAGATCACTCATACAATGCTTGTGCCGGTGCAATATAAACGGATCATGGACGTTCCCGATTTTGATGCGTTCGATTTGACCTCGATGAAGGTTAAGTTCTCGACCTCGGCACCTCTCCGTGCCGAGGTCAAGGCCGACGTTCTGGCGCGGTTTCCCGGGAAATTACTGGAATATTATGGTTTGACCGAAGGCGGGGGTGTCACCGTGCTTAATTCGGCAGAGCATCCCGATAAGCTGCACACAGTTGGCCAGCCCGCCCCCGGAAACGAGATCCGCTTGATTGATGAAGCGGGCCACGAGGTGCCAAGTGGCCAAGTCGGAGAAATCTGTGGCCGCGGACCCACCATGATGGCGGGATATTACGGACGCGACGATCTGACGGCAGATTACATCTGGCGTGACGCTGCGGGACAGGTGTTTTTCCGATCCGGCGACATGGGTCGGTTCGACGAAGACGGTTTCCTGATCTTGTCGGACCGCAAGAAAGACATGATCATTTCCGGCGGCTTGAACATCTATGCCGACGATCTTGAATTGGCATTACTGGCCGACGTCGATGTAGTCGATGCCGCTGTCATAGGGGTGCCATCCGATGCGTGGGGTGAAACGCCCTATGGTCTTGTCGTGCTTCGTGCGGGTGCGACCCGTACCGGTGATCAAATCTGCGCCGATGCCAATGCAAAGCTGGGCAAAAGCCAACGGCTTTCCGCTGTTGAAACACGCGATACGCTGCCACGCAGTTCTATCGGCAAGATCCTCAAAAAAGAATTACGGGTGCCCTTTTGGGATGCGGTGAAAAAATGATTCAAAGGAACAAGATGTGAGCCAACCAACCGACGATACGCTTATGAATGGTGCCGAAAGCCTTGTTAAAACTTTGCTTAAGAATGGGCTGGACACGTGCTTTACCAACCCAGGCACCTCCGAGATGCACTTTGTCGCCGCGCTGGATCATGTGCCGGGCATGAGGTCCATTCTTGTGTTGCAAGAAGGCGTAGCTACAGGTGCGGCCGACGGGTATTTTCGTATGGCCCGCAAACCGGCCTGTACTTTATTGCACCTAGGGCCGGGATTGGCCAACGGGTTGTCGAACTTGCACAATGCCAAGAAAGCCGGGTCGGGCGTCGTCAACATTGTGGGCGAACACGCGGTAAGCCATATCGAACTTGACGCCCCGCTAACATCCGACATCGAAGGGATTGCACGACCGGTTTCGCATTGGGTGCATACGTCAATGTCAGCCTCGGACGTCGGTGCTGACGCAGCCAAGGCAGTTCAAGCTGCCAACCTCGCACCGGGGCAGGTGGCGACGTTGATGTTGCCCAGTGATACGGCGTGGAACACGGGCGGCAACGTTGCGGAACCATTGGCGCCGCAACCGCGCCCGCCGTTCGACGCGACTGTTTTGGACGATGCCGTTGCCGCACTCTCTGGTTCCGACAGCCTGCTGCTGTTGGGCGGCGCGGCGTTGACCGAGGATATGCTTGAAATTGCTGGTCGGATATCTGCCAAGACGGGCTGTGGGCTGCTTTGTGAATGGGCCAACGCGCGGCTTGAACGTGGGGCAGGGCGGGTCGTGGTAAATCGCGTGCCATACCCGATCGACCAAGCGCTCGAAGTGTTAAAGCCGTTCAAGCGTATCGTTTTGATCGGTGCCCGCGCCCCCATCGGATTTTTCGCTTACCCTGAGAAACCGGCGATCCTGACGGCGAAGGGCACACAGATCATTGATCTTTGCCAGACATCGCAAGATATCGCAGGGGCGCTAAACGCGATTTGTGACCGCGCGGGGGCCGCTGAAGCCACACCCGCCGGTATCGCGCCAAGCGCAGTGCCTGATAAACCTGCAGGACCGTTGGAGCCGGGCGGCATTGCCGATGTACTGGCCAGAAGTATTCCTCGTGATGCTATCGTTGTGGACGAAGCTATCACGACCGGGCGCAGCTTTTTTCCGGTCACCGCCGGCGCGCCCCAGCATACTTGGCTGAACAACTGCGGCGGCTCTATCGGCTATGGCATGCCTGTCGCAATCGGCGCAGCCGTTGCATGCCCCGAACGCAAGGTTCTTGCCTTGGTGGGGGATGGTAGCGCGATGTATACCATTCAGTCCCTGTGGACGATGGCCCGAGAACAGTTGGACGTGACCATCGTGATATTCGCCAACCGGGTCTATAAGATCCTTCGTGGTGAGTTGACCAATGTCGGTGTCAGCAACGCAGGCCCCAAGGCGATCGACATGCTTTCTTTGGACCAACCAACATTGCGCTTTGTCGAAATGGCCAAATCCATGGGCGTGGAAGCAACGCAAGTAACTGATTGCGCGGCCTTGGAAATGGCGCTTGAAACGGGGTTGGCGACCACGGGCCCCTATTTGATAGAAGCAGTGATGTGAATTACGCTTGAACGGCGACAAAAGCCCGCAGTTAAAGTCATGACTGCGGGCTTTTGTCTGTTTATAGGGGTCAGCGATCCGGGCCAGCGTCGAAGTCGTCACTGTCAGGCACGTCGTCGGACGTGATTTCTTTTGTGGCCGTTTTTTGAGGCACAGGCTCGCTACGCTCATCCGAAGGGGAGGCGATCTTGATAGGCTGGGTCGATCCGTCCTTGTTCTCGCCTAACCATATGGTCTGTTGCGGGAAAGGAATCTCGATGCCACGTTCGTCGAATACTGTCTTAAGATAGCCATTGAACATTCGGCCGATACCCCATTGCTTGCCCGGCTCAGTCTTGATGCGGGTGCGCAAGACAACGGCACTATCCCCAAGTGATTGCACACCGAACCATTCCAGATCTCCGATGACGTTGGTCGAAATGTCGGGCTCTTTTTCCATCATCCGCTCAAATGCATCGAACATCGCCTGCTTGGCTTCTTCGACGTTTTCGCGATAGGCGATGCCCATATCTGTGACCGTGTATGCAAAGCCACGCATATAATTGCTGACCATATCCACAGTGGAAAATGGGATCATATGAAACACGCCCTGCACGTCGCGCAGTGAAACAGATCGCACCGATAGTTTTTCTACTGTGCCGGTGGTGCCGCCTACGGTTATCACATCGCCTACGTTGATCACGTTTTCGAACTGAATGAACACCCCGGTGATGATATCTTGCACCATCTTCTGCGCACCAAAGCCAATCGCCAAGCCTAGGACCCCGGCAGAAGCCAGAAGTGGCCCTATATCAAGACCAATCTCGCTTAGGACAAACATCAGGGTCAGGATGACAAGTGCGATGGTTGCGGCGTTACGCAGCAATGTCAGCAAAGTGGTCTCTCGCGACGATGGTATCGCACCGTATTCAGGATTCAGTTTGTAATCTACGAAAGAGGTTAAGGCGAGCCAAATGGCGAAGGCTACGAAAAGGATCAACCCGACCGAGATTATTGCAGTGGTTACCGACAACCCGACTTGGCTTTCCAGCCAGCCGCGCATGTCTATCATCCCGATAACGTCGAGTGTGAACATTAAAACGAGCACTAGTAAAATAAGCCGTAACGCGCTGAAGGCGCGGGGCACAAACCGGTTAATTCTGCGCTCTAACAACGGAAGCTTGGCGTTGATATCCTCGGGCAACGGAATGCCGCGATGAACAGCTTTGGTTAACCAGCCTGACAGCAAGGCAGCAATAAGAATGGCCGCAAGTATCTTGCCTGACCCGACAATCGCATTCAGCGTGATTTCGGCGGATTGCGTCATCAAGACGGTGAACATTACCGCGATATACAACAGAGCGACCCAATGCCAGATATCGGCTAATCCGTTCAACACGCGCGCGATAAATCCATTGCGGGCTTTTTGGATAACTATGGGGTCGACCCCTTCGGCGTCTTCGGCCATGGCCGGATCGGCTTCGCTTTGCAGCCAGCGGGTTACGTCCTTGCGGCGGCGTAAGACGATATAGACCAGATAGAGCAACACAAGAACCGATAGCACAGCCGACACGCCGGCACCCGCTGCGGTGTTCACACTTTGGTTGACGATCGGCACGATAAGCAACTGACCATAACCAAGAACACTGACCACGATGCTTAAGTACCGTGTCAGGGAGCGCGCGGCAGAGTCACTGACCGGTACCAGCCGCAAACCCGACGCGATGGGCGACAGGAATGACCGGATTATAACCTTGGTCATCTCGACCAATAAGAAAGCGTTAAGGTACATGGTTTGGCGGATACCTATCTGGCCGAAATCGCCGACAACAACAATCGTAATCAGATATCCCGCCGCCCACGCCACCACTACGATCAGCGCATCCAGCAAGTTCGACCCGAGAAATAGTGCGATCGACCTTAGCAAACCGCCATTTTCAGCTGTGCGGCCCATACGCGCGTAAAGACCACGCGCTAACCTGCGCAGAACGACGAACAAGACGACAGTGATAGCGATAACTGTGAGAAGGCCGGGAATCGCATCGAGCAAAACAGAAAGCTCAGCGCCACTAAGGCCGGAGAACACGCCGCCTCCACCCTTGAGCGATGTCCAGAAACTCGAAAAAGTCGCTACAGTCTCTTCGCCTACCCGCTGTGTTACCAAAGCGATGCGACGCCCAAGCGAGGTGCCGTCCTCTTTAGCGACTTTCACTACTTTTTCCAGGACTGGCACATTGGTCGTCGTGGACTGGGCTGCACCCGCGACGGAGGTCTCGAGATCCGCAATAAGTGCGGCGCGCGCCTTGTCGTCCTTGAGAACGGTCAGCAGCGTGGCCAGTGGGTCCGCACTTGCGGCATCCGCTGTCTGGCTGTCTGAGGCAGTGGTCTCAGACTTTGACGATCCCCCCGTAAAAAGCGATTGAGCCTGAGCAATGGCAGGCACAAAAGAAAGAAGGAGTGCGACTAAAAATGCCCCGAACAACGTAAGCCAGCTTTGCTTCGCCGTTAGGACCAATCGGGAATCTGTCATGAAGTCTCTCTTTTGTTGCCATAGCATTGCAGAAGACATAGAGGATTTGCCTCCTTGTCCACCCGCTTTCTAACTTATGACGTAACGGTTAGCCCGTCGAAAACCCGCAGGCGCGCACTGACTTGGGTCTAAAGGGGAAAACGCCACGGGATAGTTCCAATCGGGCAGGGCTAATGCGCAAACACCCGAAATATAGCTAAATTGACTTGTCCTTGAGGCTTGTCATGAGGTGATTGAACTTCTCCCCCTGAATTGCCACATGATCCCGCAAGGTATCTGCTGCACGGGTACTGTCCGCTTCGATAAGCGCTTTTACGATCTCGCGATGCTCGTCCATGGATTGTTTCATGCGACCACGCAGATGCAACTGTATTCGCCTGAACGGTTTCAACCGTCGGTGAAGTTTCAGCGCTTCATGTTCAAGAAATTCGTTTCCCGCGCTCTTATAGATGAGGTGGTGAAAATGTTCGTTCTCAAGATAGTATTGGTCGGCATCCCCCTGATCGAGAGAGAGCTGGCATTTCTCATTGGCGAGATCGAGCTCGGCAAGCGCGTCCTCTGAAATACGCTTGGCCGCCAATCGCCCGCAAGTTGCTTCGATTTCCGCCATAAATTCAAACATTTCGATCAGTTCGACCGGGCCGGGCTGGTGTACAAAGGCCCCTCGCCGGGGTTCTTGGCGGACAAGCCCGGAAGTGGCGAGCTTTTGGATCGCCTCGCGCACGGGGGTGCGAGAAACACCGAATAATGTAGCGAGCTTTATTTCATCCAGCCGCTCACCATTCTGC
>LAZR01000605.1_pt1 | contig 26429 bp, 31 predicted proteins | sample 329461 | NCBI WGS metagenome assembly LAZR01 (sample SAMN03002196, study PRJNA259156) | marine sediment metagenome | biome: sea floor; feature: Hydrothermal impacted sediments; material: marine sediment; isolation source: Loki non-amplified sample from Loki's castle hydrothermal vent sediment ...
CGCTGAAAGTGGAAATCATATAACCGCTTAATTTTAATTCCTTATTACATTATAATAAGACAAAACCTAATTTTTTTCTTAAATATTTGATTTAAATCAAGATACTTAGAAGTTCTCAGTCATGACGAAAGGAATTATTATATCGGGAGGGTGGGGTACGAGGTTACGTCCGTTAACTTGCACTATTCCCAAACCGTTAATTCCTATTGTTAACAAACCAGTAATAGAACACCAAATACTTTTACTAAAAAGAGCTGGAGTTACTGAAATAACATTAGCTGTTGGCGTTATGGCTGATATAATTAAAAATTATTTCGGGGACGGGAAGAAATATGGATTAAAGATACAATATACTGATGAAAGAAGCCCTATGGGAACTGCTGGGGCTATTAAATTAGCAGAGGATTTTTTAAAAGATGATAACTTTTTCATGTTAAACGGAGATATTATCATTAACTTTGATTTTAACCAAATGCTTAAATTTCATAAACTAACTAAGGGGATAGGTTTAATCGCCAGTAAAGTTGTAGAAAATCCATCCAGATATGGGGTACTTATAGTAGATGCAAAATCAAATCAGATTTTAAAATTTCTTGAAAAGGATGAGTATACCCCGGACGGAGGAATTGTTATTCCCATGCCTATTAATGCCGGTGTCTATCTATTACAACCTGAAATCCTTAATTACATTGAATCTAGTAAAAAGGTATCGATAGAGAGGGATATTTTTTCAAAACTAGCTCATGAAGGGAATTTATATTGCCATCAAATAACCGGAATTTGGAGGGATATTGGAGCACCTGAAGAATTACTAGAAGGTAATTTTCAATTGATGGAGGATATATTACAGAATTCAAAAGATCAGAAGAAGAACTTAATAGATGATAACCTTGATATTGATGGAAAAGCAATTATTTATTCACCTGTCGCAATCGGAAAGAATGTGATCATTAGGAAAAATTGTGAAATAGGACCTAATGTAATAATAGGGGATAATGTCTATATAGGCGATAACACGAAAATTAGGGAATCTCTGATCTATAATGCGGCCTATCTTTCAAAGAATGTCGAAATAGAGAGAGCTATAATTTCAGATAACTGCTTAATACACGATGATGTAAAGTTAAAAGGTATCTCCCATAATCTTGTGATTTTAGCCTCATATGTAGAAATTTTAAAAGGCGTTAGTTTAATTGCCACTTCAAATAGTTCTATCAATGTTTGTCATCATGAAATTATTAGAGATGAGAAGCCTATATTTTAAATTTCGGCTCGAATTTTAGTAATCTTTTTCTTTAATTTTTTGATTCGAGAATCTGAAGGATTAAAGATTAGAAAGCCTTCTAGAATCTTAAGACCCTTCTGATAAAAATTAATGCTTTGGATGTAATCACCATTTTTCTCAGCATTTTCTCCAGCTTTCATAACAAACTCTAATTCTAATTGTCTCTCCTTATTCTCAAGGTTCAATATTATATGTGAAATTTTATCTATATCTTCTTTTAAGTTATATTCTCTTGATACACTGAGAGCTCTTTTATAATCTTTTATTGCTACATGATATGCTAAAGCTTTTTCAGCAGTTTTACCTTTTCTCATTAACTCTTTAATAATGGTAATTGCTGAATTTTTATCCAAGTCTTTAATTTTAAAATCCTCACTGTCGGAATTGTTCGTAATTATAGAAGAAATAGGTTTATATTTCGTAATTTTCTCAAATTTTGCCTCTTGATTCATTTCTATCTGATTTACTACAGCTTCTAAATTTATAGGAATAATAATTTTATTTTCAAAAAGCTGATATATCTCATGGAGAATAATGCTCGAATCAAGGTTAACAATTCTCTTGACTTTAATTAGCAGATTATAAATGAAAAAGACTTCTTTTGTTAAAAGTAGTTCCTCTGCTAACCTTATTATTGCTTTTTGAATTTGGTTTTGATTTATTCTTTCTAAATCATCAGGAGCAATACTTTGTGTTAATGACATAGGGAAGACTAAATTTATCTTTAATTTATCAACTATATACTCAATCATGTTATTTGAATCAAAGATACCGGTTTTTTTAAAATTCATTATTTTTTTATGAAATTTTTCTTCAAATTCATGTAAAACTTTTAACACATCAACTCGCATGTTTTCAGATGCTTTTTGATCGAGGATCAAGCAAAATCTGATAAACCTTCCGTTTTTAAGCAAAATATTAAAGTTTTGATATTGGAGATCATAAAACTGATTGTTGTTTGTGTATTCTGAACCTTTAAGTGAAACGTTATCCGATTCAGAAAAAGTTACATTTGCTTGAATAAACCCACTCAATAAGTCTGGGTCTACCTCTGCACCTGAGATAGAATAACTTAATAATCTTAATCCAGACTCCTTTTCCATTATTAAAATATGCCTTACATTAAGAACATCTACAAATTTCTGCCATATTGTTTCTTGTTCCAATTCATGCCGTTGTTCCCTTGCTCCCAATTCAAATATCTCTACGTTTGAATTTATTTCAAAGCCCAAATCCTTTAACTTCTTTTTAAGGCATGACATACAATGTTTAGGATACTTTGAGCACTTAGATTTAGTTTCTCCACAATTATAACTTAAACGATTAAGCTCAAAATAAACCATAAAAAACCCATTAAAAGATTAGATTTACTAATTACATCAATTTTTCCAGATATAAATTATGTAGATTTTAAACATTTAAAATTGAGCACCTATGATCATATTACTCTGTAATAACACGTAAAAATTAATTTATAAAGAAACAAATTTAAGTTAAAATACATTATCTTGCCAGATAAGAGAAAGTTTGAAACGTAATATTGGAGACTTTATTTTATTTGGAGTTTAGTTATTTGGAAATGGAAGAACTTAAAGAAAATGGCTTTAAAATATATAATGCAATATTTGATAATAAAAAATCAATAGAAATTGATGAAATAGAATATCCTATTAAAAAGTTTTCAAGTGGAATTAGATATGTTGATTTGTTTGGGTATCGTTTTATTGAGCAAAACCGAAATAAGAAATCAGAATGGGGCAAAAAGGCACGAGAAGGACAAAAAATCATGTGGATAATAAAAGGGAGAAAGTATATGGTAAGAATTATAGATGGAGAATATACCGATTTAATAAATATTTAAAAGACTTTTACTAAGAATTAATATACTGATATTTTTTTGATTAAAAGTTATTTATTTAATTTCAGTGGATTTATTTACAGACGTGATTCCACCGTGTCAAATATGAAATGATAATTCTAAATTACCAATAAAAAACTTTAATATTAACATTTTCTTTAATTTTATAATCTAAATAAAAACTAGGCAAGTATTTAATCAGAAAGCTTCTTGTTTTATTGTTATCAGTAAGAATCGAATTAGAAATTTAAAACAGAAATCTCTCAAATTGAATATTTAGTCTAGTTTTTAGAATCTAAATAAAAATAGGAATAAAGATGCAATTTGGAGCACAACTAGTTAATTATTTTACCACATGGGAAGACACACTCACCACAATAAAAGCAGTAGAGTCTGGCCGTTGGCACAGCCTTTGGTTTTCAGATCACTTCTTACCGCCTATTCCTGGGGCGGGTTTAGAATCTGGACCTTCTCTGGAGGGTTGGTCGATGATCACCGCTGCCGCTACCGTCACCAAGCGTTTACGACTAGGTTTACTCGTCACAGGCAATACTTATAGAAACCCCGCATTACTTGCTAAGATGGCAGCTACGGTGGATCAGATTTCAGGTGGTCGTCTTGAACTCGGTATTGGTGCTGCTTGGTATGAGCGTGAGCATGAAGCGTTCGGATGGAAGTTCCCAGATGTTCCTGAGCGATGTGACCGTCTTGAGGAGGCTGTTGAATTGATCAAAGCCTTATTTACAGCAGATGGTCCTATTGATTATAAAGGGCGTTATTACAAGCTTGTTCAAGCACATCTTTCTCCAAGCTGTACTCAAAAGCCTCATGTTCCAATTTTGGTTGGTGGTAATGGGGAAAAGCGAACCTTACGTACACTAGCTAGATTCGGAGATATTTGTAACATTGATTTTAATAATCCTGGATCTCCAGAAATTTTTAAACATAAGTTGGAAGTTTTAGCCCATCATTGTGAAGAATTTGGACGTGATCCCGCAGAGATCAAGAAAACACTGCTTATCCCGTTACGCCTTGAAAACGATGAGAGTAAGGCTGCCAAATTTCGCAAAGTTCGAGGTGAATGGGTCTTGTTTGGTCCTGCATCATTTATTATCGATCGCATCCAACAGTATATCGACCTAGGTGCCGAAGAAATTATGTTTTCGAGTGTTCCCAGTAAACCGAAACTGTTTGAGAAAATTAATGAAGAGATCCTTTCTGCCTTTGATTAAATATTATCAGTTCTTGGTCAAATAATTTTTTTCAAAGACGGAAATAACAATAAAAGTGGCCATCTAAACGTCATTAATTTTATCCATAACTAATTCTAAATATGATTCTTTTATTGAATCCTTTTTTTGAATCTCAAAATTATGGAGAAAATCAAATAAGATTTCTTGAGATACTTCAATTTGATCTTTAGAATCTGCTAAATATTCAACTTCTATAAAATATTGGTTTAAAATCGGTAAAAAATCAATCAGAGCTAGTATATTATAATCCCTAAAATCAAAATTATATAACTCTCTTTCTTTTCTAACTGTCATAATTTCTTGAAATCCCAAAATTTTTAATATCCTCCTCATCTTTTCAAGACTTTCAATAGATAGATCAATTTCTTCTCTAGTTTTCGTTGATGTGTCTAGTTTTTTTCCCTTATAAGTTAGATAATAGTTAATTTTTTGTTTCACATTCTCATTACTCGGCTTGAATTCAACTGACTTTCTCAATCGTAAGGCTTCATCTGTCGTTGCAAAATTTCTTAAGTCCTTTGGCATATTAAAATATGTATCTTCATGTAAAAGTGAAAATTGAAAAGATCCGCCCTTTTCTTCAAATTTTTTCCTCATTAATCCTGGATCTGCTATTCTGACTTTAATTTCTACTTCAATCATTACTTAATTTTACTTTCTTCTGATAACAATTATAATTTATTATTTTTTATTAACTATTAATAGTCCTTATAGAGATGGTATATTATTAGACGGAATCTAAATTCTGCTTTAAATCTAGCCCATGAATATGGATATTTACCTTACATGATTGAAAGATACATTCAATTTTTAGGTATGGACGAGACCGTTAATTTGCTTAAAGCAAATGAGATTCCCTTGACGCCTACAATTCGAGTGAATACGCTTAAGATAAATTCATCAGATTTAAATAAAAGGTTGAGAAATAAAGGATTCGAGTTAGATCCTATTGAGATGATTCCTTATGGTTACAATATCATCAAAGAAACTCACAATTTAGGTTCTACCCATGAATTTCTCCAAGGTTATTATTATTTACAAAATTATGCTTCAATGCTTTCAGCTATTATTCTCGAGCCTAAACCAACCGAGACAGTAATTGATATGTGTGCAGCTCCAGGAAGTAAATCAACACATATTGGGCAATTAATGGAAAATAAGGGCGCACTTGTTTTGATTGAAAGAAATAAAAACAGAATTCCTGCTTTGGAACTCAATTTACGAAGAATGGGAGTTAAGAATAGTATTATTTTGAATATGGATGCTATTAGATTGTCAAATTTAGCGATCAAAGCGGATAACATTTTACTTGATGCCCCGTGTACAGGAGAAGGACTAATAAGGCAAGATCCGCGTAGAAAAACTAGTAAGAAATTAAGAGATATTCAAAAAATGGCTTTAATTCAAAAGAATTTATTAAGAGCAGGCCTAAAATCATTAAAATCGGGAGGAAAGCTTCTATACTGTACTTGTTCAATTGCTCCAGAGGAAAATGAGTTGGTAGTAAATACTATTTTAAATGAATTGAAAAATTTCGTCATTGTTGAGATTCCTAAGGATTATGGTGTGAATGGTTTGACTAATGTGTTTGGAAAGCAATTGATTGAAGACTTAAAGTACTCTCAAAGATTATATCCTCATCTTCATGGCACAATAGGTTTTTATTACTGCCTTATAAAGAGAAATAATTAGATACATTCATGTTTTTTATTGTTTTTCCCTTAAGTATAATCCTTTATCACTCAGATTAATAGCTATAATATCTTTGGGTTTAAGGTTTTTAATAGTTTTATTATCAACGGTGGATTGAGCTATTGCAATAATCTCCATTAATCCGTTGAAAACAAGTAAAAAATCCTTTTTCTTCAGATCAGGAGGTAGATAAGTTTCCATAAACATCATTATATTATTTCCGTAAAGAATTGATTTTTCTCCTTTCTTATTAACACGCATATATGCAAAATCCGGAAATAAACCATTCCTATAAAAATAGCCTGTACTCTCCAGACTGATGAAAAAAGCCCCTCTTTTTAAAAAACCAAAATATAACCCTCCAGCCACTATATCATTTGTTATTTTAGGATTCTGAATTATTTTACCTAGTTCCTCAGACAATAAGTATAGGCTTGGATAATTAATTTGAGATTGTTGATTACTTAATTTAATAAAAATGTATTCCTCAATTTCATTAAGAATGGGTAAAAAACGGGGAGATATCCTTGAGAGTGAAGTAGAAATGATTTGCTTTTCAATCACATTAATATGCCTAAAAGTCTCAATATCTTTCATTCTAAAGCAAAATAAAAAGAAATAAGAAGTTTTATTATTATTAATTTAATCACGTAAGATATTAAAAAATAGTGTTTATAAATATGGGCATTAGAAAGATTGAAGATGAAATTGATCTGATGGAAGCAATGAAAAAGAAAGCAGCTGAATTGAAAATAAAAGATTTAGAGGCAAGGGCTTCTGTAGAGAGATTTACAAAGGATCAGTTACGGGAGCTGGCAAAAAAACACGGTATACTCCTAGCGTTAACACCCGAATTGAGAAAGGAAGTTAAAAAATTGCAGAAAAAATACAATATTCCCTCCTCTAAAATTATAACAGAACAAATCATAGAGCACGATGTTTTAAAAAAATTTTCAAAAATCGATCATCGCAAATTAGGGATGTTAGCATACCAACGTGTACTTATGAGTAAGGAAGAAACAGGGGGAATAATTCCATTATCAGAAGTTTATGAATTAGTAAATACTGGAATTTTAAAGAGTAACATTGAAGTAAAAGATGTTGAGAAAGCGATGCGTTTGTTAAGGAAAATGAGAATTATTGAGGGTCTCACTGAATTAAGTTCAGGTTCTATGTTAGTACGATTCTTCCCAATTCAATTCACTGGAGATGAGGCTAAGGTCATTGAGTTAGCAAAAGAAAAAGGTTTGCTTACACTAGAAAATGTTTGTGTTATGTTAAAATGGTCTCAAGATCGTGCACTTAGAGCTCTAGAATCACTCGAAAAAAGTGGAGTTGCGAAATTTAGGGAAAATATCTTAACTGGGAAAAAGTGGTTTTTTCCTTCACTTTAAAAAGAGAATTCAATTATTCTAATTTAATTTTAAAAGCTAATTGCCCATTTTCTAATTTGAGGATCTTCGCTCTGCGGCTTTTAGCTAAGATTTTGAATATTGCTTCCAAGTCTTCTATCGGTAGACTACTAAAATCTTCCTGTTTTGCTTCTCTAAGTTCAAAAATCATGATTGGCTCTAATTTACCATTTTCATACGCCCATTTGTATATTTCGTCTGACCATCCTTCGAGAGTTTTCCAGTATACTCTTAGTTTTTCTTTTTTTTTAGAGAACCATTTTGCTTGTTTTTGAGCAATCAATTCATCAACAATTTCAAGTATATATTGTTCTCGATTAGTAAAATCCGTAAAGGGTTTTTGAGAATTTAGTTCTCTAATATAAATAGTATGAAGAATTGCGAATCGAGCATAATCAAATAAAACTTTTGCCCATTCTATTTTCCAAGAAGTATAATCTGCTTTTTGTTTATTTTTATCAGGTAAAGTATACATAAACCTCTTCCTTTCATCTTCTAACCAAGGGTAAGCATTAATTAGTTTCTCATGAGCAGTAATTTTTTTTTCTATTAACCCCTTTTCTCCAATGATCTCTTCTTCGAGCTCTTGAAGTCCTGATTCTATTTGTTCTGCATACCGTTTATAAGTTTTACTGTCAATATCTCCAATTTGGGAATTTAATACTCTCTCAAGTTTATCAAATTGTTCTTCTATGTAACTCAAATCGGCGATTTTGAAATCTTCCTCTTTTATAATGTTTTTCTCTGCAGCTTCTTTTTCTAATTGTTCCTTTTCAGATTTTAAATTTTTTAGCTTTTCAAGTTCCTTCTTTAATTCATCTAATCCTTTTTCAGTATATTCTTTGACATCCTTAGGAAGTTCTTCTTGACGTTCTCGTTGTCTCTCCATTTTTCATCATTTCTCTTTTTATTATTCTCCAAACTCTGATGCCCATTCATTATATTGCTTCATTAAAGACTTACTTGTCATTGGTTTTACTTTTTTAAGAGTCTTAGTGAAATCTTTAATATCAATGTCCCTAAGAGTAATTTCTTGATCTGAGTTCTCTAAGAGGCCCTTGGTATCCAATTCACGAATAGGTAACATTATTACCTCACGGCATAGGTTTGCGATATCTCTTCCCGAATATCCCTCAGTTCGAACACCTAATTCAACATAATCTTCATTTGTTAATGATGTATTTATTCCTTCAGTATGAATTTTACAAATTCCTGACCTCGCTTTCAAATCGGGAAGTGGCACACGAACTCTTTTCTCAAATCTACTTAACATTGCATTATCAATGTCCCATGGACGATTAGTTGCTCCTAACACTAAAAGTGGTTTATCATAAGTAGACCTCAATCCTTGCATTTCACTTAAAAGCTGTGTTTTTACCCTCCTTTCGCCTCCACTCTCCGATCCTTCTCCTCGCTTTGTAGCTATTGAATCTATTTCGTCCATAAATATTAAACTGGGAGCTTTTAATCGGGCGACTTTAAACAGTGAGCTAATTAATTTCTCACTTTCACCTAGCCATTTACTTAGTAAGTCAGCAGAAGAAGCACTAAAAAAAGTAGCTTTGCATTCAGTTGCTGCTGCTCTCGCTAGTAATGTCTTACCACACCCAGGTGGCCCAAAAAGTAGAATTCCCGACCATGGTTTTCGTGCCCCTTTAAATAATTCTGGTTTTATTATTGGTAAAACAATTGCTTCTCTCAAAGCCTGTTTAACATTTTCTAATCCGGCAATATCTCCCCATCTAACATTAGGTGACTCAGTGACAATAGTCCCCGAGATCATATCAATAAGTTCTTGCTCTTCTGATGATACTTCTCCATTAGTAGTTGTTGAAGAATCACCACCTTTAGATATACCAGATTTACCGGTAGGTCTTGATCTTCTAGAACCACTTCCTCCAAGTTGAGACTTTAATATCTTGGCTCTTGCCAGATAATCATCTATATTTCTTTGACAGAGCGACCGCATTTGAGGATTTTTATTAAATTTCATAAATTGTACGAGTATTTCCGCTGCTCTAAGATAGCTATTTATCGCTTGTCTATGCTTTCCTTGGCTATCTAAAGCTACAGCCTCTTTTGCTTTGGATACAGCAAATTGATATAATTTAGAATCTACCGATGACATGTTAAATATATCTAGATAATTATTTTATTTATAGCTAAGCTAATTTAACATTCTGTATAATTAATAGTTTTATCAGCATCTATCAAATTTACTCTTTAAACTAACGAGAATAAAAACTAGTCTCCATAAAATTATATATTAATAGTAGTTATATAAATAATATAGAATAATTAAAAACTTTTGATGATTATGGGTTTTCTCAAGGATATTTCAAAATGGCTCTCTGGTGGTGGAAAGAAAATTGATTCGGTTCGCTCTGCTTCAATTAAATTGAAAGTCTTCAATAAAAGATTGATGCGACAGACAAAGAAGTTAGAAATTACCGCAAAAATCGCAAGAGATAAAGCTGTTAACTTGCGAAAACAAGGTGATTTGGATGGTTCCAAGTTCCACGCAAGAAATTATCTCCAGGTAAAAAAACAGGCCAGAGCTGTAGAGTTCTTCCGCACAAATTTAGAAGGATTACAATTCAAATTAGACCAAGCAAATGCTGTTAAAGATGTTTCCCAAATCATGACAGGAATCGCCCAATCTCTCTCTGTTTTAAAAAATCAACTCTCAGTCCCCCAAATCCAAGAAGTTATGAGCCAGATCGATATTGATATGGAAGAATTTGCCATAACTGCTGATATCACCACAGAGGGCATGGATAGCATCTCTATTGATACTGCCGTAACAGACTCAGATGTAAATGAGGTGTTAGGAGAAATGGATGCTGAAATCCAAGTGGAAATGGGCGCTGAATTACCAACCGCAGCTTCTGATGAAAAAATTGCTGAATTAGAGAAGGAATTAAACCGGCTTAAATCGGATGAATAATTACTACTTTTTAAATTGCTTTAAGAACTAATCATAGCAAAATTATTAATAGACTTCTTTCTATTTTAAAAGTATTCTATAAATCACAAAATATACTTTTAAAGTGAATATTTTGAGTTTACCCGAATTGATAACAATTGGAAGTAATACTTTGGATATCCTAATTCAAATTGATGATATTTTACGTTTTGAACTATTTGATAAAGAGATTATAAAAAAATATACCGCAATTGAATACTCTCGAAAATTGAACGTTAAAAATATTAAATTTGTTCCCGGAGGATCGGGTGCAAATATAGCAGCAAATTGTTCTATGTTAGGAGTACCTAGTGCCTTCATCGGTGTAATGGGAGATGATTTTTCAGCAGAAATTTGTCTGTCTGATTTAAAAAAGCGAGGGGTAGATTTATCTCAAGTCATTCAAACTGATCAGGATACAACAGCATCATCAATAATACTTAGGACTCCATGGGGAAAAGATCGGAGTATCCTTGCGTATAAAGGAGCTAATAACCTATTAAAACCTACAGATGTTCGGGAAGATTTTTTTAAAAATGTAAGAGCATTCGCGTGGACATCTTTAACAACAGATGACAGTTGCAGGGCTATTGAAAAAGCAATTACATTAACTAAGAATAATGGAGGTACAGTATTTGCTGCCCCTAGTATGTCTATCATAAAGAATGCATCAAACTGGGCGAAAATTCTCATCTCTAACTCAGACGTTGTATCACTCAACGTAGAGGAGGCACAAGAATTTACTGGAGAGTCCAAAAAAACCTTAATGATTAAAATATTCTTGGATATGGGAATTCAATTAATCTCAATTACAGATGGTCCAAACGGATCCATTATTTCAGATGGAAAAACTATTATAAATAGTGGAGTTTATAGTGCTGGAATAGTTGAAGATACTACCGGTGCGGGAGATGCTTTTTTAAGTGGAATTTTAATTTCTCGCTTGAACGGGTTTTCTCTTGAAAAGACATCAAAATTAGCTACTGCGATGTCCTTTTTAGAATGCAAAGAAGTAGGTGTGCGAGAGGGATTACCTAATAGCCAAAAAGAGCTAGAAGATTTCGTAGATGAGAACACAATAAAGCAAGTAATCTCTGAAATTGTTTAAAAAGAGAAATTTCATAAGCTCCTTTATATTTTAATTTTTAATATTACTACATTCTAAGAAAACTACAGTTAACAAATATTTAAAATTCTCTGAGGAAATAACCAATAAATTTTAATTTTCTAATTTATTTTAAAATATATATATCAAGCGCTCTTAGTATAGAAGTCTTTACTTTAATAAAGACTGTAAAGTGGTCATTATGCCAGGTTGCCAACTTGGCGGCCCGGGTTCAATTCCCGGAGGGCGCACTTTTTATTATTCTAAAGTAAGCCTGTTATTAAGCATGGAAGAGTTTAAGATGCTTTATGAAAAATTATAGATGTGTTTTGAGAGTGTGAAAATGAAGAAAATTGATGGCATCGAATATCATGATATTAATGAAATTGCAGAAATCTTTCATGATGGGATGAGTATAGATGAAATAAGAAGATATTTTGAATTCAATATAATTAAAGGTAAGAAAATTGATAATGAGTGGTATTCTGACGAGAAAGGAATTAAAAATTTTATTGATTATTTAAGAGAAGAGAGAGCCTTCACAATCGGACCATTAGATATTGAAATATCAAAAGTTACAATGGAAGGAAGAATTCTGGATATTGGTGGTGGGGGAGAGGGTGTGATTGGACAATTGAAAGGTAAACAAGTAGTATCAATAGATTATTCTAAGGATGAACTCGAAGAAGCCCCCGAAAGTGGAGGGTTAAAAATAGTAATGGATGCTAATGATTTGAAGTTTTTAGATGATACTTTTGATACTGTTACTGCTTTTTATTCCATTATGTATATTCCTTTGAAGAATCATAAAAAAGTCCTTCAAGAGATTTACAGGGTTTTAAAACCAAGAGGAGAATTCTTGCTTTGGGATCTGACTATACCAGAAAAAACTATTAAGGAAAAAAATATTATTCTTGTGATTTTGAAAGTTAAATTGAAAGATAAAGTAGTTGAAACAGGTTATGGGGTTAAATGGGACAAAATGCAAGATGCAAATTACTTCATAAATTTAGGTAAAGTTGTAGGATTTGAAGTTTTAGAACAACAAGTAGAAAGAAACATTTTCTACTTAAGATTCACAAAGAAATAAAATTCAATCAAAGTATTATGGAGATATATACAAAAGGTCGTGAAAGAGGTGTTTCAATCCTTTTTTCCTATGAATTTTCATGAAAACTTAAATATGAAAATTGCCATTTAGATCTTAAGAAAAAAATTTATGAAAAAATGATAAAAATGGCAAAAAAACAAACTAAGGAAAGAAAATATTCTTATAATTACATTCAGTTTACAGTTTCTAATGATTTAAGGAAAGACATTGAGGAATGGACAGAAAAATCATCTTTTACAACATTTTCAGATTTTATTCGAAATGCGGTTGAGGAAAAAATTCGAAGGCTAAATAATTCAGAATTATATCAATCAAAATCTATTAATCAAATTAACCCTGCTATTTTCAATCAATTGTTAGAGCAATCCCAAAAATCTAATAGTTTACAAGAAAAAGTCCTTGAGAAAATGAGAATAATTGATGAAATGAGAAAAGATTTAGTTCGAATAAGAAAATATTCAATTCAACAAGATTTAACACAAGAAACAGAGACAATAATCAATTTACTCAAAGCACACAAAACTTTATCTCAAAAACAGATAATTGAAAAAACCAATCTTGATAAAGATACTGTATTTCAAATCGTTTCTACAGATGATCGAATAAAACTTAACATGAATGGGAGGTTTGAATTAAATGCATAGACCGACAAATAAAGAAATTATTGATAATTATCTTAATTTCTATATTCATTCAAATCAATCAATTTCGATGAGGAAATCAAGTTTAAATTACTTTATTGGAGGAGATTTTTTCAATTATCAGGAGCATTTTTTTGATATTACTACAAAGATATTGAAACAGTATTTTGTTTTTCTTAAAAACTTGAATTCAGTTAGTATTCAAACGAGAAAAAATAAATGGAGTATATTGACATCATTTCTAAATTTTACAATGGAGGATTATGAAGGATTTACTGTAGCAATTCCAAGAAAAACGATTTCTTGGAACGGATATATCCCTAAGGAAACAAAAATTAATACAAACAAAGATGTAATCGCTGATAAGGAAGAGATACAGAAAATTCTCAATTATTTCGATGAAAATAATTTTAAACATTACTTAATTTTTAGAACTTTTGTTGATACAGGTATGAGAAAGGGAGAATTAACAAATACCTTATATACTCATGTAAATCTCAAATATAGACATTTTCACATAAAAATTGGCAAAACGGGGGAGAAGATCTATAATTTCTCAGAAGATCTAAAAGAAAAGCTTGAAATTTATCTGAAAGAACGAAAAAGGGTTAATGCTAACAATTATTATCTCTTTATCACTAAATCCTTGAAGAAATATAACAATAGAACGTTCAATCTGATTTTGGGAAGAGTAAGAAAGAGATTAAGCATTGATAAAAATATTACTTGCAAAACCTTCAGGAGTACTTTAAACACCTTAAGAAAAAAAGAAATGCGTTGTTCAAATGAAAATGCAAAGAGATTACTTGGTCATAAGACTAATGATGTTAATATAACATCTTATACAAAATACGATTACATTGATTTAATGAATCTCTATGATAATTATTATCCCTACAAAATTCTAAATTTATAATTTATTTTTTAAAATTTTTAATCCTGGTCCTTAAATATTGCAATCAAATGTTGCAAACATTTGCAATTAAATGATCCAATAACTGAAAAAAAATTTACCCGGATAAAATTTTGATCTCAGGATGGCCATATTTTTTTCTGATTTATTAAGGGGTTAATATATAGTAGTGTTAGTATAATGATAACTGTTAGTCTTTTTTTGTCTTATTTGTCTTTTTTTCTAAGACTTGAAATTTGATCTTCAATCCTTTTATAATGAATAACAGTCCATTAAAACTAGTTGTCTAGGACATGGGGTTTTGCAAAAGAGAATTAGGTATTTTGAGATTGTACTAATATCATGGATTTTAGATTTTGCAGTAGTAGTCGTAAATGTTATCGTATTTTATTCGTGAAAGCAAAAATTTCTTTATAATTTGTCAATACAGACTCCCACAGTTTAACTATGACCAATAGTTTAGTAGTACGAGTCGTAGTACTAACGTTATTGTTATGTCTTAAGTCTGAAATTTTAAATATCTCAATTCTAATTATAGTAATATAGTACAGTGTAAAAAACAAAAAGGTTAATATTATGGTTAAGGTTGCCGACAAAATTAAGGTTTGTTTATACGTAGGTAGTGAATTGTATAAAAATTTCAACCATGCAATTCTTGAAAAATATGGGAATGTTCATGGTCATATTGGGAAGACTTTAGAAGAAGCGATAAAATTATGGCTAAAATATCAAGAAAATGGTGAAAATTAAATTTGATAAGTAGTAGTTCAGAAAAAGATATAGAAGACGAAAAAGCAGAAATTAGAGCGGTTTTAATTAAGTCTTTTGAACTTAATGAAGAAAAGATTAAAATTGTTGATGGGGATATTAAAAAATTAAAGGCAGAATTATATGGTGACAGTTTCAGAGAATAATAGGAGAAAAAATATAGAAAAAAAGAAAAAGTCTCTTAACCTGACCCGGTTAGAAAAGTTCTTTCTCATTCTATTATTTGTTTCTCCCAAATTTAAATTTGAGCCTTTTTTTTTAAATTTTTTGGGTTAATATATTGAAATTAGATTTATGGAGATTTGAAATGCTAAACGTTAAACAGATGAATTTCTATGGTAAAATAATTGAAAAAGATGTTTTACACCATAAATGTAAATCTTGCGGAAGAAGTCTAAGGATTAATCAAGTTATAAGAAAGGAAATTGATGATAAAGAAGAATTCATTGTTTCAGTTTATTATTGCTATATTTGTGATTTATATATTTTGAGATTTAAAACAATTGAAAAAAAAAGAGACGATCCTTATAATAAAAACTAAGCTTATTTTGGAAAATAGTGAAAATAAAATCCTAAAATCAAGATTGGAGAGATTAGAGAAAATTTTAGGTTTTAAAAATAGAAAATATTGCAGAAAATTTTTAAAAAATTTAATTAATGAATTTTTTGGTGAATAGAATCATGTCAGATATGAATAAACAAGTTAAATCAATAAAATCAACTTCAGAGTATTTTCATTTAATTTTTGAGTTTTATAATGAGAAGAAAAGAGAGGAATTTAATAATATAATCTTTCATTCTTCTATTGGGAATGTGCAACGGGAATTAAGAGATCAAATAATTCAGTTTGATAATTGGATTATTTTTCATATTGAAATAAGGAATCCTACGGTTATAAACCTCCAATTGCCTTTTGAATCCACAAGGTTTAAGTCGGAATTTCAGAAAATCTTGAAAAGTGTCAAAATTGAAGAACACACTGATTCTGATCTTAGTGAGAAAAAATTGAATTGGAAAACCATAAAAAGGTTCTATAAGGAACCTAAAAACAAGATCAATTTTAATGAATTGCTTTCAGTCGTAGAGATTTTTACAAAATCATTGGACTCTATTTCATTAGAAGCCCAAATTATGAATATAATTCTTTTTTATCATGATTCAGTAGAGCGAGAAAAATATATTGATTCTTTAAATTTAGAAAAGCCATATAATTTATTGAAAGATTTATTTGGGACATCAACATTCTTATCTCATAAACAAATTCGGAGGATTCTCAATTTTATAGATACAGACGATTTTATTATAAAAAAAGCAGTATTTACATATTTTCATGAAAAAGATCGGTCAATGGAACCAAAAAAGCATTTTGAAATTTATCGAAATCTTAAAGGAATTAAGCCTTTTACTGAAAGAGAACTGTTAGATATAAATAATTCTTTAACAAAAAGAGATGTTTTTTTTGAATTGTTCTTCAAGCAGTATTATCATTCAAAAATTAAAGAACAAATGGAAGGAATTACTAATTTAGAGAGAATAGTCAAAATAGAGATTCCAATAAATCCAAAAGCTTATGAGTTAAAAATTTATAATGAGGAAACCAAGAAATTTATCATGAGGTTTTTTAGCGAAAATCTTAGATTATTATTGAGGTCCTGTAAAAGAGCGATATATCATGAGACAAAACGGGTATTGAATAAACGAGTAGAAAATTTAATTGTTTGTTTTGATATATCTACTTCTGAGGAGTATCTTGAAGAATTGAGAGTAAAGGGAGTATACTATGACGATTCTTTTAATTTAATACAATCTAAATCAGATTTTTGTCATGATTTATTAAAAAATGGTGATAAAGATAAGACACCTGAATTTTGGTTTTATTGTATTTTTGAGGGAAATTATACAGAGTTAAAAGGTGATGAATATTCAAGGGAACAACAATTTGGGATAAAAGACATTAATGAAAAAACACTAATTTGTAAGATAAAGCAGTTCAAACCTTATTTTAATCAATTTGATTTAAATTTAGAAGCACCAATTATAGTTCAATCCTTTTTTCATTTAAAGTACAGAATTAGATTTAAGAAATGGGAGATAATCCCTGAAGAATCGTATCTTGATATAATTGACTTAAAAATTTTAAGAGATTTTAAACCAATTTCAATAACTGTGGCAAAAAATAAATTTGGAGTCATAAAATTAGAGAATACTCCAAAAGGTTTGAGGAAATATCGTTATTATTCGAAGGGTGAACCTTCTTATGATATAATACTACACAAACCAATTAATTTATTAGCCTATTATAAAGGTGAAAACGATTTATTTTTCGAGATATTGATTGGAAAAGAAAAGGTTTGTAAAACCAAATTAGATTTGTATAATTGGATTGAAAATGAAACTAATTTTGCAGCAACTTCAGGAAAGGAATTAAGAGATGCAATTAACAATGTTTTATTTAAATATATTGAAGACAAAAATCTTACTCCGTTACCTATGTTTCATACAGCGGGAGTATTTCTAAAAGATGATGATTTTATAGTAGTTCACCCTTTTAAAGAAGGTTTAAAGGTTATTGGAGAAAATGACATCCAATATGATGTTATTGAAGCAATAAGGGAGAAAAGAATTGATTTTGAAGGGGAATTAACAAAAGCCTACTACAAAATTCTTCAAATTGATGGAATGCGTGAAGATATTAGAGCGGGGATTTATGGTTTTGCATCAATTCAGCCTTTCTTTTTTGCATTATCAAAAGTATTAGATATATTTCCGAATCTATTTCTTATTGGATTACATGGTTCAGGAAAAACAACTTTAACAGAATTACTTTTTAATATCTTATATGGAACAAAAATGAAATCACCTGATTCAATAGATTCTACTGCACGATTGACAAAATATTCCACCGAAACCACATTCTCTTTAAATGTTGATGATATTGACATTTTAGGTCCGAAAAAAATGAATTATATAAAGACTAACTCAACCAGAAAAGGAACACGAAATAGATTAACACTTGTCAATAAGTTGATCTCGGAGCAAACTTATACATCTTACACAGGGACAGCCAATAATAGAAATTTTTTAACCGGTAATGAGAATGATGCTTTCAGGAAGCGATGTTTTATTTTTGAAACAATGGAAGGAATTGACTTTAAAAAAGATACTACAAATTTTGAGAGTATTCGAATGGATATTATCGAAGGAAAGATTTTTGGGTTTTACCTTTTAGAACAAGCAATTGAATTCTTTAATATCCTATCAGATAAGGAGATTACTTCTTACTTTAAATTAACGTCACATATAAACCAAATTAAGAGGAAGATTAAGGAACAAATCATACAACGAACTATTTCCTTATCTGATGGACGCAGATTAACAATTTATACTTTAATTTACATTGGATGGGAAATATGGGATTATATATTCAAAAAAGCAGGATTAGAAGATCACATTCTTTCAAAATATCTCAACATGGATCAACCTTATTTATGGGATTTTATAAGAGATTTAGAAGAAACGGAGAAAGACATAACTATAACGACATTCGATTCTATCTTGGAGTTTTATGAACAAAACCGGGATAAGTTTATTTTTCGAAAAACACCAAAAGGCAAAATAGTTTTATTAATGGATTTCATTGAGAAATATGATAAATTTGCCCGATTAAGAGGTTATGAAACCTTAAAAAACTTGAAAGAATTAGCCCATTTACAATCTCAAATTTTAGGAGTTGAGATAAATACCGCAACTATTTATTTTAGAAATTCAATTGATGATTCTACAGATAGAAAGCACGGAGTTATTTTTTACTATGAGGAAATTTGTAAGGAAAGACATAAAAAAATAGAAGACTCCCTTTCAGGCGATAAAAAAAAACAAATTCCAAACATCATCCAAAAAGTTAAGGAAATCTTTCAAGACATTCAACTTAATCCATTAGATATAGATGAGTTACATGAAATCTTAGAAATCTATTTTAATGATAAAGAATTTGTTGAAAATGCTATGGATTATTTATTTGAGAACGATTATTTGAGATTAGATGAAATTGACGATTCTAAATGTGTTTTTCACGATCCTGAGCGGTTCGAAATTATAACATTAGAATGATCAAGATTGATCATTACTTTTTTTTTTCTTTTTTCCCCAAGCTTTTTTCCATAATTTTGAATGTTTACTTCTCATTTTTTCAAAAAATGCATCTTACTTTTCTTACTTTCTTACATTTGGAAGAGGCAGTTTATATTCACCAATATTAAAGACTTTTGTTATTTGTGTTACTTTCTTACCTATCTTACTTTTCTTACCTTTGTTAACGGGTTAATAAAAAGGTAAGAAAAAGTAAGACCGACAAAAAGTCTATCTTACCTCAAAATCTTACTTTCTTCTTCTTATAATCTTAATAGAATAATAATAGGAGTCAAAATAAAAAAAGTAAGAAAGTAAGAAAAAAAAATTGATCAAAAAATGCAGTTCATGAAATGAGAAGTAAATATTGCAAAAAACGGAATCAGTCATATATGATCAAGATTGATCATTAGAAAATTACTAATTTAAAAAAAAATATGGTCATCCTGAGATCAAAAATTTACCCGGTAAAATTTTTTTCAGGACCAGGATAAAAAAAAAATGAATTTTAATTCAAAGTTAAAATAAAGTTTAATATAATATGTTTTTAATAACCCCATCCCCATCCACTGATCTTAATCTATTACGTATAGAAGTCTTGAAACTATAAACTTCATCATGAATGATCCCATACCCATTCCCATCCACTTCAATATGATCCCATCCACTGAACTTAATCTATTAAGTATAGAAGTCTTGAAACTATAAATTTCATCATGAATGATCCCATCCCCATCCCCATCCACTTCAATATGATCTCATTTCTTCTATTCTAAAAATAGGAGATAATAGATGTAAACTCTTAATTTTCTTTATTTTAAATTAATGTAAATACAAGTCATAAAAAAATATGGCCATCCTGAGATCGAAAATTTTGAAAAACGATCGAACATCCTGATGTTAAAAATTTGCCAGGGTTACTTTTTTTTTGGCTATTCTCAGATCGAAATTTAGCTACTAAAAATTTTCTATAAAAAAAATAATGTTTAATTTTCATATAATTCATTTTTATTTTATTTAAATTTATTTTTAAATTTCATCATAGAATATGCAAACCTCTTTTGAACTATCTAAAATCCTTATTTAAATTTCATTTAAATTTCATTTAAAATTTAAATATTTTTAAATATAATTTTCTTCCAGAAGTAGGATTGTCCGTCGATAATTAGTTTACAGATTACACTTAACTAATTGATTTAATAAGAGATTTTATTATTTTTTAGGGAACAGTTTGATACATTACAATTTAATAATTATTAATTTTTTTACTCATTTGTTGCATTTATTTGCAACATTTGAAGCAACTTTTTTTATGGCCATCCTGAGATCAAAAATTTACCCGGATAAAATTTTTCTTCAGGCTCAGGATCCAAAAATAAATTTATTAATTTTTAAAAATAATTATTATTGTTTATCGAAAAAATCAATAAATACTATCGAAAAAATCGATAGATAAAATAAAAGTTTTAACAATGCTAAAAAGACCAATAGATATAAAGAAATTGAAATCCACTGATTTAATCCCCTTTTTTATTGAGTATGTTAAAAACCACTCTTACATCAATTCGATTCATATTGCCAAGACCTTTCTTGATAAGTCTTCTAACACTTCTTTTAACTTATTATCAAAAAATTGCAAACTTTCACTCACTCACAAAATCATACCCTTAATCCGAGATGCAACAAGGATAGGCATTTTGATAAGATATAACACAAAGATCTTTAAAGTCATTAACAAGAAAAAACTATTAGCTTTTGAAACGTTGATTAAAGATGTTAGATAATTCAAAAGAATTTTGTGAATGTGGGGAAGTAACAGACGATTGCCTACTTTTCCTTGATGATCTGTATTGTTTTGATAGCTATTCTAAATCAGTAATTTACTATATCTTGTGCAAAATTAGGGGCTCTTGATTCATTTAATTAATCTCTTTTTCCAGGTTTAAAATTCAAAGGTTTCTATTAATTTCATAATTTCTTGATATTTCACGAAAAATAGCACAAAGATTAGGGAAGGCTCCCTCAAGTTTTCTTCGTCCTGATTCTTTTATTACTTTCTTTATTTTCTTTCTACCAACTTGTTTATCTAATTTTGTTTTTAACTGAGCTCTCCAAGATCCCGATTTTCTTACTTGAGGAAGATCAATTTGAATATTGAGTTGGTCTTTAATAAGAATTAACAATTCTTCCTCGATACAATTGGTTGATCCTGAAATACTACAAAATAAATTAAAATTTCTGTGACCCAAATTACATTCTAACAAAAATGCATCTTGAAAGTAAGTCTCATTTAAAATATTAATATTGACTAATTGATTCTTAATTTCAGCATTTGCATCTCCTAATATATGTTCTTTATCAATTATAAAAATAAGGTTACGGAATCCTTCGTCAAGGTAACTAAGGATAGCTCTGAGTGAACTCAAACCTGAAGGATTTTTTAATGGTGTTCGTGGAAATATTATGGTATTATCTGACCCATTATAAATTTCACATATTCTTTTTAGAATAAAAAAGTCAGGATATTTTCCATTTCCATTGATAATAATATGATTAGTTTCATGTCCTAATTGGTCATTTACGAGTTTCATGGCAATCAGAAAGTTAATCTTCGTGGATCTGTATTTGAACTTAGAAAATCATCAATTTCATCAAGGGGTAAAATTCGATAATTGAGAATATCATCCTTAGATTTTTTTAAAAAGAAAATCTTTGTATCTTCAGGTTCTAGCTCCGCCAGTCGATATAAAACATCTATGCTATGGGTTGAGACTATAATCTGGAATTCTTTATCTATTAGCCACTTAATAAAAACATCTATTAAAGAGGGATGTAGTCCTGCTTCAAAATCATCTATTAATAGTAATTTTGGCTTTAGAACTTCTGCTAATGCCATGATTTTTATTACTTTTTCTGCTCCTGATCCAAGGTCTCTCAGGTTAACATAATTAAATTGATTGTCTCCAAGGACTTTTCTTAAAACTATTTTATCTTGGAATATAATTTCGCTATACTTGTCATCTAAACATGTATTAATACTTGTGGCTAATTTAACGTTATAACCTTCTTTATTAATTTGGTATTTAACCTCTTGTATCTTTTTTTCCATAGCATTGAAAAAATTGGTATTAAAAGGAATATATAAAACTAGATTTCGCAAATTCATGTCATTGATAATTCTTTTTGCTTCCTTCTTACCATGTTCTTTCTTACTCGAGGTATGTAGTACAGTAGAAACACTACTTATATTAATGCTAAGGTCAATATTATTAATAATATATTCAATCTCTGATAGTCCGGTATAGAAATATAGCAAAGGTTCATATTTACTTGATTCAGTTTGGTGAAGGTTTGATAACTGTTGTATTTTAGTTAATCCCATAATGGAATCACTATCTTGTGGGGTGGGTAAAAGAGATAAAGCCTCTAGGATTGTTGTTTTACCCGCATTATTTCGTCCAAGTAGAAAATTTAACCGAGAAAAGACTATTGGGTTATTACAGCGTTTTATACCCCTAAACTCTTTTATATTTAAACTATCAACAAACATAAATTCTCTCTTTTAGTATTTTTTTTTCTAATATTATATAACAATAATAAACTAAAAAAACTAACCATATTCTCTCTTTCTAATAGTAAAATGACTAATTTTGAAATTCTTAAATGAAAAAAAATTGAGGAATAATTTCAAAAAACATAAATTTTAATTGATTCATTCTCGTTCTTTTCTATTTTGAAATCTCATCGTCATTTAATAAATATTCTAATTCTACCCATAGTGCATTTACAAGATTATTTCTTATAGATCTTCCTCTTTTTCTCTTTTTCATAATTACGGACCAGGATAAAAATTTATTAAAAAAAATTAGGTTTAATATTATTCTTTTTCTTTCTTGAATAGAAATAAGCCTTTTTGACCATTCTTAACATCAAATACAATATTTAGTTCATCTAAATGGCTCCAATTTATTCTATTAATACTTTTAATTTTTTATCAATCTGCTTTAAGTAGTGCAATATCAAATCTTTCCTATAATCAGATTTGAAATATCCATGAGATGGATATTTTTAACAAAAACACATGAATTTACAGATTTAAAAGTTACTTTAACGAATCTCTATATTTTATTAAGACTTGGACATCTTTCCTTTCAAATTTATTTTCAAAGATTATTGATTTAAAATAAATTTTATCCAAAATTAGAGTCAAATCTATTAAATTATCCCTCATTTCATCAAAATCATTATTAATATCTAAGAATTTTTTAAAAAATAGAATTATGTATCTATAAAATCTCAATAATCTCCCAAGTTTATATTTCTTGAAAAGATTCTCTAATTTGTCCCATCTATCAAAAATGAAAAATTCTTGCGTATAAAGTAAAAGTTCAAAAACTCTATGATTATAAGGTAAATCTGTACGAAAAATGTTATTCGGATATAAACATTCATTTTTGATCATTCCATCAATTCTGTTTTTCAACATCTCTTTGGGTGGCGTACTATCAATTTTAGAAAAAACTATTGAATCCGCCCAGAAATCTTGAAAATTATCGTCAATTTGTGCATAATGAATATTTTTACATTTATTCTGCTCTGTAATCATTCTATCATTCGAACTATTAATGTTCTTTACGAGATCTTCTTCGGATATCTCTTTTGGTTTTTTTTTTTAAGATATCATCACGTGTATCTTGAGGTAACCTGTAAAACATTGATTTGAATTGTAATGTATGAGCATATTCATGATTAGCAATTTGTTTAAAAGTATTTTTCAAATAGGCTAGACTAACGTTTATTTTTTTTAGATAAACTTCTTCAATTATTTTATCATTAAAATTAATTTCGACTTGATTTTTATGCCAAAAGACAGCCACAGTGTGATGTAAATCAAGGGGCATATCAATTCTTGGAAATATTCCCTGGTCACTATTTGATGAAAAATAAATTAACCTTGAGTCATTAAAAAGATTCATTAATTTTCTAAAATGATTTTCAAATACTTTTTTTAATATGTCTAATTTTTCCATTTGCGTCTTTCGATTTTTATAGGGTTTTGAGTTTATTAATCTTTTTCTTTCTTGAATAGAAACAACTCTTTATGACCCTTAATATTTCTAATTCTTAAATTATAATTTTCGGTTATATCTTTTTGAATTGAATATAATAAAGCATTTAACATACGAGAAGGTAAAAAAACAAAACCTACACCAGGCTCCTCCATTTGAAATACTAAACTGACTCCAGAATTTCTATTTTTTCTCATAGAAATTGCGTTTCTTTCATTGTAAATCTCATATAATGCAGAAATCCTTTCTCCATATTTCCAATTTAATTTAGTAAATAATTCTTTAGGAATTGTAATCTTTCGTTTATGTCGATAACTTTTCAATCTTCTCTTTTTCTTGAAGTTAGGATCTCTTAAAAAATCATCATCAAGATATTTATATTTAGCTCTATTACAATCCATACAAACTAATTGGATATTTCCTTCAAAATTAGATCCCCCTTTACTTGCTGGTATTATATGATCAAATTCTAATTTCTCTGTAGAACCACAATAGACACACTTACCTTGTTCCCTTTCAAATACAAATTTCTTGACTTTACCTGAGATATTGCGTGACATTTTTTATTTTTCTTCTTTTTTTTCTCTTTTCCATAAAAACAAACCTTTCTGTCCATCCTTAATTTCAAACAAAATTCCTATATCATCTCCATTTTCCCAATTTAAACTATTAGCTAATTTAATAGGAATTGTTAGGAAACTTCTTTTATTAGATTCATAATATTGGTATTTTACTGTCTCACCATTCATTTTTAATCACTATTTTTTTCATATATAAAATCAATATTGGAATCATAATATTTATAAATTCATATCACTGTAGTAATATTATGGAATCTACTATGATACCATAACATAAACTAAAACTGAATAAAAATGTGTGAAAATCAGAAAATAGAACTTAAATTAAGCCAGGATAAAAAAAAAGAAATAGTTATTATTTCAAAAGCTTTTAGGATGACTCCTAACAAGTTTATAGAAATTGTTCTAATAAAAGAAATCGATTACATTAAATCTCAACTTGATTCTGCTTTTCCTAAAGAAGAATTAGAGGATTATAATAACTCTGAAGTTCCTATCATTGATGTTAAAGAATTGAAAAAACTAATCTTATTAGAGGGGGATAATCCAAATGGCTATAGATAATCCGAAAGAGGAAATGTTCGAGATTTCTTATATTATCCACATTGAAAGAAAAGAATTTCCCAACGATATTATTAAATTGCTCAAAGAACATAATATTAAATTTGAAATATGGAAAAATCGTATATTAAAGAAAGAATATGACAATTCTCCTGAGGAATTATCATGTGTTTCACTTGATCCTGAAATCAATAATAAATTGAAAAAACTATCTAAAATTACAGGGATTTCCATAGAAAATATTGTATCTGCAGAACTCGGGGATTTTCTTTATTCTGTTGGTGATCAGCCTTTAATTTTTCTTGATAGGCATCTTGGTATTGAAAATATCGAAAAACCATTTGAAATGCTTGAAAAAATGAACGATATAATTAATATTGGAGAATCCTATCTTGAACAGCTTAAAACTCAAGATTTAGTTAAATACACTGAAAAAGTGGTTAATCCTAAAGAAACTTAAATAACTTTTTTCCTAATTCTAATTTTTAATTTTCATTTTTTTTCTTAAGTGTCAATCCCCACTCACTCGACAAAATATGATATGAACCTGCCTTACTGTAAATTCAAAGAATCTCCTTTTTTCTGATGAATACTAAATTTTCATTCTTTTTTTGTCGGAATTAAGCAAATTAACAAAATTGTAAAAGCCGTTGATATTTTCTCTTCTATTATCTTCATTTGCTTCTTTCTTCGAATAGAACAGTCTGGCGGTTTTTGTCGGGTGAGTATAATTTGCCACTTAAGAAAAAAAAAGGAAAAATTAGATAATTTATAAACTATAATAGTAATCCGATGAAGGCTACTACCAGATAAAAATCAGATAATTTCAATAGCTCAATTGCGAGTTCTTTAGCGTCTTCAACTTCGTTGTCTACATCAACTGATACTTTATGAGTTTGTTATTGACTTAATAGTTGATAAATTAAGGGTTTGGTAGATATATAAATTAATGAAAATAATAATACCACTATCTCAACTTCAGCAGCTAATTATCGTTGAATTATATTATCTTACCTATTTAAATAAGGAACTCAATCCAATTACAGAAATGCAACTTAGAAAAGAAATGGAAAAGAAGTCTTCTTTA
>LAZR01000606.1_pt1 | contig 26348 bp, 37 predicted proteins | sample 329461 | NCBI WGS metagenome assembly LAZR01 (sample SAMN03002196, study PRJNA259156) | marine sediment metagenome | biome: sea floor; feature: Hydrothermal impacted sediments; material: marine sediment; isolation source: Loki non-amplified sample from Loki's castle hydrothermal vent sediment ...
AGCAGTGTTGTTAGGAGTAATAAGAGTGATATGCTCTGCTGGTATAATCTCTTTTCCAAATATTCTATGACCCATTATAGTCACCTCCGTCAATAATATTTACCAAAACCCTCATGGCACCCTAAAATACAACCCACTAAACAGAATAGTAATCCTGCCATAAGCTTCTTCTCCTAATACCTCTCTAAGCTCTGGTAACAATGAAAACTCATCAGGCTCATTATCAGTGATCTTAGAATAACCTTCGTACATCGTCCTGATATGAATTAGTGTACTATGGTAAAGTACAGTAGCAATATTCCTTTTGAGACTGTACATTCTCATCATATTGGCTATAGCTCCTCTAGCTTTACCATATACCCCATCTATTATACAATCAAACACATATATCGTAGCATCATCTAAGATGTCTACAGGTATAGTTGGAAATCTCTCTCTATTTCTGATTATAAGATTTTTTATGATGTCATCCTCATAATCAAAGTCAAGCTTTACAGGCTCAAATACCTGTTCTAGAACAGCAGCCAGTCTGTATTCTCTATTCTCTTTGCTTATGTAGGTATTGCAACAGTTTGAAAATACTGAGGACAGGTAAAAGTGTAATATAGCTATATCAGGATTGAAATTACCTAGTGCGGCAGGAATCTTTATAAGACATTCCTGTACCATATCATCCTTGTACTCCCTTGGATATTTCGATGCAATAACTTCTGCTAGGTTTATAGACTCCTCAATAATCTCCTCTAAGATATCATTATCTTTAGAGAATAACCATTCCCCCGCCAACTCCGTTACGTAATCGCAATCGAATATCATTCAGGAGATTCAATCTGTTCCCATCCATACAACGCAATACAAATAGCATCAGCAATACCATCATGCAACTTTTTACCTTTAGGTTTCAAAGTAGGAAGTTTATATTCCAGGTCAAGACAATACTGAATTGATACGTCCTTGTCAGTCTCTCCCTCTTCTCTAGGTGGTAACATACCCTTCCACTCGACTGGACGAACCTCCTCTATTTGGATACTTAACAAGTCTAGTATAGCAGTGATCCTACCATAATTCTCAGCTATACCAAATTGTCCCTTCTGCCCACCTCTAACCTGTTGTATCTCTATAAACGCTTTATATTCAAATGTAAAATGCTTTGATAACCAACTATGATGCTTTGATAACCAACTATGATGCTTTGATAACCAACTATGATAATACTCTAATATTAGCTCTTGTAACTTGCCAACATCAACCTTGCCATTCACCTGTGGTAATGGATATGCCAGACAGTTCTTACCCTCATCCATGAAGGCAATACCACCTTGCTTACCCGGATCGATCCCTGTGACAATCATCTTAATCTGCTATAGCTATTAAAGCTATGTGTTGAGCTTCTCTTCTAATACGATCAATCAAGGCTTCTATTGTTGAATATTGTTGTATGCCATATTCTCTACACACAATATCTACATTTCCTTTGCGCCAAAATCCTTCTGGACAACATACCTTCAGTTTTCTACTAGAACACCTAGCATACAGTCCAAACTCCATTAAGGTAATTGGTGCTATAGTATCAGGATCAAAGTACATCATAATCGAATCACAACGTTCTAGTCCTGTTAATTCCCATTCTACTTGTTCTACAAACTGAGGGCTTTCCAATGTCTGTTCCCATGAACTGTCCCAATCATCTCTTCTGGGATTGATAATGATACCAACAACATCACTCAGTGCCTTCTCTACCTTATCTTGCCAGTTCTCAGCTTTCCCCATTTCAATACTACCAGCTAGAAACACACTATAAAGTTTTGACATTGGATACATTACTTCACTTGGTGGTTTTATTACTTTCACTTCACTACTCCTACTAAAAATAGCTTATACAAGGAAACCATTGCAGCAGGTGCCACAATGGATAACCATACCAACCTTTGCCTAGTCCTTGATCCTATCTCAGGACGTGTAAACCTTTTCTTAGGTTTGGATACTTCCTCTAAACCTTTGAGATAATTTTCATTAAGCCTAACACGATAACCATATTCAGAGAGGGTATCCTCAATGATAGAATTATTCCACTGTATATCAAAACTGTAAGCCTCTAGGATCTTCTGAACCTCTTCAATGGTAATTACACCATCCTCTAATGCTCTTTCAATTTCTCCTCCGACTCGTATATTGTTATTGTACATCTTAATTACTCCTCTTTCGCCCTGTCATGTACTGGACAATATGCTTCAGGTACAAACTGTTGAATAGGATTCCCACTCAAATCCTTAAACCACGTCATTCCACATTCATAACCACAATTACCAGTCAGGATATATTTCAAACGTGTCCACATGGGCCATACCCAATAGAATTTGCCCGTCCAATTGCGATAGAATCTAGGCAACATCAATCACTCCTCTATTGGAAATCTCTGTTCACATATAACTGGTGTTCTTAAAGGTGTTGTGCATAATCTTGGCTCCTCTAATACTCGTACATTCTTGTACAGGTCTGGTTCCATAAGACTGATAAATACATTACCAAACAGATAGTCCTTCAATGCCTTCACATTGGCTGTTTGGTAATATTCTAACTCCTCTATAATAGCTAACCTAGCTCCTGTCCTGTCTGCCCAAAGAGCCATGACCTTAACGTTCTTTGCCAAGTTCTCAATACCAAAATCTCTTATATTCTGACCTATCTTACCACTTATCTCACCTCTAGGATTAGCACCATGAGCAGCATTGATTATACCTGATAATGACTTGTATTTTTGGAAATATTCTGTAGCTCTCTTAGGACCAATGCCAGGAACACCCTTGATATTATCACTAGTATCTCCCTGTAAGGCTCTCCAATGAACATAGTCCTTGACTGATACACCACACTCCTTCTCTATATAATCCTCATCTATAATAGCCTTCTTACCTGGATGATAAACATAGACATCTTCCATAGTTATAACCTGGAACATATCCTCATCACCTGAGACAATAATAACCTCTTCATAAAATGCCATGTAAGCCATAAATGCAGCTTGATACATTATATCATCTGCTTCCATGGCTCTACGCCTGACGTTTAATATACCTGCTGATGGTAGTGCTACTGTAGCTAACTCTTGTAGTTGCCGGATAAAGTTCGCATAATCATCTTCATCATCTCTAGTCCTGTTAGCCTTATATGATGGTACAACTTCCCTACGAAATCTTGGTATGCCACCATCCCAAGCCACTATACAAGCAGTAGGATGAAACTTGTTGAATAAAGCCTTGATATTATGCATAAACCCATAGGTCACACTGACGTCTGTACCATCTGGATTGGTTAAACTGAACACATGTCTAACCCTATGAGCCATGTTGTTACCATCAATTATTAGCAGTGTCATGGATATCCTCTGCTTCGCACATAAACACCTTGACATTATGTGTATTTATCAAGTATGTTATCTCTAGTATAATCCATACCCTCCTCAAAGCATCCAGTGGTACTCTACTGAGCTTATCATAACTAGTGCTCAACATATCGTTTATACACCTGAGTAGCTCTTCATCTGTCATTTGGTAATCACTAAGTAATTTCGTCATCCAGGATCATCTGTGCTATCTCATCATAATACCTATCGAATACGTCATCCCATGTTAGTTTCTTAAACTTGACTTCACCAATGGATATATGCAACCCATAGTTACCACCTGATTTTACATCCATGTAATCTGTATCCTTGAGATACAAAAGTGCTGCACCTGCATCATCTATACCATATCCAAAATATACTGGTAGTGTTGCTCTCCTAAATGGCATAGCCACTTTATTCTTAACTACACTAGCTATTATATCCTCTCCTATAATCTTCTTACCCTCTTTGATTTTCTTAGCATGCTTTAGCTGCACTCTAATGGATGAATAAAATGCCACTGCCTTACCACCAAATGTAGCTGTCTTATCACCGTACATAACATCCAATCTCTGCCTAGTCTGGTTTAGGAACAGAGCACAAACCCTATCTTTGGATATCAGCTTGTCCAGTTTGCGTAATCCTTGAGATATTAACAGTGCATGTCTGCCATATGTAGCCTTACCATATTCATTCTCTATCTCTTTCTTTGCAGATGTAGCAGCTATGCTATCCCAAACTACAAATAGTAGGCCATCTGGATTAGTCTCTTGCTTGACTATAATTGCATTCTCTATTAATTGGAAAACACCGTCATCACCGTCTAGTGTATCTGGAACAGCGTATAATATAGTATCTACATTTACCCCTAATTGCTTCATTACGTCAATGGAAACAGCACTCTCTGTATCGACATACAGGACTGTATGACCTTTCGCTTGTGCTTCTGCTGCTACATGTGCTGCTATCAGGCTCTTACCTGTTGACTCATCCCCGTATATCTCTGTTATACGTCCTACTGGTAATCCTCCTCCTAGGATTGAATCTAGAGCTAAACATCCTGTAGACATGACCTCATGGATAATACATGGGGAGTCATCATCACTCAGGAATGTAACCTTAGCACTACCACTCTCATTAAGAGCATCAATCATATCTTGGATTGACATTATACCACCTCAGTATCATTTTCATCCATTACTTTACCTCTGCTATAGCGTCTCTAGCTATATTCTTGATTGTTTCCATCTGAATGAGTAGCTCTGCCTTATCTACTGATACAGGACTATTGGCAATTTCCACTAAAGCATCATGCATACTTTGTTGAACTACAGGCAGGACCAGACATACTGAACCGTACTCTGGATCATCCTCTACCCACTCATGCCCACCAATACCATGTCCATTCTCATCTTCTAATTCTATAAATCTAGCATCCCTAGGACCAGGTCCAGGATAACTAGTTAGCCTGACTCTATATTCCTTCATTACTTTACCTCTACAAACTGATAGTCTGTCTGATCATTGGAAATAGTAACATGGCAGAATCCCTTAGTACCTTTCTCTATGCCATACACTGCACCTAAGCTGCCTGAGTACACTATGTTCTTGGCTAACTCATGATATTTATGCTTGTGACCTAATGCCACATAATCCCAACCCCTAAGATCATTAATGGATATCTGTGTGTAAGGTTCTAAATGAGCTACTAGAATAGATACACACTTGTACCTGTTAATATCCCACGACATGAAATCTATAGCCTGAGCAGTTACCTCTATTGATAATTCCTGAGGACTCCTCTTATGCACATCCATATGATCTAACCACTGAGTCCTAGAGGGATATGGCAAACATGCAACATGGACATTTCCACTCTTAGTTTCTATCAAAAATGACTTAGATATTACAGTAGTATACGTATTGAATATCCCTAAGTCTAGTGAATTATCTATACCTGTTCTCCTAGCAGTAGACTGATCATGATTGCCTGGAACTAGAACTACCGGACATGTATTGGATAAGTCCTCTATCCTCATAGCAAACTCATCCCTATAGACATAGTTAGGATCATGCCTGTGATATGCATCACCAGCAAACACGACAAGATCAGCTTGGATATCCTCTGTGTATTCTACCATACAATCCAACATATCTAGAGGATCATCAAGCTGATCGTTTACACCTATATGAAGATCTGAAAAGTGTACTATTTCCAAGTAATTCCTATCTCCTAATGGCGACGGCTGGAATACTTGCTAAATGTTGCTCGATTAGGCGCATTGTTCGTAGCTTTGCCACTGCATCATTAGCTTGGTAGGCTTTACCAATATCCTCAATGTACTTACTAAGAACAGGATCGTGTTTGCGCAGTATGCTAGAAAGCCTGTAGCATACCTGTGCTTGTGCATCTAACTTATCCCTTATTGCATGATTTACCATTTTATCTCCTATTTCCCCCAAGAATGGCTTTTAGTACCAATATTATTAACGTGGCTTATGTGTTTGCTATATAGTTGCCACAAAATATTGATACAAATACCCCCTATTTGAACGATTTCTAATTCCAGTGGGTCATCATGTTTTCCGCGTGAGGCTAATATAGCCTCTGCTATTTCTTCAAGCAACGTAGACATAGCGGGTCTCATTTCTCTGTGCTTGTGTGCGTCCTCTAATACAGCGGTTACAGCATTATCGTAAAAACGCTTTTCCTGATATGTCATTTCTTTTGTCATTTTTAAGTAGCTCTTTACCAGAGGTAGGATTTAAGGCATATTTCCCAGATCCCAATCCATAAAACCGTTTCTAGAATGGTTAAATTTTATTGCCCTGAGTTCAATCCTAGGATCGCCTCTCTGAAGTTAGGCCCCAGAGTTTAGCTTGCTCAAGATACCTCTGGTAAAGAATCACTTAAATAAGATTAGGCTAGGAGCCTATTTCTAAACCCCTAGCCTACTATTGGATATCTTACCGCCGTCTACGTCGTCTACGTCTGACTTCTTTCTTGACAGGATGATCGTCCTCTTCATCTTCATCATCATCCTCATCATCACTTACAATATCCTCTACATCCATATCCAAATCGAACTCTTCAACTAGTCGATCATATGGCAATACATACACAGCATGACCCTCTGATAACTCTGAATCCTCTTCTGGATCATCACTGACTTCTACCCAGGACAGATCTTTAGCCTTTTCCAATATATCATCTGCATCTTCTAACTCACTTGGAAATCTTCTAGGGATGACCTGATATTCTGTATTAAAGCCTGTACCCTCTCGTTCAACAGTAATGTCTGTACCCTCTATTAAATCATATATATCTCCATAGTCAGGATCATTGATAAAAGCAGCTATGGAAGAGAACACAGTCACACCAGGAGTATAGATAAATGGACCTTGAACACTGTCACCATCCCTGACAACAATATTCATCCAAAACATCTTTCTTACCCTCAGTGTACTTCCTAATTTACGAGAAGCTTTGTCACCTGCTGAATACAGTTCCTGGACTATCTCACATATCGGACAATCTAATTCACTATCAGAAGTAAAGGATGGACAATATGCATATTTACCCTCAGATATATTGTGACGTCCTACTTCTTGGAAAAAGTAGTCCATATCACCTATCTCTGGTAATATACGGATTGTATTCGAGCCTTGTTTTGGACTCCAAAACCCGCTACTGCCTCCTAAATCTGTATTAGCTAGTTTCTCTCTGATCCTTTCTAGCTTTGCCTTACGGCTTGCCTTTTTCTTTGCCATCTTTACATCTCCTAGTAATATAGTAATACGGTAATATAGTAATAAGAACTAGAGTGATCCGCTTCGGTGGCTGGAATTCACCTTTGACTATGACTCTCTTTCAGCCGTATATAGGGTAGTTGTCAGTGTGCGAGTGCCGCATAAATCTCGTACTATCCCTACTATTAGTCCACTTTTACCCCGATATTGTTTATTTACTAGAGCGAATCCTCTTAGACAAGTTAATCTGTAAGGAGCTTGTCTGTTATACTAAACTAGCCCTTCCTCCTCTTCCTAATCGTTCTCTTAGTATCCTCTACTGCTTTCTTAAATTCCTGATCTTTTATATGCAATCCTGTCATTTCAAACTCAGCACGTCTATGCGCTCCTAAGGAAATCAACATACTAGCTCTCTGATCCATAGCACTTACTATTGATTTCAATATATTATAATATCTCTGTACTTCGACCTCATTTTCTCTAGCTTCTTTGTATGCCTTGTCTAACATAACCTCAGACCTGATAATAGCTTCTGTGTACTTGATGTCATCATGTTGGTAATCTGCACGATAGTCCAAGTCACAACTAGCATATACCCTGTCCTTGTTAACCTTGGCTCTAGCTAATTGGTAATCTGCTTCTGCTAGTTCCTTGGCAAAGAAGGCATACCATGCAGCCTGATTCCTAAACTCTGTATCTAAATCATATTCATCTATACGAAATAGCTCAGAGATACGAAACTTCCTACCACTAATTATAACTGCCCCTAGATTATCTCCTAAATTTTGGTTTGACTTTACGTTTTCTTTTATCATTCTTCTTTATCTCTTGTACTGCATACACTGACATAGGCTTACGAGTCATTGGATTTATAGTATGCCCTCTAGCTAATAATAACGTCACTCCAGGTAATACCCACTCCACTACTACAGAGTTTTCATACTCCTTAAATGGATGGTCATCAGGCAGGTCAACATATTTTGGATCTTTCCATATATGACCTTTGGAAATACCCTTCTTAGTCATATTTAGTATTTGTCTCTTAGGATGTTTCTCTAATACTGTATCTGACCACCAACCTAACTCTACCCCCTTGAGAGCCTTTCTTAACTTGTCTGCATCCTCACCCGCTTGGTAATCCTTACATGACTGCTGATGAGCATAGACATCCTTCTTTATCTGTAATAGTTCACAGCATTTAGGCTCTTCTGGTTTATCCATTACTCTCTCCGGCTTAAAACTCTTTCCACCCACTTCTGAATCTCCTCATCCTCCTGCTTACTAGCACCTATCCAAGGAATCTCGTTATTATAAAATGATCTTACTACATCAATTAGCCTTCTAGCCATACCACAAGCTTCAGCTACTCTGACTATCGTTATTAACATGGCTAAATCGGGTCTTTTCAAGACTTCTAACTCTTTTTCGACCCCTAGCAACAAACTCTCTATCTTCTCATCCATTATCTTCTATCCATATCTCATAAGGAATCTCTGTACCGTAATGTGTTCCTACCTCTATATCAGCCTTTAGTGGACATGTTAACCAAGAGAAGTCTACACTAGGCATATACTCACCAGCATACTCAATTATCCCTTCCATTACGTCTACACAGATATTGGCAATATCATCTATCTCCTCTGGTGGTACATCTAATACTATACTATCATGGACTGTATTGACTATTCTAGTCTTATAATCAAATTGATAAATCAGGTCATCTATAACTATAAGAGCACACAGGAGTATATCACTAGCTGCTGACTGCACTGGCATATTAACAGCCGACCGGATAGCTTTCCTTCTCTCTCCTACATTTCTATCTGATAAATCTTGGATATATGGTAGTGCTTCCCTTCTGCCAAATGGAGATTCTATATAACCAAAGGTAGTAGCAAAGTCTACACACTCATCTTTATACCTTAACACCTCTGGAAATCTGTCATAGTACATATCTACTGCTTCTTTAGCCTCATCTAATGGAATACCATACATCTTGTGCAATGTGTATTCATCGCCACCATAGAGTAATGTCCAATTAGTCCACTTGTATATATACCTGACTGGTTTCTTGTTAACCTTGAACCATGCTACATACTCATCATCTATATTGTCTAACATCAAACCTTCACTAACCATGAGTGCTACTACTGAATGGAAATCTATTCCTCTCCTGTGAATGTCTAGCATAGCTATACAGTCTGATAGACTAGCAAACACCCTTAGTTCCATCCCTGAATAGTCTGAGGACATCAGGACACCGTTTGGATAAGAGGTAGTAAATAGATTCTTTACTGGTAATATCTCTAATAACGTCCCTGGCTCCTTCTCTGGAGTAGGAATATTCTGTAAATTGGGATTTACACTGGCTAACCTACCTGTCACTGTACCATGTAAATTGTAGTTAGACCTGACTCTCTTATCACTGCTGTACCACTCACCTGTAGCAGCAGGACGTATGTAGGTACTCAACATCTTACCTAGCAGCTTAAAATATCTGACATCATCTATGATTGGATAATCACCTATCAGTTGAGTCATTACACTAGCTTTAGTTGTTGGTAATCCTGTATCAGTCTTTTCCAGGACAGGCATATTGTATACACCGTAAAACAATGTTCTCAAGTGAACAGGTGAATTAGGATTGAACTCTATAATTTTGCGTTTCCTCTTGCCATTTCTACCTTCAGCAGTAGTATAATTTATAACATCTGGATTAATGGATATATTCTTCACACTAACATCAAACTTATCTGTAATGTCAAATATGATATCATCATCTGCTTTAGCCTGTAAAATCCTAACAGTCCTGTCTACCATAGGCTCATTGGATATCACATCATACAACTCCTCTTGTCGTTCTGAGTAGATGATATTGTATCTCCATGCTATATAGTCATCAATGGATATCCCATTGTATTCTACCCTGGATAGAGCATTACTAACAGGTATCAAAACATCATGGTAAAAGCCAACCTGCTTGTCTGACAACTCTTTGTACATATGTTGGTGTAACCTGTAAGTTGCATCTGCATCCATAGCTGCATATGGTAATAATATGTCTAGTGGTACATTTCCGTAATTCCCTTCTCTAGCCGGGTTGGCTTCTGGATTAGCCTTAATATAGTCATTTAATCCTTTATCATAATCATACATCTCTAGATGCAGCCCTGCTAATCTTTTCAGTGAATGGATACCTCTCCTACTGTCTAGCATATGACTGAGCAGCATTGTATCGCCACCAGCTTCAAACTCAAAGTCATCTTCTACTGATCCTCCTAACTCAGATCGCGTATGCTGCTGATCGAACTTGATATTATGACCTATAATATTACTGGTATGAGAGTGTAGTATACTTCTCAGTAAAAAGTAAACTGTCTCTAGTTGCTTATATGTCCAATGGTCTGAATGTCTCACTGGCAGTGAAAATGTCCGGTCACCACCACTAAATGACACAGCTACTATTTTAGAATCAAATGGATCTAGTGATGTGGTCTCTGTATCATACGCTATGACCTCTTGTGTTTGTAAGAAGTCATGCATCTCCTTAACCTCTTTAATAGTCAATGGATGTTCATAGTTATTACCTTCCTCTTCATCCTCATCCACTAGTGCTTCTACTGCTTTGTCCATACCTTCTAGCCATGTTCCCATAGCTAAATTGTTCCTCAAGATATATGCAGGATGGAAAAGAGGTACATATATAGCATCATCCCTCTTAACTACCACTCCATTCCAGGTAGTTATACCCTGCTCTCCTAGTAATGCCTTGAGAGGACTATTACCAAACAGGAGTACTAAGTCAGGTTGATAGTGTTCTATCTCTTCTTCTACATAGTGTTTGCAATAGTTTATGGCTCTGGCTGTTATTTTATTATTAGGTGGTCTACATCTCACTATATTGGTAAACCTGACCATATCTGTGATATCATCTAACCCTAATTTACCTATATCTATAACATCACTCAGAGCATCTCTAAGCAATCTACCTGATCTACCTACAAATGGTAATCCCTGCTCATCTTCTGCCTCACCAGGAGCCTCACCTACAACCAATATGACAGGATCATCTGAACCAGACGACTGCATCCATGGATTATAGCAACCTTGGAAAAGGTTACACTTATCGCAATTAGAGTTCTTCTCTATCTTCATCTTTAGCTGCTTCTGTAATCATCCTGGTTAGTTCGTTGGTAACTGCTGATCTTGTATCTATACCTGGTTCTTCTTCATTTATTATACCAGTAGTAACTTGGAAGTACATATCAAGCACTTTTCTTTTCTCTTCATCTGATAACTGCTGTACCTCTTTATTTAACTGAAATGCATATGCCTCAAACGCACTAAACATCTCTTCCTTTACTGCTTCTACTTCATCTATATCCCCACTTAACGGATGCAGCAATTGATATCTTGATGGATTATCTGGTGCAAAGTCATCAGGATTTGTCACAGGTACATCTTCCAACTTAAACCACTCTAGTGCATGTTCTGGCGGCACGTGCATAGCAGTAGCATATGTAGTCGCTACCCAATTCTGAAGATCCTCAGGACGTATCTCATATATAACTGCTAACCACTTAACAGCATATATAGCCATATCGACTAGGACATCTACTAACAGAGGATGTCTATTACCTTCTTCACTAAATAAGTTCTTTGCTATAGGATCTAGCCGATCCACCTTACGCCCAAGATTCATCCATACACCTATCTCTCCTCTCTTGGAAAAGGATAGTTCATATGTCTGCTCCTGGTTGCAATGGTACGTAATTAACTGATTAGCTATTAAGTTAAATATCGCAATATGGCCTGCACTGCCCTTACTTAATTTAAGCGTATCACTCAGGTCTGTAAATCTAGTATCTTCACTCATACAACTGGACTCCTTTCTTCTGGTGCTATCACCGGATCTCTATCAATAAAATCACTATGAGTAACTGGACCTAATACAAAATGTTGTGTAGGAATATTACTTCTGAATCTAATAGGCAAGTCTATGCCATAGTCATCATCTATACTACCTTCTCTTAATTCTACATACTCAGGATAGTATCCGTATTTCTCATGGAAACGCCCCTCACATTCTTCTATAACCTCTATCGGGTCATCTTTCTTTCCATAACAATACATTTCACCTACTGCACTCATTCTTGATCTCTCCTTACCTTTCTAAACTTGCAAGATCAATCGTTATACCACATGACCTGCCAATCATCTAGCAACCAATATAACCAATAAGGAGGATTAGTTGCACTCCATAGAACATCAAAATAGACTACCTCTTGTTGGTAATATTCGTTCCATAGTACAGTCACCTTGCCACCATTATCTACACACTTCATGGTAAAGTCGATAACAGGAAAATATATCTCTACTCCTAATAGGTTTGGATGACATGCACCTGCTTGATACCAATATTCATCAAGTAGTGGACCTATAGCAACTGTCGTACAATCTTCATCACAGTTGATTCCTCCTAATATTGGATCGTATATTACCATAACAGCCGGATAATTCGTTACTGGTTGTACTAATGCACCCCCGCACATTATCAGCCATGCCTCACAAATCACTTGGATCATAATAATATCCTCTTACTTATAGAACGATATACTTATAAACAAGCCGTTAGCCGTACAAAAACGTAGTTTTTCAGTACAAATCCCTATAAGGGTATAGCAAATGACCCATAAGATGGAAACCCGCTTAAACCAACAAAAACATAGTAAATTTGCATGTAATCTATAAAAATGAAGTGAGGGATACTACCATTTGTCCGTGTAGTATCCCTCTTGTATATATCTGCCCTTGTAAGGCATTAGCTCTTAGGAGCTAAAAATCGTTATGATACGATGGCCTTTCGAGCAGCCGGACTACTATATTCAGCTTTGTATTTCTCAATACCAGCTTCTTTACGATAAGCTAAAGTCGCCCTCATTAGGTTGACCCTCTCATCATCATGCTCTTCCCACTCTGCCCCTGCATCATCAGCAGCTTCGAGTTTTTCATCATAATCCATCTCTTGCCACTCACTATGCCATTCAACATATTTGGGTGATAAGACTTCCTTAAAGTAGGCCACACTATTACGTTTGAACTTGGTAACAGAGTCAATAACAGCGTCACCGCCTACTCCTAAAACCCATTCATCCTCTGATTTACGGACAATGGTTAAGGATTGACCTTGCTCCATAGAGCCTAACAAATCGAACAAGAACTGACCATCTAAAGTCTTGCTGAGAGATTTTGGTAACTCAACATTCTCATCTTCTTCTGGTTCGACCTCTTCTTCCACTTTCTTAGCAGTGGTTTTACGAGTCCGGGCAGGAGCTTTTTTGCGCCTAGCTTTCTTAGGAGGAGCTTTTACCTCTTCCTCTTCCTCAGTCTCGTCTACAACTTCAGGCTCTTCCACTTTCGCTTTAGTGGTTCGCCGTCTACGTCTACGAGTAGGTGTTGCTTTTGCCTTAGTCATCTACCTTACCTCCATATAATACTATAAACCAATACAACCTAAAGCTAATTATAACACATTTCTTGCAAAATAGCACAAAGTAGTACAAAAGTACCATTTCCTACTGTGAAGATACTATATTGCAATCTGCAAACTCTAGGCAATTCTGACATTCTTCTGCCTGTGAACTGAACTCTCTTCCAAAACACCTTGGTCTGGATGATATACGCTCTTCGTAGCAGTTTATATACAACTTACAACGGTTACAAGCAGGATCACGATTGTCTGCATACGTAAAGCACTCTGGTATATCCTCATCCAAAATCTCTGTACTCTCTTCCTCTTCTACACCACCTCCTGTGGAAATCTCTAGTTCCTGCACATCTCCATCTTCATCTATATAATTTGTATTGAGTAGGAACTCGAATAAACTATCACTACAATTCTCAACCTCTGGTATCCCTTCATCCTCTAGATTATTGGCTATGGTTAGCACTAGATTCCTGACATTCATACTCTTAAAAGACTCTAGACTTAACTCAGTGGCTATACCTTGTAATTCATTCTTCTTAAATAGCCTATGGATACCTTTGATTGGCTCTGGTAAATTAGTATGTGACTGATATATCAACTTAGTCATTCTCTAGCACCTTTGTATATGTTTGTTTGATCTCATTGATTGCTTCTTTGACTGTCCTTTCACTTAAAGCTAGTGAACTCACCAAGTGATGTGGTCTCACTGTCACGCTACCACCGTTCTTGAATACATAACTTGCACGTATACCGGATAGCTTCAAATTCTCTTCCAATAAGCCATTACCACATAGGACTGCATACAAAATGCTCTTGGCAATATCACCGACACTGTCATATACCTGTCTCACCCTATCCATACTCTCTACAAACAGACTAGGATCTACCGTATTAGTTTCATCAGCAGTGGTAAATTGGTACTTGTATAATGTCTGCACATTTACATCATCACTTTCTTCACTAATATAAGTGGTTATACTCAGAGCATTTACACCTAACTTCCTGTGCGTACCGTAGTATTTATGGATCAACTCTGATATCCTATAATCCATCATCCTCTTCAGAACCATGATTAGCTCATCATCTGGATGACTATCTTTGTAAGCTTGATAACCCTTGACCAACTCTATATTCAACTCTCCTACTATCTCATCATGATCCATGAGAGGAACACCATTGTCATTACGCCATGCTAAATAATGGATAAACTTGCCTAGTTTCCCGTGTACTTCTTCAAACGTCATTTTACAACTCCTGTAGGCGACTCATCTCACCTTCGACCATCTCCTGCAAAGTGGGATAATACTTGTAGACTACTAGATCATTGTGCCAGCCATAACCAGGAGGAGGACGATTTGAATTTTCCTTGTGCCACAATACACCCCATCCTGCTCTTCTATATGATATATCGTAAAGGATATAACCCTTCTCAGTACCTAACTTCTGTAATTCTAACAACTCTTCCATTTACATCTCCCTGCTACTATACTACGATTGTCAATGTCTTCATAGCCCTAGTATATGCTACATACTCGATATTCTCTTCCTGTTGCAATTCCCAGGTTTCACTGGCATAAGAGCTAGGCATTAGCTCTGGATTAAGGATATATACGTTGTCTGCCTCAAGACCTTTGGCCTTATGGACTGTAGAAAATACTACTCCTTCTACCTCATCACTAAATACCTCTTCAATCTTATCTTCTACCTCATGGATATACTGACATCCATTTCCTATAGCCAGGATGGTTTCAACCTTATCCTGTATAGTCTGTGCTGCATAACTCCTCTTGGCTAATAATAGCTTAGTTACCTCCAAATCCTCATACTCTACTAGCTTCTCTGATAAGTCAAAAACGTCATCAGCTTCCATCTTGCGAATGAGAGAAATCAGTCCTTTGCCTATATCTCTGCCCCTGATAACTGCCTTGATTCCATTTCTAATGAGAGCAAATGCTGGTCTCACCAAAGGTGCATTATTCCGGCATAAGACCATATCGCTACTAGCCATTCTATCTAAAGCTAGGCTATATGGTAATGTCTGTAGCTGTCCCTCTTCTGCCCAATCTGCTGCATGTAAGGGAATATGTGGAAATCTCTCGTTGACTAGACTAACAACACACTTAGGATTCCGATATGTAATAGATAATGGTAAAGTGTCTGCACTTAGTGATTCTATGAGATTGGGGATAGCCTGGACATCTGCACCTCTGAATCCATATAAGGACTGGTACCTATCTCCACAAGCTACTATCCTGGTATCGTCATGAGCACACTTTAATGCTAATTCTATCTGGTTCTTGTTTGTGTCTTGAGCCTCATCTATAAATATGAAATCATACTTTTCCATTGGTAGATTGTGATAAATAGGGAAGTAGCACATATCATCAAAGTCGATAGTGTTAGTATTGGCTGTACACTTAGCCATAACATACTCTACTGCCTGATATACTGTCCTCTCATCACTATTTAAAGCTATATCGTAATAGTTTACCAATTGACTGAGACCCTCATAGGAAAGATCTTCCACTAGATTAGCCTTGACCAAGGATACAATCTGTCTCACTGGAGATATCAAACTGTACTGTGTCCTGTCAAAATAGACCTCTAGTAATCTCCTAACCTTTCTAGTATCAAGATCGACTTTGCCATAAGCCTGTCTTACTGCTTTAAATCCAAGACTATGATAGGTAGTCACTCTCACATGACTAGGTGCTCTCTTAGCTAATTCCTTTGCGATATGCTTGTTAAATGCAACGAACAATACCCGCTGGTTAGCTGGCACTAGCTCTAACATCTTGACGCCTGTAGTAGTCTTACCTGAACCTGCTACTGCTTCTACTATGAGATTCTTACCAGGACTACTCACCCAATCAAATATTGCCTGTTGGAATGGACTAGGAGTAAAATCCTTATCCTTAGATATAACTTGCTGATTTTTGGCTGTTCCAGGTAGTATACTATGGATCTTATCCTTTAAGGACTGTTTCACTGAATTTGAGCCGTTTTCATTAGTTTCCTTAGCCGTTTCATGTTCTCTCTCTAGCTTCTTCCAATGAGGCTCATCACCATCAATATTCCTGGTTCCCCTACAGTTTGGATATCCCCTACATCCCCAAAAGTCACCCTTATGACCTGTCCTCTTGACCATCGGTCTCTGGCAATTTGGACAGTCTGGTGCATCCTCTTCTACCTCATCCAACCAGATAAAAGCACAACCGTTTTCACAATTCTTGAATATCCTACCCTTATTGGCACCATCTTTCTTGACTATCCAAACCTTCTCAACTTCATTACAATCTGGACATATATTTATAGACTGAGCCATAGTAATAAGTTTGGATAACATATCTAATAGTCTCTGTTCCCACCCAGGTACCCTAGTAACCCACTTCTGAACTTTGTTTCCTAATGGAAATCCATCCTGATCAGCTATCCAGGCTCTAATACTATCCTCACCTGTACCAGCCGATATACCATCAGTACGAATACTAGAATTGACTTCTATACCAACGCTTAGGTTACTAGATAATTCCTTGACAAGAATATGGAAATGTAGCTCTCCCCTCTGATAGCCAGCTTGCCGCCAACTAAGACCACTCTTTTCAAGAGCAATGGTCAAGGCTCCTTCAAATCTTACGTCATCAAATACGTCTATGGACACCTGTGTCTCCTTACAAATCTCCTATACAACTATTAACGTCTATGCAGTTCAACTGCAATGTAATTATAACTGAAAATTTCAAAGTGCGCAACCTCAACTTCATAAATACACATTCACAAACTCAGATATAATATTTCTGAGCAACCCACCTAAATCCTCTGGATCTGCATGATACTGGACACATTTCATTGGCAGATCGCTATTCACCCACTCACCTTCAGGTAAGAAGTTGAGCATTACAGTGTGTAGTGTGCCATCCCTACGTTCTTGGATAACATCACTTCTACGAATATCTGTTGGGTGCTCTATAACTGCATCAGTTAGGATAATATCTAGCTTCAGTGCTCCTGAATCAGAGAATTCGTCCTCCCACTCCTCTATCTTAGTGAATAATGGGTAGAACCATGTATCCTCCCCATCAAAGGAATGATACCCCTCTACCTCTCCAAACATACGAACTGCACCTAAAGATTCTTCTGTACTATGCCTAATCTCTGGATCTTTACCGTACCATTTGTTTATAGTCAGGTTATTAACATTCCTACCCTTATTATTCTCTGAATAGCCGTTCTTGGAAAAGGTAAATGCACATATAAACAGGTCATTAGGATGTTCATCCTTTAGCTGTTCCAGTGCCAAATATAAATCACGAAAAGCAATAGCAGCAACCTTGTCTACCTTGTTATAGTACATAGAATTGGACATATCTATGGATACTGTAATTTGCAATTTAATACCTGATGGTTTTCTAACCTCTTCTGCAAATCCATAACCAGTGGCATAGCCCATAACAGGATCATCTAGCCAGTCACCTTCACGCAAATCATATACTTCCTCTGACGAAAATGCGTGTTGGAAATCAGCCTGTAATGCTCCTGATATCAACTGAGCAGCTTTCTTGACCGAAACAACTTCATCAGTCTGTCTCTTAATACGTTTAGCCTTATGTGCTGCCATTTCATGTTCGTGTCGCTCTGATCTATCAGCAGATACTTGTTTGTCTAACTCTCGTTGTCGTTCCCATATTCTATGAGCATGTTCTTGGAATAGCAACCACGTAGGTACTCCACACTTCTTAATAACCAGACGTCTGACACGACCATCATTATTGGACGGATCTTCAAATTTGTTAAAAGCCCAATCATGGATATTATATCTCCAGGTCATATTATGGATGTAGTGATATAATCTAGCATCATATAGACCTATAACCATATCCTGTACATTCTCTGCACCCCTAATATTAAGCAACCAGTCCTCACTATAACCTGATGCTTCAAAGAGACGAGAAAATTCCTCAAACAATGTCTTACTAGTCCCTCTACCTTCATCATCATAGTCATAACTAGAACCACCACCTGTACTCCTACTACGCCTATATTGGATATCTCCTCTAGCCATATTAGTTATCTCCTGGTGTGATACCATCTAGAACCTTCCTAGCTACTATCAGTGAATCTATATCAGCACCGACTACCTCTAGCCCTGCTTCAATATCTCTATCTGTCAATCTAGTAGGTTTTGGTAATCTTCTCATTACTTCCTCTAGAACCTTCTTAGCTGCTCTACTCTCAACAGGACTATCAATAGCCGAAATGACTGCCACTCTAATAGCCTCATCTGGTGCCATATCAAGCACGTTGATTAGGAGTAAAGCATCAGCTAACCGTCTAGTAGTAATCTGATACCTCATATGACCTCTCTCATGTGCATCCCACATCTTGACACCATACTGCACAATAGCAGAGTTTGGATAATCAGTAGAGGATAGTTTCCTCATCCCCATTGATAGTAATCTACGCTTTAGCTGTGACTCAGTGAAGAACGGAACTTTAATGGAAAAGAACCTATCCTTGAATGACTGAGGTAATGGCTTGGTGCCAATCAGCCCATGATTGTAACTGACAAATATACGAAAGTCATCATGGACTGGATATGCTTTGCCCTGCATAGTCACTACATAAGGAGGTGCCAACTGAGCATTTATATACATCAGTGCATCTGCATCAGCGGCATTAACTTCTGTGAGTAGTACCCACCAACCATTGATAGCTGCTGCTGCATACTCACCTACTTCAAAGAATGAAGTACCATTGGAAATATGAGTAGTCCCTACTAAATCTCTACGTCTGAAACCAGCATCTCCACCAACTGTAACCAGTGAAACGCCTTTCAGAGCAGCTAACTGTTGTACTGCTGTATCCTTTCCTACCCCTGGTGGACCTTCTAAAGCTATATGCTTGCCATGATCCACCATAAACACCATAGTATCGAACCAGTCAGGTTCATCGAAGTTTTCCATGAGGTCGATAATAGGTGGTGATTGTGGCCATCTTAGAGGATCATATTTCTCATCTGCACCTTTCTTCTTAGGAACAGCTTTGGATATAACCTCTATGCTCTTAACATTCTCGATAGTAGCTCCCTCTACAACATTCCTGGTACTATCAAAACCAGCAACCTTGACTCCCTCTATAGCAACTAAATCACCTACTACTGCATCTCTGATCTCTACATCTTCATACTGCCTTGGTAATTGCCTGAGAAGTTGAGTAGTGCTCAGTTTACCAGCCTTATTCTTAGACTTAGGCTTATTCTTGAGCTTTACGACAAATTTACTTCCACTCACTAGTTTGCTCCTTACAAATATGTTAACGTCAGTATACTTCTAAGTGGTGCTGTACTAGCTGTTAGCTACCTTCCAGTCATTAAAAATGGTATCGTAACGATAAACGAAACAATTACCAAGAGAGAAAGTATCAGATTCTACCTCATATACTCCCCAACACGCACCTAACCAATACTTCTTACCATTTACTAAAGTATTCTCGTTCACGTCATCTCCTTACAAATCTACTTATGCTTGCTTGTTTCTAGTGCGGATTGACCCGCAATGTAATTATAACACATTTTTCATAAAAAGCACGAAAGTAGTACAAAAGTACTATTGCAATCTAGTACAAGTGTACCATTTTCCTATTATTTATTGCTTTCGTAACATCCAAGCACAGTTATTCGCTACATCAGGATATGGTACAGCTAATATAACTCTTCTCCACTGATTACCAAATCTCTCCTCTATCAATTTCACCTGCCAATCCTCCCAACCTTCTTCCCTATCTCCTGCCAAATACTCCTTCTGTGCTTTATTTATACTAGGCATCTTGGCAAAGGTTCCTACTACAGATTCTACATCAAAATACAACTCAAAGAGATCCCACAACTCATCATACCCCCACTCATATACATGATCCTTTGGTAATTTCTTATTACTTCCATCACTATTAGGAGTGCTGATATAAGCCAAACCACCCGAACGCATAGTTCTACATACATCTGATAACCAAGGTTCTACAAACTCTGGTTTCATATGCTCTATTACTTCTGTACAATAGAAGAAATCAATCGAACTATCTGGTATATCCAATTCAGGTTCTACAGTCAAATCCTGAATTCTTACCTCTCCATTGAAAAGCTTCAACCATTTACTATCGTTGATAGCTCCTCCTGAATTTGGCCAATACTTATGCTCTTTGAGACATGCAGGATCGATATCATAACCCGTAAATTTGCTAACTACTTCTGATTTCTTCACCCAATAGGCCACTAGTAACACCCTTAAAGGCCATAATTCTCCACAACCTAGATCCAAAATGGTAATAGGTCTTCCTAACCTCTTAGACTCACTTATCATTAAACTTGCTATCTTGTCATAACGACTCATATGAGTAAGTATATCAGTTTTCCACCCTCCTTTTATACTATCTATAGATACATCCATCCTTGTATTCTTAGACTGATTGATATTAACTAACAACTTCTTTCTTATTGACATTTTCTACTCCAATAACATCTTCAATTTAGTACCAAAATCATAATCTGATTCCTCATAATTGCCTGAATCAGCTGGATCACCTTCCTTATAATGCCATACTACAACATCTTTACCTGTAGCCATAAGAGTATCGGCTATTTCAATCATACTCTCTTCTGCCCCTGATTCAATGGTAATGATAAACCTCTCAACATCTGAGCCAGTTATACGAGACATCTGCATATCGTTAGCATTCTTACCTAACAGAGCTACTGCATTATCCCCTACTGCTATGGCACTAAAAGCACCTTCACATATCACTACCTCATCATATAATTTTAGAGCTATAGAATTGAATAGAACATCTCCTAACTCAATATCTGGATTGACGTATTTTGGCTCTTGGAATGGATATAGTGCTCTGGCTTGCCAGTATCTATCCTCTACAGGTATTATTACCCTGACTCCTACACTCTCTGCTATTCCCAATCCATGTTGTTCCCACTGCTTTCTTCTAAATCCCCTATTGCTAAGATACCTTATAGCATTGATTACTAAGCCCATTTTACAACTCTCATGTAATGGTAAAAAGTCTCCTGGTAACTCTACCTGTCTTATAGCCTTCTTTATTGCTTTAGCAGTCCATATTGAATCTATAGAATCGAATCTGGATGGACTAGGAACTTTGTATAATTCTCCTAGTGCTTGTGCATAACTCTTACCAGTAACATCTATCACTAAGCCTATCCAGGTTCCACTGTAATCACACCTAAAGCAGTGGCATACCTCTTTGGATAAGTTGATGTGAAGATGATGTTTCGTATCCTCTGTACCTGCCCTATCTATACAAAATGGACAATGGATTCTTAACTCTACTCCTCTCTGGTATGGAATAACATCTTCAAATGTCTTATAGATAAAGTCCTGTATATCACGCATCTTCTACTCTCTTGGGTACTTTCCAGTCCTTTTTGGATAATCATCAAAGTCCATCCCTATGACTTCCTCTGTTCCAGGTCTGGCCAGCACTATATTCTGACATGCATGCACATATATTTGAAATTCACTTGTATCACTAGGATGAACCGGTTTTAATACTCTAAACTTTGTAGCTGCTTGTCCTAATAAATCTATTACTTCATATTCTTCTTCTGTTAAATTACGCATTAGATTGTTCCTTCTCATATTTTAAGCTATGTAATGCCTTATCCATAGCTTCATGCCATGTACCTCCTGTACCTGTATGTACTTCAACAAACCTAGATTCTTGAATATAGCACAACCATCCTATACCTTGACCATATTTCAAACTGAATGATAGCACTTGAGGACTACTATGAACATGGACCTCACCTAACTTCTCACTAAAACTTATTTCACGCATCAATTTCCTTCTCTCTCCTCTTGGTAATCCCAGTAGTTATAATAGCTTGTTGCCTAGGGTAATATTTAGCATCGAACATAGCACCCTTGACACCATCCCTAACCTTTGCTAAGAATAGCCTACATCTATCCTTCTCTTCTTCCTTCCTGGTCTGGCATAGAGCTACTACTATATCACTAAGATTGACCTTGCCTATGTCTTCTGCTATATCCTCTAATGATACTACCTCTTTACGATAAGCTGCTCTATTGGCCTGTGATGCACCCCATACAGGTACATTATACTTCTCTGCTGTCCTCCTAAACCACTCATACGTCTCTGTTATCTCAAAGCGTCTCTCTTTCCTAAATCTAGGTGGTATAACTAAATCAGGGTAATCATCTATAATCAATTGGAAATCATACCCTTCTGCTATCATTCTGTCTAATGCCACTTCTATTTGATTAGTGGTCATCCTCATACCACCTATAATTCTGATCTTACCCGGCATTAGTTTTTTGGCGACATTTTTTACATCAGCCTCATATACTGTCAGATCACCACCTACTGTTGGAAATCTGAACAACATCCTAGCTGCTAACCTCTTGGCATATACTTTATAGGACATCTCATGAGTGAAAATAACTACATTTTTACCTGAACCGATACTAGCAGCACCATAAGCTATATTGACTAAGGCCATTGACTTACCTCTATTAGATGGACCTAGTATTATCCCTAACTCACCTGCTGCCAATCCTCCTCCTAAATGGATATCTACATGCGGCCAACCTGTCTTGATCTTTCCTATCCACTGCTGGTACAACCATATGTCTATATCATCTATTACATCTATACCTGGAAAAGCTAAGTCATCTCCCACTGATACAGCTTCTTCTATCCTGTCTAGAACTTGAGCTAGTCTACCTCTCTTGACGTCATCTATACTCTCAAGAATGGCAATCTTAGCTGCCTGTTCCCTAGCCCACTGTACTGCTACATCTTTCGCTAGGTGTAAATCATAATCCTCTTCAAATATAGTATAGATCGTATCCCCATACTCTCCATTACACAGAACAGTGATATCATCAGGATCAGTAGGAGCTTGTTTGTATAACTTATAATATTCTAGTATGGCAGTGACTATTTCTATCTCATCATCTGATTCAAAGTAATCAGGGGATATGATAACTGAACCTGTCCTGGACATCCAAGCATCATCCAAACACAGAGATATTATCTTTAGCCGGAACTGCCTATTGTAGGGATAAATGCTCATTATACATCTTCATACTACTCTAGTATTAAGTCACTATACTTTGATATGTATCGACCATTTTCTTCTGATAAAATATCCAATGCACTACTGGTTAACTTTGCTCTCTTCTTTCTACGGTATAAGTCTAGCCACTCTTTACTCAATACTGGGGACAACTCTTTTACAACTTGACTAAATATCTTATACCCATCATCTATATTGCATTGAATATAATACCTAGCTACTTTCAATTCTTCATCTAACAGAACGCCTTCATCTATATCCTCATCAGGACTACTCTCATACTGATCATTACCATAACGCTCTGTATAAATATTTATAGCATAATCACTACAGAATACATTAACTGGTAAATAACTCCAGCCCTCTTTATCTATCCAGTTAATAAATCCGAATGTAATCTTATGTGCGTATTCCTTTGGATATATCCCCTTCTTTCTTAGCTTTGTCTCTGTCCTGGCAAACAGGTCATACATCTTTTCGTGAACATATACTGGTTCACCATACAAACTTTCACTTTCTCTCTCATACTGTATCGCTAATTGAGGTTTCAGCTTTGTCAATTTTGACTTTAAACCCTTCCCTTGTGTATACATCTATACGCTCCTCAGTATGCTTCAGAAGGTATTCATTAGTATCGTCTAAGAAGTCATGTATCTCTATTATATTCCTTCCCTCTTTCTTCCTGAGACCTCTACCTATTCGTTGCAGCAACTTAATATCACTTTTACCGCCACCTGCTAAAACCATAATATTTACGTCAGGAACATCCACACCCTCATCAAAGATGGTAGACGCTATATAAACCCCTGATCGCCCAGATTTCATGCGTTTTAGTACGTTCTGGCGTATGTTTGTAGTTATACCACCATGTACAAATACTGATCCTGGTATCATCCTCTTCAATGTATCTCCATGCTCAATTCTCGTAACCAGGATCAAAACTATACCATCTCTATCTTCTGCCACTGCCTTTATAATCCTATTCCTAGGATGATTATTTACTATCAATCTATCATAGGCTACATGGTAATCCATATCCCAATTTGCTTTTTCAGGGGAATACACTTCATGTACAATGACTTCTGGAACAGCAGAATAGCCCTGCTCTATAAGTTCTGCATTACCCAGATCGTATATAACCCTGCCAGTAATGGAAATGAGCTTCATATCTGCTAGGACATCATTCTTTAATGGAGTGCCACTAAACCCATATCTATATTTACCTGATATCTGGTATAAAACGTCCATCATCTGATCTGAGGATGTATGATGACATTCATCTACCATGACCACTTCCTGACTTTGGAAATAATCCTGATAAGAGTAATGTCCTTTCATATTGTGTAATGTTTGTATCATGGCCACTGTAATTATACTAGGTTGATGTATACCATCTCCTATCTTACCTATTGATCTACCTAGTCTAGTTTCCAATCTCTCTGCTGTCTGATGTAACAATTCCTTACGATGAATTATAATGATAGCACGTTTATCTAACACTTTGAGCATAGCCGCCATAACCTCAGTCTTACCAGAATTTGTAGCCATCTTAGCTATACCTCTACGTGCTCCTAATAGTTTATTGGCTGCATCGACTTGGTAATCTCTGAGAGTTATACCTATTAACATATCAGGTGTAACTGTATAGACTGCATCAGTATGATGGTCCCCCCAATCTATGTCTACCTTATACCCTCTCTTATTCAGTGCTGGAACAACATAGCCCAACAAACCTGTTGGAAATGACCTATGAGATGACATAAGTGATATGTAACCATCCCACAGACCTTTCTTAAACTTAGGCATAAACTGAAATCCTGCTGGTCTGGCACGACAAACAGTACGAATGATACCGAGCACTCGCACGTCCTTTGTGTAAACCTTGGATTCAATATCACCTACAACTATCCTCATATAATACTAAACTTGCTAAACGGCTCTCGAAGCGTACCTTATCTGGACAACCATATCGTCAGCAGCAACATCTACAGCAGCATTATCAAAGACCCTCAAAACATAAGATGCTGGCAGCCACAATTCGGGAATAGGAGTAGTCAGATAATCAGTATCTCTAAATGCTGTCAAATCAGCAACTCCCAATGCAAACAGATAATATCTAGTCAAACTAGCCGTCTGAACTATACCTGCTCTTATTGACCCTATAACATCAGCAGAATCATCTTGGATCTGTATTTCCATCTGCCTATCACCCGCTGATACAGTGGTTATAAGTTCTACCCAGATAGATTTGATCATCCATTCTGTATTGGCTGGAACAGTAAATGACTTGTCACTATCATTAGCCGTTTCCTCTGCACTCAAACCCGGAGTAAATCCAGGGGATACTATTAACCGTCCCTCACTATCCACCAGCAACCAATAAGAATTACCAGTCCCATCTTTAATTGTATTTCCAAAACTCATATCATCCTCTCTCTTTAGACACCAAATATTTTTCTACTAATATTCCACAGTCTGTCAATGGCAGTATCTGGCACATGAGCCGCGCAAATAAAAGCCAGAGCTATTTTGCCGTCCAATAAAAATAGTCCTGGTGGGACGGTGTCGTCGCGACCAGACATAAGTAAATCAGCGGAGCTATTAAA
>LAZR01000607.1_pt1 | contig 26345 bp, 20 predicted proteins | sample 329461 | NCBI WGS metagenome assembly LAZR01 (sample SAMN03002196, study PRJNA259156) | marine sediment metagenome | biome: sea floor; feature: Hydrothermal impacted sediments; material: marine sediment; isolation source: Loki non-amplified sample from Loki's castle hydrothermal vent sediment ...
TGAATTTGAAAGTTCGAACCAATCTTTTTTAGAAAATCCCGTCCGCCTGAGGCGGATCCTTGCAAAGCGATATTTTTAGCTTGGTTAGCTTGTTCGGCAATTAAACGTGCCTGTTGTAATTCTTTATCAGTATGATCATGTAAAACAATTTCTCGCTGCAATAAACTGGTTTGATAATTGGATTCTTGTTGAGCGACTTTTCGGCTTTTCGAGGTCAATATTACCCACCAAACAATAATACCGCTGACCAAGACAAGCGCTGAAAAAGCCTTGATAAATCCAGCTCTTAGTTCCGATAAGACATAGATAACATTTTCGGTTACCGTTAATTCAATATGCAGATAAATAAGACCAAAAATCGATGCAAGCAGTAAAAACATCAGTACCATCAACAGCACATAATGACCGATACCGCTGTCAATATAAGACCATAAGGACTTGGGTAAAAATTTGGTCATTAGCCCTTTCCACTGCTCGTTTAATCTTGCATGAGGCTTACACGCATCGTCACACCGGACATCAAGACAGCAGCATAAAGAACAAATCGGCCCCTGATAAGCGGGACAATGAGCGATATCATTAATTTCATATTCTCGCTCACAGATGCTGCATATTTCGGTCGTTTTACTCGGGTGAAATTTAAAGGGTTTTCGTGCGAGATAATATTTACCTTTAGTCAACCAAGCGATAAGCGGAGAAAAAATAAACGCTGTTGCCATGGCAATGAAGGATGAAAAAGCTTGGGCTTCAAAGCCAAATATGCCAATAAATGCTAATACCGATAGCACCGATGCAATGACCATAGCGCCCACACCAACGGGATTAATATCGTATAAATAGGCGCGACGAAATTCAATGCCTTTTGGACTTAAACCGAGTGGTTTGTTGATCACTAAATCAGCTACCACGGCAGTTATCCATGCAATGGCAATATTGGAATACAAGCCTAATACTTGTTCCAGCGCCTGAAAAACATCTAATAACATCAGCATGGTGGCTATTAGCACATTAAATAACAACCAGACGACGCGTCCAGGATGACTGTGTGTTAAACGAGCAAAGAAGTTAGACCACGCTAATGAGCCAGCATAAGCATTGGTGACGTTAATTTTGATTTGAGAGAGCACCACAAAAAATACGGTGACTGCCAATATTATTTCGGGGTTTGAAAACACATAACTAAAACCTACGGCATACATATGTGTGGGGTTGACGGCTTCTTCGATCGACTTATTAGCCATCAATGCAAGATAGGCCAGTAACACACCAGCAAACATTTTAAACATGCCGATAAATATCCAGCCTGGTCCAGCTAGAAATACGCCAAGATGCCAACGAAACTTATTGTTTGCTGTTTTTTCGGGCATAAAACGAAGAAAATCTACCTGCTCGCCCACTTGTGGGATTAATGCCATACCAATGCCGATAGCAGTCGCGAACATATAAATATTAAAACCGCTGTCATAGCCTGATTTACCGGCAAAACTCATTAAACCTTGAATGGCTTCTGGTTGCTTAATTAAGATGCAAATAAAGGGTAATGCCATTAAAATCAACCAAATAGGCTGAGTAATCATCTGGAGTTTACTAATAAGTGTCACACCGTGAGTGACCAGTGGAATGATGACGATGGCTGAGATCAAATACCAAATATACAAGGGCATATCAAAATACATGCCCAAGGCATAGGCCATGATCACCGCTTCTAAAGCGAACAAAATAAAGGTAAAGGTCGCATATACAAATGATGAAATGGTTGAACCGATATAGCCAAAACCCGCACCACGGGTTAGTAAATCCATATCAAGACCATATTTCGCCGCATAGTGGCTAATGGGTAAACTGGTTAAGAAAATAATCAAACTAACAACAAGAATGGCCGAAAAGGCATTCACAAACCCATAGTTAACGGCAAGCGTGCCACCAATGGCTTCTAATACTAAAAACGAAATGGCACCTAATGCCGTGTTTGAAACGCGAAAAATCGACCATTTTCTAAAGGAATGAGGTGTAAAGCGTAAGGCGTAATCTTCTAAGGTTTCGTTACCCACCCAAGTATTGTATTCGCGGCGACTTTTAATGATACGCATGGGCGCATTGTGTTCTTCAGGATCGAGCAATGCATCATTCGTTTTCAATTTATTGCCTTGATATATTTTAGTGGGATGTTGAGTTGGCTGGCATTAATAATACATACAGCGAGCGGTAATTAAATACATATATTGTGCCGTAAATATAAGGTAATGATTTTGAATTATTTTTTATTAATTTTAAGGTTTTTATCAAACCATATATTGCAGCATATTAGTGCGTTAGGATGCTTGATGTTCCTAATTAGTGCGTGATGAGGGATATCTATCGTTTACTGGGGATTGATTTGACGAGGTAAAAGCCACCAAATTTTCTGCGTCGTGTTGTATAAATAATTAGGCATTACTTTTTATAATTATTATTAGGTACACTAAGGTTCTTGTTGATAAGAGCTTTGTGAATTTAATTGATGGCTAATACAAAATTTAAATTTTATACGCTTATTTTTATCATTACGGTAATGCTACTTGCTGCGCTCGTGGTTGCGGATAATTATATTCTTGCCAAACATGCTACTCAATCAGAAAGCCAAGTACATAATCAATTAACGCCTGTCGCAAATGCACTTACCTTTAATTTGTATACCAATATTCAGATTATTAAAGGGTTACCGGCCTTATTTTCGATTAATCCCACGTTGTCACAAAAAGATTATGCAACGGCTGCGGCCAAAATATTTGAAGGCCAAACTCAACTTATAAATATTGTAGCGGCCCCCGATCTTATTATTAAATATGTCTATCCGATTCAAGGCAATGAAGCGGTAAAAAATGTCGATTACAGAACATTGCCTAACCAGATAGGTTCCGTTAATAGGGCTGTCGCTACTAAAAAGCTAGTGTTGGCAGGTCCATTGACGCTTGTGCAGGGAGGACAAGGTTTAGTGTCTAGAATCCCTGTGTACATGAATGATCCAGATGGTCATGAATTCTTTTGGGGATTGGTTTCGACGGTGATCGATGCAAATCGGCTTTATCAAGCAAGCGGTTTATCAGATGCTGCATTGTCTATTGATGTTGCGATTAGGGGTAGAGATGGATTGGGAGAAAAGGGCGAAGTATTTTTTGGCAATCCTGATTTATTTGAGCAAAAAAATATAGCGTCGATTATTACGGTTCCCAATGGTTCATGGCTTATTGTGGCCAGACCAAAAGGTGGTTGGGAAAAACTCCCTGATGATATCTGGTTAACACGCTTATATCTGGTGGTTGCAGCATTATTGCTCTTTTTTATACTGTTTTCATTTTTAAAAACATCAATGAAAGCATCACTGGCAAATCTAAAGTTTAGAAGTCTTATCGTGACTTCACCTATCCCTTATATTTTATTAAATACCAAACAACAGATCACTTTCCTTAATGATACGTTTATAAAAACATTTGGTTATACAATCAAAGATATACCGACGATCGCAGCGTGGCGGGCAAAAGCCTATCCTGATCAACAATATAGAGAGCATGTCGCTTACTCTTGGAATCGCTATGTGGAAGAGTTTCAAACATCTGCTGACATGCTTTCGCCTATAGAAGTCAATATACAGAGTAAGTACGGTAAGACGCACACGGCATTAAAAAGTCTTTCAGAAAATATTGATAATAGCGGCTCAGAATATACGATCGTGCTCTATGACATCACAGAGCGAAAACGAGCTGAAGAACAACTACAAATTTCCAAACATCAATTAGAAAAAGTCATTGAAGGTGCAGAGTTAGGCTATTGGGATTGGAATTATAAAACGGGTGAGCATTATGTGAATGACCGATGGTTATCTATGCTAGGTCTATTTCAACATCAAATGAAAAATTCGATAAGCGACTGGGAACTGCTTATTCACCCTGACGATAAACAAGCAGCGATGGATCTCGTTCAAACCCATATAAAGTCAAATCAAGCTTATGTAGTCGAATTTAGAATGCAACATGTTGATGGCCATTGGGTGTGGATACAAGGTGCAGGCGCGGTGGTTGAGTACGATGAGCTTACTAAAGAGCCGCTCAGGTTATGTGGTACTCATCAAGACATTACTGCCAGAAAAAAAATTGAAGAAAAATTGTTGTTATCTGCTCGGGTATTTTCGGATACTTATGAAGGTATTTTAATCACGGATACCAATAATATAATTATTGATGTGAACCCTGCCTATTGTGACATTACGGGATATAGCCGTGAGGAAGTGATTGGTCAAACGCCCGATATTTTAAACTCAGGTATGCAGTCAGAAGCGTTTTATGGAGAAATTTGGCAGGAACTTCAGGAGCAAGGTCATTGGCAAGGTGAAGTCAGGCATCGTAAAAAAGATGGTCAAGTCTATGTCGAGTTATTAACCTTCTCTCAACTGCTGGATGATAAGGGTCAAGTTATTAACTATATTGGTATTTTTACGGATATTACCGACCGGAAACAGCAGCAAGAAAAATTAAGTTTAATGGCACATTACGATTTGCTAACAGGATTGCCAAATCGTGTTTTATTCGCCGACCGCTTTCATCAAGCGATTGCTCATAGTAAACGCACCAAATCACAGTTAGCAGTATGTTTCCTTGATTTAGATCACTTCAAACCGGTTAATGATAATTATGGTCATGAAGTGGGCGATCAATTATTGATTCAAGTGGCAGAAAGAATTAAGGCGAGTCTTAGAGAAGAGGACACGGTGTCTCGTCAAGGTGGTGATGAGTTTGCCTTTTTGCTAAATGATGTTGATTCATTTGAACATTGCAAGCTGACTTTAGAGCGTTTACATCGCTCGCTCGCTCAACCGTATCTTATTGATGGCTATGCTCATAATATCTCAGCGTCTACAGGCGTCACTATTTTCCCTAGCGATAATAGTGATATTGATACTTTATTGCGTCATGCCGACCAAGCGATGTATCAATCAAAGCAAGCTGGTCGAAATCGTTACCAATTATTTGATACCCAAGATGATCAAGATGTCGTTAATAAACATCATCGATTAGCTGAGATTGAACGTGGTTTAATCAATAATGAATTCACCTTATATTACCAACCTAAAGTGAATATGATGACAGGTGAGGTCTTCGGTGTTGAAGCGCTGCTTCGCTGGCTTCATCCAGAAAAAGGTCTGCTGCCACCTTTATCCTTTTTGCCGTTTATTGATGGCACTGATTTAGAGATTATGATTGGTCAATGGGTTATAAACGAGGCTTTAGAACAATTACAGTATTGGAATCAGCAGGGAATAAAGCTTGAAGTCAGTGTTAATATCGCATCACACCATTTACGTTCTCCGCTCTTTTGCACGCAGCTTTCTGATGCTTTAGCTGAATATTCAGCGGTCGATCCACATTCACTACAGCTAGAGATATTAGAAAGCAGTGCTTTGGGTGATCTCGATGCGATCAGTAGCATCATTAAAACAATTCAAAATACGTTCGGTGTGAATGTTGCCTTAGATGATTTTGGTACTGGCTATTCATCACTAACTCATTTACGTAATTTATCTGCCAACACGCTCAAAATAGATCAGAGTTTTGTTCGTGATATTCTTGAAGATCCGAGTGACTACGCCATTATAGAAGGCGTTATTGGCCTCGCGAATGCCTTTAATCGCAAAGTTATTGCTGAGGGTGTCGAGTCTCAAGAGCATGGTGAGATCCTTATTATGATGGGGTGTGAGCAAGCACAAGGTTATGGCATAGCGAAACCTATGCCTGCCGATCAATTTGTTGATTGGTTAAACAATTACCAGCCAAATCAAGTATGGGTTGAGTTTGGCCAACAGCACCGAAGCGATAAAGAAAACAAAGTAAAATTGTTCAGATTAGTGGCACGATATTGGATGAATCGTTTTGTCAGTAATATTGAGTCATCGGCTGATACGATAAAAAGTTGGCCGTTGATGTCAGACTACAATGATCATTGCGGAAAGTGGCTCAAGCGAGAACGACAAGAGCTGTTATTTGCCAAGGAGCCCTTGCTCCAACTTAATAAAACATATGAAGAGCTTCATGGCATTGCCCGATATTTGCGAGGTCAATACCTAGCAGGCAATATCGAGCAAGCCCAAGCAGGACTTGTCGAGTTACGCCTTATTTTTGATGATCTGTTCATTAATACCAAAAGTCTTTGAGATAATAAAAGCGTAGATCCTAAGCCTGATATTAAGGATTTAGGGTCTACGCTCATTTTTATTAATTATCGTTTATTGATTAAAGTGTTTATCTAAATTATTCAGCCCCGCTTCATAAATACCGGTGATGGCAGTGACGGCTTCTTCATCCGTTGCATCCTTGGCATCAAAACTTGAGCTCCAAGTGACGGTTGATTTACCATCGGCAGCAGGTGAAACCGAGATAGTTGAAACATAATCACTAACTGGCAATGGCGACAGTACAATCGCGTAGGTATAACTTCTTTTTGCATCATCACGTGAAACTTGTTTTTCGGTAATTGTCGCGCCATTACCCAAGGTCAATAAACGTGTATCGCTCGTTGCGGTGTGTGTTAACACACTGCTAACAACGACAGGATGCCAAACATCAAGATGATTAAAATCCCCAATCATTTTCCATGTTGTATCTGGGCTTGCATTGACTGTGACACTTTTGCTGACGTTTAAATCGCCTGCAAAACTGGTCATTGCTGTCGTTAATAATACTGCTGATAATGTTGTTTTTATTATTGTATTTAACATAACTCTCTCGCTTCTAATTTAATTAAGATCGGAGTTCAATTATGCGGTTTATGCTGATCTTAAATAAATACTCCTGAGGGCTATAGCTCTTAAGGATTATAAAACACACATGCCGTAGTTATAGCAGTAAAAGACGAGAATTCAGGTCATCGGGTTTAATGGGTTTCATCATAAACTGGGCGCCCTGTTGTTCAATCGCTTCACGTACTTTTAGATCAGTGGTTCCGGTGATGATAATGATAGGAATAGATCGTTGATAATATCCTTGTATGTGCGACGCAAGTTCAAGTCCCGTCTCATTGATCAATTGATAATCAGCAATAATGACCTCGGGTGCTGTTGTATGTTGTTCTAGCATTTGAGTGACTTCTACGGATGATGCCATTGTTTCAACATCACAGTGCCACGACAGTAATAATTTTTCCATGGCATAACGTGTCGTTGCATCATCTTCAATCACCCAGATCTGTTTATTTATCGATGCTTGCTGCGGTAATGTTTGTACTTGACCAATTAAAGTTGCATCGCCATTGGGAATATCAACATAGAAGCAGGCCCCTTTTGCTAATTGTGAGTCAACACCGAGATTTAATTGTAATAATGTGGTGATTTGTTGCACTATCGACAGGCCTAATCCTAAGCCTTTGTCGGAAAGTTGTTGGGCTGCTTGGTCCCGGTAAAAAGCATCAAATATTTTATCTTTCGATTGATGATCTAACCCTATTCCGGTATCGATGACACAGATCCTTGTATGCTGTTTTAAACGTCGGCAACCCAGCAGTACTTTGCCCTGCGGAGTGTAACGAATGGCATTCGATAATAAATTTCTTAAGACTCGTTCAAGTAGTATTGGATCGGTATACACGCAAGAAGATGTCTCCACCGTTTTAAAAGACAATGCATGTTGTTTAGCTTGTAATTCAAAATCAAGACTGAGTTTATCTAATATATCTTGCAGGTAAAAATGTTCTTGATGAACAGGAAATTCGCTGGATTCTAATAGACTGAGATCAAGTAAGCTACCAAACATAGTGTTCATACCATCGACAGCGATTTGTGTTTTATCAATCAACTGCGTTTGTTCAGCTTTATCTTTACTATCTTTTAACAAGGTGGTGAGCAGGCCAATGGTATGTAAAGGCTGTCTCAGATCGTGACTGGCTGCTCTTAATAAGCCAGATTTTGCTTGGTTAGCTTTATCCGCCTCTTGTTTAAGTTTTGTTTGAATATCCAGTTGGGTTGTTGTGCCTTCCAGTACGGTTGATAATTGACTGATCTGACGGGTTTTAATGAGTGCAATGAACAAATATATTGTCAGTAATAAAGTCATTAGACTACCAATAATTAAACCCGCAGAAGGTAGCCATGAGTCTGCATCTGAAAATAAGGCAGTATTAGGAAATACGACCAGTATCCACTGTTGGTCTGCCACGTTGAGCGAATAGGTCCATGATTGCCTTTGTTGCTGTTTGACTTTATCAACAGTATTTAACACTTTGCTAGAAGAATACAGAACTTGTTGGCTGGCGGTGTTGGCATCATACAACGCTATATCCACTTGATTATTATTATCAGAAAATACATCTTCAACCAGTGATTCAATATTATAGTTACCCATAACCAAGCCTGCCAATTGCTTTTGCCCGAAATCATTTCGAGTGAAAATGGGGTGCAAAGCTTGAAAACCATAAAACTGTCTATTGCCATAATAGAGCGAAATTCGCTGAGTGATAACAGTCGTTTCCATGCGTTCGGCTTTATTTATTAGGCGTTCTCTGGAACCAATCGAGGCGAGATTTAACCCCGCTTGTATGTCTCTATTTTTGGGTGAGATCAAGAATTTTATTGGATAGACGGCTTCACGCGTATTCACAGGCGTTGGCATACCGTGGCCTGTTATTTCATAAACGCGAAAGCTTGGGTCGCTTTTTTGCACTTCTTTTTCGAATATTGCAACGTTTTCACCTTTGATTTTAGGCACCCAACCTAAAGCGACAGTGCCTGAATGATATTTGGTATCCGAAGCTACGTAGCTTGCGAGCTGTGAACGCGATACATCGCCCAAGACATGAAAAAGCACCTCAATTTCGTTTAAGGAATCAAGTGATATGTCTAAGTTAGTTTGAATTTGTTTTACTTGTGATTGGGTATGTTTTTGGGTTTGTAAATAGAGGCGTTCACTGGCGATATCTTGTAGTTCTAAAAATCCTGCAATGGATAAGATTAAGCCTATCAGTAATATTAATAAGCCTATAATGGCTTGCAAACGAGCCCGTTTATCGCTAAACAATAGTGTTAATGTAGAAAATCGTGAATTCATTTTGTTATCTTGCATTAAATCTACACACTATAAAACGTTTAACCCTCTTTTAAAGTGAAAGTACGCTATTAATATGCCAATGAAAATTCTAATTGCCGATGATCATGAGCTGTATAGAGATGCGCTCTCAATTTTGGTTCAACGTTTAGATAAGGCGGCTGAAATACATTTGAGTAGTAGTTATGATGGACTTTTAGCCGTTGCCAGCTCGATGGATGCATGGGATTTAATGCTGGTGGATTTGAATATGCCTGGCCTGAGCTATTATGACGGTATCGCTCAACTCACCAAAACGCATCCTAATACGCCGGTTATCGTCGTGACGTCATCTGAAGATCCCAGAGATACCCAATTGGCGCTTAAGGCTGGTGCCTTGGGTTATATGTCAAAAGCGATGAAAAGCAATGACATGCTTAATGCAATCCAACTGATGTTAAGCAGTGGTATTTCTATTCATCCGGTACATGGACTAGAAAACGATGCATCATCGACCGCTTCTATTAACGAACCTGCTTCGCTCGATAAATTAACACCGCGGCAACAAGAGGTGCTCATGCGATTATGCGAAGGCGAATCTAATAAGCGTATCGCCCTCAATTTAGACTTAAGTGAGCATACGGTTAAATTGCATGTTCGTGCCATATTGCAGGCATTGAATGCTGAGAATAGAACTCAGGCGGTGATCGTTGCGAAAGGTTTATTATTTAATTAAGGCGGCTTTTTTTCGGTGCTGGTTTTGACCAATAAGTACCAATGCTAAACCGCCTAACATCATGGTCGCTGCAATTATAAAATGAAGCGTGATTGATTCATCAATCAGCCAATGCGCACCAAATGCAGCAAATAATGGGACTAATAATTGGCAGGCTGACGCTAAACTAGATGACAGTCTTGGCAAGGCTTTGTACCAAACAATATAGCCTAATCCAGAGGTTACCGCGCCTGACAATACGGCCATTGATACACCTGTTGGCGTAAGCTTAATCGCATCGGTAAAGGCGAAGCTTGCCACCATTAATAAAATAATCATGGGTAAAGTACGATAAAAGTTATAAGCATTATCGGTGATGGGGTTTAATGACTGCCGTCCCGTTAAACTATAGATTGCCCATGTATACGCAGAGATGATGACCATGACTAATCCCCACCATGAAGGTGACGTTAAATTTGGGTACATTAAATAGACCAACCCGATAAGGGCTAAAGCAAGACCTAACCATTCAGCGCCATGCAATTTATCACCATTTCGTATTGCATAACCGATCATGGTCAGCTGCACGACGCCAGCTAATATCAAAGCGCCTGTTGCGGTGCTAATAGCAACATAACCATACGAAAACGTGAGGGCATAGATGAACAAATAGATACTGGTTTTCCAATTTCCTTTTTGATTTGGAATTGCGGTCGACTTTATTCGGTTGTCACGAGTCAGTTTCCCCGCTGATAATGCCATGACAATAAACAGCATCGCAGCACCAGCCGCTAATCGAAATGATGAAAAACTGATTGGATCTATATAGCCATTATCAAGCGTCCAACGGCAAATAATGGCATTGGCTGAAAAGGCTAACATGGCAATCAAGGTATATAAGGAAGTCTGTAAAAAATAACGGTGCAATGTGGTTTAGCCTTTTGTATCGGAAAATTAGAGAATATGACTGATTATTTTAACCTTCACCTTTATGCACGTCATCTATCCATTGTTCCATGGTAATAACCCCGCCTTCTTTCTCTGGACGGCCTTGATCTTTCGGCGGTAGAACATCTTGCACTAAATCGACACGCTTCCAACCTGCAAGGGGTGTCTTTTCATTTTGCTCAGGCACATAACGTGAGACTTCTTTTAATTCATAGTGATGAATATAACGGGGACAGTTCACCCACAGTTTAGATAACTTAACCCGAACGATAAGTTCTGCTTCTTTATAATCAGCCATTAATGGATCGTCTTTTGAAACGGTGGCTTCGCCATGAAATCGAATACGGTGCGGTGTTTCAAAATCGATAAATAACAGGCCGACTTTGGCCGTTTGTTGAATATTTCCGACAGAGTAAAACATGCCATTACCATCATAAGCAGGAAAGGCAATAGTGGTTTTATCCACTACCTTTACAAAGCCCTGAGCACCACCTTTATAAGAAACTGTAGGTTGACCGTTATGATCAATGGTTGACAGGAAAAACATCATGCGACTTTCAATAAATGCTTGTTCTTCTTCACTAATTTCATCTTTAACGATCATTTCTTCAAGACGATCCGCTAGTTTTCTTGTCTCGAATTCATCCTGTAATGCCCGGTGTTTATCACCATATAGTTCAGTCATTATTTAACCCTAGAAATTAAAGCAGTTGCTAATGTAACACCCCTTATTTTGACATGTTGAACTAATAAAATGTAATGTAGCGAATGAAGCTGAATTATCCTTAATATATTGCTTTAATTTTAATTAGCTTTTATTCAAAGGTTTATAACGATGAATGTCTATTAATCGGTTTTTACTGTTATTACCATAGAAATAACTTGTTTTACCTTTCATGTCATTATGTGGATAATCAATCCCACTCAAGCAACTCATATGAGCACTGCTTTAGCTGAATCAATCTCTTTCAAATAAAAAGGAAATGGAAAATGAATAAGACAGTACCAGAAGTTACATTTAAGACTCGCGTACGTGATGCAAGCATTGGTGGTGACAACCCTTTCCGCTGGCAGGATGTGACAAGCAGTGATGTATTTAAAGGCAAAAGCATTGTTATTGTTGCGTTGCCGGGTGCATTTACACCGACTTGCTCTAGCACTCACCTACCAGGTTATGAAGCTAAATACGATCAACTTAAAGCAAAAGGAATTGACGAAGTTTATTGTGTGAGCGTGAATGATGCGTTCACCATGTTCCAATGGTCAAATCGCCTTGAATTAAAAAATGTAAAAATGCTACCAGATGGTAATGGTGATTTCACACGTTTAATGGGCATGTTGGTTAAAAAAGAAAATCTAGGCTTTGGTGAACGTTCATGGCGTTATTCTATGCATGTGGTTGATGGCGAAATTCAAAAAATGTTCGTTGAACCAGGTTTAATGGATAACTGTCCTGATGACCCATTTGAAGTAAGTGATGCAGACACAATGTTGAATTATTTAGCATAAACAAGCATTTAGTAGTTTAAATAAGTAGAAATAATAGAGGCACCAGATAATCCAATCTGGTGCCTTTTTACAGGGAATAGCGAAAAGGTGAAAACAATGAAATACGATTACGATCTTTTTGTGATTGGTGCCGGTTCAGGTGGCGTAAGGGCGAGCCGTATGGCGTCATCATTTGGCGCCAAAGTCGCTGTATGTGAAGACCTTTATATGGGCGGGACCTGTGTCAACGTAGGTTGTGTGCCTAAAAAATTATATGTTTACGCATCTGAATACTCACGGCATTTTACCGAAAGCAAAGGGTTTGGCTGGTCTACCGGCGATATTAGCTTTGACTGGGCAACATTACGCGATAACAAAACCAAAGAAATTAGCCGATTAAATGGCATTTATGATGGCATTTTAGAAAAAGCAAAGGTTGAAGTAATAAAAGGTCGCGGCAAGCTCGTTGATCAACATACGGTTGAAGTAAATGGTCAAAAATATACCGCTGAACGTATTTTGCTGGCGGTAGGTGGTTGGCCATCTGTACCTGACATTACAGGACGCGAACACGTTATCAGTTCAAATGAAATATTTGATTTAGAAACATTTCCTAAACGTTTAGTGATTGTTGGTGGCGGTTATATTGGGGTTGAGTTTGCCGGTATTTTTAATGGCCTTGGTTCTCAGGTCACCTTATTGCATCGCGGCGATTTATTCTTGCATGGATTCGATAATGAAATTCGTCAGTTTGCTGCACAAGAAATGCCTAAGAAAGGTGTGAATTTACGCTTTAATACCGATGTGACATCCATTGAAAAACAAGCCGATGAGTCTTTAAAAGTAAATCTGAAAGATGGCTCATTTATTATTGCTGATACCGTGCTTTATGCAACAGGTCGTAAACCACAGCTAGATAATTTAGGTCTTGAAAACGTCAATATTACTGTGACAGATAAAGGCTATATTCAAGTTAATGAGCAATTCCAAACCTCAGAACCAAGTATTTATGCATTAGGTGATGCGACTGGCGGTATGGAATTAACCCCCGTTGCTTTGGAAGAAGGCATGACATTGGCTCGTGGACTTTATGATAATCAGCCATTCAAACTGGATTACAGCAATATTGCAACAACGGTATTTTGTCAGCCGAATATTAGTACGGTGGGCATGACGGAAGAACAAGCGAGAGCTGATTATTCTAATGTTGTGAAATACAGGTCTAGTTTTAAAGCGATGAAACATACGATCAGTGGTTCAGATGAGCGAACCTTGATGAAAATATTAGTTGATGGTGACACTGATAAAGTATTGGGCGTGCATATGGTCGGTCCTGATGCAGGTGAGATCATGCAGGGTATCGCCATTGCTATTAAAGCAGGTGCAACGAAAGCAGATTTTGATGCAACGATAGGTATTCACCCTACTGCTGCGGAAGAATTTGTCACAATGAGAGAGCCTGTAACAGACTGATTTGAAGTGGTTTTAGTCTAAGAAAATTCCTGAACAACATCAGGTGTTTTCCTCTAACTGCTGATTGATTATTTACGTATAGTATGAATCATGGCTATCGGAGTGGGTTTCGAAAGCCTAATGTGAAATTAACTTGAGAGGTAATGATTATGTGGACTAAACCAGAATATTCAGACATGCGTTTCGGCTTTGAAGTAACAATGTACATTTGCAACCGTTAAGCACGATAACGTTTAAGCAAAAGCCCTAATATCGAAAGATATTAGGGCTTTTTTATGGCTGAAATATAATTAGCCTTCAATAACTATTGTTAATTATTGTTGAGTAAAAAACGGAAATTTAGCAAATATTTGTGCAATAGTTTTATGTAACGTTACTTTTAAATTAGACTGATTTGCCTCATTGACTCGCCCTACCGCTTCGCCCTGCCAAACGACCTTGTTTGATTTGCTATCGACAAGATCAATAGTCAATTTTCCTACTTTATAATTATCGACATAAGGTCTATAGCCGATAGAAGAACCATAATAAAAATGACTTCTAGACTGGCTAAGACCACCGTAACCCATTATTGGCATTGGGTCGATATATTGTCTCTCCTCAACCGTGTTGCGAAAATTAACCAATAAATCGGGTTTATTGTTACTTAAAACAAAACCTCGTTGGGTCATTTGATTAATAGTCGCTTCTTTTAAATTCTGAGTGGTTAAAGATTCATAACGTGAATCAGTATCTAGCTTTTCAAAGAAGCCGAACGTTTTGTAATGACTAAAATCAATGTTTTGATTGTAGTTGGAACGAATGTTCGGAGTGGCTGTGCATGCTGTTGTTATAAAAAGAATGCAGAGCGTCGTTACGAGATATTTGAACTTCATAATTGATTCTCTTATTTATAATAGGTAATAGCTTAGGTCAACTGTGAACCGCTTAGTTTAAATAGACAACACGAAGCGCCAAACGTTACCAACAACTTACAAAATTGATCTTGTAATTAAGTATAACCTTCTAAAGTCAGCTAAGAGAATGGTAAATAGTTTTATTCAACTATGTAATGTCACTACCGAATCATTGCTTAAATCAAACGAAGGCATCTTGCGAGATTTTAATTTGAATACGCCTTTTCCTAGATCACTCGCAAACTCTTGAAAATGTGTTTCAGATAAATGCAGTGTAATAGAGCCTAGGATCAAATGAATCATTTTACAATCTGGGCAATACTGCAGATCACAGCTTGATCCGTTTAATAATGTTTCTGTTTGACAAGCAGCTGGTGGGCGCATGGTAGTTACTCCTAATTTGTATTATTGGTTAGCTAATCGCTTAGCCAAGGTTGAAAGCGGTTAACGATCGTATTATTCCCCAAACACTTTTTTTGGATTGTGGATCTAGACAATGGAAGTCAGTAGGATTTAGCTTGCCTTCTCGAATCAACGATTCAAGTTTATAAGGGGCGATGGCTAAATTTACGATGTGAGAATGTTCCGCATGATTATCTGTAGCTTTCATCGTGTCTGTCCTTCAAGAGTACGAGTTTGAAGTATAGCGATATTAACCATTAAACGCAAATGAAAATCATTCGTATTTGACGGCTTAGTCAAGGCAGACTTTTTATCTCGTATCAGACCGTTTTTTTGAAGTGTTCAGATAGAAAGTTAATTAAGCTGTTGACGCGTTGAGTGATATGACGTGTTTGGGGGTAAACAGCATAAACACCGATTTCATAGTTATGCATATAATCGGTAAGAATCGCTTTTAATGTTCCGGCATCGAGTGCAGGTGAACAAATAAAATCAGGTAAATAAGCAATTCCCCAGCCACTAATTGCTGCTTGGCAGGCAAAATTACCGTTATTAACGGTGAGGCTTTTAGTGACTTTAATGCTGTATGGATGACCAGCCTGATCCTTAAAGTGCCAACTATCTAAAGCAGAATGATAATGGACTTTCACATGACCTTCTAATAAGTCATTAGGCGTGCGAGGATTCCCTCTTTTTTGTAGATAATCAGGGCTTGCACAGTGAATGAGCTCTACGGTCGTTAAGCGTCTCGCTATCAAAGACGAGTCAGGTAGATGGGCGATTCGAATCGCCAGATCAAACCCTTCTTCAATCAGATCAACATGTCGATCGTTAAAATCAATATCAAACATGATATTAGGATACAAATCATTAAATTGTTTGAGCACGGGACATAATTTAGCAATACCAAATGACAACGGTGCTGCAATCTTAATTCGTCCCGAAAGCGCAGTATTTTCATTGCCTAAAGAGGCTTCAACATCGTTAATGTCATCAACAATACGAATACATTCTTTATAAAACTGTTCCCCTGATTCCGTGAGTGTTTGATTGCGAGTCGTGCGTGTTAATAAATTAATATCTAAGCGTCGTTCTAGCTCTGATAATCGACGGCTGACCGCTGATTTAGCAGTATTCATTTGTTCAGCGGCCTTTGTAATACTGCCCGCTTCGACGATACGAATGAACGTTTGCATTTCTTCCAGTTGATTCATTTTTATTCCATTCGCTGATGAGCAAGCAAGGCCAGTATTGTTCTAAATAATAGAACAGAATGTTCTTATTTAGTATATTTATTAATTATACAAGAACAGTAGAATGAACTCATGTCATTTAAAAAGTACCTATATGTTAAAAAATAGTAAAACATCCTATGGTTGGGTCAGTATCGTCATACATTGGCTAATGGCGGTTGGCATTATTTTTATGTTTGGTCTCGGTCTCTACATGGTCGAGCTGACATATTACGATGCGTGGTACAAAGGCTCATTAGATTTACATAAAAGTTTAGGTGTACTGTTAATCGGTTTTTTGATCTTCCGACTTTTTTGGCGAGCGGCCACTATTCAACCAACAGCGTTAGCAGCACCAAAATGGCAGCAAATCGCAGCTCATGGTATGCACCATTTATTATATCTCGGAATGATTTTAGTCTTAATTAGTGGTTATCTAATATCGACCGCCGATGGTCACGCAATTGTCGTTTTTGAAGGGGTCAATTTACCTGCATTACCGTGGCATATTGCAAATCAAGAAGATATTGCTGGCGAAATACATAACTTTTTGGCATGGACATTAATTATTTTATCCACCTTTCACGCCTTAGCAGCACTGAAACATCACTTTATTAATAAAGATCGCACACTCATACGTATGTTAAAAACAGATAACTCGAATTAACGTTCAACTCTTTAATAACTTTAATATCAGGGATTTTATGAAAAAATTTATATTAGCTACTACGCTTACCGCTGCAACCTTGTTTTCAGGCTTTATTTATGCGGCTGATTACAACATTGATAGAGAAGGCGCTCACGCCTCGATCATATTTAAAATCAAACACTTAGGATATAGCTGGCTAACAGGTCGGTTTGATGATTTTGATGGTAAATTCAGCTATGACGAAAAAACGGCTGATGCATCAAAGATTAATGTTGTTATTCAAACAGCAAGTCTTGATTCTAACCATGCTGAACGTGATAAACATTTAAAAGGAAAAGAATTTTTGGATGTGAGCAAATATCCAACTTCAACTTTTACAAGTACTAAATATACGGCAACGGATGCAAATAGCGGCACTTTGACTGGTGAATTTACACTACATGGTGTGACTAAAACAATTAGTTTCCCAATCGTAAAAATTGGTGAAGGCACCGATCCATGGGGCGGTTACCGAGCTGGATTTAGTGGTAAAACAAGCTTAAAACTAGCAGATTACGGTATCGATTATGACTTAGGTCCTGCATCAGCAAATGTTGAACTTGAGCTATTTATTGAAGGTGTTCGTCAGTAAGTTCAATCATCATGCTGTTATATTTCCTTTGGAACCCGTTTTTATAACGGTGTTCTGAGGGAAGTATCAAACAGTTTCACATCAAGGAGATCCAACAATGACTCCATCTTCATTAAAAACGGCGAGACAAGTAGAACGCATTATCAATGGCATTGAGTCAACCGATGGTGATGGCGTTCAATTAACACGTGTTATTGGCTCACATGAATTACCAATGCTAGATCCCTTTCTGTTGTTTGATGCCTTTGAATCAAATGAAGCACAAGATTATATTGGCGGCTTTCCTAGTCATCCACATCGAGGTTTTGAGACCGTTACATACTTGCTGGCGGGTCGTATGCGCCATAAAGATAGTGAAGGTCGTGAAGGTGTTATCGAGTCTGGCGGTGTGCAATGGATGACAGCAGGTCGCGGTCTTATTCATTCAGAAATGCCCGAACAAGAAGATGGTTTGTTATCGGGTTTTCAATTATGGGTGAATTTACCAGCAAGCGATAAGATGACTGCGCCTGCTTATCAAGAGTTTCCGGCCGATAAAGTAACACTTGAACAACATGACAATGGTACTGAAATACGTATTATCGCGGGTCAAACTAATGCTGGGTCAATAGGTCCGGTGATTAATAATTATGTAAACCCTCTTTATATTGATGTGTCATTACCCGCTGGCCAAGTATTTGAGCAAATAGTCCCTGACGCTGACAATGTATTTGTGTATGTAATTGAAGGTGAATTATTAGTCGGTGAACAGTCGATGAGTATTAAAAAGCATCAACTTGCTGTTATGCATAAGGGCAATGTTATTCAATTAAGAGCGTATAAAAATACCCGATTTATGTTGGCATCGGCACGACCTTTGAATGAACCCGTAGCTCGTGGAGGGCCATTTGTGATGAATACTCGAGAAGAAGTTCTACAAGCGTTTAAAGATTTTGATAGATAATTGTTATTGAACGAAACATGAACTAGATACTGATTAAATCGAACGCCTAATTTAAAGACTTTTCATCTATTAGCTTTAAATAAGAGTGAGTAGTTACTAACATTAAAAAGCCGATCTGATTATTCAGAGCGGCTTTTTTGTTTTTACTCGCGGGATGAGTTTCAGCTGTTATTTTTCATACAACCAATAAAAACCAAAACTTGGCACGACTAATGTATTTTTAAATATTTCTGGACGTTGCCCTGTATATAAATCAACTAGCTGTCCGTAATGTGGAGAGCCCCAGGAAACCAGTGAATCTAAGTTTAAATTCTGTGGTTTGCCATCAAAATTAGCAACAACCAAAATCCGTTCACTTGTTCTATTTATATCGTAGCGTTCAAAAACGAATAAATGTGGGTTATCTACATCAATTAACTCACGATTATTAAAATCTGCAAAAATCCCCGTTTCTTTATGTACGGCAATCATTCGTTTTAATGCCGTAAAAATAGCATATTCAACTGTGCCGCTAGTATGTCTTAATTCTGCTTTTTCCCAGTCAATAACATGACGATGCACCCAACGCGAATCGCTGGCTTTAATCGGATCATTCACATATGAATCATCATTGATGGTGCCGATTTCGTCGCCATAATAAATGAGTGGAATGCCGCCAAACGATAAGATCATGCTGTGGAATAATAAGATCAGCTTGATTGAATTTTCAGTGGCGACCGCATCACCCTTTTCTATCGCATATTGCAAACCGACTAATGAGGCCAACGTGCCCGATATTCTTGCGTCACCGGTTTTTTCATTTTCGCCAAATAAAACACCGCGAGCATGTGAGTCATCAAATTTACCTGAATAATAATCAATTAAGAATCTACGATGCTCTGCCGGTTCATAGCCTGCTAAAGCGATATCTTTATCATCAAAACCTAAACCGATATCATCATGGCAACGTGCATAATTTAACCACGTGGCTCGTTCAAGTTTAACCGGAACGTTTTTAATTCCTTGATTGAGCAATCTGGCATTTTTGGTAGCCACCGCGTCCCATAACAAAGCCATATATGTTGCGTTATAAGCTATTTCACACTCTTTGGCGATAACGGCATCTTCACCAAAATATTTGGTCACTTCTAGCGGTGCAACAATCGCTTCAGCAATAAATAACACACCTGGCGCGACAACTTGGCAACAATCTTTTAATAATTGAAGGATTAAATGCGCTTCGCGTTCATTTTGGCAAGTACTGCCGATTTTTTTCCATAAAAATGCTACGGCATCCAGACGAAGAATATCGGTACCCATATTGGCCCAATATAAAATGACATCGAGCATTTCAATGAAAACAGCCGGATTACTGTAGTTGAGATCCCACTGATAATTGTTGAATACCGTCATTACCCAACGCTGCATTTCCTCATCCCAAGTAAAATTACCTGGCGCCGTTTCAGGGAACACTTCCAGCATGCTTTGCTCAAACATATCAGGAACATTACGAGATTCGAACGTGTAGAAATAATCTTGATATTTTTTATCACCAGCGCGAGCTTTTTGTGCCCACTCATGCTCATCAGAGGTATGGTTTAATACCACATCGAGCGTTAATAAAATGTCACGCTCTTGCATATCATCAGATAGGTTTTGCAAGTCTTCTAATGTGCCTATACGTGGGTCAATTTTTCTAAAATCACTGACTGCGTAACCACCGTCACTTTTCCCGACTGGGCAACGCAAGATCGGCATTATATGTACCAGATTTACGCCGAGTTCTTGAAAGTAATGCAGGTTTTCACGCATGCCTTTAAGATTACCGGCAAAACCATTGCAATAGAGCGTCATGCCTACCCATTTCTGACTAAGGAACCAGTTGTAATCTTGTTCGCGCTCGATATCGAGTGTTCTTAACTTGTCTGGGCGACTAATGTATTGTCTGGCCATTGTCTCAACCAGCTCTTGTGCTTGTTCTTCAAAATCATCTCGGCCGCCATACAGTTTTTCAAATAATGAATGAATAGCATAAAAATTAGCGCCTAAGCGAGTGTAAAAGTAACGCAAATCTTGCTTGGCGATTTTTGGCTCAATCTTATTCAGAATATCGTTAAGCAATGAATGGGATAGCTGTTCGTACATGCGTTTCCTTAATCGTTATAAATGATGGATATTGAAAATAAAGCGTTTATATAAATGGTCTGTAAAACTCAGGATCTTGTGTCGTAGCACCACGAATTGCCAAAGCTTGGCTAGCAAACCGTTGAGCTAACGATAATATATTAGGTATCGACCAGCCCAATGCTAAGCCATGAATGTACATTGCTGTAAAAGCATCACCGGCACCGACAGTATCGACGATGTGTGAGGCTTTGTCTGGAATACATTGATGAAACTGGTTATCTTGGTCACATACAATAGCACCTGCTTCACCACGCGTTACAATAAGATGATCTAAGCCAAATTTAGTCCGTAGATTGAGCATGTCTTGCTGCATATCGGCTGAATCATAACCGAGTGCAATGAGTTCATGATGATTTACTTTAGCCCACCGAGCATGGTTTAAATAGTAATGTGTTTCTTCAATAGACCACCATGGATCACGAAAATTAACATCGAGAAACACTGAAAAATTTGGTTGAGAAGACAGTGTTTTAAGTGTTTGCCGTGAGACTTCATTTCGTAATGCTAAAGTACCGTGATAAAGCAAACTGCTCGTTTTTAGCGAAGTGAGTACTTCATCTGTTTCAATAAAATCGTAAGCGACATTAGGTGCGATGGTGTAATTCGGTTCGTTATCAATAATCTTGACATCGACACGTCCGGTCGGATGATCATGATCAATTTGTACAGAACTTAAATTCATCTGCCAATCAGACATGGCGGCTATGATGGTATCACCAAGCTCGTCATTACCAACACGGGTTAGAAATTGAACATCGCTATTTAATGCCTGTAAATGCCAAGCAATATTAAAAGGTGCACCGCCTAAAACCTGTTCATTAGACGAAAAACAATCAAATAATGCTTCACCAAAAATGAACAGTTTAGTCTGATCAGTCATTCGTTTTCCTTACTATTTAAGCATATCTCGAAATTGGGGTGCGTAGTGCCATATACCTTCTAATACACCGGCAGAATAATGACCATTCATCGCCAAATGATTACTGTTAGCAATATAAAGCGTTTCAACATGACCATTTTTTAAGACTAATTGTCGTGCTTCGGCTTTAATATCACTCGACGCATTATCGACTAAAACAGCATTAATTTGACTGGCTAAAACGGGCAAGTCATTACCACTATCACCTGCAAAAATAACCTCTTCAAGCGAATAGTCGAGCTTTTTTTGTAGAAATTCTATAGCGTGTAGTTTGGTGGCATGGCGAGGTAATACATCAATTAAACCTGTATTGTTTGGTTCATCAAGGCTCCAGATAAGGCTGACTTCAATATCGATATCAGCTAACACGGCCTCCATTCTGCGAATTACCTCTTCATTATCAACATAAAGCGGTAAGTAATAGCTTAGTTTATGTGTATTTTGCTTACTACTTTCTTGCAAAACGAGTTCACTAATTGGATTGAAAAATTGTTTTATATCAAACGCGGTATAACCTTTCCAATCTTTATCGATTTCAGTTGCCCATTCGGTCATTTCTGACCACTGCTCATTGTCCCTTTGATACATTTTAGTACCGACATCGCTAATGACGTAGCGTGGTGTAGGTAAATCATAGTGATCAATAGCATGCTGAACGAGGGCAATATGACGACCTGTGACATAGACTAAATTCACGCCAGTATTTGCACAAAATTGCTTAAACCGTTTACGTGCCTCTGGATGTTCAGGCTCTGAACCATTGGGAATAACCGTGCGATCCATATCGGTACACAGTAGTAATTTGGGTAAATTCATAAGCGGACTAGTCATCCTGAGATTGTTTTGTTTTATTCACAAAATCGTAATGAGCCAAGGCTTCTAAAATGCCTTCGGCATAGGGTTTATTCGCAAAATAGATCTGCTCGATATCCACTAATTGAGATAATTCTTCATGATGACGATTGGATACCACCGCGGCCAAGGTATTGCCTCGCATCATATCTTCGTCAGCACCAGAGCCACCAGCAACAAACACATGTTCTAATGGTATTTGCCAGCGATCGGCGACATAACGGAGCGCCATGCCTTTTGATGCCCGTAGCGGCGTGATATCAAGGTATTGGCCAAATGCCATTTGAATATGCACGGATTGTTCTTCTCGGTGCAACATACTTTTGAGTTCTTCAATATTGACGAGTTGTGGATCAATAAAGTAGCTCAATTTGAAACGACTTTGTTCTGATTTTGGCTGTCGTTCTAAGCCGGGATAATCCTTTAATAACTGCTTGATAGTTTCAGGCGACCATAAATGATCAATATGTTTGGTCCACGCGGTATCTGGTGTTAACTTCGGTGCGTAGTAAATAACCGTTCCCGCACTGGTAATTAATATATCGGGTTCTGGAATATTATGTTTTTTCATCAGTTTTAAGGCTGAGTCTAAACGTCTGCCAGTGGCCACGGCAAATTTAATCATCTTACGATTTTGGCGTAATAATGTCATTAGACGTTGCAATGCATCATCATCACCAATCAGATTAAGATCGAGATCGGTCATTACAACAAATTCGTTTCGATGAGATGAACGACGTGTTACTGGTTGACGAATTAAGTATTCTGAACGCTGAGCGATAGGTTTAATGATTTTAAGGTAACTTTTTACATGGGCATCCCATGAATAATGTTGTTTTACACCTTGCAAACCTTTATTGACCAAGTCTTGCCAGTGCTGTTTGTCTTCAAGCAATGACAATAAAGCTTTAGTAATCGTCGAGCTTTCTAAAGGATCAATCAGATAACCATTGTGACAGTTACCGATAATATCTCGGGGACCACCATCTTCTGTGGCTACTAATGGCAAGCCTGAAGCTGCAGCTTCTATTAATGTTAAGCCAAAAGGCTCGGTTAAAGCAGGATTAACAAATACTCCGCCCGTCGCTGCGGCAATACGATAAATAAAAGGGACTTGATCGCGACGATGATGTTTTGGCATAGCTACTTTGCCATAAAGATCATATCGATCAATGGCGACTAATAAGCCATGAAAAACTTCTTTTGCGCCTTCATCAAGATCATCAATATCATCACGATTACCGGCGATAATGACTAAGTTAGCTAAAGATTGTAATGTCTTTGATTGACCAAATGCTTGTACCAAAGCGGCTATATTTTTACGCATATCAGGTCGAGATAAGGCCAAAATAATTGGTTTGTTAGGATCGCTTAAGTGTTCAGTGAGTTCTGCGAATAATTCAGATTCAAGCTCTTGTCCGTTAGGCACTGTAAATTGTTTGAGATTAGTGCCGGGTGGCACAATACGCATTTGATCAGGCTGATAATGGTCGTAGATTTCGTATTGTTCTTCGATTTCTTGGTGGGTGCTGGTAATGACCCGTTCAGCCGTCGCTAAGGTTAATTCCTCGGCCTCAATACGCCGTGACATATGATAGATACGTTCTATTTGTTCTGAACTCAAACCGCTGGCTAATAAGCGACTGCGTTTTACTCTACCTAAGGAATGTCCGGTATGAATAAGGGGAACGCCAAGTAAACTCGACAAATGTACACCTACAATGCCGCCATCGGCATAATGGCTATGAATGATATCCGGAAATTGACCAGCAGCACGCATAAAATCAGCCGCATTATCGGCAAACATATCGAGATGATTCCATAACTGTTCTTTAGGAACATATTCATGAGGACCTGCATCAATACGAATAATGCGTAATTTGTCGCTAATGACTTCAATAGCTTCGGCATAATCTTTGTCAACGTGGTCGTCAACGACGCGTCGTGTAAACAAATCAACACGCGCCACATCAGGCTCTAAAGACAGTGCTTGAGCCAGTTCAAGTACATAAAGCGTTTGTCCACCAGTGTCTGCATCGCGGCCTAACTCTAGATCATGACCACGAATTAAGCCATGAATGCTGAGCAATGCAATATACAACTTACCGGATTCTTCGCGCATAATCTTGTTACCAAATGAGGTGAATGAGCTTGTTTAATGCTGTTTCGTATGGCTTTAGGATAACAGGATTTAGCCTATTTATGCACCACCAGACCAAACAATAGTAAAGGTTATTTTGGCCGTAGATGACGAATTCTTTAGTGTTGAGACGGCACTTTTACGACAAAACAAGCTTGTTTATTATTGGTTAACTGCTGACAGAGTTGATTGGCATCTTTTTTATCGGTAAATGCACCGAATTGCACTCGATAAAAATCAGCTTTGCTAGCATTTGGATCTGGCTTTGTGATGATTGAGCTTTGTTCCGAGAGCAGTTTTGATGAACTTTTAGTAATATTAGTAAGTGCTATGTTTGCTTGTTGCTCGGTTTTAAATGAGCCAACTTGGACGCGATAGCGTGTTTCATTGGTCAGTGTCGTTTGCACGCTTGGCCCAGAAACAGGCATTTTAGCGATTACTTTTTGTTGGCGAGTTGGTGTTTTAACCGTGTTTTTTTGTTTAAACATCGTTGTTAAATGTTCAGCACTTGCTAGTTGCTCAACACTGAGCTTTGGTTTGAGTTCAGCTTGTTTAATATTTGCCTTAGGTTCAAGTTGCTCACTGGCCAATGTAAGCCATGAATAAGCTGCCACTAAATCTTGGCGCGCGCCTTGACCACTCATCAACATGTCGCCGACCATTAACTGAGCATGGCCATCTCCTTTTTCTGCCGCTTGATGAAGCCAATAATAAGCATCTTTTTCTTGCTGCTGAATTTCAGATAATGCTGTTTGTTTTTGTTTAAAGCTTGTTGTTAAGGCATCTGCAAGGTCGAGCTGTTTTGCCGTAAGCCCTGTTTTGAGTTTTGCTTGGTCGAGCATCGCTTGTGGATGTTGTTGTTCACTTGCCAAGGTGAGCCATGAATAAGCCGCGATGCTATTTTTGCTGGTGCCTTGACCATTGTATGACATGATGCCCACCATCCATTGTGCTTGGGCATTATTATGTTGTGCTGCTTGCTCAAGCCAATAAAAGGCATCTTCCTCCTGTTCTGGTCCTAACTTGCCAGAATAATACATAGTGCCTAACTGAAGTTCAGCAAGCGGATGGTTATTTTCAGCCGCTTTTATGTAATATGATTGTGCGGTCAGATAGTTTATTTGAACGCCCTGCCCCAAGCGATAGAGTTGACCTAGATTATATTCAGCATCGGCATCACCTTTTAGTGCAGCATTACTCCACGCAGTGAATGCTGCTTGATAATCTTGCTGTTGATAAGCAGTGTTTCCTTCATCAACATCATCTGCCAGAACGCCTAAGCTGATAAATCCAAAAAAAACTGCCGCGATCAGATGCTTTAGAAATTGTGTCGATAAACGTATATGCATAAACATCTATAGCCGACTTTTTTCTACAAATGATGCAATCATTTTATCGATGTTGCACGCCGACAATCACGTGTTCCCACGCTTTTTGGATTTTATCTTTTAGTCTACTTAATTCGTCTTCATTTTCAGCATTAGGGAACGTTACACACAGCATTTCTAGCCCGACCGACATGTAATTGGCGCTCGTCATCAGTAATAACGACATATCCCCTATTTTTTGAACAATGGCATTGATACCGATAATTTCATCATTATAATTGTCAAAAATTAGATCAGTTTCTATTGAATGTAGGCTGGTATGTACTGATTGGCTCAATAGTGGATACGTTGTGCGGTAGTCATTGAGCATGCCAGCCATATCTGCTTTCATATAAATTTTAAAATCTTCACGATTGAGATCTTCAGCATTCGCAATCAATTTATCTAAATCTTCAATTTCATCTTGCGTGTAGGTAGCCGTTGTTCTTTGTTGTTCTCTGACTTGCTTCAGAAATGCTA
>LAZR01000608.1_pt1 | contig 26332 bp, 17 predicted proteins | sample 329461 | NCBI WGS metagenome assembly LAZR01 (sample SAMN03002196, study PRJNA259156) | marine sediment metagenome | biome: sea floor; feature: Hydrothermal impacted sediments; material: marine sediment; isolation source: Loki non-amplified sample from Loki's castle hydrothermal vent sediment ...
ATGTGATAATTATTCAAAATATAGAAAAGCTACTACAAGAGTAGATAGACTTGCATACTTTCATGAATACAGGATGTGCTGTGAATTATTTGGAATGTCACCATCAAGCAGGTCAAAATTAGAAGTAAAAACCACAATAGATGAACCGTCCAAGATGGAGAAACTGTTAAGTGAAAAATAGATTTCATTATGATGAAGACAAAGCTCAAAGAGTAATGGATTTTATATCTGAATTGAATCATTTGACAAACACCCATTCAAATCAATTATCAAAAGTTTCAACGTTTTATGGTAAGATTTTAACTCCTGAAAAAATTGAAAACGCTTTGAAAGTTTTATTCGAAGATACACTTAGCTCTTTTAAATTAGCAATTAGAGATTTAAATACTGATATCTTAGCATTAACTAACATTGGAAAAAGGATTAGTGGGAATAATGAGATTACTCTCCAATTTATGGGGAACACTGAAGCAGTATTCACTGATTGCAGGTTTATTTATTTACCTTCAAAATATAAATCAGACATTAAGAGTGCCCAAGGTTTGGTAGCTCATGAGAGTGGTCATATTGGATACGGATCATTTGAACTGGAATTTGTAAATTTAGTGAGTGGTCTATCCTCAAAGTATAATTTACCTCATTTTTTTACTAAAAATCTAATTAACGTTGTAGAAGATGTAAGGATAAATGCAATAAATGACCTTAAATTCCCAGGATTCTTTAGAAATTTAAGATTGTTGACAATTAAAATGTTACCTAAATTAAATTCCAGAATTGAGAACGCTAGAGACATATTGCTTTATATAAACTTATATTTTGAGGATTATAAAGGTTTTCAGGTAAAACCTAAGATAAAGTCTTTTGAACTCAGCGATGATGATTGGGCGGGAATTTCAAAGATAAAAAATTTCTTATTTAAATCTTTAACTCCAAGTTCTTCAATAATCTCATGTGATTTATTATGTAAAATCCTTAAAAAGTATTTTACTCGTGAGGATATGGAACAAATTAAACAAATAAATAGTCTAAGAGGCCGAAATAATAGTACAATAGATAATATAGAAAAAATATCTAACCATAAAAAGCAAAAAGATAAAACTAAGCTTGATAAGACAAGTCAAGAACTAATTGATAAGCTTAGAAATTTTGATCTGGAACCTAAAGATTTAGATAAGCTAATTGAGAATGAGACAGACACCAGAAAGAAAATTAAGAAAAAATATAGAAATAAGAAAAATAAAAATAAAAATAGAAAAAATTCTATAGAAGAACATTCTGAACAGCAAGAAAGAGGTACAAAATCTACAGATGTCTCTAAAACCTTGAAATCAAAAAAAATAAACAAAACAGAACAAAAAGTTAAGAATTCAAAATTAGAAGTAATTGCTAGATTAGTTAAAGACTCTGAAAATGCTATGAAAGAGCGGTTAATTTTATTAGAAAAAGGAGAATACATGATAAATCCCTTTAGAGATCAAAAACTAAGAACAATTAAAGACACTAAAATCGAGAGGGAAAGCATGGTTCCTGATGGGATGTTATATTCACAGATAAAAGCGAAATACATGAATTTAATAAAAAGAATGAGATCTATTTTCGCAGATTTAAAAAATAAAGCCGGAATCGATTCTTATCAGAAAAAAGGAAAATTAAACAGTAAGTTCATTAAAGCTGTAACTAGTGATTACAAATTCAAGCAATGTTTTACAAGAAAATTATTAAAAAAGGAATTAAAATTACTAGTATTAGTTGATGTAAGCGGAAGTATGAGGGGCACTAAAATACAAGTAGCTAAAATTGCATTAGTTATATTATGTGAAGCCCTTCAAGCAATGGCGAAAATTAGAATAGTTTTATTTACTGGCACTTATAATGCATTAAATATTTTAGTGAAAGATTTTGATGAAACATTGATACCGAGAACTATAGATAAATTTGGATGCCATGCTAAAGAATCAGAAAATATCGATGGTCTTTCTATAAAGCATGAGGCTAATAAACTAAATGACGGAGAGTTTATAATAGTAATTTCTGATGGGCAACCTGCAGCTCAAGGAGGTTATAATTTAAATGATGCAATTCCAGATATCCATTTTGTTAGAAAAAATTTTAAAGTTTTTGCGTTTTCAATAGACTCACAAGGAGATTATTTGAATAAAATGTATGGAAATGATTGGGTCTTGACTAGTTCTAAAAATCAAACAGACCTAGGTAAAAAAATGATAAAATTCTGTCAAATCATAACACGTGAATTTTTTGGATAAGCTAATTTTAAAATAAATAGAATGTCGAATAACACACTTATTTTTTTAAGACATGCTGAGACTAAAGTTGATAAAAGATTAAAGATTTCAAAGTGGTTATTAACAAATAAAGGAAAAAGGGAAGCTATTAAAACAACTAAATTGGAACTCTTTAAGGATATCGATATTATCATTACATCTGATGAAGAAAAAGCTTTTCTAACTTCCACTCCACTTGCGAAAGAACTAAAGGAAGAAATTTTGAGAGAAAAAAAGTTAAATGAAATATTAAGGGATAAAGGGCGATTCCTTGAAAAAAACGAATATCTCAAAACTATGAAACTTTGTTTGACCAACAGAGAAAAATCATTTAACAAATGGGAGACTGCGGAGGATGCATTAAAAAGATTCTCTGAAAAAATTGAAGAGATTGATTCTAAATATTATAATAAAAAGATATTAATTGTATCTCATGGTGGTGTGATTAATTTATATTTCGCTAAAATAATTGGTCAATTAAATGATGTGTATAAAAGAGTACAAAGCAATACTTTTTGTGATTATGGAATAATCCAAGATGGAAGGGTTATTAAAGATATTGCTAAGGTCCTACAATGATAGATTGATTTAATTTATTTATTTAAAATAAGCTTGACGATTTATGACTGAAAAAATAGATCTGATTTACCCAAAATTCTTAAAAATGGCTAAATACCAGAAGAAAATTGATGGAAAATCTACTCAGTGTTTAATTTGTGAGAGAAAATGTAAAATTTTAAAAGGAAAGTATGGATTTTGCCAATCTCGGATTAATAAAGAAGGTGAAATATATTCTATAGTTTATGGATTGATACCTGCTTTATCATTTAACCCAATAGAAAAGAAACCACTTTACCATTTTTATCCTGGAAGTACAGCAATAACAGTAGGGACTTATGGCTGTAATTTTGCATGCTTTTGGTGCCAAAACTATCATCTTTCAAAAACAAATCCTATAAAAACTCACCAATTTGCTAGATCTGATGAATTTATTTCTCCAAAAAAACTTATTGAGATTGCTTTAAAAAGGAGATGTAAGGGAACTTCAATTTCATTTAATGAACCTACATTATTATTTGAATATTCAGTAGATGTGTTTAAGTTAGCAAAACAGAACGGTTTATATAATACATATGTTACAAATGGCTACATGACAGAGGAAGTTTTGAGAGATTTGGTATCTGCTGGTCTTGATGCTATGAATATCGATATAAAAGGAGATTTTGACATGGTTCAGAAATATTGCGGTGTTGATGTAGAGAAAGTATGGAGAAATGCTAAGTTAGCAAAGGATTTGGGGGTTCATATTGAAATTACTACATTGCTAATACCAGGTTTAAATTCTAAGGATGAAACTATCAAGAAAATAGCAGAAAGAATTTATAATGAATTAGGTGAATTAACACCATATCATATAAGTCGATTCTTTCCTCATTATAAATCACAAAAATATGGACTAATTGAGCCAACGCCTTTAGAACTTCTATATAATGCTTATGATATTGCAAAAGATGTTGGTTTGAAATTTATTTACTTGGGCAATCTACCTACAACCAAGTACGATAACACCTATTGCCCAAAATGTTCTAAATTAGTTATAAAAAGGAAAATTTTAGGTGTTAAAGAATTGTATTTAGATTCAAACGGAAATTGTAAGTTTTGTGGGTTTCCAATTTGTTTAGTTTAGTTTGATAATTCAATTATGAAATTTATAAAGCCTTATTAATGAAAAATAAAGACAATAAAATGAATTCAGAGATAATTTTTTTCTTTTAAGTATTTCTCTAGTTTTTCAATGAAATTCTGTCCGATTTCTAGCAGTTTTTCGACATCTTCTTTATTAATTTTAACAGATATTTCATAATCTCCAATTTGCCTTTTATCAAATGCATCTTTAAGTTGTCTCCCTATTTCTTTAGGAAAAATATTGGTTTTTATAAACTCGTTTCAAAAAACAGAAATTAATCCTCTATGGCTTTTAATTTTCAGATTTTTAATTAATATTAATGCCTCAGCCATATAGTGCATTGCATAGTAAATTCTTGAAGCAGTACTATCAAAATCACCATTATCTAGCAACAATTTTGCACTTTTAATATATTTCTTTGCTTTTTCAACTAATAGTGTAACATTAATTTCACTCATATTAAAATACCGTCTTCTCTGATATTTATCAAAAATGGTGTTTTTGTCAATAAATAGCGTTCCTCTGATATAGGGTAAATCGATATTAAAATATCATGATTTAATACATATTCGTAAGTAATTTCGCTCATATTATCGATTTCCTTAAATGGAGAAATTTCACCTTCTATAATTATTGCCAAATCTAAATCTGATTCAACAGTTTCTTCATTTCTTGCGTAAGAACCATAAAGAATTACATTCTTCAGTCTATCTCCGTATAATTGTTGAATTTGTTTTTTAAATTTTTTAAGAATTTTTTCAATATTCATAATAAAAATCTAAATAATAGAGACTATGGATTGTTTGAAAAAAAGCGATTTATTAATATAAATTTAACCAAATTATTATTTTAAATAATGAAATGTCCTCGGTAATTAACTTTTCTTAATATTTAATCGTCAGATCCATATACATAATTTGGATTCTAACAAATTGTTAGGTAACAATGTCTCTATCAAAAAGAGATAAATTCTTTAGGTGATATTATGGAGTATTTTGAACCTTAATTTAATTCAAAGGGAAATTGTAACTTCTGTGGATTTCCAATATGTATTACTTAGCTATTTGTTTTATTGTTTCTTTTCCTTTCTTAGATTTTTTATCTTTACTACTAGATTCATCTTCGGTTTCGAAAGGTGTGTATGGTTTTGAAATATCAATTGGAGTATTACATGCCCAACACACATTTTCTAAATCACTCAAGGCGTTAGAGCATTTTGTGCAATAAAAAGTACCACAATCAGAACAGATATAGTTTAGACCACTTATTTTGTTTTTGCATACTAAACAAATTTTTTTTTCTATTGATACAGTTACGTCTTCTTCAGTTATTTTCTGGGGTTTTGTAAACATTTCTAGAATAATTGGTCCAGTTACTTGAGCTTCTTCTTCCCTGTAAGACTTTGTATCTTTAATTATTTTAACTTCCAAAAAGATTACAACAACTAATATAAATATGTATAAAATCACATTAGCTAATTCTAATAAATAAATTAGAAATATCTCAAGTAAAACCATTGTTATAATTGTAAAAATTCCACAAATTGACAAAAATCTCAACATGTGTGAAATAGATTTCAGATCAATTACTAGCGGCAGCATTACAACGAGAGCTCCTATTATAAAAAAAATAGGGGACAGATATAGCATAATGGGAATGTTTAATTCCTTCACACTCTTACTCACCAAAGCTGAACTCATCATTAAGAATACAACCCCAAAAAATAACATTGAAGATATAGCCTTAAGTTCGAAGCGAGACCATTTTCCTATTAATACTATTGAAGCGATAATTATTGTAGTACTGAAGGGATACATAAAATAACGTTGGATATTTCTAGCCATCCCATAAGGCAGAATTATAATAAGTATTATTAAGGGTATTTGAATAATTGTAAGGATATATTTTGTCTTTTTTATCCCTATTTCAAATGCCAATATAAACATCGCTGCCCCTATTGCCCATAGGATATAATCAATCTTAAATAAGAGTTGAAATATATCTCCTGGAGGATCAAAACTCCCTATCCACATATAATTTGTAAAAGTCCCCTCAACAAAAAAGTGTCCGAGATACCCACCAAAAAGCCTTTGAAATGTTAATCCTATAAAATAGCTCCCAAAACCCAGCATCATTATTTTTTCATGTAAAACTTCTCTCTTTCTCCCTCGATTAATATAAATTATACCACAGAAGAATAAAATCGTGATTCCTATTCCTGTTAACAAACGCTCTGTAGGATCCCATATAACAGCTATTTTAATACACCTTTATCAAATAGAAATTTTAAAAATTACAGGTTTTTGAAAATTCTTGATAATTGATACAAATGTTTTATTTTCAAATCCTATATTTAGAATTAAAATAATGAAAGAAAAGTTTCTTTAAAAGATTTATTCAAATTTGTCAATGTTCTTTTACTAATTCAGTTAGGATGTTGTTTTTAATTCTAAATAAGTTTTTAAAATACGATTCCTAAAATGAGATTATTTATTATTATTGGTCATATGATAAGGTGTATTAAATTGCCCAAAATTAAAGTAAATGCTTTGAATCTATTTTTCACTAATTCAATAAAGATGTGTTTTTTAAATAGCTATTTAGAAATATTTCTATAAGCAAAAATTCAAAAAATCATTTTTTTTAAAAAAATGACAAGAAAACCAGTAAATAAAAAGATTGAAACATCAAAATCTGCTTCTCAGAAAATAGGCTCTAAATCTAAAGCAATAACAAAAACAACACCAAAGAAAATGACTAAAAAGACTACTCCAACTAAATCTAGTACTAAAAGAACGTTAAAAAAGCCAATGGACAATCTCACAATTTTAAAAAATTCTCCTTATTTAAAGCAACCAACTCAAGATACAGCATCTAAAAAACAGTTAACACTAAAAGAATTATTTGAGAAAAATCTTTTCTCCCAAAAGGATGAAAAGATGGAAATTGTACTATCTGGTCAATACGAAGCAGCCCTTGATCTAATGTATGAAGCGGATGCAGCAAATCTGTATCCCATTTTGATAGGTCCTCCTGGAATTGGTAAAACAACGTTATGTCGGTATTATGCTCAATCAAGAGCAAAAATTACAGGAAATGATTCTTTTGAATGGATTACTTTTGATGAATCAACTAAACCTGCCCATTTGATCGGTTCTTTTGATCCCGCAACAACAATTCAAAAAGGTTTTTCATTTGACGCATTTAATCCTGGCCCATTAATAAAAGCAATGTTAAAGGGTGGGATTTTCCTAGCTAATGAAATAAATAGAGCTACAGAATATACTCAAAATTCTCTTTTAGAGCCCCTTGAAGAAAAAACCCTCTTAATACCTCATATTGGGCGAGTAAAAGCATCAAATGGATTTTTTTTTATTGGAGCAATGAATCCCTCTGAATTAGTTGGAACTCATAGATTAGGAGAGGCATTAAAAGATCGTTTTAATGTATGGATCGAGCTTGATTACCCTGATAAGAAAACAGAGATGAAAATTATTGAACATAATAATCCCTATTATAAGGTAGACGAAAGTACCCTTGAACAAATTTATCTCATTATTAATAGAACTCGTACTCATCACCAAGTCCAAACACCAGCAAGTTTAAGAAGTGGTATAGCATTAGCACGTCTAACTGGGGTCGCACAAAAGAAATCTAAAAAAGATCCTACTAAAATTCTTCGCGAAGTTGCAAATAATGTATTATATGGAGCAATTCAGACTAAACCGGGGGTAAAAGTAAATGATGTCGTGAAGAACATAATTTCTCAAGTAGTGGGCTCTCCTTAAATTAACTAATCAAATAATATTTAAAGGTAAATTTTATGATCATTTTTCCCCATAATCCAGTATGGTTTTCTCTAAAACTCATTTCAGCCTTAAGAAGACACGAGAAATGTGTCTATAAACCATCTATTCGACAAGCAATAGCTATATGTAAATTAATTTTAGCACGATTTTTAAACAGGGGTGAATGTGAAGTTGATGATTTTATCGATATTGCGGTAGTAACAAGCCCGTTAGAAAACCAAGACCTCGCGAAGCAATTAGCGAGAGAACTTCTAAGTTTTTCAGAATCTTTGAAGGGAACTAACCCTCAAAAGATCACCAGTTCAGATATATTTGGAGATTTTAAAGCTAAAGATTTATTAGATAATGTAGAAATTGATCTTAGTGAGTTAGACGAGATCTTTGACGATTTTGACTTCCTTCAAAAACATTTCGATGAGATAGAAAGTTTAGATATAGATTCTTTAATGGAATCAACATTTACTAGTTTTTTTGATAAATTTGGAGATAGGCTTGAAGATGATCCTTATAAAACTGCGTTAGATGTTATCGATAAGAACGCTATTGCAAATTTTAATAAAATTAAAGATTTAAAAGCTTTATTAGAATACGCAAAAAATCTACTCAGAAAAAAGATTAACAACTTAGAACCTGAAGATATTGGTTTTGCTAGAAAACTGGGAATATTAGAAGAAATCATAGAAAAATCTAAAACTACACGAGAGAAAATTCTCTCTCAATTTGCGAAAGAAAAATCACCAGATAAAGTTAAACCACTTGAAAAAGCATTTCAAGGTAATTTTCTTGATGCGTTAAATATAGCTGATTTTGCTCTAAAGACAAATATCTTAGATGATAAGAACAAAAATGTTGTAAAAAATTTATTTAAGAAAAATCTTAGTAAACCTGGACGTAATATTGACGATTTATTCAATGCAGCGAAGGTTATGGGATCAAATTTAAGCATGGATGAGGATCAATTAAATAAGATTGTAAGTAATAGTTCAGATTTACCATTCAAAGATGCTTATCAAAGTGTGAAGGGTTATGACCAATATTTTGGGGGGAACTTAAGTGAAAAATACTTAAAAAACATTAATGATAATTTAGAGCATCTAAGTGAGAGTGAAAATATTGAAGATATAAGAAAGCACCTAGTTCAGCATCCTACAAAAATACCTTCATGGCGTAAATTACTAAATAGTGTGATTGATAAGGAAATCCAATTAATTAAAAAAGATTATAATAATGATGGAGCACTTAATGCTCAAATGAAGAATTTTGCTGATAAATTGATAACATCACAAAGCAGTTGTACGGATTTTGTGTGTAGGTCTCAATTAAATACTAAAATTCAAGATGTGGTGAATAAATCTACAGAATTAGCTGTTAGTAAAGAAAATTTAAGAAATTACGTCAAGAATTTCAATGAAATGGGTTTTTTACCTAACTTAGATTCAATCAAGCAAGCGGGAAAAAGATTGAAAATGACTGAAGCTGAGATTTTGAGTTTAGTAGAGGCAAATTTTAAATATTTCAAAAAAATGGTTGAAGAGAAAAGTTCAACATATCAGGCTTATAGAGATTATCTCAAACAATTAAAACTCACACACCAACAGATAGAACAGATAACAAGTGCAGCTATAGGTGCCAATCCCCCTCATAGTACTAATTTGGATGCACTCAGTGCTTTAAATGAAAAATATTTATCTCAAGTTTTAAATATGGTTGAAAGGATGGGAGATCAAGCTTTAGATACAGCTCTTTCTTCTTTAGGGGCAGGAAGCGGTTTAGATCTTCTTGAACAATGGTTTTTTTCAAGACATAATATCTCTCAAAAAGTGAAAAGGAAACTTAAAGAGATCATCAAACACATAATGATAGATCTTGGTATAAAATCTGCAAATTCACTAATTGGTTCAGCAAATTCAGGTCCAATTGTTGAAAATATTGTTATTCCTTATACTCCAGGTGATGATTTTGAGTTAATTGACTTGGAAGAAACGATCAGCAATCTTTTAGAAAGAGGAAAAACTGTAGAGACAATTACTAATGACGACTTTTTGGTGTCTAAAACAACCCAAGGACTTCGATGTTTAGTTCTCGAGTTAGATATATCGGGGAGCATGTCAGGACAAAAACTCTCTCAAATGGCATTATGTGCGACTATGTTAGTGTATGCTTTCAAGCCAGAAGAATTAGCTCTTACTTTTTTTGAATCTAATACTCATAAGGTAAAGAATCTTGACCAAGATATTGAATTAGAGAAATTAGTTGATGAATTACTCGAGATTCAGGCACGAGGTGGAACCTGTATTAATTCTGCCCTCAAATGGGCTAACAATCAGTTTGAAAAAAAGGGGAGATCTAAACATAAATTGAATGTACTCTTCACTGATGCTGATGTTTTTGATTTCAAAAATAGTATGAAAGAGCTTAAAAAAATGAGTGAAAAAGGAATTAAATTTGTTATGGTTGTTCCCAAATTCAATTTTTCATCTGTCATGGCAAATAAGATGGTAAAAGAAGCTAATGGAGTCCTCTTAACATTAAATCAATGGAGAGATTTTCCAAAATTAATTTCAGAAATTATTACAGATCACTAATAAAAATCATTTTAATAACAAGGTGTTGAATTTGGAATTAAAAAATAATCTTAAGAATGGTGATTTTTTTAAAAGACGGGTTTATGGTGCTAGATTCAATAGAGGGAAAAGTATCCCTAATAAAAACATTATTAGTTTAAATGTTGATACAACACCTTCAATTAAAGTTATTGCAGAGATTCAAGGTTCGGGTAGTTCTAGATATGTTATTAATATTCTCGAAGAAAATAATAACTTTACAGTCATTCATAACTGTCCTGATTTTAAAAATAGAAATAGCTTCTGTAAGCATATCGTAAAAATTTTGTTGTTGCTCGACACACAGACTTGTCAGAAAATTTGCTCTTCAAGTTCTAGAATAAATTTTACATCTGATTTTAGTTTAGTGAAAAAGAGCAAGACTAAAAGTTACGATCTTAAAGCGGATGATTTAATCCAGCAAAAAAAATATTATGAGGCAATAGATTTTTTAAATCAAGCATTTGGAGAATCTGGTAATTTTGATTACATCCAAAAAATTGGAGAGATTGCCCTCAAATACAAATTTTATGATGTCTTTTTGAAATATATTGTAAAATACAAAGAGCTAGCAAATAAGCACTCAAATAACTTAACTAAGATAATTAATGAAGCAATTACTGATTTAAAAAATCATAATTTTTCTCAAAAAGTTGAAATATCCATCAATATTCAAAAAATTTTAGAAATCTTACCCAATGATCTCCTACTCAATGCAGTTAGAAAAGCACAGATCGATAAAGTAAGCAATCTTGTTTTAAAGTACTTGTTGGTACATAAATTATCATCTAAAATATCTTTTGACGAGTACTTTAAAGAAGTCCCTTCAAAATTAAAACGGAATTTAAAAACTTATATAGCTGATAAAACTTCAGAATTAATGATTGAAGCAATTCTAAACATGGAATCAGAAGAAGAAATCGATTCCATTATTAAAATAGCAATAAATTGTAAATTTGATAATTATCATGAATTATACAATAAAGCTTTAGAGTACAAGAAGAAATTAAAGGAGATTTATTTAGAAGGATTGAGATCGAAACATGCTTTTCTAAGATCGATGGTAATAGCCAATACCAATACAGATAAATTAAGACAAATGAAATTTGTAAAAAAATATAATTATCCCACATTAATTTGGACATCTCCTTATAAAAATGAATCAACTTTACATTATTATATTCTAGAGAAATGTGGGTTTGAAAGCCACCATTTAGAATATACAGAAGCTACTTATTTTATTGAAAATTATCCTGTCTACGCTGGGATTTTTAGTGGAAACGACCCAGTGAAATATGAAGTGAAAAGCTTCTGGGGGATATTCGAACCAAAAATTATGAATACAGTTTATAACAAACCACTTGTAGAATTAGATTTAAAACTCAATTTCCAAGAGTTAGAGAATCAGATCTTAATTGAATGGGATTTAGCGCAGAGACCAATTTTAGGAAGCTATATATGCCAATTTTCTGATAGTTATTTAATCCCGGATAAAAGTCATCCCTTAACTCATGAAATTCAACCATTTGATTTATTATTATGTGAGAAAAAACCTGTTGCTATAATGAGCCGTAATGTTAAAATAATTAAGCCTTTAAGACGAATTAATGTAAAAACAGCAATAGAGTTAATATGGTCAGGTATTGAATATATTTCATCTTATTTACCCCTAAAACTAATAGAAAATTTAAAATGCTTTAAAATTGATGAATTAGATGCTCTTGACAATGTAGAAGAAAGTTTTAACAAGAGTTTTTTACCTAAAAAAGCGGAAAATAAGAAGCTTTTTTTTGAATTCATTCAGCATAAAATTATCAAGGAGCTCAATAGTATTTATTTAAAAGTGATTACTACCCCCAGATATGAACAAAAAGTTCTAAGAATGATTGGATTTGAAAGATATTCAAAAATTTTTAAAAATAGTATGAAAATTCAACCTTTTAAAAAAGACGATCTAAAAAGAGACTCACTTCAAGAGTTAAAACTTGATTTAAAGAAATTTATCTCAAAAATATTGGCTGAGTTAATTGACAAGAAAGAGTTTGAATCGATAAATCTTAAAGTTTTAAAAAATTTCCCCAGTTTTAAAAATTGGACTATAAAAATAATCTCCGAATTAAAAAATCAACTAGAGAAATGTACGATTTATAAAAAAAGCGAGAAAACATTTGACATTCAAAATCTAATTGATAACTATTATGGTCGAATAATTGCTAAGGAGGTAGTATCAGAAAAATTGCCTGATAATGACTATATCAAAGGACAGAGTATTTTAATTTCTGAAATTGAACTCTCAAAGATTGTTGAAAATTTTAAATATCTTAAGCTAAATGATCCTAAAGTAGTTGAAAAAGCAGGTTGAACATAGATTTTTATTTTGATTCCTAACATTAAAATTTGTATCTAAATTCTATTTTTGTATGACTGAATTATTCACTGAAGTTAATGGTATAAAGATTTGTTATGAAATTTTTGGAGAGGGTTATCCCGTATTACTAGTGCATGGCTTTGGAGCTACAAAAGAATCATGGTTAGCCCAGATACCAGACTTGTCGAAACACTTTAAAATTATTCGATTTGATAATCGAGGTGCAGGTGGTTCCGATAAACCTAAATCATCTTATAAATTGGGAGATTTTGTTGAAGATATGAAAGGTTTACTTGATCATTTGGGAATTACAAAGGCGCACATAATTGGTTGGAGTTTAGGTGGAATGTTAGTTCAAAATTATGCCTTGAAATATCCTGAAACTGTAAATAAGCTAGTTTTAATCAACACTAATTATGGAACTCCTGATGACACTGGTCCTGAAGTCTATAAAAACATGCGTATAAAGACAGCAGAGCTTTTGAAAGAAGACCCTGCTAAAGCTTTTTGGTCAGGTACTAGAACAGGATTTCACATTAAATTCAGAAAACAGATGGAGAAAGAACCTTCTAAAAAATGGTATGGATTATGGTCAGTAGAAGACCTTATTGAACTAAGCACCATTAATCCGCCTACTGTTCATGATATTGAAATGCAAGGAGAAGTATTAAAAGAGCATAACACTGCTGAGAAATTACATACAATTACGAATCCAACACTATTACTTACAGCTTCACATGATAGAATAACTCCAAGGTCGGTTATGGAAGAAATACACGGAAAATTACCTAATAGTACAATTCATGTTATAGAAAATGCCGGACACAGTAGTCCCTTAGAGAAAACACCAGAAGTTAACCAATTGATTATTGAATTTCTAAATAATTAATTTTTTTTGAATCAATAAAAATAATCTTATATTGAAAATTCCTATGTCAGATTGCATCTTTTGCGAAATCATAAGCAATAATATCCCCTCAAGCAAAATTCATGAAGATCACATATGTATAGCCATTCTGGATATTCAACCGGTTAACAAAGGACACGTTTTAATCATTCCAAAGGAACACCACAAATTAATCATAGATTATCCAGAGGAAAATCTCTCTCATATTTTTAGTATAGCTCAAAAAATAAATAGGGCTCTTAGAAAAACAGAGATAAAATGTGAGGCTGTGAACTATTTGCTTGCCGATGGTGAAACTGCAGGTCAAGAAATTTTCCATACTCACTTGCATGTTATACCGAGGTATCGTGATGATGGGTTCGGGCTAAGATTTTCAAAGAGAGATTTTTCCGAAAAACCAGATAGAAATGAGTTAAATAACACAGCTGAAATGATCAAACATTATTTGAAATAATATATGGTAATTTTCTTATTCTTTTTTGTGTTTGATAGTTGATAAAAATTCATATGATTGATGTCTGAAGTATGTATTATACAGTCTTGCATAGTACCCTTTTTTATTCATTAGATTTTCATGATTTCCCTCTTCAACTATCTTTCCATGATCGAGGACAATTATGCGATCAACATTTTTTACTGTTGTGAGTCTATGGGCGATTATTATTGTTGTTCTCGCTTGCATTACTTTTTCCATTGCCTCTTGAATTTTGAGTTCCGTGAAAGGATCTACTGAAGCTGTAGCTTCATCTAAAATTAAGATTGATGGGTTTTGGAGTAAAACGCGTGCAAAAACTATTAATTGTCGTTGTCCCATTGATAAAACTTTTCCTCTTTCTAAAATATATGTTTCTAATCCATTATCAAGATTATTGACCCATTTAATCCCACCTGTTTGGTTAATTGCCTCTATTACTTGGTCCCTTGTGGCGTTAAGAGATCCATACTTAACATTATTTTCAATTGTATCAGCCCATAGAAAGGGGGTTTGAGGAATAAACCCAATCTGTTGTCGAAATTCTTTCAATGAAATATCTCGTATATTATGACCATCTACTCGGACATCTCCTGATTGATATTCATATAACCGTAATAATACCTTTGTTAAGCTAGATTTACCAGCTCCAGTGTGTCCCACTATAGCGATAGTTTCCCCTGGTTGGATTTTTAAGTTAAAGTCTTTGAAAACTGGTTTTTCAGACGAATATCCAAATTCAAGATTGGCGAATTCAATTTCTCCTTTTATTTTTTCAATAACATAATCTCCCTGTTTAATGTAAGATTGACTATCTTGAAGGGCAAATATTCTTTCTGCAGCAGACATTCCATCTTGAAATTGTGGCCAAAAACTTGCCATTTGGAGCAGAGGTTCAAATAATAGCAAAGAACTTTGGAGAAATAAATAAATATCTCCAGCGTCTAAAGTACCTTGGACAATAAAATTACCCCCAAAAAATATGAGTAACGCATATAAAACAGCAATTAAAATATCTAAACTTGGAAAAAGTATGTTTAAGAATAGAGCTCTACTCATATTTACTTTAAAAGATTGATTATTTATTGCTTGAAATGTTGAAAACTGAGATTTTTCTTGACGAAAGCTTTTAATTATTTGTATTCCTGCCATTGATTCTTGGACGAAGGCATTAACTTGTGCTAAAGATCTTTGCCCATATAAAGATTTTTTTCTAGCCACCTTTCGGAAAGAGATGGCAAATAAAAATACGATAGGAATCATTAACATAAAGATTCCTGTTAATAGTGGACTTACTAATAACATTGGTATGAATACAATAAAAAAAATCAAGAAAGAAGCAATTAATTCAGTAACTAAAGTAACAGAACCTCCAAACTTTTGTCCATCCGAATTTATTCTACTAACTATTTTCCCAGTTGGAAATTTATCAAAGAACGACAAATCCTGTTCAAGAACTCTTAGATTCGTTTGTCTTCGTAAATTATAGCAAACTCTGTAAACCATCCGATTGCCTTGACGTCTATTGACATAATTGAAAATAAATCCTAGTGAATTTAAAATGAATAGATTAATGATGAAAAATATTAGAACTGATGTACTTGAGGGCCCTTCTAATTGTTTAATAATTAAGCTCATCAAATAGGGAATCATTCCATAGGTTATTGACGAAAGAGTAATAAATATTATAACTATAGTCATTGAACGACGATGAGGTTTAAATAATTTTAAAATTCTTGAGAATAGTTCTCTGTCACTGTAGATTCTGTCATAATCTTCAGCACCTAGACCAAAAAATTTAGGCATATTTATTAAACACCTCCCAATAATTCATTCAAACTTTTATCGAATCGTTTAATGAATATTTTCTGGTATTCGCTTGAGTTTTTTAGTAAATAATCATGCGATCCCTGATTTACAATTTCACCATGATCTAAAACTATTATTAAATCTGCCCATCTAATTTGTGAGAGCCTGTGTGTTATTATAAATGTTGTTCTCCCTCGTAAGATTTTGAAAATTGCTTCTTGAATTTTTTCTTCAGTTTCAGAATCTATAGCGGAACTTGAATCGTCCAAAATCAAGATTTTTGGATCCGAGAGAAAAGCACGGGCAATTGCAATTCGTTGACGCTCACCACCACTCAATTGGACACCTCTCTCTCCAACATCAGTATCATATTGATTTGGTAGATTTAAAATAAACTCATGAGCCTGAGCTTCTTTGGCAACCTCTATTATTTGTTCTAATTTACACTCACGCCCAAATGAAATATTGTCCGAGATGGAATTAGAAAAAATGAAAATATCTTGTTCAATATATGCTATCTGATCTCGAAGTGAATCAAGAGAATAATTCCTAACATCAATTCCATCAATTAAAATTCTACCATTACTAACATCATATAAACGTGAAATCAGTTTTGTAATGGATGTTTTACCAGAGCCGGTAGTACCAACAATCGCTACAGTTTGCCCTTCTAAAATTTCAAAATTTATATTTTTTAGAACTTTATTTTGAGTTCCAGGGTAAGAAAACGTCACATTTTCAAATTTAATATTCCCTTCAATCTTTTTAGAAACAGCATCATCAATATCATAAATTTCTGACTCTGTATTCATTATTTCCAATAGGCGATCTGCTCCTACTATTGCTTGTTGTAACATTAAAAAAGATCTAATTGAGGCATTCACAGGAAACCTTAAGCGTAATAATAAACCTATAAAACCAAGAACATCTCCAACTACCATCCAACCTGATTTAACATAAAAAATGCTAACGACTAGACCTAGTGTAATTGTAACTGAAAGAAACAGTATGGGAAGATATTTAGCTTGTATATCACCTTGTCTAATACCTGCATCACGATAACTGGTAGCACTATCTTTATATTTTTCTATACTCTGTTCCTCTTGAGCCATGGATTTTACTACCTCAATTCCGCTAAGGGATTCATTTAATACGGTATTCATATCTCCAAAAGCTATCCTCCTTTCAGAGGTAGGGGGTGCTAATTTCTTTAAGAATCTCTTAAGGTACAATATAAAAATGATACTAAATGTTATTGGAATTATAATAAGTTCAACAGGATAATTAAAAACCATTAAAATAACTGGAATTATAAGGTTTATTAATGCGAAAAAGATCATAGCAAATGCGGGAGATATTAGAAAATTCAAAAATCTAACATCATTTGTTGCCCTTGCCATAATATCTCCAAGTCGCTGATTGTCATGGAAGGACTGGCTTTTCCCTAGTAAATTTACATAAAACTCTTTACGAGAATCTCTTTCTAACTTTTGAGCAATTGTTTCACGAGCCAACCTTCCAAATAATCCTGATATTGGTGCTGTTATCCCGATAAAAAATACTATTAAAGTATATTCAATAATTTGATAGGGTGCTGTATTAAAACTTTCAATAGCTTTTCCAATTATTACATAAATAATAGAATTCAAAAAAGATGTTATTATGCCAAGGCTGATGAATATAATTAGCAAAAATTTATTGGATTTATATAAAATATGCTTTATTAACCAAGATCTCACACCTTTACGTCTCGCTTCGAAAAAATCATCTTCCTCTAAATAGAATTCAGAAATATTTTTAAAAGTTTTCTCTTGAGCTAATTTTGTTTTTTTTTTCAAATATTCTTATCCTCTATATAGCTTGAAATTGTCCTGAGACGATAAAAAATGTGCATTAATATCGAAGATCTAAATCCTTTATTACGGACCTTAATGAAATCATCCCTCTCAAAAATATATTCTGATTTTGCTTTATTATGATGTCCTTCAAGAGATTTTAAAATTAGTTCCACTTCCTCTATAATATTTGATACACTTATTTTCAAATAAAGATATTATTTGTAATTTTCAAGGAAGTTTCCTTTCAAATAGTACCTATATCCTCACTTAGATTTTTACTTTTTTGTACACCAAAAAATAATATAATTTTTACTAAAATTGCGTATGATGTTAACTTAAATATAAAATTGGCTTAAAATTTTCGGTTTTTCCTAAAGTTTGTTATTTTTTTAGATATAGAAATTTTAAAAGGGATTCTAAATTTTAAGTTCTAATTAAAAAAAATATCTGATTTTTGAAATTGCATAATTCATTTTATCTCAGATTAGTTAAAATCATATTATATACAACGTGACAGGGTAGACCTTTGGAAAAGAAATATAATCAATCTCCAAAATCAACCAAAAAAAAAAAATATCCAGAATTAACTAATTTGTGGATAGGGCTTTTTGTTGATATTTTGGGCTTTTATATTATCATTCCTTTTCTTCCATCTCTCGTAGAGTATTACAACACTACTCCTTTTGTCATTGGTGCCTTAGTTGCTACTAACGCAGTCTTTTCACTTTTTTCAGCACCTATTTGGGGAAAGCTCAGTGATAAATGGGGACGAAAGCCTATGCTCTTAATCGCTGAGAGTGGAACTTGCACTGCTTTCCTAATATTAGCATTTTCCAATTCCTTGTGGCTGCTCTTCGTTGCAAGAATAGTTGATGGTATTTTTGGAGGGAATTTTCCAATAACAAAAGCTATAATAACAGATAGAGTCCCCCCGAGAGATAGAGGTCTTCAAATGACCAATGTTGGAGTAGTTTTTACTTTCGCTGGACTTATCGCCCCCGCTTTAGGAGGTTTTTTATATGTTACTAAAATCTTTGGACCTACATATCCTTTTGCTCTTTTAGGCATAGTGGCTGCCAGTTTTTCTTTTATTACCATATTAATTACATATTTCTTTATAACAGAATCATGGCCTAAATCAGAACGTGAAAAAGTACAGAAGGAAATTAAAATCAAAATAAAGTTGAGGAAAAACAAAGATGCTTTATATTTATTAACCCAGTATGGTTTGCACAGTTTTTCTTTTATGTTGTACATAATTACTTTTGTATTTTTTATTAGTTTAATCTTAGGTCTTGATGTTGTAGGAGTAGCGATATTACTGACAATATCAGGTATCTCACGTGCCATAGTCCGTTTTACCTTGTTCAAGCCAACTTTAAAAAAATTGGGCGAAAAAAATATGACAATCCTCGGATTAGCAATCTTAGTTGTGGCTTTCTTTTTAACGGGTATCTTTGGAAATTTTTATCCTGAAATCTGGGTTTTCATTGTTTTAATAGTTTTTGTTAGTTATGGCGTATCCTGCTCAAGGGGAATTTTAATTAGTAAAACAACTCAATCTGTATCTCCAAAAGAGATGGGAAAAATAAATGGCTATACTACAACTTTAGATAGTCTTGCTCAAGTAATAGGACCTCTTTTGGGAACTTTCATACTACAATATTATGATCCTATGTTATTTGGAATTGTCACCGGGATTGCTGCTTTTGTAGCACTTATGATGACTTTTAAGAAAATTACTCCTTTTATGCAAAAGGCACAATTTAAACAAATTGTAAGAAAGGAACAGAATTAAACTACAATTGAAATTAACCTAATAAGAAATACTCTAAATTCTAGTTCATCTTTGAAATTCTATGTTTAAATTGAAATAATTTTTAATAGTTTTTCAACAATAATATATTAGGAAAATGGATAATGAAAATATAGATAAAATTACCGATTCAGCTCGAAAGGAAGAAAAAACTGTTGAACTCCCTGCTCTTGACTTCTTCAAAATTAATTTTATTAGCTTTTTAGTCCCTTTATACGTGTGTTTAGGACTTTTTCTTTTATTTGAATATGGATTTATTAATTTATTCTCAATTCCTGGTGTGGTTCACTTAATCTTAATACCCTTTGTATTATTTGGTCTATATTACGTATACCTAATAGTTCTAATCGAATTCACAGCCTTATGGGTACGAAAGTGGAATAAAAAGTCTCCTTCCAAAGAAGGCGTTTTTAAGCGTGTACTCGATGATATTAACAGTGAGGAGGGTCGTATGATGAAATATTATCATAAAAGAGGATTTATAATCAAATTTCCTATTTGGTTAACTTCTAAATCACCGTTTCCATGGCTTATTAATCGAACTCTTCGGAGAATAAGCCACAATAAAATAGGGAAAAATGTTATATATTCTGATGCTTATGTTGGATTGGAATTCACAGACATTGGTGATAACACTTTTATCTATCCTACAAGTTCTCTTTCAAGTCATGCTGTGAATAGTATTTTTGGTAAAATTACAATGTTAGAAATCAAGATTGGAAAAAACAACACGCTTTATCCAGGAATAATTATGGGTTGCGGAGCGTTAACTACTGATGATAATGTTATTTACCCAAACACTGTTTTACATAAAAGTTGGAGAGGAAAACTAGGCAAGTTCTATTACCAAGGAAGTCCTGGACGCCCAATTGAGATTACTCATAAAAAAGAGACTTAAAGACTCTCAGTACTTAGATTATTAATTAAATGATCAGACAATTCTTTAGCCAGAAATCTGTCACTTTTAATTTTACAATATTATAAATTGAATAAAGGGATAGTTTACTCCCTATTCTTTCTCCGGTGCCATACCCCCAGGCAGTAATTAGATCATCAACTTCGTCAAGTTTAGAACAGGCTACAACAGCCATTAAGTTTGTAATTCCCGGACTCGCCCCAATTCCAATGATCGCTGTGATCCCTGCTTTTTTCGCTCTATCATCCATTTCAAGTAAATCTAATGTTGGTTTCCAATCATCACATATATCTACATAAGGTTTCTTAGCTTCTATTACAGCATCTAGAATCATGCTTGCGAATTTGTAAAAAGGACCAACAGTGTTCATAACAAAATCATGTGACGAGATTAGTTCAATGAGTTTGTTCTTTTCAGTAACATCTATTTCTACCGCCTTTAATTTATCAGAACCAACTAAATCTACAAAGTGTTTTGCTCTTTCATAATTATTATCTGCCACTGTAATCGAAGTTGCGTTTGGAGATTCGAGAAGTATTGATACCGCCATTCTCCCCATATCTCCAGATCCTCCCAATGCTAATACTTTCATTTTATTTTAACTTCACAAATAAATTTTTTATAATTGTTTGGTTATAACCCTAAATTTTTCATTAAAGGTAATTTTTTTAAAAAAAAATTTATTAACTTCTAATTAATTAATTATGTAATGACAAATATGTCTGAGAAAATTAAAAATATTTTGGTTTGCGGTTTGGGAGGGGTTGGTGGGTATTTTGGGGGCAAAGTTGCTCATAAAATTGCTCAATTAAATGAAGAAAAATACAAGATATATTTTCTTGCTCGCGGACTACATTTAGAAGAAATTAAAAAGAACGGTTTGAAATTAAATAGTTCAAACGGAGAAGAACTAGTCTGTAAACCAACCTTGGCTTCAGACAATATCAATGAAATTCCAACTCCAGATTTATGCCTAATTTGTGTAAAGGTTTATGATTTAGACGATTTAATAAAATTAATAAAAGAAAAATTATCAGATAGAACAATTATAATTCCGCTAATGAATGGTGTCGATATTTACGATAGAATTAGGAAGATTCTAAAAAAAAGTATTGTACTCCCCTCATGTGTATACATACTATCACATATTGAAAAACCAGGTTTCATCACCGCATTCCAAAGTGAAACTGCTGGTTATTTTTATAGTGGGTTGGATCCCAAGCATCCAAATTTTAATGCCAAAATTATTATTAATTTTTTTGAAAAAATGGAGATTATTTTTCATTGGAGAGACGACCCTTATCCCGCTCTGTGGGAAAAATTTGTTTTAGTTGCTGCTTTTGCATTAGTTACTGCCGACACAGGGAAGACAATGAGTGGAGTAATACATGACAAGGTTTCAAGCATTACATTGAAAAAAGTTATGGGTGAAATAATTTTAATTGCTGAAAGAAAAGGTATTAAACTTTCTGATAATTTAATAGAAGACATATTTGATTTATTGAAAGACGTAGATGGAAAAACTTCATATCAAAGAGATGTAGAAAAAGGAAAAATAAACGAAGGAGACCTATTCGGAGGTACCATTATCAGAATGGGAAAAGAATTAGGAGTCCCTACGCCAACAACAGCTTCAATTTATAAGATAAAAAAATAAAGTATTGCTTTGAGAAAAATGAAAATTTCGATATTATAATTCAATAAAAAGTCGTTTTACTCTTTTCTTTCTATCGCTTTTTGCATGAGTTCGTCATGTAAGTAGATCCGCCTTGATTTTTATAATGCTAACATTTTACACTTTCTAAAATATAATGCTAAAGGAATAGCAAACTGTTCTTCATAAGAGCTGGAGAGGGAAGCCCGGTAAATTCTATTACCAAGGAAGTCCCGGACGCCCAATTGAGATTAATTTTTTACGATTAGATACCTAATAATTTTTAAAGACGTAATTTTGTTAAGAATACTGACATGCAATCATTATTTTAAAAGATAAGGTAAAATATTTTAAGCGAATTGATTGTTTATTATTCATTCATATAAATTAATTTTAGGCAGTTAAGACGAAATATAATAAAAGCTATTATATAATTGTGATTAAATGCAACTTGAGGAAAGTGAAGAGGTTTTATTAGAAAAGGCACGAGCTCAAGAAAAAGCTTATGATTGGATAAAGGCTGGTGAATCATATAAACAAGCAGTTAATTTTTGTATGGATAAAAAATTAGTTAAGAGAACTGCTGAAAATTATAAAAGTCTTGGATATGCTCACAGCAGAGCTGCTGATACAGTTGATACAGTTGAAGAATATATTAGCCAAATCAAATGTGCTGTTAAAGCCTATAAAAAGGCTATGAATCTCTTTCAGCAACTTGGAAATATATCTGTGGCATTGGAATGTGAAGCAGAAATGTTTTTTAAAATTGGATTTCTCGCAACTTCTGATGCGGAAGGTCAGAAGGCATATCGTCAAGCTATTAAACTTTTCAATGACGCAAGTGAAATTTATTCCAAAATGGATGATAGAGAGAGTTTTGCAAGAATGATGTGCCGTATTGCGTCATCTTCGCATCTCCTCCTAAGCTATAATATTAATCAAGAAGAATATACCCAGATTGGTCTACAAGGAATTGAATCTGCTGAAAAGGCTTGGGAGATATCAAGAAAGATTGGAAATATTAAGATTTTGTCTGAGTCATTGAATATGGAAACTTTAATTGGTTTCAATGCAGGGACAGCAGACTTTAAGAAAAATGAGGATGTAAAGGAAGATATAAAGAAACAATTGGGAAAATGTGATAAAAGTATAGCGATAATTGATAATTTAGATGATCCTTATGCTCTTAATCTAGTTTACATGGTAAATGGGATTCAATGTTGCGTATTTGGATATCAATTTATTGAAGATGAAAGAGAACAAGAAGAATACCTTGATAATGGAATAGAATTACTAGAGAAAGCCTTAAGTTTTGCTAGAAAAACAAAAAGTAAATGTAGTATACTATTATGTTTGTTTTTCATAGACTATTTTGCTCTTTTTAGCGGGAGAATGAATTATCTCCAGAAGAGAATTCTTAATGACATTAAAGACTGTTTGGAATTTGGGAAGATATATGCACGTAGTTATATTTTTTATCACTCTATGGCAAATGTATTACCGGCACTTTACTATACTAATTCTTCTCAAAGGAGTTTTTTTACTACGGCACAACGCAAAACCTATGCTGAAAAAGGGATCCACTATGTAAAAGAAGCGATGAGCGCACCTAATTTCCCTAGTATTATCGCATGGTTGTACCAAGGTTTAATTTTAGCCTACTCTCAACTAACTATTCTTGCTGAATCAACAACAAAGCAAGGTGACTATGCCCAAATAATGCTTCAACACGCAAAACAAGCAGAAAAATTCGGATTAAAATATAAAGGAGGATTTCCTCAAGCTGGTGGTTATACTTCTCTCTATAAGGCTCATAAAACTCTTGCAGATATCGCTAAAAAGAAGGAAGATAGGATTATACATCTAAAAAAAGCAATAGAGGCCCAAAAAATATCAAATCAGTATGCTATATTATCTCGCTCTGGTACTATTACGGAACAAATGAGACTTGGACTATTACTTGAGGAATTAGCTATCATAACTGGAGAAACTACTATTTTAAACCAAGCCCGGGAAGTTTTTCTCCATACAATAAAAGAGAGTGTTGGTAGAAGATATTTTTCTTATGAGGCTGCTAGTTATCAATATATAGCTCGTATAGAAGATCGATTGGGTAATTTTATGCTTTCTGCAGAAAATTATAAGAAAGCTCAGGGAGCATATAATAAGTCTTTGATAATGATAAAATATAAGCTTCTCAAGAAAAGAATCAATGAAAAATTTAATTATGTAAAGGCTTGGAATTTTATTGAAGAAGCTAAATCGTTTCATGTACGAGAAAATCATATACAAGCTAAGGAATTTTATAAAAAAGCTTATGATATTTTAATAGAATTGCGAGGTTACGGTTATGAAGCATCTTATTATTATGGTTGGATATCACTGGAAGAAGCAGAGCAACTGAGTAAACAAGAAAAGCACGAAAAAGCCATAGAAAGTTTTAAAAAGACAGGAAAAATCTTTGAAAAAGCAATTGAAGCATTAAAAAAATCCTATAAGCGTTCAAAAGAAAAATTTGAAAAAGAGAGAATAAATAAATTTGAAAAAATAGCTCAAGTAAGGGTGAATCACTGTATTGCTAGAGTAAACCTTGAAGAAGCGAGGATTTTAGGAAAACAAGGTGACCATATTGCAGCCGCAGAAAAATTCGCTCTTGCATCTTCTCAATTCAGAGATATATGTATTTTATTTAAAATTAAAAGGGAACGAGAGGAATTAGAAGCAGTTTATTATCTGTGTAGAGCTTGGGAAAATATGGAACTTGCTGAAAAATATGAAGATCCTTATAGATTTTCTGAAGCATCAATGCTGTTTGCAAAAGCCAGTAATCTATTCAAAGATACAAAGTTAAAATTACTGGCTTCTGGAAATTCAACATTTTGTCAAGCGCTTGAATATGGTTGTAAATTTGATGAATCTATTGAAATGAATATTAAAAAAGATTTATACCCGAAAGTTAAGTTAACACTTAGTAAAGCTGGTACTTCATATGAGAAGGGAGGTTTTGAAAGTGGAGCTGATTGGGCACAGGCAACTTCTATATATTTTGACGCAGCATGGCACTTAATCAAAGCTGATGAAGAAACAGATCTTCAAGCAAAAGGAAAACTTTTAGGGATTGGCGCACGATATTTACAGTCTGCAGTAGAACTATATGGGAAAGCAGGCTATAAAGATAAGGAAAAGGAAGTTCAGGATCGATTGAATAGAGTTGAAAAGGAAGAATCAATTCTTTTTTCCGCTTTGAGTACTATAAAAGAACCTTCAATTTCCCGAAGTACAATGGGTATAGTTGCTCCTTCTTGTCCTACTGAAATTAGTCAATCTCCTCGAATAAGTGAAGCTCGTCAGTTCAGTGATGAAGAAAAACGTGTAGCAATAGAGAGAATGGATAGAAAGAAATATCAATTAGTTTATAGAGATCTGCTTAAAGAATATCCTAAAGTTCAAAAAAGAGAGTGTAGAGTTGGAATTGCTCAAATAGGTCTATCTAAGACCGGAGATATCATGAAAGAACTATTTGAAATGAAATCTTCAGGACTTCTTACTATAAAAGAGAATAAAATTGAAGAAATACAATCCAAGGTTAAAATTATGGTTGAAAAAGCACATAATGAGAGAGTTAATATCTTACTCTTTCCTGAAATGTCTGTTGACCTTAATTATGGTGAATTACTTGAAGAAATATCAGATTTGGCCAAAGTATATAACATGTATATCGTTCCTGGATCTTTTCATGACCAAGAAACAAAACGAAATGTTAGTATGGTTTTTGGACCAGAAGGAATTCTTTGGGAGCAAGAAAAACACATCCCCGCAATTATTAGTACTGGAGAAGGAAACCGTGTTAAAGAAGGAATAGAAGTTAGCAGGTTGCCTCGGAGAACAATCATTTGTAATACAGAATATGGTAGAATCGCAGTCGTTATCTGTCGGGACTTCCTTGATATGGATCTCAGAGTAGAACTGAAAAATTTTGAGCCTCCAATAGATATAATTCTAAATCCGGCATTTACTCCAGTTACAGCAGATTTTAAAGCTGCCCATTTTGATGCCCGTAGATCCATCTATGCTTATTCATTTTTTGCCAATATTGGGGAATTTGGAGAATCTCTTATATATACTCCCGAAAAAGACCGAACTAAGCGAATTATACCAGCAAAAGAAGAAA
>LAZR01000609.1_pt1 | contig 26324 bp, 21 predicted proteins | sample 329461 | NCBI WGS metagenome assembly LAZR01 (sample SAMN03002196, study PRJNA259156) | marine sediment metagenome | biome: sea floor; feature: Hydrothermal impacted sediments; material: marine sediment; isolation source: Loki non-amplified sample from Loki's castle hydrothermal vent sediment ...
ACTAACTATGCTATACTCTAGCCAATGAAACTGCGACACTTATTGGATATTCGTGTGCGCCGCTGGTTGTGGAACCGCGCTAAACACAGATTCCTATTTAGGTACAACCCCTCATATCGCAGGGACTATTTGTGTTATACGTTTTGGTTAGCACAAGAACGTAGAGAGGCAAATGAGCATCTGGGAACGCATCAAACTTGACCCAAAGCAGGACTTGTATTTTGAGTTTAAGTATTTATTCGATATTATAGAGACCAGACGCCTCACCAATCAGTTAGGTCGCCGTGTACGAGGCAAGATTCCGATTCAGTGGTACGAAGACGAACGAGAGGAAATGAGGAAGAAGTGAGGGGACTGTGGCTCACAGACGACGAGAGGCGCAGTATCACAAACAGATACTATGCGGGTAGCGACCCGAAGGAATTAGCGGATGAATATAATATACATTTTGTTTCAATTTATAGAGTCGCTAAGAATGCGCACTTCACCCATTACCGTTACTGTGAGAGATGTCTGTCCAGTCGTATTCATCAGAAGTGGTGCGATAAAGTGAAATGATAAAGGCCCTGTTGCGGCGTTTCGGCGCAGAGATAGTATTTGCTGCACTCGTCATTTTGGGGCTGATAATCCTCAACGCCGTATTCACAGGGAAATCATTGCTGCCGGACCCGAAGCCAGAATCTACTGTGACACCGAATCCTTTACAACATGGTGGGTTTGCGGGTGAAGCGACTGTTGCGCCAGAATTTGACTGTGGGCGGGATTTCATGCTTCCCAATAAGCATGAAGACATGATGGCGCTGGTTTTACTTGAAGTCCCTCCCGACAACTGGCCTGCCGAGGCTCTGACAAGAGATTTCGCTGGCACCGCGTTCCGGTATATGCACGGTGATGGGATGAAATTCGAAGTTGGCTTTTGGAACTCGACGCATGAGTGGGTAGAGATTGTGGTCATTATTGGCATCTATGAATTGTGTGCGGATGGTTCGATTGAAATTCGCATTGATGATATGATGACACTTGAGAGGCCGCGGCAATGAAAATCACCCTGTTGGATTGGTCGGCTTATGCATTTCTAAAATTGCTGTATGATGTTGAAGAGATTGTGAGGATACTGGACAACGGAGAGGGCAACTGGCTCGTTATCCCGACAGGTGATGACGTGCCGTATAACGGCACAGCGTATCAGGGAGAGCGCGCAAAAGAAAGGGCAAAGAACTTTTTTCTCAACTGAAGGTTGAGGTCAGGCAATGAATGGACGGGCTAGGCTCCAGACAAGAAGCGATATTAAAACTAGGCAGAACAGATTCCGTTGATGGCTTTATCGTATTCTATACGGTGATTCATGACACTGCACCCCCGAAGCACACTCTCCCGTGGATACAAAAGCTATACGAGGCAAAAGAAAAAGATAAGGGCATCGTCATCGAGGCGTTTCGTGGCTCTACGAAAACGACACTTATGGCGACTTTTGTTGCACATCAAGTAGGTTTATATCCCCACAAAGCTAATCTGCTTATTCAACTCAATGATGAAGCTGCCAAAGATACCTGCCAGATAATTACTGGCATTATCGAGTTTAATAACGCATTCAAGTGGTTTTTCCATCATGTCGTCCCAGATAAGGAAAGGGGATGGAGTGCTAGTGGCTACGAGGTAGTGGATACTTCGATGCCGTACGATGACTGGCGCAGACTTAATTCCAAGAGAAAAGACCCTACGGTATTGGGTCTTTCGAGAACGTCGCACGCCCTCATCGGAAAGCACCCCAACGGCATTTGTCTTGTCGATGATTTAGACGACCAAACCTCCACTTCATCAGACAGGGAGAAAACCAAGACGCGTGAAATTCTCACGGGAACTATATTCCCCGCAGTTGATCCTGGCGCTCTCATAATTGTTATTGGGACGCCCTGGACGCTAGACGATACCATTGCCTACGTGAAAGCCACTGAAGAATTCATAGAACATCGCACACCCGTTTATCATAAGGGCGAACCAGTATGGCCGGAAATGTATGACGAGGAGAGAATTGCCAAGGAAAGAAGATTAGAGGGCGAATTACAATTCGCCCGCATGTACCTGCTTGATTTAACAGCCGCAACTGGTGTAACATTGAAACGGGAATGGTTGCATTACTTTCCCCATGAAGATATTGACCCGACATGGACAGACTTTATGGGCGTGGATTATGCCTCCACTTCCGATAAGCAGAAGAAGGACGCCAAGCGAGATGACTTCGCTATGTGCTGGGGGAAAGTTACTCCTGGCCGCACAATGGTAGTTATGGACGGCTTTCTGGGGAAAATATCCCAGCAGGACTCCTATCAGAAACTGATAGGACAAGTACAGATGTTACCCTACCTTCAAACGATAGGGATAGAATCAATAGGAAAAGGGGAAGAGTTCTACGAACTCATGCGACTAGCACCAGAATTTCTGCCCCTATTTCCTATTCCATCGCATGTTGGTCGCGCCAGAAGTAAGGGCGGGCGCTTTGAAAATGTACTGGCACCGATGTTTCAGCGTGCAGATATATTGCTTTCAACGAAACTAACGCCGTTCCTAGAGTCGTTCAAGAATCAATGGACAACCTGGGACAGCCCGAACTACGTTCACGACGATGCACTGGATGCGGTATACATGATGATAAAAGCTGCTGAAGGCTACATATCAGTTCCGAGGCTGCAATCGAGCAGAACCAAATTACCCTGGTTCTTAGAGAAAGAGAAGAAACGACACCCATTGAGTGGATTAAGAAATGCCAAAATCTAATGAAATAATGGTAAAGATAAAACGAACGTCTGCGCGCATGATAGAAGCAAACAAAGGTTTGCGAAAAGCGCAACTGGCTTATGAGAGAATATCAAGATTGCAATACGAACTCCCCGCAGAATTAAACGAACTCGACTGGATACGTCCCATTATTGATACAGCGCCCTATGATGCGTTACGTGGCATTGTCAGGGCTTTATCTAATCTTGATGAACAACTGAACATTCATCCTGCAACTGTCTACAAAGTAAACGAAGACGATGAAAGCAGGGACGCCGGACTTACTGCCAATAAATGGGAGAAGAACTTACAGTGGCAAATGGGAGGAGTGGCAAAACGCCGAAAGGCATTCAGGTCGTCTATTATCAAGTCCGCCGCACTTTACGAAGAGATTGTGGGGCAACTTATTCATCTGCCTACGGAATTCAAAGCTAGAGAACTCAGTGGTTCCCGTGAACGGGCGGCGCTGAGATTTGGCGATTGGGCTGCAAGGATGGTCGATGTAAAGACTGTGAATGTGGAATACTCGGATTATATGCCCGAGAGAGTTTTGTGTGCCCAAATCAAAACTGCACAGGAAGTCGTGGACTTCCACGGCGATGCAGCAAGACTTGTACAAGTCAAAATAAACAAAGACCCCGATTATGCGGCAGTTAGATTACTTGAGTTGGATTATGTAGATTACGAGAACAGGGCCATCTGGGTTATTGATGAACACGACGATGTTGCGAAATCAAGGGGCATCAGACTATTCGGCCCCGAACCATGGATGACAATTGCGGTTGGCAAAGACAAAGGCGAACCAGTTCCATTCCTGCCGTGGTGCGCAGTAGCAGGCGGTACAGACATAGATGCCGCACCAGAATTCCAACGCCAGCCGGTGTTCTTCCCCGTGTATCAGGCGGAACAGTGGGTAAACGCTAATATCATGGGGACTCTCGAAATGAGCCGTGTGACAGCGGAATTTGCTGCGCCCACGCATAAAATCACAAGCCCCAATCCCGATGATGTGGAAATAGAACATGGCACTGCTGGTGGAGCGATTAGACTTAGACCAGGAGAATTGTATGAGAAAGTTCGTAAAGACGGCCTAGACCCTGGCATTATGGAATTCAAAGACCGTCTCACCAATGCAATGCAGCGTGCTACTGTCTCGGATATTCTAGTAACGGGACAACCCACAGTGGGCGCTGGTCCTGTTTCGTTTGCTGCTTATAACTTACAAGTGCAGGTAGCACTGGCTGGTATCGGCAATATCATAGAATTGGGCGAGGGGTTCTACGACCAGCTTTATGAAAAGATGCTGCTCATATCTTTCTACACAGGCCAAGACATCACGGGCTACGGCAATGTAGAGAAGTACACCATTGATGCGCTCAACATCGACCCATCCACTATCTATCTCAACACGGAACTGAAACCAGATGTGCCAGTAGACCGTGTGGCGAGAGTAACGGCGGCAGTGCAGATGGCACAGCAGCTTAAATACCCAGCCATCAAGATACTGGAATTCTTGGGCGAGAACGACCCGCAAGGTGCAATGAGACTGTGGGAAATCGAGCAGATGGATAATGCTTTCCTGCAAGGACTAACAACGAAGTTGGAGGCTGAAGGCTCTGGCGAACTAGCTCAATTGCAGCAGACAGTGGAACAGATGTCGCAGATGCTGGAACAGCAAATGCAACAGGCCCAACAGCAACCAGGACAGGGAACTCCTGAAAATCTAGCACAGGGCATGCCAGCAGTTGAGGGCGATATATTCAACTCGGCCACTATGACAAGCCCAGCCCAGGCAGGACCTTCTGGCAACAGAGAGGCTGCTGGCCCTGAAGCGGCAGGATTGGCGGAGATATAATGGATGACAAAGAACGTTTCACCGCATGGTTAGAAATACAAGAAAAGTATCGGTTGTTAGAAGAAGAATGGCGAAATCATCGCAGAGGAAAAGTAGATGGCAGTAGTACAGAACGGGGGAGGCAAGAAGAAGCCCAAGCCGCCGGAAGTCCCGACGCCGGTAATCTCCCCGCTTCCATTACCTAAAATCAGTCCGCTTTTGCGGAATCTGCTTGCTGGGACACCACAACAGCAGGCTGTTCAGCAACCCAAGCGGCAACTAACGCGATTCGAGATTATGCGGAATGCTATCGCTGGCGGGAACTTGCCGACTGTCTCTGGGCCTCCGACATTACCAGTGGGACGGGCTGACCCCAGAAGAGGACGCGGAACTGGGGTTAACAGACCGTTTATTACTGATGTAGCAAGAAGTCTTGGTCTTGAACTAGGGCCATCAATATTCGGGGGATTCAGTACGGCTGACCCTCGCAGTCCAGCGTTCGGGCAAGAAACTCCAGCCACTTCATCTGCGGGATTGCTTCAAAGAACTCCAGCGGGTACTGGTTTCGATGCGGCCCCAGCCGCTCCAATAACACCCCAAGTCACAACCCCCCAAAGCCCATTCGCACTTGAGGCAGGATTATTTCATCAAGCACGACAATTCGTAGTCAGGAAAATATTCGAGGCTGTAGATACAAACAATCGCAATCGTCTCCCAGGAGAAATAACTAACGTTATTGCGGCACTATTGCCGTGGCGGGACTGGGGTTTCAGCAGCTACCAGGAAGCATTGAAGGCGCTCGGATATACAGAAATTCCAGGCGCAGGCACTTTGATAAAGGACGAAGAGATAACATCCTCGACAGTAGGAGGTTCTGGGGGTTTGACGAATACTGGTCAAGCTGTGCAGCAGGGGAGTTTCAACATAGGCGGCGGTGGCGCAATAAGAAGCCCTCAATTTTCAACACTCATTAATTGGCGAATATAAATGACATTCCCTAGAGACCCAAGTGACTTCAACTTGGGAGGTGCGCCAGATGCCCCCAAGGCAGAGGGCACTCCCCCGAGTGGCGTAGAGAACCTCGAAAAGGTCCAGAAACTTAATCTTGCCAAATTCAGGAAGTTTGAGGAATCCCGCAAGGGAAAACTGTTTCTTCCTGGTCCCTATGAACCCTACCCAGGAGTATTTCAAAGTCCTCAAGCGTGGTTTGAAAAACAAGTCGCAAGTATGGCAGAAGTTTCCATGCCCGACTTTCTTCCCGTAAACACAGAGAGAGACGAGTATCATCTTCCAGTTGCATGGTCACAGAACTGGCAGAACCAAGTGCTTGGTCCCAATGACGAGGCACTGCCCAAAGGTGCTTTTAGTTGGGACAGGTTCGGAGAACCATACTTTGGTGAACCTGGAGACTTCGGGTTATGGGGAGATTTCAAAAACTGGATAAAGAAGGCGTGGTGGCAATTATGGGTGCCCTCCGAAGACGCTCCCCCATTCACGGCGTTTGGTAAAGACTGGGAGGCGAGATTGCTCGAAGCAACAGAAGGTCAGATTGTAGGGCCAGGACAGGCACTTTCTTCCATTAAACCATTTATAGAAGTAGTTTATCCAGAAATAATGACGCTGCTCAAAGAGATGGGGGATAGGGCAAGAAACCCCGATGTAGCAGAGGGGCCTGTACGAACCATACTGGCGACGGGGGGTAGGGTAGCTGGAGAATTTATCAAGGGGGTCGGGGACCTAGTAAACCTCATTCCCCAGGCATTTGAAAAAATAACGGGGGCGGTGCTTGTTCCCGCCGCTGTGCTGGCTGACCGTTCGAGTCTTGCTCCGTTGGGAGACGAAGGTTGGGACAAATTCTTCAAGAACGCCAATTTCTTTGTAGTTGCTCCAGGACGTATTTATCAGATAGGGCGTGCGGTGGAAGCCGTTCTTTCGGGCAGATGGACACCGAAAGAAGCGATAGGCATTATCACAGACCTCGATACTAACTTTCAGGCAGCACGTATAGCCTATTCTCTTATTTCCCATGAAGGGTTGGCAGCCGACTATATAAGACGCATGGAGGAAGGCGCTGACCCCCGATTACTGGCATTGGAACTCGAAGACCCAGTAGCAGAGATGTGGGGGCAGATATTGAACGACCCACTTGTATTGTGGGGAATGTTAGGTAAGGGGAAAAAGGCTGTCGCTGCTCTTGATATTGCCGACGCAAAACTGGCAGGCGATACGCAAATAATGGAATTAATGGCTCAATCTCCGACGACATCTACAAAAGGGATACTTGACCATCTTGATGAAATTGCCGAGGCAACCGGCAGACTCTACGACGACGTAAGACTTGGCACTACTGAATTAGGTGCACTAAGAAGGCGGAAGGTATTGATAGCTAGTGCCAAGCAATCTGTTTATGGGAGAGAGGCCCAGGACGTATTGGGCGTTCTCGCTGCGCATCACTACGGCGATGGTGACAAGCTGTTTGACACACTTGAAGCATTAGCTAGATTAGCTAGTGATGACATTCTAGTACGCAAACAAGCATGGCTGGCGCTTGGTAGGTCAGGATTGCCAGTAAGCTATTTAACCTCTTCGCCTGTTACACGAACTGCTATTGTTCTGCGTGACCTATTATTTGACTCTGGGGGGAGATTAAGTAGCGGGCTGGCAGACGATATTGCCAGAGTGGCAGGCAATCCTGACGAACTCATAGAAATATGGTCGAAAAAGATAGATAACATCTATAAAGATAAGTTCCCCAATGTTCAACAGCAAGTAGCACAGGGCAAGAGATATGCTGAACTATTAGCCGACGATGCAGAGAAAGCTGCTGAATTTCTGCGAAAGAATCCACTCGCAGACCAAGCAATATCCCCGGGAATGTTGCGTGCGGCAGACTTCCATAAGGCCATGACCAAATGGGTATTCAAGCCCATGCACGGCGCGCAGGGCGCTTTGTACATGGTGCTTAGTCCGGCGTATTGGGCTAGAAACCGTCTATCAAATGCGTTCCACGTTTTCGTTGACCATGGAATTAAGCCTGGGTTGCGGGCACTAAGATATGGCCCTGGTAAAGCACTCGAAGAAATAAGGATGATGACTGGGGGCTGGTCGCCCACGGGAGCGCGCATGGCATTCGGAGGCCCTGCATCTGAGGCTGCTGGGTTTTTCCCCAGTCTCAAGAGAGGCTTTCTCGGCAAGGCCGCTAGAGATGAGGCTGCGGCAGGACAGGTTATTCAGGCTCACTCGATACGCAAGACCATGCTCAACGCACTTCAGGAAGGCCGTGCAATACCCGACCTATCCGCCATAAGAGGTATGACAGGAGACGAGGCGGCTTATCTCGTTGGATTAGTGCGTGACAATTTTGGTGATGTAGATAAGGCCATTACAGAATTCTTCTCATTCAGGGGCCAAGCAAGACGCCACATGGGCTTCTTGTCTATAGAGGACCAAAAGATACTTAGAGACCACCGCATGTATGACGATGTGATGGCTTCCTACAGAGAAGGTGGAACTTGGGATGATGTCAGCTCTCGAATAGATGACCTGAAAGATGAATACGACGAACTCGCTGACCTGTCGGCGGGAGAGGCGGCGTCGCTAGATACGGCGAATATGACGGTGCAGGAAGCCAATACTTATACCAAGGATGTTGAGGCAATCAGGGCCAATATAGGTGATGAAGCGGCAGATTTAATGACTCGCAGAATCAATACCAATAGGGAATTCAGGAGAGTCAGTTCCAAGGCGGTCAGAGAAATAGAGACAATGGCCCATCGTCTGGACTCGGAAGCCGATGCTATCCGCGCGCTCAGTGACCCCGACTTCGCGCTCAGACAGAGAATGTCTAGCCTAGAAGAGATACCAGGACAAGCGGCGGATATTGGGTACACTCGCCTCAAGACCAAGTACGCCGAACAAACACAAGGCTTAGAGAATTTATGGGACGGTGTTTATAAGAGAGCCGATGACTTCCGAGAGTCTAGGTGGGATTTAACACGAAGGTCGAAGGAAAGGGGTGTTAATTTTAGAGAATTATGGAGAGAGGCTGGATTAGGGGACACTCCACCCAGAGGCTTGGGTAAAGAAGAATTCAATAGGGAACTTTGGAAGAACTATCGCACGAAAAGAGAGTTGATGTTCACGGGCGTCAGAGACCAGCAGTGGCAAATCGAAAACATCCTCATAGATACACTTGAGGAATTCGTTCCAGGGCTAAATACAAACACAACTCTTCGCAATAGGGCCTCGGCGCTTTATGACCGTTCGCGGATGCTGGATAACGCATTCATAGATGCGCAGGGGCGGGCTTGGACATTGCGGAGGTTGGCAGGTCCAGTAGATGAGGCTGCACTAGCCGCGGAACGAAGCGCGCTAAGAGATAGGCTATTTGACCCAAAGACACCAGATACTGAATTAGACGCAATTAGAAAGCGCATGGTGGAGATAGATAATGAATTACAGTCCGCCGCCGCACGTATTGAAGAAATGCGCCAACCAGTATTCCAGCAAGAAAAGATTGACCAAATATCCGCAAGAGTTTTGAGAGGCGAAATTCCCAAGGAAGAGGGCGATAGGCTAATAGCCCTGCTGACTGAAGAGGCCCCTGAAGCAGTTGGGTTTACAGATGAATTTGTACCGCAAGCCGAACTCGATGAAGCACTTAAGACACGCAAGATAGTGGATGGCGTTCCCGAGGGCGCTGAACCAATTCCTGCCGCAGAGACATCTGGGATAACGCCTACTGGGCCACGCGTTGCCGAAGAGACTAGAGGCGGGCTGTGGAAGTGGGTGGACGAAACTCTCAAGCCACAATTAGAGGAAAACTTCAACAGTGTTCCGGTATCATCAGAATCCGCAGTGCTGCAAAGCGACCTACGTGCTTGGGGAGTGGAGGCCAAGGCACGGGTTACTCAAGCTCGTGCGACATCAATAGAAATAGCCAATGAAGCACGCAAATTCACATTGCATGATTATGGGGAGCGTTTCGGGATAGACCTCGCCGCAATGTATATATACCCGTACCAATTCTGGCACTCACGGACTTATATAAAATGGTTCAAGCGCATCATGGCTGACCCCGCGATATTCTCTGTGTATAGTACGTATCGAACTGCGATGGAGAAAGTACATGCAGGGCTACCTGATTGGTGGAAGTTCCAACTCAACACGAATGAACTTCTGGGGATAGAATCGGAAAATCCTCTGTATTTCAATCTTGAGGCCACAATAAGTCCGCTCCATGCTTTGACAGGGGCAGACTACAACGACAAATACAAACGCGTGGACACAATATCCAGCGGCCTTGATGATTTGAATAAGTTTGGTCCCTCGACGTGGACTATATTTTCTTTGGCATTAGCGACTTACTATAATATCAAAGGCAAAGAAGAGGCAGCCGCCAGATGGGCTGGGAGACTGTTCACAGGAACCCGTGCTTTCAGAGACCTAACAGCGTTATTGGGCGTAGAAGAAGGCAGGGGAATAGAGATAGACCCCCTCATCAATACGTTTTCTGGAGGCATTGGGCCATACGAACGCCCGCGGGTGGGGCTGGCATTGGGCGACATGCTTGACGAGGGCTATTCGGAAGAGGACTTAATTGATGCTGGAAACCAGCAATCGGGTCCTGTTTGGGAAGATGCGGTTGCCAGAATGATTCAAGCCCGTGCGGGAGGAAACTTGTTCGGGTTTATTGCTGGCGTAGGATTCAAGCCACGTTCACAGACAGACATTCAAATAGACCAGATGTACAACGATATGTATGCGACTATCAGGAATAGGGAAAATTTCTCTGAACAAGAATACCAAGATAGGTGGGAACAACTGCGGGAGGCCTACCCATTCCTGGATGTTGTGCTGCTTTCGAGAAAGGGCGGATTAGAGAGAGACGAGGCATTCGCATGGAACGTACTGCGTAGAATTCCCCCCAGTATGAACAGAGAATTCGCAGGGCTAGTGGGGATGCAGGAAGAAGCCATTTCCAGGTTCTATGAAAGCAAGGGAGACCTGACTTTGCTAACAGAATCTGAAAGAATGGATTTTATGGCGGGCATCATTGACCTCGGGGCAATTCTGGCGATACCGCCTGGAACTACGAGACAGCAGTGGCAGAGGGCCAGAACTGCATATTCTGTGATGCGGGAACGGGGAGAAGAACAGTTCGGAGATGACATCTGGGACCGCATAGACGTGTACTTCGGTGCCAAGGGCGACACGCAATTAGAGAAAGATAGGGCCGAAACGATACTCAAGAGCGACCCCAAAATCAGCGAGGCATTGGACTGGCAGGCGCTATTCATAGGAAATAATCCATTCCTGAGTCCCTACTATAATGGCTTGAACAAGATAGAGGGCTACTTCAAGGGCCAAATGTACAAGACGCTAGAGGAGAACTTCGGGTCTGACATCTGGGAGAAGTGGGATGTATATTGGGGATTGAAGGATATAGGCGGGGAATTCAGAGATTATTGGAAGGCCCATCCAGAACTGGGTAATTATAGTGAGATGAAGGAAGAACTCTTGGAGGGCATCGAGGACCACTTCGAGCAGTTCCAGGGGATATTCCCTGAAGCATTACCTGCTACCACGCGGCCAGACGTAGAGGCCGAGACGGCGGCCCAGCAAGCTTTACTCGAAGCATTGACTCAGCAGTTGCGACCGTCGCCACAAGAGTTGATACAGTTACTGGGAGAGCCATTATTTGGCCTAATCAGTCTAGGGGGACCACTCCCAGAGATAGCTGAGAGGCGACTGGAGGAGATAGCAGACGAACTAGGAATGACCTCGCAGGATTTACAGCAATTGGCTACGACAGGATTTTTGCCTGCACCCCCAGAAGAATCCGCTTTGCCACCGGCGGCAGTAGCAGAGCAACCGATACCCACTGCGCCCTCTCCGCGGCCAGGGCGTGATTTTGCTCTTCTGCCTCAAAGACCACAACAGGGAGAAGCGGGCAGGGGCCTGATTGAAGGCCCGCGACCCGAGGGCGGCATAGAGCGATTGGCGTATGATATTGTAACTGGCTTGATGACAGCGAATGAGTTTTTGTCTCCGGCCAAAAGAGGCGAGCGCGAGGGACTAAAAGAAGATTTGGCGGAGGACTTCCCAGGATTAACAGAAGATTTCTTGCAGATTATCAATTATGCTAAAGTTCGCGAAAGACCAAAACTACTTGAGCGCATGGGGGAAACTGGTGTTGTTGAAGACCAAATTGTAACACAAGCGCCAGGAGGAATAGCCGTAAGGTTTGATATTTTCGGCGATTTTGCCGAGGTGACTGGTCCCACACTAGTTCATGATTTATCTGACCGCAACATAGTGCTTCACGAATTGGCCCATCATGCAGACGCAGTGGTTGGAGGAACTGCGAGGAGAATATCGAGTAGTCCTGGGTTCAAACGAGCTATACAGGATGTTCGTGAAATGTTTGAAGAACGCGAAGAACACATAGATACGCCATATTATCCGATAATAGAACTTGTGGAGACGTTTCCGGGCATTGGCGGGAACGAGAGAACTCCGCTAGTTAATTGGGGCGGCAAAATAGAATTGTATGCCACAATCTTTGGGGCTGCAAAGGGCTTTTTAGATAATATTCCCCCGCCAATGCGACCGTTTTTTGAGAGGTGGATGGAATTCGCCCCGCCGCAAGGTGAAGGGCGAAGGCCACCACAAAGAGAACGAATTAGGGGAGGTCAACCATAGAAGACACACGTATAATTGACAAACGGTACACTAATACAATAAGATAAGGAGATAAGAAATGCCCGATGATGTAAAGGACGACGTTCAAGAAGGCGAAGAGGAACAAAAGGGATTACCAATCCCCGACATTTCTGCTGGCTCGACGGAAGCGGGTTCTGCACAACCAGGGTTTGACGCGACTGCGTTTGAGAAAAAGATTCTCGATAGCTTTGACGCTCTCAGGGAAAGTATTCCTAACTTGGTGGATGCTGGAATAAAGTCTACTAAGGATAAGCGGTTCAATAAGCTATCACAGGTAGAGGAAATTCTGGCGGCAGTAGAACTGTCCGGCGGAGACCCCGAAAAAGTCCGAGGAAAGCTGGAAAGCGACGCGCTTCTGAATCGGCTTGATGCCTTAGAAGAGAAACTCAGTTCCGGTGGGGCTGGTGGTACGGTGCCCGCCGAGGACGCTCAAACGGAACAACTAAAAGTTGATGCCGCGGAACTTCTAACGAAGGCCAAGGCCGAACATGGCGTTGAATTATCGGACGCGGACCTGACTGAGCTTATTAAAACACAGGAAAGATGGACTCCTGTAGAATGGCTAAATGCACTGTCCAGTTCGGTAATCAAGAAAGCCAAGCAAGGCAACATTGGCTCCGGCGCATCTGTCGGCAAAAGCGGCGATGCCGTATTGCCCACGGATGACGACGAGCTTCTGAACCAAATCGTGGAACTTCAGAGACATCCTGTGAAGAACCGCGAAGAGGTACAGAAACTCAATGCTGAGGCAGAGGAGCGCGGCCTTTTTAAATAAAGGTAAATTTCAATGACTATAACGCAGTTATCAACACTGCCAAACAGTCTGCGTGTTCGACACCTAAATGATTACCTTATGGGTGCAATGCGTCGTAGATTCTACGACCAAGTTGCATCGCCAATTGACGAGCTTTCTGCTGCGGCAGGTGCCGCAAATGACATGGCGGAGTTATCAAGGGGTGGAACTGTTCGGATTACGTTTATATCCGATATGGGCATTACCACCACGCCATTGAGTGAAGTTCAGGACATCGCCCCGCAGACACTTGCGGACACCTCCACAGATATACTCGTGGATATGTACGGAGATGGTATCCAAACCTCACAGAAAGCCTTGATTGAATATTTCACCAACTATGGTGTTAGCTCTCCCGCAAAAGTTGGGCTTAACATGATGGAGACGGTAGATTTCAAGGCCATGGAAGCTGCTCTTGGTGGAGATTTGGTATTCAGGCAACAGGTTAGAAATAAACTGGATGCCGGTACGACAGCAGACAGAGCGTCAGATAGTGATTTTTCACAAGTTGCTGCACGACTCTCGCAATTCAATACCCCTGGATGGGAAGGGGAAAATCGTCCCATGAACTGGGTGGGACTCACTGACCATTTCGTTGTGAACGACATCGCTCAGGGCGGAAACGTGGTCAATGTTGCAATCTATCAGGACCAAGAAATGGTTTTGAATAATGAAATCGGAAGACTTCACCAAATCAAAATCGTAGCAAGCGGATTTGCGAAAATCTTCTTGGGCGCAGGAACAGTGAACACTAGCGCCGTGGCTACAACCATCACAACTGCCGTGGGCAGACTTGCGCGCACAGTGGTTCTTGGTTCTACTGCTAATGTAGTGGTAGGCAAATGGCTGAATATCTGGAATGCCGAGGAAACAGGCAGCACATTCTATCCAGACAATGAGCGCGTGATGGTTGCGTCGCTCCCTGGTGGGACAACTGTTACCTTCGTAGGCAGCGCAGATAACGGTGGCTTACGCTTTGCGCAGGCTGCTGGACGGACGGTAAACAACGCAGACAGCGTTCATACCATCTTGTTTGGAGGGCCAAGCTCGGTAGCAAAGATTTATGCACCTAGTGTCAACGAGTTTGGTACATTGGTCGGCCCGAAGTTACAGGGTCTTGCCGAGCAGTGGACTAGCTTCGCATGGAAATGGTTCGGCGGATATGGTATACCCAGTCAGAACTGGATACACCGTGGCGAATTTTCCGTAAGCGAGGAGGCATAACATGGCTACTGGAACAAGTACTTATGATGGCCTCGGAATGGGGCTTCAAGGCGAATATGAACTCACGCAGCAAGTCTCTGCAACCGACTGCTTCACAATCACTGGCGCAGCCACAGATGGAGCTGGGACTCTGCTCACTATCCAAAACAGTGCCAAAGCTCCCGCAGTAAACGGGTTCCGCATCTTCGACTATGGACGGACAAGGTTAATCAGAACAGACGATGCTGCACATGGCGGGGCATTCAAGAACGCTCTGGATGTCAAGTATGACCTCAATGTTGCCGCTGGCGCATCACAAATCTATGCCGCAACATTCATTCTTGACACAGCGGGCGGCACGTGGTCGGGTGGCCGTTTCTCGGTTATCCAGCTACAATCCTATGGTGATTCTGGAGTGTCGGCAGGAAATGCCGCATCTTGGATTCACTTAAATGACCTCGGCACTACCGAAGTAAAAACGTTCTTGCATGTCCTTGGTTCGACTATCGACACTGGGATTATGGAATCAATAACCGACGCAAGCACGACACACGGACTGGTGATGTATTGGCAGAATACAAAATACTACATCCTGGTAAGTAGCTCGTCATAAGGTTAGGAGAAAAAGATGGTACTGTCTGTACTTGATAGAGTCATACTGCTAACGATTCTTCCCAAAGAGGGAAACTATCTGACGCTGAAAATCCTCATGGATTTACGCATGACCATGTCGTTTACCGAAAGTGAGATGAAACAATTCAATCTCAAAATAGATGACGAAACTGGTCAGACAACATGGGAAAATGCTGAAGATGTTGAAGTCCCAATAGGGGAAAAAGCTACAGACATAATCATAGAGGCCCTCGGGAAGCTAGACCAAGAGGGCAGCCTTAATCCAGAGATGATAGATACATACGAAAAATTCATCTCTCCAACTGAATAGAAAGGGAGACTGGGGGCTGAAAACGCCCCCAGTAAACTTTTATGGAAATATCTGAATGCCGCATGTGCGGTGGTCCCATTCGCCTTATGCGCCGTGCGGACGGTTCTCTTGACCACTACGAACCAATAAACGAGCATGACCGCCACGAACTTCCTAATCCCATATCACCAATTCTTGCAGATTATCTTAGGGCAAATCGAAAGGGAAAGAAGACAGTAGCCCTTGTTGGAATAGCGTGGTCTACTGGTCCCTGGACACCATTCGGGGAAACCGATGTTTGGGCCATGAATGAGCATCACGATGTTCCCTGGCTCAAAGAAGAGCATGTTACCGCATGGTTCCAGATTCACCACAAAGACGTTTTTACAGAGGAACTTGAGGCTGGCGTTAACCACTGGGGATGGCTTCAAGAAGAGCACCCCTTCCCTATTTACATGCACCAAGTTTATGACGATATTCCCTCCAGCGTGAAATTCCCACTTCGAGAAATACGAAAAGAACTTATAGGCAGTCTTTATCGCGGCGAAGAGAAAGTCAAAGGGCTTTTTTCTTCAACTTTTAATTACCAGATAGCCCTTGCGATATATCAGGGCTACGAAAGAATAGAGCTGTATGGCATCGAGATGCTTGGCCCAGGAGAATATGGCTGGCAAAGAGAGTGCATGGCGTACTGGTTGAGCAAAGCAGAAACCATGGGAATAGATATTTGGATGCCAGAAGACTGTGCATTATTCAATCATCCTCTTTACGGATACGAAGAAGTAAGGGAAGGTGCCACGGGACAAGTTAGCTGGACCTCCTCTCGGAACGAAGAGCCAACATTCGGACTTATGCAACCGAGATGATTCCCCCAACTGAATTGAAGTATGTCGATGCGGAGTGGACTGATAAATACGCAGGCGACACCGCTATCGTAATCGGCAACGGGGAAAGTCTGAAAAAGATACCTAGGGAATTACTAAACAAATATCCGAACTTCGGTGCTAATTGTATTTATCTGTTTCCGTTTCAACCAACGTATTACATTTGCATAGACACAAGGATGTTGAGGAACTATCCTAAAGATATATATGCCACGGCGGCGAAAGCCGAGATAGCATTTCTTAGTGACACGCATATGGGCGAACCCGTTGAAGGATTAGAAGAGCTTTATCAACTAGAGAACGCTTATCTTTGCAATGAGAATACGGTAAGGTTTCCTGGCGAGGCTTGGTGGACGGGTGGCACATCGGCATATATGGCATTGAAAATAGCCTACGCCATGGGTTTCAGCACAGTTATTTTGGTAGGATGTGACAGGGACTATGAATGGAAGCATTTCTCAGACGACTATCCCGAAGAATCTATAGAGGAATCCCGCAAAGCAGAATTCAGAAGCGGGCAAGAATATCATTTTGTAGTTGCAAGTATAGTTTATAAAGAGGCTGGCAGGCGCATTGTGAACCTGTCGCTTCCCTCGGCGCTGGACGAATACTTTGGGCGGGGAGAAATCGAGGATTATGCGTAGGGCATTTTTCGTAATAGGATGCGAGTCAACAGGCACCCGTATGATGACCAAGGCGCTTATATCGGCGGGAGCATTCGGGGACAGTGGGCACCAGCAGTCTCTGGACAATCTGAATTTCTATGACCGCCCAGACATAATTGTGTTTCGCAGGAGTATTCCACACGCTGATATGTGGCCTCCAATAAACACGCTTCACAGAATGATGATAGCCGCAAGATACACGGTCGCTACGTTTATCATGTGGCGCAAGGAAGAATTCACGATTCAGTCCCAGTTGAGGCGCAACCATGTGCAGAGTGAGGAAAAGGCCAAGGAACAGATAAAGAGGGCACTTAAATTAATAGGAGAGTTTTCCCACGGCAAAGAGTGTGAGGTGGTAGGATATGAGCATTTCGTGACTGATGAATGGTATCGCAGTGAGTTATTCTGGGATTATGGTTTACCCAAACCAACGATTGAATTCTACAACGCAAACGAGGCTTATAAATGACACTCACCTGTTTATGGCATTCGGCTCCTTGCTACTACCCGACTGGTTATGGAGTACAAACAAGAGGATTTGCCCACCGCATCGCTGTGTCAGAACATGATATTGCAGTAGTGATGACCACAATAAACCTTGGGATAGAATGGGAGGGCATACTCCATCTTCCAGGCGGTAAAGAACCATTCTCCATTGAGGGAGTTCTTGAATGGACTAGGAGATTAAAGGCCGACATAGTGTTCACTCTTTTTGACGTTTGGCCTCTGCCCGAAAATATGGGGGAATTGATAAACAGGATGGGCGCTAAGTGGGCACCTATTGCACCTATAGACCACGACCCCATACCGCAAGATGTTTTGAAGAGGCTTATACACGCAGATTACCCCATTGCTATGAGTAGGTTTGCGGAGCGTGAGATGAAGCGAGTGGGCTTGGAGCCAATATACATTCCGCACGGTGTAGAAACGAACGTGTTTAAGCCCGTGCAGCCCGATAAATCCATGTTTGCTGCCGAAGATATGTTTATGGTGGGGATAGTAGCGACAAATCTTGAGCCAATGGACAGGAAGGGATGGAAACCCGCACTAGACGCATTTGGGAAGTTCTACCAAAAACACCCCAACAGCCGTCTGTATGCGCACTGTGAACCATCGCGGGCGGATAGCGGATATGACTTGGCGGCGATTGCCTCAGAATACGGATTTAAGGTTTACACGCCCGATATGTGGCAGCTTGTGGGCAATGGGATACCGAGTACACGCATGGCGCAAATCTACAGCACGTTCGATGTATTACTTATGCTAACGAGAGGCGAGGGCTTCGGGGTACCGCTGATTGAGGCACAGGCTTGTGGAACGCCGGTCATCGTTACTGATTTCACTGCCTGTTCAGACTTGGTTGGGGCAGGATGGAAGATACCGATAACTGGGAAACGCTGGACACCGATGAGTTCCTGGTGGGCAGAACCCGATGTGGATGCAGCAGTCGAGGCGCTAGAGGAAGCATATGATTTGTGGGAAAAGGGCGAGCTTGAAAAGAAGTTCAAGATAAAGGCTAGGGCATTTGCGAAAGCATATGACTTTGATGTAGTATATCAGATGTACATGGCACCATTTTTGGAGAGAGTAGATGGCGAAATTAAAGCGGAAAAAAGTGATGAACGAAGTGGACAAGCGCCCAGTGAACACTCGGGACAAAGAGGAGTGGGTGATAGTGGACAGGGGGATAAACCAAAGAAAAAGCGTAAACGTAGGCGGTAAAGAAATTAGGCTATTTTCTTCAGGTGCAACCACCTACGACAAAAAGTTGGCTAATGAAATCAAAGACAAGTACAAACATGACCCCGACATTGGGGTTATTAATAAATCGCATGTCCGATTACAGGGCGCACACAAGACGCATTTTACGGTGCCAGCATTGCCGTGGAAAAAGAAACGCAACAAGAGGACATAAATGGCAACTTTAAGCAACATTCTCAGGGACAGTCTCATGGAACTCGGCGCGGCCACCGTTGGCAAAGCCACTGGCGGCACGACCGTGACCGTGGTCGATTCCGCCCTCGGGGGTACAGACGACGACTACAACGGCGGGAGCGTCATCGTTACGTATGACAACGGCGGCGCAGCCGCTGCCCCAGAGGGAGAGTTTGCCAGAGTGGAGGACTACGCCCAGTCCACGGGAACCATAACCGTTCTGACGGCAGACACATTCACTGCCGCAGTGGCAGTAAGCGACGAGTATCTGGTATCCACGAAGAAGTATCCGCATCAGAAGATGATACGCACTATTAACAGGGCATTGGGGCAAGTAGGCGACATTCCGCGTGTGGACACGACTACATTGGATACAGCGTCGTCTCAAACAGAATACACCTACGCATTAGCTTGGAAACGAAGTCCCCCATACCAAGTAGATATACAGATAAAAACCACCGACGCAAACGATAACCAGTGGCGCAAGATTAGCCGTGGCAAGTGGTATTATGTGCCTGCGGTGGGCGGGACTACAGCACTACTTGTTTTCAAAGAACAACTCCCCTCAAGCAGGGACCTGCGTATTTGGTACAAGGGGCCGCATCCTGTTGTACAACTGTATAGCGATACTATCTACGAAGGTATTCATGAGGAATGGCTGATTTGGGAGGTAGTCTACAGGGCGCTACGAGAGAGAATTGCCCGCAGAGACGGACTATCGGAGTGGGAAGTTCAGTTGATGAACGAAGCCAACGCCGAACGTAAGGAACAGCGTGCCCGTCACAAGATATGGTTCCCCAAGCGAGACACCAAGCTATTCATAGTAAGCCGTGCGGATGTTAGCAGAGACACGATAGCCACACCTGACCCGCCATGATGCCTATAAACGACACAATTGAGACATTATGACGCTAACGTATAACGTAAACGACACAACTAAAGCCCCCTCGCACCACCTCATGTTGGTTGAAGGTAGCACCACTGTTGGGATAACTCTCAAGAGTTCCGAAGACATACAGCAACAGCCTTATAACCCCTCGTCTTTGCAGTTCAACACGGGCCGTCAGGGATACGGGTCGTTTGAACCTCCCTACACGTCGATAGACCAAACGGATTGGTCTGGTGGATTGGGCCAGCGATACTTCAAAGACACCTCCAAGTTCCTCGATAGCTATAACGCCTGGACGATGAACGAAAGCGGCTGGCTACCAGCGCCCATGGGAAGGTTCGCCAGGGGATTGAGGGCGGAAAACACCATTATGCCCAATTCTACCCAACTGAGAAGAGAGGGCGAGATTCCACTAAACCAAGGAATCGGTTGGACATCTTTGACCGGAAGCACTGCCTATAGAGGCACCGCATTTTTAACTACTGAAGCATATAGCGCGTCAGAAATATGGCTTTTCATGAGGTATTTTGGGAATCCCCCAACGCTCACTGTGGAAATAAGGGCCAACTCATCCAATGAGCCAGGGAGTGTGATTACGAACGGTACCATAACCACGTCCTCTGCGACTTTAGCAGACATCATGCCCGAAGGTGCGGGGATAGGCCAATGGATACCATTCAATCTTGATACAGCGGCTTCAATGAACAATGCCACTGTTTATCACGTAATAGTCGGCAATACTGAGGCTGGAACGCCGTCGGCAGATTATTGGGAAGTAGGCACACCTGGACTATCTACTACAACCAATAGCTATCCTACCACTAGTTCGGACGGCAGCTCTTGGTCATCGGGCGGCACGGTTCTCTATTTTAGAGTATTGGCGGCTCTTGTAGACGGGAAAGTGCATTTTGTAGAATATAAGAATGCGCTTTACGCCTGCACAGAACCGACAGATGGTTCGGCAGGAAAGATATATCTCAATGGAGACAGGGGAGTGGCAACCGGAACATCTACAGCGAATAAACTTGTCGATACCACACAAAGCTGGGAGGATGACCAATATATAAATGCCTATCTGCATATATTTAATGGTACGGGAGAAGGCCAAGTCCGCAGGATTGTTGATAGCGACGCGACATCGCTTACGGTTTACGACTCCAGCGAGACAGAAACTCTGGGAACGGGAACGCCGTTTGATATTACTCCCATCCAGGGCGGGACAGATACGGGTTCAGAATATGTCATTACAGGCACACAGCAATGGCAGAATGTCACACCCACCAATTCAACATTTACTATAACCAAACCCATTACTGACGTATTGGTGTTGTGGGGAGTGCTGTATTGTTGCCAGGGCGAAGATGCGAATGCGGCGAAACTGAGAGAATACAACGATAATTCCTCTCCTGGTGTGTGGTTTGACTTTCATGGTGAAAATGCCAATACACATGACACGCTTGTTATTGATGACGCCAACTGGGTAGCACAGTATCTGGCCAAGACATACGACCCCAAAAACGAGAACTTCGTCTGGAGGGCGCGCAACCAGAATCCTGCCGAATGGACAGGAACTAACCAGACTTCAGTTTCCAAGGCAGATGATGTGGTGTGGTCGGCTAATATGTCATTCGGTACTGGTATTCCAGTGGGCACTAGAGACCATCTGATTACGAATATTGCAGTTTATAACAACTTACTTTGGGTAGGGAAAGAGGATTCAGTTTGGTATATTGAATCCGATGGCACGTATGACCGTGCCCATCCGTTGCAAATAGGCCTTGAGGCTATGGCTGAACCTGATAATAATAGAGCCATGGTAGCCAAAGACTTGTTCCTGTTTTTTAACTGGGCGCATTCCGTCGAGAAATTGTATGGGTCTAATCTAACCGACATTGGGCCATGGCGAGGCATGGGACTACCAGAGAGGGCAAGAGGCCCCATCGTAGATTTAGTTCCTGCTATTGGATGGTTGTTTGCAGCAGTCGATGGCGGCGCAAAAGGACAATCAAGCGTATTAGCCTACAACGACAGGGGGTGGCACACTTTATACAGAGGGCCAGCCAGGGGAAAATCGGACTTCGCACAACTCAGCAATCCACGAATAAGAAATCTTCACTGGCAGAGCGTGTCTGGGGAATTCGCATTAAACTTCTTGTGGTTCGAGAGCGGCGGAGACATCATGTTCATGCGAATGCCTCGCAAAGCATTGAATCCTGCATTAGATTCTAGCATGGACTTGGCGCTTGTAAGTTACGTGACAAGTTCTATTCATGATGCCGGATATTCCAACCTCGAAAAACATTTCGAGCAGGTGCATCTTTCGCATCCTGGGGCCAATCAAATAAGGTATGAAATAGATTATATAGCCGATGTTGCGCTTGACGAGGTAATGGGGTTTAATGCTTCCGCTGAGAAAGCATGGACGACTGTAACTGTTGATTCGGGGTTTGCGCCAGATTTCACATTCGACTTATCCCAAAGTAGAAAACGAACTATCATCCTGCGTACCAGAACTTCAACTTTGACCCGTTCAGTAAACCCAGTATCTGACAAGGCTCCTCCAGAATCCGAAGTGGTGGGAGAATCCGGCGCAGGCCCTGCATCACTTGAAGCCGTGGTGTTGGACGCCTTCGCACGTACCCCAGTGAAGTACAACTGGACGTTTCCCATTGTTCTTGACGAGCATCAGGAAACACTGGACGGCCAAGTTGACCTCAATTTAGAGACCAAGTTCACGCGGCTGAACAACTGGGCGAATCGGGCGCAGGAACTTGCGCTGTCGTCTACGTTCCATTGGCTGCACAATAAGACCGTGGTGATAGAACCATTACCGGCAACATTTGGTGGCTGGGACAATGAAACAGGAACAACCAGGGCTATGTTGTCTATTACATTGCGAGAGACGTAATGTTCAGGTTCAAAGTCCCCAGGAAGCGCAGGCTTGCAGTGCCAGCATTGAGGATAAGCAAGCCGCTGGAGGGACTGACGGGCATAGTGCAGGGCTGGCCCGCCACGGATATTGAGGAGAGGATGTACATAGCGTTTCTGCATAATGCGGTGCTTCCCGACGACATAGAATTCCAGCCATCGTATCTGGCAGGAAGAAGCATGTTGGGAGAAATCAGGCCCGACTTTGCATTACACATTGGACTTATTCAAATTTGGTATGCGGACGAGGACTTTTTTCACCGTACTGCGGAACAAGCAAACAGGGACGCGTTTAATGATGCACGGTTATTCAATGAGATGCAGGGAGCCATAGAGTTCCCCATTCGCATCTCAGGCGATGACCTCGAAACCCAAGAGAAGGCCGATGCGGCTGTGCGAGGTAAATTGTAGTGGGTAACTTATCAGACCCCACCATACGAATACTGACTAAGATACCCGAAGTTGACCAGCAACTGGTGATGACGCTTGCCTCATTGCTGGATAACCTGGAAACCATGGCGATGGCAGGCGCAGCCTCGTCGCTGAACCCCACGGTGCCGGTGGTCGGCGCACCGCAGTCGAACCCGAAGTACTTCAAACTAGCTGGAGAAACCAACGATGCTCCGTTGTGGCAGGGCGCTGGCATGTACTGGTATTCTGACAACGGAGTGACGCGCACGGGATACATTGACATGACCACGGCCACAGTGATGGAGATGGTGTACGCGGCTGATGGCACTCTGAACATTGACTTGAAGAGTCAGGAGAACGATGCCGGAGGTCAGGTTGCCACGATAAAAGCCTACGGATTCAACAGCACTCCCGCAGAACAAGAATACGGGCGATTGGCGTTCGTCATAGACGACCCCACCGCTGGCTCAGAAGATAGTTCCATATTCTTGAAAACGTATGGCGCTGGGGTATTAGCCGACACGATGAAACTTGGCGGCGGCGGGGATGCGCAGGTGAATCTTTATTTTGAATCAGACCTCGAAAATGCCGGTAACGAGATATTCAGAATGCACTTCAGGGGGCTTAACAGCACTCAGACCGCACAGCAGTATGCCGAGATATATGCAAAGATAGATGACTCCCTCAATGATTCCGAAGACGGCCAAATCGGCTTCACGGTAATGAAAGCCGGTACTCTGACAGACATCGTGAATATCCAGTCTACAAAAGTAACCATTGATGCTGACTTGGAGTTCACTGGCGCACAGACGCTATCGACAAGCACCGGACTGCTGACGATAGTTACTGATACAGGCGTTATTATAGATGGCTCCGCAGACGTGGTGCAGTTGACGGTGCAGGCGCACAGCACACAGACGGCGAATATTATGGAGTGGGAGGACAGTAGCGGGAATGTGGTTGGGTTGATAGATGAGAGAGGAGTTCCCACATTTCATTTGAACACCAATGATTCCAATATTTTCATTGGCAAGGATGCGGGGAAAACGACAGCCACGCGAGAGGACAATGTTGCTATAGGACGCCAAGCAGGACAAGACCTAACAACAGGAAGATTTAATGTTTTTCTTGGAACAGCAGCAGGAGCCAATGTAACTACGGGGATTTCTAATGTTTATATTGGGTATCTTGCTGGGGATACAACTACAGACGCCTCTTCAAACACAATGATAGGCAACAGATCAGGGGAAGATTTAACAAGTGGACATACTAACACTTGTGTTGGATCAGGAGCCGGAAGAAATCTCACTACTGGAGTGCAGAATGTATTTATTGGAGCAAGTGCTGGAGATGCTCAAGTTGGTGGCGCTCAAGGTTTAGCTGTCGGCTATAACGCGGGGAAAAACAACACAGCATCAGAAAGCACCTTCGTTGGAGCCAATGCGGGTCTAGATCATACATCGGGTGTTGGAGTCACATATATAGGCAAAGGCGCGGGCGCTAATACCACAACGGGCGGGGCTAATACTTTCATTGGTAGGGATTGTGGCGAACTGATGACGACTGGGACAAATAACACAGCATTGGGCGACCAAGCTGGGGAGAATCATACCTCTGGAGGCACTAATACATATATCGGTGCGCAATCGGGGCAAGTTGCATCTACGGGTTCGGGCAATGTTCATCTTGGTTTTTTTTCTGGGGGACAGAATACGCTCGATAGCAGATTGATTATAGATAATCAAGACCAAGGCTCCGAGGCGAACGAGATAACCGACTCTATCATTTATGGTGTTATGAGTGCGACAGTAGCGAGCCAGACGTTGAGATTCAATGCCAGCGTGGGCGTTGGGGTAACTCCTACTGCGAAACTACACATTGACCAGTTTTCAACCACAGGTGCAATCCCCGTCCTTCTCCTTGACCAGAGTGACGTTAGCGAACAGGCTATCAAAATCAGCTACAGTGCCGCTGACGTGGACATGATACTGATAGACGTGGATGTGACTGGCGACCCGCAGTTTCAGTGGGATCAAAGTCAGGAAAATTTCCTTTTCACCAAAGGTATAACTATAGGTGGGGCATCACCAACCAATGCTACGCTTTTGTCGATTGAAGATGGGATAACGTTCAAAGAGAGTGCTGCGCCTACAGCCGATGCTGGCTATGTAAAAATCTGGTCAACTACCGATAATGAATTGTTTTTCCAATCAGGGGATGGTGCCACGCATCTATTGCATAGCGATGCGTTTTCTAATATATGGTTTCATGGTTCAACTACTGGGGCAATGACTGTTGAGGTAACAATCTCAACACAAAACGCCATGACCATAATAAATTCTTTCACGGTTGTGGGAAACGAGGACGATTTAGCTAATGTGGTTGGTAGTAGCGCAAACAATACCCTAACTCTTTCTGCTATTGCCAGTGGGGAGTATGAGATTTCTTATCATGCGTCTGTAACCGCGACTGGGGGAGCAGATAAAGAAATGATGGTTGCGCTTGGAATCGTACTCGCTACTCCCAAGGACATTACCGATGTAACGGATGATACCATTACCCCAATTGTGATTACAAGTACCGCACATGGACTAGAAGATGGTGATATGGTTCAGATTTTAGGGGTCTTAGGGAATATCGCTGCTAATGGCTCATTCATAGTTGATGGTAAAACAGATAATACCTTTAAGATAGTTAAGTTAGATGGTTCCGCCACGACTGGCAATGGCAATTTTGACGCCGGTAGCCCCACTGGGGATGTTACAATAGAATACCCTGGCAATATGATAATCCATCGCATGGTCAGGGGGGCAGATTTAGGCGCTATTTCGGCAACGGGTGTACACATTCTTGCGAATAGTGATGTATTATCCTTATACGTTGCAAACCTTGATGGGATAACAAATTTGACCGTTGCAGCAGTCAGTTTTGATGCATTTAGAATTGGAGACTAACCTAAAAATGATTGGGGGTGAATATAGATAAATTATTAGAAGGAAAACAAAAACAATTATGAAAATATTAAATTTGTATGCAGGGATTGGAGGTAATAGAAAACTTTGGCCGGCAGAACATGAAGTTACAGCTATTGAAAATAATAAGGAGATAGCTGAAATATACCAGGATTTCTTTCCAAATGATAAAGTTATAGTTACAGATGCACACCAATATCTATTAAAACATTACAAAGAATTTGATTTTATATGGAGTAGTCCACCTTGTCCAACACATAGTCAATTAAGAAAAGGTTTATCAATGGAATATGGTGCTAAAGCAGTTTATCCAGATATGAAGTTATATGAAGAAATATTATTTTTACAAGGTTATTTTAAAGGTAAATGGGTTGTAGAAAATGTTATA
>LAZR01000610.1_pt1 | contig 26314 bp, 23 predicted proteins | sample 329461 | NCBI WGS metagenome assembly LAZR01 (sample SAMN03002196, study PRJNA259156) | marine sediment metagenome | biome: sea floor; feature: Hydrothermal impacted sediments; material: marine sediment; isolation source: Loki non-amplified sample from Loki's castle hydrothermal vent sediment ...
ACCGATTGCCCATCCTCTACGATAAAACTGGTAATCAGTAAAACCATGATAGTAATTATACCCATTTGTAGAGATTACTGATTTACCTTCATCAGCAGAGTGGTGGCAGGTTGATTCAGTAATCTGCACGTTAGGCACGACGATGCGTAAAGCAAAAACAAAAACACAATTCAGACGTGTCGATTACGATTATCCACTTGCTGTTGCCACGATTGCTAAGCAGCAGGGCGCATCATCGTTTGTTTTAAACTCGTCAATGGGGGCGAATCCTTCATCCCGACTTTTTTACAACCAAGTTAAAGGTGACATTGAAGCGGCAATAACGAAGATCAATTATCAATCACTGACTATCCTAAGACCGGGTTTGATTGAAGGTCAGAGAAATGAAAAACGGCTTGGTGAGCAGATAATGATTAATTTTCTAAAAGTTTTCAGTGGTCTCTTGCCAAAATCAATGCAACCCAATCTTGCTCAAAATATTGCCCAACAGATGATTGAAGCGGCTATCGAACAAAAAAAGGGCATAACATTTATTCGTTCTAAGCAGTTAATCTAAAACGAATAAACATAAGACTTTAATCTGCCCGTTAGTACCTTTGATTAACAAACATTAGCCTTGATTGAATCAAAGCTAATGTTCATTTAAATAATCACCTTAACAGTCTAAGGCGTTGTTTCAACGGGTGTAATAGGCGCAGGTGTTTGTGGCATAGCCGATATGTCTGGTGCAATACCCATAGCTTTGAATATGTTGACCGTAGCTTGCAATTCTGCTGTTTTAGCTTGGTACAACGTATCATTAGCACTAAACAAACTACGCTGTGATGTTAGCAAATTAATAAAATCTGTATCACCACTGTCATAACGCAATTTGGCCAATTCATATAATTGCTCGTTATTTTTCAGCTCTTGTTGGCGAACGGACAAGAGTTGTTGCTGATAAGCATATTCACTTAAGGTTTCTAGCGTTTCTTGCATCGCTTGTAGTACGACTTGGCGATAGTTGAATTGTGCAATGCTGAGATCTGATTGTGCAGCATCAATTTGATTACTAATTCTACCGGCATCAAATATCGGCATTGCCAATGAACCTAACAAAGAACTACTCCATTCGGTCCCACTTAAAATATCTTGTAAACCCAAGCCAGCACTGAGATTAAGGGTAGGCCAGCGTTTTGCTTTTTCTTGGTATAGCGCTGCTTCATTAACGCGTAACATGGCATCAGCAAGCTGAATATCTGGCCGTGTTTCGAGTAATTGTGCAGGCTGAACTAGGCTGACGACGGGTAATTTTAAGCTATCAAAATCGCCGGTTAACTCGCCAACACGTAAGCTTTCACGACCAAGAATAACGGCTAAAGTATGTTCACTACTCACTAACGCACGTTGCATACTGAGCAATTGTGCTTGCGCTGTCAGCCATGTACTACGTTGTTGATTCAACTCAACGCCGGATGCACTACCTGCTTCAAAACGCCATCGAATAACATCAAGCAACTCTTTACTTGCTTTCAGATTTTTTTCAGCAATACGCACGCGGTCATGTAAGGCCAAATAATCAAAGTAGCTTTGTGCTAACGAGGCTTGTAATTGCAATCTTAGGCTTTGATATTCCTGCTGTTGAGCAACAACGCTAAATTCAGCGGCATATTCAGCAGCATCTCGGCTGCCCCATAAATCAACCTCATAAGCGGCATTAAACCCAAGATTATTACTCTTTGTTGTTTGACCATTTTGCATATCATTATTAGCACGATCACTGAGTTGCAAATCTAATGACGGCAAGTTGGCAGCACGTTGTTGACCTAGTAGGGCGCGTGATTTAGTAACGCGTTCTCTTGCCGAGGCTAAATCAAAACTATTTTGGGATAACTCATCCATCAGATGATTTAAGTCTTGTGATCCATAAAGCATCCACCAATTTGTTTGTGGCTGGGCTGCAAATGGTAAATTAGCCGTATCAACAAGTTCTGGTGTTTGTACTGTTGGTGTAGTTAAAAAAGGTTGATAAGCGCAAGCGCTCAAACTGATGATGGCAAACAAGCTTAGCCAGCGTTGGGGCGTATGCTGCATTTATTCCTCCGAAAGAGCTGTAATAGGGTTAAGTGATGCGGCTTTACGTGCCGGTGCATAACCAAAGATCCAGCCCACTAATAATGAAGTAGAAAAAGCCAACACAGGGGGAGTCAAAGAAAAAGCCACGGCAACATTCAATGCTTTTAAACCTAATAAAACAATCAAACCTAACGCCACGCCCATCGCGCCACCAATAATACAGACGAGTAGTGCTTCAATAGCAAATTGACGCAAAATATCGCTAGGCTTAGCACCCGTAGCTATACGAAGACCAATTTCACGACGTCGTTCAGATACGTTAACTAACATAATATTCATCACACCAATGCCGCCCACCAACAAGGATATAGCGGCAACGGCGCCTAATAAAACGGTTAGAGTATCTTGGGTTTCTGTGACTGCTTCAACTAGCGATGCTGTATTACGTACTCGAAAATCTTCGACGCCATGCCGTTCTTTTAATAACTGCGTTATTTGAGCTTCAACTTGTCCAAGTAATGAGGTGTCGGTGACCTTAACGGTGATAATTGACAAATATTCACTGCCAAAGAATTTTAATTGGGCTGTACTCATCGGCACATAGACTTCATCATCCATATCACGTCCGCCGGCACTGGCTCCTTTGGGTTTAAGCACACCAATAATTTGATAAGGCGTGCTGTTCATCAATACTTGTTTACCAATAGGATTATCGCCATCCGGAAATAATGCTTCAGCAACCGTTGATCCCATGACCATCACTGAAGCAAAACTTTGAATATCTGCTTCATCAATAAATACGCCTTGTGATAAATGCCAGTCACGCATCGGGAAGTAGGGCGGTGTCACGCCACGGATCCGTCCGCTATAATCATAAGCACCTTGTCTAAAAGTAGATCGTGATTCTCGTTCAGGTGCGATCAAATCAACACCATGTACAGCGGCGATGGCTTCAGCATCTGCCATACTTAAGGTCGCAATATCGCCACTAGAACGAATATTTCGACCACCAGGACTGACTTGTAATAAATTGGTTCCCATCGCACTAATGCGATCCAGTACTTGTTGTTTGCCACCATCACCAATCGCCATCATGCTTACTACAGCAGCGACACCAATGATAATACCGAGTAGTGTCAATAAGGTACGAAATAGGTTGGCACGTAAGGAGGTAACCGCTAGGTAAAGTGAGGTGAAAATACCAATACGATCGAATGTTTCGAGCTTAAAAGAATGTTGAGACAGTGTAGTTTCTGACTGATTATTATCATTTTTGTTGCTATGGCCCGAATCTGAAATGATTTCGCCATCTTTCATATGCACAATACGATCAGCATGGCGAGCGACTTCTGGATCATGTGTAATCAACACAACTGTCGTGCCATTATCGCGGTTTAATTGTTTCAATAAGGCTAATACTTGCTGACCACTAACAGAATCAAGTGCACCTGTTGGCTCATCTGCCAAAATAACATCGGCGCCGTTAATTAAGGCACGAGCGATAGAAACACGTTGCTGTTGTCCGCCAGATAGTTCGGAAGGCTTATGATGCTCACGACCTTCTAAACCAAGCTGATGTAACAATTCTTGAGATCGGGTTTGTCTTTGTGCTTTTGGCATATGACTATAAACAGAAGGCATCGCTACATTTTCTGCTGCTGTCTGATTATTTAATAATTGATAGCGCTGGAATACAAAGCCAAAGGTCTTCAAACGCAAACTTGATAATTCATCGGTACTCAACTTGCTCACATCATGTCCGGCCACTTTATACGTGCCAGATGTCGGCGTATCAAGACAGCCTAGAATATTCATTAAGGTCGATTTACCCGATCCAGACTGCCCCATAATCGCAATCAGTTCGCCCCGTTGAACAGACAAAGACACATTATTCATTGCCCGTACTTCATTCGAGCCGCTGTGAAAGGCTCGACAGACGGCATCAAGTGCTAATAAAGGTTGCTCACTTTGATCTTCAGTGTTCTGGAAATGCTGTGATGGATTGCTAGCTTTAGAATCCACGGCGTTGAGATCCAAGTAATGAATTCGCTTTATTACCATTACGCGTTTGATCACCAATCACGACCGAATCATTTTCAGCCAAACCAGACAGTATTTGCACATGAGTACGATTGCGTACACCGGTTTCAACGTTCACTCTTTCAAGTTTAGTGCCGTTTTTCTTAACGACTTTATTGTCTTTACCATTAGAACGCACCGCACCTAAAGGTATAATTAATGCGTCTTCAGCGCTATCGCGTATAAAAAAGACTTGCGTGGTCATTGCATCCATTAATTGATTATCAGCATTATCAATATCGATAAGCGCTTGATACAGCACGACATCGTTAACAATAGAGGGGGTTGGTAATACCTGACGAACAGTTGAATACCAGCGTCTTTCACCACCACCAAAGGTTTTGAAATAAACGACCATCCCTTTATTTAAACGATTAACATCGGCTTCAGATACTTCGGCCCGAAGTGTCAGCACACTTAAATCAGCAATTTTTAATAATAAGGGCGCGTTTTGATTTGCATTTAAGGTTTGACCTTCACGTACTGAAATACTGACTACTGTGCCACCAATCGGGGCATAGATTTTGGCATAACCTAATGTCGCCATATCGCCATCAAGCGATGCACTATCTGCTTTAATTTGAGATTGCATAGCGCGAATCTTGGCACGCAATATTTTCTCGTTTGCCACACTTTCAGCCAATGTGTCATCACTCACCGCATTTTTATCGCGTAAGTTTTTATTACGTTTAGCACGTAGTGCAGCCAGCTCAAGTTCTGCTTCTAATTGTTGTAATTCAGCGCGATTGCCTTCTAAACTTGCTTCAGAATTTTGCACTTTAGTTTCAAATACCGTGGCATCAATTTCCATCAGTAATTGACCCGCTTCAACTAGTTGACCTTCTTCAACATAGATCTTTTCCAGCTGCCCAGATACTTGTGCGCCTACTTCAACGTATTTCTTAGGCTCTAACGTACCGGTTGCTGCAATATAGTTTTCAATATCACCACGCTTGACTTGTTCAGTCAGAAAAACAGGCTTATCCGGTTCATCCTTGTAAAAATAATAGCCCGCATAAGCCGCAGCAGCAACCAAGATAAAGATAAATATCTTTTTTAAAAACAACATGAAATGAACAACCTTATATTTTTTTCATCGACTTCATTCTAAAGCGAATTATGATCGTTAAAGAAGTCAATATTGTGCGTATATTCAGACTGCGATGATTGTTAGCAGCCACAATGAGTCTTAAGCATTGCATACTATATCGTATTAACAATGATTCGCCGTAGCTTTAAAAACAAAGTGTATTGCTCCCCATTTATTCATGGGCACAATCGAAAGGATAGTGTTAATGACGACAGGTTAAGACTCGGTTAATGGTTGAGAATTCGCCCAACGATCAACTTGATTTCGTTTACGCTTTTTGATGATGAAACTGACCAAGCCAGAAAAGACCATCACCGTGCCAAGCAGGCTTAAAAGTAGCTGCAACACAACATAATAGGCAGGTAAGTCATGGCCAGTATGAAGTGCTTTAAGTATTGAAAAGACTTTTGCGCCTAACGATAAATCAGCATGCAGGCTGGTATTGACTAATACAGAACCTTGTTTATCTATACTCACACGACTACCAGCAAGGCCTAACCAATCACCAGGAGCATGAAACTGAAATGTTAATATTTGCTCAGATAGCTTTTCAACTGTGTTTCTTTTGCTATCGGTCACAGATTTAAAATTAGTTTGCGAACGTGTTGTTTTATTATTTGGAGCCTCTCGATTTTCAGCAGCTTTTCTAGGGGGACGAGGGTAACGGATCTGCTGCAAAACAGCACCCGCTGGCATTTGTGCATAAGCCATTTCTAACCATGCTTGCCAATGACTATCCAATGATACGGTTTGTTTTGCTTCTGATTTAGCGCTTTCTACACCTAATAACTGTTCGGTAAATGTTCGGTAAGTAATTGATGCACCTGTAATTGCAAACAATAAAATAGCCAATAATACGACAACGCCGCCGGTCATATGATTGTAATAAAAATGTTTACGTTTACGTCCGCGAGGCACGAGATCCTTGGCCTTAAAACTTTTGCGTACCGGCCACCATAACCACAAGCCGAGTAAGCTGATCAGCGTTGCAATCAGCCCCACCCATGCCGCGTAATGTTTACCTTCAACACCCCATAAACCTTCACGGCCTAATAAATAATTGCGGTGTAATTGTAAGTTTGTTTTGAAAAAACTATTTTCTCTATCTTTTGCATGCTGTTCATCTTCAATATCGTTGAGAGCATAGGTCCAGCTTTCACCTCGCGCCTCTACACGATAATAAGGTGTATCAAAACTAGGCATAACAATCGAACGAATACCTTTTTTACCTTCAGTGATCACTGCTAAGACGTCGGCATTTTCAGCTAAGGTAGTAGGGCGATATTGATAGTCGCTATTTTCAATACTGATGTCCACACGTTTAAGCAACTCTTCAACCGAAGAAATAGCACCTGTAACAAAGGTAATGACAAATAATATGCCCAAAGGAAACCCCAGCCAACGATGCAGGGTACTAAGAAATTTTTTCATGTGATTGTTCTCTGTTCACGCTAGTGATGCTAACTAATATGCATTGGTAACCATGTAACTGCCATGGGAATAGGGAAATTATCCTTTAAATACTTGTAAGTGTAAACACAAATAAGAATGCTTTGCATTTAGATTGGTTTATTGCTATATTCTCTTCCGATTTTAAGATAACTGGGCAGCGTATAACCGTCTGAGGCCAATGCTTAAATACCATATTTAATAAAATAGAATTAGGAACTTTAAATGAATAACAATAAACGCTCAGTACGGTCTGATTTTAGTCGTAGTGCATTGGCCTTAGCGCTTTCTGCCGCATTGCCCGTGGCGATTGCTCACGCAGAAGAAGCCGTTAACTTACCTAAGGTTCAAGTTTCAGGGGAAGCGCTAGATGGTTATAAGGTAGAGGAATCAACCTCAATCAAATATGTTAAACCACTATTAGATACGGCTAAGACGATTACGGTTATTCCGCAAGCGTTAATGAAAGATCGTAATGTTGATAGCTTGAGTGATGCGCTACGCAACGTTCCAGGTATATCAATGGCGGCAGGTGAAGGTGGTACACCATCGGGTGATCAAATGTCGATCCGTGGTTTTGATTCTCGTAATAACATTATGATCGATAATATTCGTGATATCGCAGGTTACTCACGCGATACCTATAATGTTGAATCAATTGAAGTTGCAAAAGGTCCGGGTTCAGCAGTTTATGGTCGTGGTTCTGCAGGTGGCAGCATCAACTTACAAACTAAAACTGCCAAGTTAGATGATTTTAACGATATCAATTTCCGTCTGGGTAGTGAAGATGATTATCGAACTGTTTTCGATACCAACCATATTTTAGGTGACACTACTGCAATACGACTTAACCTTCTTACTACAGATGGTGATGTTGCTGGACGTGACAAAGTCGAAAATTCAAATGACGCCATCGCATTATCGTTTGCGACAGGTATTGATACGGCTACACGTTTCACGCTTAATGCAGACTATCAAAAACAAGATAATCAGCCAGATTATGGTATCCCTTGGGTAGCGAATGGTGGAAATCTTGCTCCATCATTGCTTCCATATGAAGGTGGTACACCTAATGTTAATTTCAGTAACTATTATGGCAATGTACATCGTGACTTTGAAGATATCGATTCAAAATCACTCACAGCTATGCTTGAACAAGACATCAGTGATTCAACAACCTTACGTGTAACGGGTCGTATTGGTGCTGCGGATCGTGAATCAGTAACGACGGCACCGCGTCTGGTGAATGGCACCACGAATATGCGTTTAAACGATGTAAAAACACGCGATACAAAAGATTCACTTAAATTGTTGCAATTTGATTTAATTGGTAAATACCAAACAGGTAGCATCACGCATGATGTAGTGACAGGTATCGAAATTGCCGAAGAAAAATTTGAACGTTGGAATTATGATGCAGTAGTGACAGATAATCTTCTTACACAAACTACAAATTTATATAACCCAAATTCTAATCTTGCCTTCACCGGACAGTATGCTCGCACAGATAAAAGTCAAGAAGCGACGGGGGATACAAAGGCAATATACGCATTTGATACATTGACCTTGAATGAACAATGGCAGGTTTCATTAGGCCTTCGTTACGATGTCTTTGACACTGAGTATTATTACAATCTTGACGGTAGTGATGCTACGTTACCAACATCGGCAAAAGCAGATAAAAAAGATGAGAACTTGAGCTGGAATACAGGTGTTGTCTATAAACCAGTTGAAAACGGTAGTATTTATGCAGCGGTAGGCACTTCATTTACACCCGCAGCAGAAGATTTAACTGCATCGACAAGGGGTAATCAAGCTAGTCTTGATCCAGAGAAAACAATCAGTTACGAAGTCGGCACTAAATGGGAATTGTTTGATAGTCGCTTATTTACCAGTGCTGCCTTGTTCCGTACTGAAAAAACAAATGCCTTATCTAACGATCCGTTTTCAACCGATGCTAATGACAGGATCTTAGATGGTGAAGAACGTGTACAAGGGATCGAGTTAAGTGCCGCTGGTAAAATAACGGATCAGTTCACATTGACGGCTGCTTATACTTATCAAGATAGTGAAGTTATTAAAGCCACTGGTACTAATAGAGGAAACCTTGAAGGTAACGAACTAGCTCGTACACCTAAAAACTCTGCAAGTGTTTGGGGTCGTTATGATTTCACCAATAAATTAGCTGCTGGTTTAGGCGCACAATATGTTGGCGAACGTTACAACAGCTCTGATATTACGGGCCGTGAAAAAGCAGAAAGCTTCACAATTTGGGATGCGATGGTATCGTACAGAATCGACGAGCAGTGGGCATTACAGCTTAATGGCGGTAACTTGTTTAATAAGAAATACATTAATCAAGTTGGTGGTGGGCATGCGATACCTGGTGAAGGTCGCTATGTATCACTGAATACAAGCTTCTCTTTCTAAAGCGTATATCTGATTGATACAAGGACGTATCACAACAGTATAATTGTAAGCCGAGCTCATGCTCGGTTTACTTTTTTATAACGACTCTGATTTTACATTTTTACATTTACAGCGAGAAAATAACCGTGTTAGTTAAAATTCATCAGGTACTGACCAAAGAACAAGTACAACAAGCAAAAAATATTCTGCTTGATGCCGATTGGGCTGATGGTAATGTTACTGCGGGATATCAATCTGCTAAAGCAAAAAATAATCTCCAGTTGTTAGAAGGCACAGAGGTCGCCAATCAGTTAGGCGATATGATTTTGGCTGCATTAGCTAAAAGTAATCAATTCATGTCCGCTGCGTTGCCTTTAAAAATCTTCCCACCCTTATTTAATTGTTACCAAGGTGGCGGCAGCTTTGGCGTACATGTAGATAATGCCATTCGGCAAGTGCCCGGCACCCCAGTCAAAGTACGCACTGATCTATCAATGACCTTGTTTTTATCCGAACCAGAAGAATATGAAGGTGGCGAACTGATTATTGAAGATACCTATGGCTCTCAAACCGTTAAATTAGCTGCTGGCGATATGATTTTGTATCCATCGACTAGCTTACATAGAGTTACTCCGGTAACAAAAGGACGCAGACTGGCTTCGTTTTTCTGGCTACAAAGTTTAGTCAGTAGTGATGAAAAGCGAGCGATATTATTCGACATGGATACCGCGATTCAATCATTACGCAGTCAAATAGATGATAGCCCCGAGATAGTACAACTGACAGGCGTTTATCATAATCTGCTCAGACAGTGGGCTCAAACTTAAATAGGCTCCATCGCCTCGCTTTTATTTATCACTTTAAGATCACTGCGTAAAAGCCGATGACAAAGACTTGTGCCCGCAGCCATTGCCTAATGTTGTATCATCTTGCGATCCTATAAACACCGTACCACCGTCGTGTCGATATGCATGATATTGAATACAACTTTGTGCGATTTTATGAGTTCATGTCACAGATCGTAGATTACGATAATAAGGAACTGGAAAAACTCAGTTTATTTGCTCGAAATCTTCGCCCTATGTTACGTGAAACCGTTACGGATGAAGATGATGTTTCACTTGATAATATCGTTCTAAGTCATTATCGTTTATCAAAAATTCGTCAGCAAGATCTTAAATTAGCAGAAGCATCATCTGACTATAAATTAGAACCTGGTGATGAGTTATGTACCGCTAAACCTAAAGATAAAAAAGAAGAATTATTGTCACAAATCATCATTCGATTAAATGAATTGTTTATTACTGATGAATTAACCGATAAAGATTTGGTCAATTATGCCTATACGATCAGAGATAAAATTAGTGAAAATCACTTAGTGATGAAACAGATTGCTAACAACACTCCCGAGCAAGCCATGTTGGGTGATTTTCCTAAGGCACTGATTGAAGCCATCATGGATAGTAGTGATGCACATCAAAACCAAATGATGCAGTTATTATCTGATCCTGCTCGAGTAGATAATTTTAAGCGTATTGTCTTTGATTTATTATTGGCAAAATGACCATTTTCGAAATTGTTCATACAATCTTCAAACTGGCCGATTTCAAAGAGTGGTTTGAAGATCGTAAATATGCCAAACGTGCAGACACACGATCGATAGCTAAACGTGTTATGCGAATATTTGATGCACATGATATTCCTGTGTCACGAATTGCCGAAGTGTTTCCTGAATTTAACTTTCAATTGAGCGATTTTGATAATCTTGATTCGATTAGAAAAGTGATAATGATTCGGTTTTTAGATCGACTCTCTGAACTCTTTTTTATTAATCGATCTTGGTTAGATACGGGAGAGGGAAGTCTTCAACAATTCTATGAAATAGCCTATGACTTTGGATCTATATATGACTTACTATCCGATTATAAAAAAACTGAAGGGAAAGTAGTTACTGCATATTTTATTGCCGAGCAAGGTATAAAATTTACACCCGTGACAGATTATGAAACTGATCACAATGTAATGATTGTCCTTGAGTATGCTTATCAAAAGTCCGAACAAAATGACTTTAGTTATAATCGATATTTGCCTGTGTATTTCGGCTATTGGCATTACTATAATACTAGAATGATGTTGAAATCGATTTCATTATTATTGTTTCAAAATGAAAATCTATTTACTTAAAAAGGGATGCTTATTAAGCCTTTTTCAGAAAAAATCTTACATAAATATTCTGCTGCTGTAGTGATCAAAAATAACCGAATATTAGGTCTATGGTTTCCAGATGATTTTATTTTTTGTAATGGACAAAGTGCACAAGAAAAAGATCGAGTTGATGCTCAACGCATGCATGATTATTTAAAGCAGATTGGTTTTTATCAAAAAGTGAAACGATTACGGTCATCAGACTATTTGAATTAATTTAGTAAAATTTCCTCTTCAAAATTTAAATTCTGAATACTTTTGTGGGATAAACCTAACAATAATTAAATTTTGAAGCACTTTTAGTCAAGACTAACGCTTAAGCCTTATATGATATAAGCCATTGTTTAATATGAATATATTTTAAAGTAAATACTAATAAAGCATTAGAACCGTTAATATTTACACCGACAATATTGTTATCAAATAATTATTATTTTTAAAATAAAAATGCAGCTTTTTATAATAATATCAGTAGCTTATATGGTTATATTACATGGTTGCTACGTTCATTTATAATTGAATATTTTGAAAATAACAATAAATGCTGATGTTTTTTTGCTTAAAAATAATATCATTTACAGTCATTAGTGTTCTTTATGTTCAAATTTTACGCGGATAATCTTCGTTATATTATTTTAATAAAGTATTTTGACCATAATTTTTTTATGTAAAGACTCATTACAAATACATATTTGTGCTATTGAATTAAATAAATATTAAAGATGTATATCTGTATTATTTTAATATGAATAATAAAAATGAAACATAAGCACATATTTTTATATTTGGCAGTATGAGCTTTTATTTATTAATAATTGATTATCCAGAAGGGCAGATTACAAAGTTAGCGATCACTTCATTGATCTAATGATCACGATACTAGAGAAAATTAACCTATAAATTAAAATCAATTCGTTGATGAGTTTATAACTACAAGAAATCTCGCCACCCAACATACTTTATAAATATTTAAGTATAGTTAAATAAAAATGTACTTACTTGGGCAGGCTAGCGAACTATTTTTTTCATACTGATAACCGCTTCATATTCATCCTTATGATTTAGCTGTTTTAAAGCATCAATAAATCGAGCATCATCATCAATGTTATGCCAAATAGTTTCGATTATTTCAAACTCACTCAGATCTTTAGTTTGTTTTGATACTGCTCGTATAAAGTCCATCAGTGTTAGCTTTTCTGTTAGTTGCCCACTGCATATAAGCTGGGTAGGCACGTTTAACATTTCGCTTAATTGGGCCACTTGGCTGGCTTTAGGTTCGGTAATACCATTTTCCCATTTACTGTATGTTTGAACCGTCACATCCAATAACAATGCTGCATCTTCTTGTTTAAGATTACGTCTAATACGAGCATCTCTAATCACATCATTCAGCGCCATTACATACTCCAGCTTAACTAATTATTTAACTAGGATACTACTTTTATTATTTATTACTAAGTAATTTATTTTATATTGTTTTACATACATAAAAATGTATCCTGATTGTAAAGACTAAGAATTGTATGTATTCCTGATTGTCTCTGCAGGTATTATTGAGTAGTATCATGATTTCTTTATATTATTTTCTCTATTTGTATCGCCATACAAATAGAGAAGGTTTTGTTCTTTTGAAAGATACTCCATCGGCTATCTAATTTGCTTGTAATTATAGGAATGTAGATGAAAGGAAAGTCTAAACAATACGCTGCGTTATTGGCAGCTTTAATAGCATTCCTCCTTATGCTGGTTGTATTGTTCAAATATACGATTTTTCAAGAGGTTACAAAAGAGCAGTCCGTCATGACTAACAAGCTCTTATTTATGTTTTCCGATATGTACACCAATACTAATGATGTGCTCTCAAACCTTGAACAGCTAAACGCCACAAGTTGTAGTCCTGAACTACTGTTAGCAATGAGAAAACATGTATTCGCTTCTCATTACATCAAAGATATTGCATTTATTAAGGATAATATTGTCGAATGTAGTACTAGTTTAGGGGTTGCGAATATTAAAGACTCTTTAGATGCCAATCCAACTTTTATGACGGATAATGATATCAATGTTTGGATAAGGCATCCTTTACGACTCAAAGTGCTAGATAATCAAGAGAATGAATGGACGATTGCGAGACGTGATAAGTTCAGTCTTATTCTAAAGCCCCAAATTTCAAGGTTAAGTGCAGATCTGGTTTATCCATGGGAAACGATTAATTTATCCACTGAATTAGGAAAAACTAAGCATATCGACGGCAAGCATGAGCTTTGGAAAAAGGTACAGTCGGCGAGCATTATTGATAAATTTATTAACCATTCTTCCCAAACATGTTCAAATGAACAAACAAAATATTGCGTTGTTACGCAGGCTCCTTTCTTACAAACCATTAATGCTTATTTAGCACAATATCTGTTGATACTCTTTACTAGTTTAGGTTTTGGATTTGCATGTTACAGAGCAATACTCCACCTGGCAACGAGGTATTGTTCAGTTGCTGAACGTATAGCACGCGGACTTAAACACAAACAGTTTTACTGGTTATATCAGCCGATTGTTGATTTAAAAACAGGGGGCATTGTTGGCTGTGAAGCTTTGGCAAGGTTTAAAGATTCACAAGGCAGTATCTCTCCAGATCATTTTATTCCAACAATACGAAATAAAAACATGCGTTGGCAATTTACAGAAATGATGATTGAATACATTTTAAATGATCTTGAAAGTGCAACAACACTGCCTGACGAATTGAAGGTAAGCGTAAATATCTTTCCTTATGATATTCATCACGGTAATACATACGCCTTAACTAAAAATATAAGACTGACTCAAAGTCGATTTAATATTACTTTTGAGGTTACTGAAGATGAATATCTGGAATATGAAACAGCACAACATTCGCTTAATGAACTAGTGGATGCAGGTTTCAGTATTTCAATTGATGATATGGGAACAGGTTATTCAAACTTAAAACTGCTTAATCAATTTAAGGCGAGTTATGTGAAGATCGATCGTTCCTTTGTGAAAGGCATTGAGAGGGATGGTATTAAGTCATCAATCATTCCCCATATTGTCGAAATTGCCAACAAATTTAAAATGGGCGTTATTGCTGAAGGTGTTGAACTAGAAGAGCAAGCTGAAATCCTAAAAAACATGGGAATTGCTTATGGTCAAGGTTGGTATTTTGGTAAGCCTATGACGATTACAGAATTAAATAGCTTGATAAATAAAGCTGAATAAATGATTAAGTCGCAAGGCTTTCTGGAGTATCAATATCTCGCAAAATCCCATCATCAGTACTTTTAATAAAAGTAGTTTTTTCAGGTGAAGAAAGAATAATCTCTCTAGCACCTTTATCACCCGTTAATGCGAGTAATTGTGATTTAAAACGTAAGGCAAAACCAACAGGGTGGCCACGTTTTCCATTATAGATAGGCAGTGTAATATCTGCACCTGAGTTCAGTATTACTAATGATTCTGCAATCACCGAGCTTTGAAGAAAGGGCATGTCAGCTAGCCCGATTAACCAACCATCAGCATCAAGATTAGCTTCAATGCCGGCAACGAGTGATGCACTCATTCCCGTTATTGCATTGTCAGCCATAATTAATGTTAGTCGTGGCGAAAACTCACTATTTTCTAGTAAATCAATTAAGTCATGATTACCTGGGCGAACCACAATATTGATGTGTTCGAATACTTCTAGCCATGGTTTTAAACTATGTATGATCATAGGTTGTTCTACATAACCATAATCTAGATTATGTAATAGTTTATCGCTACCAAACCGCTGGGATTGTCCGGCGGCTAATATAATTGGAATAATCATTCTTTCTGTGATTTTAACCGTTACTGACCACCCGCATCGTTGCAGGATTGGATTGTTGTTTGTTATAAATATGCTTGAGATCGATTAATTCAGCGAGTATAGAAACCGCTATTTCAGCCGGTGTTTTACTACCAATATTAAGCCCAACTGGGCCGTGTAATCTTGCAATCTGACTTGCTGTTAAGTCAAATAATGCCAATCTTTCGCGACGTTTAGCATTAGTTCGTAAAGAACCTAATGCACCAATATAAAAAGCATCTGATTTTAAGGCTTCCAATAATGCCATATCATCTAACTTTGGATCATGCGTTAAGGTGATAATGCTAGTGTTTTGATCTGGCTGAAGTTTAACAACCGCATCATCCGGCATCATCGCCAGTAATTCACCATCTTCCGCTCGCCAAGTCAGTTGCATCTCTTCACGTGGTTCAGCAATATAAACTTGATAATCCAAAGCGGATGCCATTTTAGCAAGATAACTCGATGTTTCTCCAGCACCGATTAACAACAAGCGAGCACGAGGACCATAAACAAAGCTAATCTCATCTGAATATTCTTCAACAATTTTGTCTGCATTGTTTGCTGGTTCAACGATACTTTGTCGATTATTAAGTTGTAATCGACGTTTAACTTGCTTGCGTTGTTCAATGGCTTCTAAAATTTTGAGTGGCCAATCTGGTTGGGTGACTTTTTCAACGGATAATCGCAAACTGCCGCCACAAGGTAGACGAAAGCGATCACGATCATTCAGCGATTCACCATAAGTTAAAAAGACAATTTCGTCGTTTGGTAATAAGCCTTCTAGCGCTTTGCTTCTAAGATCATCTTCAATACAGCCACCGGAAACTGAACCTATTAAAGCACCATCGTCACGAATTGCACACATCGCACCTGGCTGACGAGGGCTAGAACCATAGGTTTTTAGCACCGTCGTCAGCCAGACCGAATATCCTTCAGCCAGCCATTGGTGTACTTGTTTGAGTACGGTAATGTCTGTGCTTAGCATTTTATGATTCCAATTGATAACGAACAGGTAATGAACGAATACGTTTACCTGTTGCAGCAAAAATAGCATTACAAATTGCCGGTGCAATTGGCGGCATACCAGGTTCACCAACACCGCCTAACGGGGCATCATAATCAGTCGAAGGCATAATGTGGACGTTAATCTCCATTGGGCCATTATTCATTCTTGCAACTTCATAACCATCAAAGTTGTTTTGATCAGTAACACCATTGGTAAAACTAATTTCGCTAAACAAGGCTAGGCTAACGCCCATTATGCAAGCACCTTCAATCTGAGAACGGATGCGGTCAGGATTAACTTGTGGTCCACAATCAACCGCAATATCAATTCTTGGAATAGTAACTTCGCCATCATTAACAATTGCGACTTCAACAACGGTGGCTACATAAGTAACAAAACTATAATGGGTAGCGAGACCTTGACCGGTATTTTCGGCCATTTTCTTGCCCCAATTCGCTTTCTCGGTAACATGTTCAACAACGGCACGCATTCTTGCTGTATCCAATGGGTAGTCTATAGAAGATTCGCCATAGTTCCATTCATCACGCAATGTTTTTGGATCAATTTTTCTATCTTTGCCAATCAATTCAAGCAACAGTTCTTTGTGATCTCTACCGACATGATTCGCCATTTCTGAGATAAAAGATTGAACAGCAAAAGCATGTGGAATATTTGATACTGAACGATACCAACCAATACGCGTATGAGCCGTTGCAGCTGGATTTTCAAGCTGAATATTCGGCACATCAAAGGGGACATTTACAACACCCATAGCTGCTTCCATTGGCATTTGATTTACTGCCGAGGTATCAAATGTAGAACCAATTGATGGCGCGACAGTACGGTGCAACCATGCAGCAGCATGTTTCTTATCATCAAATGCGGCTTCAAGATGCTCGACCGATACCGTGTGAAAATAAGAATGTTGAATATCATCTTCACGGGTCCATGTCAGCTTAACGGGTGTGCCGCCTAATGCTTTCGATACCAATGCCGCTTCAACCATAAAGTCAGGTTTAGATTTACGACCAAAACCGCCACCTAATAAGGTCACATTTACTTTGACTTGTTCAGGTTTAAAATCAAGCCACTTCGCCACAGTATCTACCGCGGCTTGTGGATTTTGAATGGGCGCCCACAATTCACAAGAGCCGTTGGTATGATATTGCGCTGTTGCAACCGGTGGCTCCATCGGTGCTTGTGCAAGATGGGGAATGTAATATTCCGCCTGTATTTTATTTTCAGTTTTGGTTTCTGATAATGTTTTATAAACATCACCCTGACTTCTTAAAACTTTACCATCTTTGCTATTAGCTGATTTTTCCATTTGCTTTTTAAAGGCATCAGTCGTATAGCTAGCATTAGGGCCTGATTTCCACGTTATTTTAAGTTTTTCGCGTCCTTGAATCGCAGCCCAAGTATTGGTTGCAACCACCACTACACCACCTAAAGGATTAAAAAATGCAGGAGGAGGTGTGCTTTCAAGTTTTAACGTTTTAAGTACGCCTGGGACTTTTAATGTTTCACTATCATCAAAGGATAATAAGGTATCGCCATAAGCAGGTGGATGGGCGACAACGGCGTACACCATGCCATCACGTTGAACATCCATGCCATAAACGGCTTGACCCTTAACAATATGTTCGCCATCAATTAACTTATTGTCTTGCTTGCCAATGTAACGGAATGCATCGGCTGATTTAAGTTGAAGATCAGAACGTTCAGGCACTGCTAATTGTGCGGCTGCTTTTGCCACTTCACCATAAGATAGTTTGCGTCCTGTTGCTTCATGATGCACTTCATGAAATACCGCTTTAACTTGTGATACAGGTACATTCCAGATAGCGGCGGCGGCGGATTCAAGCATCATACGTGCTGCTGCACCGACGTTTCGCATAGGCATGAAGAAATGTCGTGTACTACGCGAGCCATCGGTATTTTGGTTACCGTATTTTTTTTCGTCACCATCAGCTTGGATAACTTTCACTCGGGTCCAATCTGCTTCCATCTCATCAGCGACAACCATAGGTAAACTAGTGCGAACGCCTTGGCCCATTTCTGCACGATGAGCAACGATAGTAACCGTGCCATCTTCAGCAATTGATACAAACGCTAAAGGATTATCTACCCATCCATTTGGCATAGCGTCACGACCATACTTAGGTTCTTCATCTGCTGCCCATAATACATTGGGCACACCTACTGCCAGCACAAGCCCTGTTAATGCAAAATTACGGATAAAATCTCGACGACTGATATTGCTTATTTGTTCCGTTAAATTAGACTTAGTCATGTGACATCTCCAAGTTGTTTGCAGCGGTTTTTATCGCTTCACGAATACGGGTATAAGTACCACAGCGACAAATATTGCCACTCATAAAGTTATCGATATCTTCATCGCTAGGTTTGGGGTTATCACGAAGTAATGCGGTTGCTGAAACAATTTGTCCTGATTGGCAATAACCACATTGTGGTACGGCGATATCTAGCCATGCTTTTTGAACAGCTTGACCGACGTTTATTTCAGAGACGGCTTCAATGGTTGTAATAGCTTTGTTTTCTGCAGCGCTAATCGGCGTACTACAAGAACGAATTGGCGTGCCATCTAACATAACGGTACAAGCGCCACACAGACCTTTACCACAGCCAAACTTAGTGCCTTTCATGTCTAATACATCACGAAGTGCCCATAAGATTGGCATATCAGCGGGCAGGTCGACCTCATGGTCTTGTTTATTTATCGAAAGTTTCATGGTTTCAATTCCTAGTAGTTTGCTTAATATTGTGTTGAATCATTTTACCGCTAGCTTGTTGATTCAAGCGGGTAGAGGTGTGACCGAGCATCTTTGCTGGGTGATATACCAAATAGACGACTGTATTCACGGCTAAATTGAGAAACGCTCGAATAGCCAACATACATGCACGCTGTACTAACATCCATCATTTTGGTCAGCATGATTTGTTTGGCTTCGTGCAATCGTAATTCTTTTTGAAATTGTATCGGTGTCATCGAGGTTACGGCTTTAAAGTGATTGTGAAAGGCTGACACACTCATGTTACAAAGTAATGCAAGATCATCCACTTTGATCGATTCTTTAAAATTTTCTCTAATTGACTTAATGGCTTTTGAAACACGCTGTAAGTTCGAGTCTTTAGATGAAATCTGAGCGACAAGTGGGCCAATATCACTGCGAAGTAATCGGATGAAGATCTCGTCAGTTATTAATGGTTGCAGAAATTCAGCATCATCAGGCTGTGATAAGAGTTCGAGTAAACGTGATCCAGCTTCAACAATTTTAGGATCTGCTTTGCCGATAAATAATGCTTTTGGATACTGTACTTTCGGTAAACCATTAGGAAAAGCTCTTAACGTTAACTCCGCCATTTTTTGTGGATCGATATCAATAATTAAGCATAAATAAGGTTCATCTTTAGAGGCTTTAATAATATTGGCTGAAACGGGCACTTCTGTGGAGTAAACAGCCATTCTCGAATTATCGTATTCAAATACCTCATTACCAATAACGACGCGCTTTGCACCCTGAGCAATGATGCACATACCAGGATTAGTAAGGTCACGAGTGGGATCAATATTAGAGACTGACGCACGATATAAACGCACACCTTTTAATGGCAGATCATGATAACCATCATGTGGTATATGGCGATTAATTAATGCTGAAAGTCGTGCTCTGGAGAGTTCGCTTTCATCATAGTCAGCAGGCTGGGGGATTGAGATAATATTTTTCAACATGAACCTCTATTAATAAGCTGATAAATGATGGCTTACGACAAGGCTATATTATAAAGCGAATTAACTCACCGACCTTGCCTAAAAAAACATGATTCATGCCTAATTCTATTTACGAAGGTTTAATCCAGGTAGAAAGAAAAACTATTCAAAGCCAGACATATTGATATTAACTGCCAGATAACGGCATGATCGATTGATTTTAAAGAATAAAATAACGATTGGTAGAACTCATTTAACCTGGTTAGATAACTATCTATTAGTCTAATTCTCTTTTTGAATTTATAAATAAGCTATTTATAATTTGAAATTTTAGACAAAGCGAATGGTTTAATGTGGGCTTAGGTCTTCATTATGTAGATAGTGGAGATAATTTAACGGCTTGGTTTGATATCTATAATGGATAAGTCGGCCGTTATTTCATGTTTGCCATGTTCTTTTTTGGCTCTCAAGTAAGCAAGATTATCTGGTTTAGAATGGGTAGAGGTATTGACTACTGATTTTACCTCAATACCATTTTGTTGAAGTTGATGTATCTTTAATGGATTGTTCGTTATCAGTGTCACCTCATTGATTTCTAATGCTTTTAGCATTAATGCTGCTTCACTAAAATCACGATGATCTTCTTTGAAACCCAGTTTAAGATTCGCTTCGTAAGTATTTAGTCCGGCATCTTGAAAAGCATAAGCATCTAGCTTGTTATACAGTCCAATTCCACGTCCCTCTTGTCTCATATAAAGCAGTACACCGCCAGTCTCATCTAATAGCTTAATAGCTTCATCTAATTGTTCGCCACAATCACATCGTGAAGAATGAAAGATATCACCCGTTAAACATTCGGAATGAACTCTGACTAAACTGGGGCCACTGTTTTTATTATCTCTAGTAAATTGCATGGCAATATGTTCTTTGCCTGACTCAAAGCCATGAAAAGAGATGATTTGAGCGGGGACTTGATTCACTCCAACCTTCAGAGCGACCTGCTGTCTAATTGTTATCATTTTTTTGTTTATCTAGATTTGATGTGGAAATAAAGATTGATCATTTGAGTTTCTAATCAAAATACTTTAGCTATTGGTAGATATTGTCGGTAAATGATACAAGGAAATCATCAGCATCCCTAGCTTTTAGATCTTATTTTAGACCTAGGCCTTAGGATAATTTCTAATAATTTAAAGAATAATGCTGATATGCCTAGTGAACGTTAAATTAGTTTAATTTGCTGCGATCCCTAGTAGCACGCAAAAGATAGATTTGTTTACATGCTAATATCTATAGTACATAAACAACATCTTAATATCAGTGACGCTGAGAATTTTTTAAATTCTCGGTCACATTTTGCGTATTTATTTGTCATAAACCTACATCATTGATTAAGGCGAAAATAACCATGACCAAAACTTATCAAAAAAACGACACAGCGATTGCCAAACTAGATGAATTGCAATTTCAAGTGACGCAACAATGTGGCACTGAGCGTCCTTTTGACAATGCCTATTGGGACAACAAAGCAGCCGGCTTATATGTCGATGTGGTATCTGGCGAGCCGTTGTTTACCTCATTAGATAAATATGATTCTATGTCAGGTTGGCCTAGTTTTACCCGACCTTTAGAAGCCAGTAATATTCAAGAGCATTCTGATGAAACATTGGGTATGGCACGAACTGAAGTCCGTTCTAAACATGCTGATTCTCATTTAGGTCATGTATTTCCCGATGGTCCAATTGATCAAGGTGGGCTGCGTTATTGCATTAACTCAGCTAGTTTAAGGTTTATTGCCAAATCTGATCTTGAAACTGAAGGCTACGCTGAATATTTACCATTGTTTGACGAGAGTAAAAAATCAAACACAAACAATGCACAGGTAGCAATATTAGCGGGTGGCTGTTTTTGGGGAATGGAGGAATTATTTCGCAAACAACCTGGTGTTATCGATACTCGAGTTGGTTACACAGGCGGACATATACCTGATGTTACTTATAAAGATGTCAAAACAGGTACAACAGGTCATGCAGAAGGGATTGAAGTCACATTTGATCCAGAAAAAACCAGTTATCGGGCTATTCTAGAATTCTTTTTTATGGCGCATGATTCAACCACTAAAAATCGTCAAGGCAATGATGTAGGAGATAGCTATCGCTCAGCGATATTTGTATTGAATAGTGAGCAAGCCGCAGTTGCCACAGACCTAATTAAAGAGCTCGATGCTAGCGGTATTTTACCTGGCCCCGTCGTGACTGAAGTGGTGAAAGCGGGTGAATTTTATGAAGCTGAACCTGAACATCAAGACTATTTACAGCATTACCCTACGGGTTATACCTGTCATTGGGTTCGTCAAGATTGGGCTTTGAAAAAATAAGCTTTAAACAGCCAAAAACAAAATAGCCTCTAAGATAAATCTTAGAGGCTATTTTTTGATACTGTTACTTTGTTAAGTTTGTTATGACAAACTCAAAAAAACGATTTAGCAATCAGTGTCTTGAGCGTTAACACCTTCTTTTGCTTTTTCACAAGCATCTTCAACTGCATTGCCCATATCTGTTGTTGCATTATCAATTGATTCACCGGCTTTTTCTGCTGGGCCATCGTTATTATCACAAGCTGATACAGCAAAACCCATCACAGAGACGATGCTTAAGATTTTTAGTAATGTAGTTAGTTTTTTCATGTTTTTCCCTTAATTAAATTATTGGAACGTTCATATTATCGGTAAATACCGAATGCAATTCTTTTACACTTTTCGAGCTTGCATTAGTCTGACCATGACAACACTGATCGCTAAAACAAGTCGAAGATGCTTACACCACCCAATGTTTCAGAGGAAAGTAAGCCCTGTAGCCAAATAATGGTCAACACAATGACGAGAGTTTCTAACCCTTAAAAGCGTCGATTAACCACTATTCAAATGTTACAACATGTGTGTGTAACATTTATTGATGTCTCAGAACAAACCTTCCATTGTTAGGACTATTTTATAATCGACCTTCACATGTGGATACAAGATATTATCCTGATTTATTGATAATGTATATGGCAATTATTGGGAAGTGAAATAAATATTTCTATCACTATTCCTGTGATTAGCCACAAATAAAAAAATAACATAAACTTAATTTATTTAGCAAGTTAAAGCATATTTATCATCTAGTTTTTACGAAAATAGTCAGAATATAACGGTTGACATTAATGCACTTAAATACCACGATACAATGCACATAAAAGCTTATTTTAATTGATGAATAATTGGCTTCTACAATTAAATCAAAGCGATGGAATCACACTAATAATCTAATGCTCCAAGTAGCATTAACATAAGAATATGAGGCTAAATGGAAAAGGAAAAAAATACCAAAGGTCAGCTTAAAGGCGATATTTTTCTGCTAACAGATAGTCAGCGCTCATTTGCTTCTTCACAAATTGAGTTATTAAAAGCGATAAATCAGTGTGGTTCAATTTCAAAAGCAGCAAAACATATTGGCATCAGTTACAAAACGGCATGGGATAGGATCGATGCGATGAATAATATGTCTAGCCAAACATTGGTCAATCGTTCAGCCGGAGGAGCACAAGGCGGTGGCACCGCTTTAACTGAGTTGGGACAACGCATTATTGAAGGTTTTGAAGCCTTACAAAATGAACATCAAGCGTTTCTCGACCAACTCGGTGATAAGTTGCACTCCCTTAATGATATTGCCAATTTTGTAAAAAGCGAAAATATGAAAACCAGTGCTAAAAATCAATTTCGTGGCACTATCAACAGTATAACGATGGGCGCCGTTAATACTGAAATAGCGTTAGATATTGGTACCGATCGACATTTGATTGCCATTATTACGCATGATAGTGTGCAGAATTTAGGGCTAAAAGATCGATCAGAAGTCATTGCATTAATTAATGCCTCATCAATAATCGTGAGCACTGATATTAATATTGCAACCAGTGCCCGTAATAAGTTCATCGGCAAGGTTTCATGTATTGTGCTTGGCGCTGTAAATGCTGATATCACGCTTGATATTGGTGGTGGAAAATCAATGAGTGCAATGATTACCAATACTAGTGTTACGGAATTAGGATTGAAAGAGGGTGATTCAGCGTGTGTGATTTTTAAAGCGCCGAGCGTTACGCTCCTGAAAGAGGCATAAGCGTTTTAACGGACAATAGCGACAGATTTAATTTGTGCCCAGAGTCGTGAGCCTTGTTTAAGCTGTAAATGGTCAATTGATCGGCGAGTAAGATGAGCAAGTAGATAGTCATTACCAGCGCGTAATTGCACTAAGGCCTCCGCATTATTATCATCAGATTCAATTTCAGCCACTTTCACCAATAATCGATTGAGAATGCTCGAATCTTCATGATACGTGAGCGTCAGGCTTACATCTCTAGCGAGTATTCTTACCCGAACATACTCGCCCATTTCATCATTAACATCATGCACCCATAAATCACCACCGGCACATGCAACTCGGGCAAGATGCCATTGTTTATCACGCTCGACCACTTTGCCTTGCCAAACAACGCTTGCATCGTTGCCCATCGGTAGTGGCAAATCGATCCGTGAAAAAACCTCGCTAGTACTTCCTTGAGCCATGACTTTACCGTGTTGAAGTAACACGACTTGATCGGCTAATCGTGCGACTTCGTCCATAGAATGGCTGACATATAAAATAGGAATATCAAAAGACGATTGAAGTTTTTCTAGATAAGGCAGAATTTCTTGTTTTCTAGCAAAATCAAGCGACGCTAAGGGTTCATCCATCAATAATAATCGAGGCTGAATTAGCAACGCTCTAGCAATGGCAATACGTTGTCTTTCGCCGCCTGATAATTGATTCGGATAACGTTGTAATATTGATTCGATACCCATTAATGTGATGACTTGGTCATACAACGCTTTTGAGCTGGCAACGTCAGATCGTTTTATTGCATAAGCTAAATTACCTTGCCCCGTTAAATGGGCAAATAAGCTAGATTCTTGAAAGACATATCCCAAAGGCCGTTTATGAGTAGGTAAAAATACCTTCTCGCTTTGCCACACGTCACCATTAACCGTTAAATGGCCTGATTCAGCTTGCTCTAGTCCCGCGATGCAGCGTAGGAGAGTGGTTTTACCAGAACCTGATTGACCAAAGATCGCGGTAATTCCTTTGCTAGCAATATTCACCTCAACATCAAGCGTAAACATCGATGAGTTAGTTGGATTAAAAGAATTAGCCGGACCAGAGTTAGAACGTTGTAAAAGAAACCGAGCGTGAATGTCTTCGCCTTGTTTCTGCTTCAAAAGAGGGACTTCGTTTATTTTGTCCATCTTTACGCTCAACTCCACAATGATGTTTTTCGCTGTGAGCCGTATAAAGCTAACAGCACTGCAAATGAAAAGATAACCATAATGCCTGCTAATGTGTGCGCTTGTGCATATTCTAATGCTTCAACATGATCGTAGATTTGCACAGAAACGACACGTGTTTGATCTGGTATATTGCCGCCAATCATCAAAACGACACCAAATTCGCCCATTGTATGAGCAAAACCAAGAATTGTAGCAGTGATAAAGCCAGGTCTAGCTAAAGGCAATACCACGGTAAAAAAGCGATCCCAAGGTCCTGCTCGAAGCGTAGCCGCTACTTCCATCGGTCGTTCGCCTATTGCTTGCATTGCATTTTGAAGAGGCTGAACGACAAATGGTAATGAATAAAAAACTGAGCCGACAACTAAGCCCGAAAAAGTGAAGGGCAAAGTGCCTAAACCTAGTTGTTGAGTAAATTCACCAATAAATCCGTTTGGTCCCATCGCAATCAACAAATAAAAACCGAGCACGGTAGGCGGTAGTACTAAGGGTAATGCTACGATTGCACCGACCGGAGCTTTTAACCAAGATCGAGTACGCGCTAACCACCAAGCGATTGGCGTGCCGATGACTAATAACAATGCTGTTACAGTCGTGGCTAATTTAAGGGTAAGCCATATTGCGGCTAAGTCTGCTTCAGTTAACATAATGTCGATCTATTCTGTTTTATAACCATAATCATAAATAATGTGTTGAGCGGTATCACTATGAAGATATTTAAGCAGGGCTTTGGCACCGTCATTATTCTGAGCTGTTTTTAATAATACGGCATCTTGGCGAATAGGGCTGTATAACTCGCTAGGTATGATCCAACTAGAGCCTTTTGTTACTATTCCATTATCCATAATTTGTGACAAGGCTACAAAACCTAAATCAGCATTATCCGTTGCAACAAACTGATAGGTTTGAGATATATTTTCACCCATTACCCATTTTGGCTGAGTCGAGTTTTTTAGATTAAGCGCCGTTAATACTTCTTCGGCCGCCACACCGTAAGGCGCTAATTTCGGATTAGCTAATGCTAGTTTATTGAAATTACCCTTTTTCAGATTTGTATAGTTTTTATCGACAAAATCAGCTTTTGT
>LAZR01000611.1_pt1 | contig 26311 bp, 27 predicted proteins | sample 329461 | NCBI WGS metagenome assembly LAZR01 (sample SAMN03002196, study PRJNA259156) | marine sediment metagenome | biome: sea floor; feature: Hydrothermal impacted sediments; material: marine sediment; isolation source: Loki non-amplified sample from Loki's castle hydrothermal vent sediment ...
CCGCCAATCCCGTGGTGCTATCGGTCGTTGAGCTCCAGGGAAGCTACGGCAACAGCCTGGCCTTTGGCGAGGATGGCACGACTGTGTACGTAGGAACTCCAGAGACCATAGAAGCCTACACTCTGGTCGACGCTGGGAACCCGCAGCATGCGGGGACGTTTGAAGGGCTGGAGGGAGAAATTGCCCTTTCCAAAGGAGTATTTAGAAATGGTAATGAACAATGTGAAACAACTAGCAGATGAAGCTGGAATCACATTCAAGTTTTCTGGTAAGTTGCCGAATTCACGATTAGCGTTGTACATCTCTGAATTTGTGAGAGATAAAGGTAAATTCGAAAAGTTTCACAAATTAGTGATGGATACGTATTGGAAAGAAGGAGACGATATTGGAGATCTTTCTTTGCTTTTGGATCTTGCCGAATCAATTGGATTGAATAAAAAAGAAATACTTGATTATATTAAAAGTGACAAGCCGCTCATTAAGTTAAGAAAGAGTAGCCTAGAATTACATAGTTATGGGATAACCGGCGTGCCGACATTCATAATTGGTGATAAAGTTGTGGTTGGGGCTCAACCTTACGAAGTCTTTCAAAAAGTTGTTAAAAAAGCTTTAGAGCAAAGTCGATCCTAATAATACAATTTGTATCATTGATATGAAATGGTATAATTAAATAAAAATGCTAGCAGTTCTTTTAATATAATAATGAAAAATTTTGTATATGACGCTTGTACTTTAATCTATTTAACAAAAATTCAAATAAAAGAAAAACTATCGTTATTGGGAAAGGTTGTTGTAAGTAAAACTGTCAAAAGTGAATTAATTTCAGATTTGGATAGGTTTTCAGATGCTAAAATATTAAAAAAAAATATAGAAAAAAAAATTATTAAGGAGAGTAAATTAAGATTGAAAAACACTCATACTTCTGAAAATTTAGGTAAAGGGGAACGAGAAACCATAGAAATATGTATAAAGATTGGCGGTATACCTGTAACAGACGATCATCACGCAATGTACTATGCTTTAAATCTCGGGTTAAAACCTAAGACATCAGAAGTTATATTATTAGAGCTTTTACAGGAGGAAATAATAAATTATCAAGAGTTTAAAGCTCTTTTTAAAGAACTGGCAATGATTAAATCATTAAATACAAATATTATTTCATATTTTAAAAAAAAAGCTAAAAATATCAAATTTGAGAAAAATAACAAATCGAAAGGAGGGGTGTAATATCACAAAACAAATGAATTTAAGGTTAGATGAAGATTTAATTAAAGAATTTGAAGAGCTTGCTGAGCAACAAAATCTTGATCGCTCGTCGTTATTCAAAAAAATATTAATAGAGGGACTACATCATGAGCGTCTTAGTTTTGCCATACAAAAATATGCATTAAAAGAAATTTCTATAGAAAAAGCTGCTGAAATTGCAAAAATATCCTTATATGAATTGATTCATAAAATGTCTCAATTAGGAATCTCATCAAATTTAACTGTAGAGGATTTCAAAAAAATAATTTAATATATATATATTAATAATTAGAGTAAATCATTCTTAATGAATTCTTCGAGCGATTTGGTTGGTTCAAATCCAAGTTTCCGAATTTTACTTAAATCTGCGATGTTTCGCTTTAATTCATTTACGATTGGTTCTTTATGCTCGATTTTAGGCTTTTTTTTTAAAGCATTAGAAATCAATTGAACCAAATAATTTACAGAATACTCATTTGATCCGGATATATTGAAATCTTCGCTGTAACATTTCTCATTGAATAGGATAAGGTCAATAGCGCGGCAAAAATCAATAACATACAAAAAAGCCCTTGATTGAGAACCATCACCATAAATTGTTAAAGTATCGTTATTTAATATTTTATCAGTTATTATTGAAATAATGTTATAATGCCCGCGTCCAAACACAGAGAAAGGTCGAGCAATTGTATAATGCAAGCCTAAAACTCCTAAAGATGCAACGACGTATTCCCCCATTAACTTGGTATAGCCATAAAGATTTATAGGATTTTTCGGTGTTTGTTCTGTAAAGGGAAAATTTTCAGGTATTCCGAAAACTTGACCCGTCGAGAGATGTATAAAATGTTTAATATTTATCTCGAGAGCTTTTTTGGCTAAGATTTTTGGGCAAATTACATTTAATTTAAAATACTCATCATAATTATCAATAAATCCTTTTCTTACTCGAGAGGCAGCTGCGGTGTGGATAATTGCTTCGACATCTGAAATTGTCGAGGGAAAATCCCATTCTTTTTCCATGAAGTTTTGTTCCCAAAACTCGATGTTCTTAAGGGATATATCTTTTTTTTTAAGATTTTCTTTTAAAATACTAATCGTTTCTTTTGAACTTCCATGAGCAATTAAGTTATTATTTTTGCTTAGTAAGTGACTTACGAGCCAACTACCAATAAATCCCGTAGCACCTGTTATTAAAATTTTTGGCATAATTAATTCCAATACTCTTTAAAAAAAGAAGTTTGGGTAGATGAATTTTTATATACATTTAAGGTGTTATCTTTATAGCGACAACTTCTCCAGTAGCACATAATTTTTTTCTTGAATATAAGTCGCATGTCACAGTAATTTTTCTACCTTTTGTTTCCTTAACCTTAGCTCTTAAGGTAATAGGTTTATCTACTGGAGTAGGTTTCAGATATTTAACGAATAAAGACCCTGTAATAAAACTTTCTTGTCCAATTTCATTTGTCTCTATTCCTTTTGCTTTAAGGTAGGTTGTATTTGCAGTGCTAAGGCAGTGACAATCAATTATAGTTGCAATAATTCCGCCATTTAATATTCCTGGAAACGCTAAGTGGTATTTTTGTGGTTTCCAAGTACAAATAGCTTCATTTCCTTCCCAATAGCTTTTAATTTGAAGTCCATCCTCATTATTTCTTCCACAGCCCCAACAATTAGAGATTATCTCAGGTGATTTATCTTGAAGTGCTTTCTTCTCCATTTTTAATACCATAAACTTTAGTTAAATTTTGGTTTTGAATGAAAAAGGTTTATTAAAATCAAAACTTTTGTTTTTACCAGAAAAAGATTTCTCGTCTTTTAATCCAAATTCTGCTGCAAATGTGTTTTAACTCATGTTTTCTTCATATTTTCACTAAATTTTTTTTGAGGGATTTATTTTTTCATTTTTTCTTCAGAAATTTTACCAATGCTTAAGACGGAGCATTCTACCTTTATGATCAATCCATATAAATCGATACACCTTAAATTGTTGATATTGATGTTAATAAAACTAAAATTGATGAATCATATTTTGAAATATTCCTAAAAAAAAATAAAAGTATTAAAATGAATTGTGAGTTACCAAAAATTGAAGAATTATAATATCGAGTAGTGTATAATGCTCTCTTTCCTTTAATATTTATAATTTCAATGCTTTCATTAAATTCTAATGCTCAAACAAATCAAATGTATCTGAATAGGGTTGGCTTTATTAATTTAGAGGTTGGGTATGATGTTCATGTAGTTGGAGATTATGCGTATGTAACAAACGATGATGGCCTGATGATCGTTGATATTTCAAATCCTAGTAAACCCGTAAAAGTGGGAGAAGTTAATATAGCCGGAGGAGCTTTAACTTCTCAAATTAGTGATGATATCGCATATATCTCATCAGTTACCCCTGGATTTATAATAACTAATATATCTGATCCTCAAAATCCACAAATAATCGGACAAACTATTGACGCAAGTAGCGGATATCAAATCCTTATAAGTGGTTCGCTTGCATATGTAAGTCATGAATCATCAGGATTAAGCATATTTAATATTTCTGATCCATCAAATCCAATTGGGGTAGATTATGAATATAACCAGTATACTACGGGTTTAGAAATCGTAGACAGTATTCTTTATGTTGGAAATCCCGTAGTAGGCTTGCGTATTTATAATATATCAAACCCTACTGATATTTCACTTATTAAGACTATTCCAGGCACGAGCGGAATTTTTGATATTCATATCACAAATGATATTATGTTTCTAGCATGTCATCAATATGGTATTAAAGTATTTGATATTACTATTCCAACATCACCAAGTTTACTTGATATTGAGGATGAGGATGATTCGTATGAGGAGGAAGGAAAGGCATATGGATTGGTTGAGAGAGATGAATTACTTTATGTAGCAGATTTTTATGGAGTAGAAGTTTTTAATGTTACCGATCCTACTGAAGTCATTGAAATAGTTGAACGTAGTAGCGATGTGAGTGCTGCATACGATATTGCTGTTGATGATGAATATATCTATGTGGCGTTAAGTGGTGGATTATTAATACTTAAACTTAGTACAACACCTGAAAGTAGCCCCCCTGATTTACTTCTACCAATAATAATAATAATAATAATATCAGTAGTAATTTTTGTGGTAGGAATTACAGTTTTTTTATATTTAAGATTTATCAGATTCAGGTTTACAGGAAAAAAAGTCAAAATTAAAAATTAAGTTTGTAGTAGATGAGTGTTGTCAGTTCAAATACAAAAGTTGCTAAGAGATACTTACAACTCGGATTATTTAATTATATTATTACTGGCGAAGGCACATCATTTCTAAGTAATATAATTTCTCCTAAATCTATGCTATTTTCATTCATCCAAGATTCAGGCATCGCAATTTTCATATCATTATCGTATTCGGTATCAAATTCGAGTAATTCTTTAAGTTTTAAAATTTTTCTATAATTTTCAGATTCATAAGATTTTGTTAAACTTGTTATTTCATTGATGTATTCTTCATTGATATATTTAAATTTTTTATTCTTAAGGGAATCTAAAATATTTTGTAATAAACAGTAATTTTTTATGAAATCGTGAAAATAGGGTAATAGTATGAACTTATAAATTCGTTTATTTTGCGCACATTTTCTATTTAGGCTCTTTATTTTGATATAAGAACCAGGGGATAAAAAATAAAGCCTTATTGTTTTTAAATCAATTGCCACAATGTTATTAAATGTTTCTATACTAGCTATTATTCTTGCTAAGTACCATCCATATTTCTTAGAAATAATATTTTTCATCAAGGCACCTTGATAATCTCGTTTAAATTATTTAAATTTACGCTAATTTCTTGTAAGTACGTGTTAAACGCACGTAATAAATTCATTTCAATCAAAATATTCTTTATTTAAAATATATAATGGTGTTATACTAAGAATCATTTTTGAATTAGGACCTTTTTTAAATCCACCTGGTATTATCATTTTAAATGCTTTTTTAAAAAGAATTATAGACTTTTTCCTTTTTCAGTTTATTATCTCTTTATAAAGATTTTTAAGAGTGGTTTATCTTTACTTTTTCTAGAAATATTGAAATATAACTTATAGAGATTTTGAGATGAAAAAATCAAATTTATTATTCATATCTAGTTTTTTTATTATTGCTATTCTTGGATTTATAATGAACGTAAATCTTTTGCCAATTTCTAATCAAAAAATAAAAGATAGCAGAGAAGATTCAGGTAATGATTTTGGAGATAACAATAAAGAAACAGTATTAGAGCCGTTACCTAAAACTTCAGCCCTAAAAGAATGGACATTTATGGTATATTTAGATGCAGACAACAATTTAGAAGAAGCGGCGATAGATGACTTTAATGAGATGGAAATGGTCGGTTCTGATTCTAACATTAATATTGTTGTTCAAATCGATCGCATTCCATCTTACGATTCTTCAAATGGAGATTGGACTGGCGCAAGAAGATATTATATTGCGAAAGATATAAGTGCCTACACATTTAATTCCATAAATGTTCAAGATTTAGGGGAAGTTAATATGGGTTCTTCAAATACATTACAAGATTTTATTGGATGGGGAAAATTGAATTATCCTGCTCAAAAATATGCATTAATTTTATGGGATCATGGTTCTGGTATTATGTATGGAAATTATCCTGGAGGGGTGAGTTGGGACGATACAAATGGTAATGATTATTTAACTCTTTCTGAGATCGATTCTGTTTTAGGAAATCCGGATTATTCTGTTAATCTATTAGGATTTGATGCATGCCTTATGGGAGCTGTAGAAGTTCACTATCAATTTAAAGATGATGTTGATGTCATTATTGGTTCAGAGGAATTAGAACCTGGAGACGGGTATCCATATAATGAAATTTTAAATTATTTAAAAGGTAACCCAACTGCAACCCCTCAACAGTTAGGACAGCAAATTGTACTTAGCTATGATAATTCTTATCCTTGGAGTTTGGACATTACACAAGCAGCTGCAAACGCTTTCACATCTGAATTTACATCAAGTTTACAAAATTTTATTAACGATTTAAATTCCACGATAGATTCCCAAAAAGTTAATATTCAAAATGCTAGGGAAGCTTCTTTGGAATTTGATGAACCTTCTTATATTGATTTGTATGATTTCGCTGAAAAAATTCAAACTTTCTCTACTGGTGCGATTGATACAACTGCTCAATATTTAATGGATAATATTACTAATATTATTGTAGAGGAAAGACATTCTAGCGCTAATCCTGACGCCCATGGATTAAGTATATATTTTCCTGAGTTCTATTACAGTTATTCTTCAAATTATGAATCAAATGATTTTACCAGTGACTTTGAATGGGATGAATTTCTATTAAGATATTATACTGGCTCTACTACTAGTGAATATGACGACATTTATGAAGAAAATGACGTAGTTTCTGAGGCAACAATATTAACACAGGGAAGCTATTACGGTTTAATTTTAAATGGAACTGATATTGATATTTATCGTGTTTCATTTACATCAGGTACATTAATCGAAGTGTATATTCTATTTGACCAAGATGAAGGAGATTTAGATCTTTATTTTTACGATACATCTCTAAACCAAGTCAATTACAGTGAATCTTATACAGATAATGAGTATGTTAGTTATTTACCACCTATTAATGGATATTATACGATTGTAATTAACTCATATACCAATGACACTTACCAACCATATGATTTAATTATCGGTGATTATATTGATGATCAATTCGAAGAAAATGATGATTGGTTAACAGCTGCTCCTATTGATAGTAATACACTTTATACAAATTTAATTTGCAGAGATTCTGATTTTTACTATTTTTGGGCAGATGAAGGTTATTTAATCAATATAAAAATTGAATTTAGCTATATTCAAGGAGATCTTGATATATATTTATGGGATTATTGGAGCGATACAACATGGGAATCCAGTACTAGTATATCAAATAATGAAAATATTGTTTTTACTGCAAATGTATCAGATTGGTATGAATTTGAAGTACATAATTATGAAGATAATATGAATTATTCAATGTTTGTTGAAGTCATATCAATTGACGATATATATGAGGATAATGATGGTCCTTTGGAGGCTCCATTATTAGAATATGGAACATATATGGATTTAGTATGTATAGATATAGATAGTTATAATGTTTCGCTCACTGAGAATACTTGGATAAATATTACGATATACTTTGATAGTGAAGCCGGTGATCTTGATCTATATTTATTATATCCCAATTCGTCATCCGCGGCATGGAGTTTTTCATATACTGATAATGAAACTATATTTTTTCAAGTATTGTTCTCTGAAGTTTATACAGTTTGGGTAGAATATTACGATTTTCAGAATATGAATTACACTTTAGCAATTCATGAAACAACATCAATATGGGATGATAACTATGAAGAAAACGATAATTTTGGTATGGCTTATCCTATATCTATAGGGGGTACATATACAGATTTAACTGCCATTGACTGGGATGTTTATTTAGTTTTTCTTCAAGCTAACGTTACAATTAATATTAATTTAGAATATAATTGGTCTAATGGTGATCTAGATTTATTTCTTTTTAACTCGACTCAAGATTTAGTAAGTTGGAGTGCTAGTTATAACAATTCAGAACAAATAGCATATACTCCACAAGTATCTGATGCAACCTATATTTTAGTTTATAATAATGAAAATAACATGTATTATGACCTGACTATTGATACTGGAGGGGATTTAAACATAAGCGGACCTCCATTAGAATTTTTAATAATAATAATTGCCGGTGTTTCTGTAATTTCTCTGTTTCAAAAGAAGAAAAAGTCAATTAGAAATAAAATATAAAAGCTTGTAGCAGTAATCCATTTTATCTTGAATAAAAGCTTCCTAAAAGAGACTTATTAGTAGTAAGTTTTTTAATCTTTAATTATACTCTTACAATCGTAACATAACTTATGAAATGACTCAAGACATTGCATTTCGGTTATAATATCTTCGTAATATGGTATTTCTGGTCTCAAAGTGATCCCAAATAATGCTTTAATTCAATCAATTTGCTTAGCAAATTTAGAAAATTATAAGCATATTTAAATTCTTAAAGTTCTATTTCTATAACATGACAATAGTTAAAATATCCAATCATGGACGAATCACGATTCCTTCAGAAATACGGAAGAAATATGAATGGAAAGATGGTGTTAAAGTAATAATTATTGATCACCCCTTAGAAGGAATTAAAATACTACCTCATCTTTCAAAAAAGAAAATGCAATCAATATTAGATAGGGAAACAGGTATTAGAATCATTGAAGAAATCTCAAAAGAACGCAAAAAAGAGATAGAAAATGAGAAAAACAAATTGTATCAGAGGAAATCTTAATGAAAAATACCGTATTTCTTGATACGGGAGTTATTATTCTATACCAAAGTGATCATGAAGAAATACTTAAAGAGATTAAAACAAAACAAAAAAAAAAATATAATTTCATATCTTCGGAATTAAATTATATTGAACTATTTAATCATTTATGTAGAGAAAAGGGAAAAATTAACGCACAAATTATAATGGAAAATCTCCGTAAAGGAAATATAATTAAGTTTATACCTGTTAGTGAAAATATATCAATACTGTCTGGAGAACTTAAGTGTAAATATAAATTCTTATCAATGGTAGATGCAATAATAATTGCCGAAGCACTAGCTCGAAAAATATTTATCTATACTACTGAAACTCACTTTAATGATGTGGAAAATCTCAAACTCAAGAAAATTGATTATTGAATAGTTTTATCGCATCAATAAAATGTGAGAAGTGATAGTTTTTGAAATATTAATATAAATAACTTTTTTAATCTAATGAAATATAATGTAATATTATAATTATAAAAATATTAAATAGAAATTTATCAAGAACTAAGAGAGTTAGAAAATGCCAACTGCAAATTTAAGCGGTCCTCCAATTGAAGATTTAGAAGTAAAGAGGAAATTAGTAAAAGAAATTACTGATGCTATGGAAAAGGCTTATAAAATACCTAGAGAAGCATATATAGTTGTAATAAAAGAGAATCCCCCTGAAAATGTGGGTGTTGGTGGAGAATTGCTCATAGATCGAAGAAAGAAATAACTTCAAAAGCCGGATATATAAAAAATAAAAAAAGACAAATATTTCTTTATATTCAGAGCTGTTTTTTTAATTGGATTTAATGTTTGAATTAAAATTTTCTTGTTCGTATGTTAGCAATTGCATTGTAATTATTAAGTTCAAACTTAGAAAGAATCCACTTTTTTTTTAGTTTATTCAAGTTTAATTCTTCTTTCCAAAATTTTTTACATTATAGAGTTTTTTAAAGTGATATGATTCAAATAGCAGGTATTCAAATAGCCCCGGTATTTCTCAATGCTCAAAAAACGTGGGAAAAATTAGAAAGATATATTAGAGAAGCCAAATCTAATGGGGCGGAGTTAGTGACTTGGGGAGAAACACTAATTCCTTGCTATCCTACATGGATATGGCTACAAGTTCCAAGAAAGCATCAGAAAACGATTTATGGGAAATATTGGAATGAGAGTCTCAAGTTAGATGAGAGTAATATCATCAAAAAAATGAAAGCTTTAGCAAAGGAATTAGGAATAATGATGATGGGAGGAATTGCTGAAAAGGATGGGGCATCGATTTATTGTACTCTTCTCACGATAAACCAAGAGGGCGAAGTCTTAGGACGACATCGCAAAGTCAAACCAACCTATTTAGAACGTTTAGTTTGGGCTGATGGCGATGGGTTAGGACTTAAAACGTACAGGTTAAATGATGTAAAAATCGGCGGATTAAACTGCTGGGAGAATTGGCTCCCATTAGCAAGAGCTAAATTACATCTACAAGAAGAAATCTTACATGTAGCCGTTTGGCCTGGAAGTTTAGAGTTAACACAAGACATATCAAGATTTATTGCCCTCGAAGGGCGATCCTGGGTTATTTCGGTTTCTGGTCTTTTTCGTCCTGATGATGTTTCTCATTTAGAAAAAGATGAGTTTCCTATAAAGGATATATTGGAATCCCCTGATAAAAGCTGGCAAAATGGAGGAACTGTTATTGTAGATCCACGGGGAAAGGTTGTTGCAGGGCCTTTAGTTGATGAGGAGGGCATTATTTACGCTAGTATTGATCCAATTGTAGCTATAGAAGAACGTCATGATTTAGATATTAGTGGTCATTATTCGCGCTTTGACATCTTCAACAAGCCTTAGTTCGTATAATTTTTGGCAAAATATATAATTAAAATAGATGATTTCTTCAAACAAATAGATTTTTTATCTTATTTATATATCTTTGATTGAATTAAATTAACCTTTTAAATTCTATTATACATATTTACAATTTAACAAAAAAATGGTCTTATACATGGATTAATTCAGCAATTTCTTATTATCTAAGAACATTACCATCGAATCTCCAACATCCTTCACCAACTTATTTATTGCCAATTGAATTATTATGGCTTCAAATTCTTCTTCTATTTTTATTAGGAGTATTGATAAGTTTTTTTGTCTTAAGAGCAGCGGATAAATTAGAAAAATAGTAGAGAAAGTAATTGAAGATTAATAAAGCATTTAGCAGATAAAATATTTGCTTTTTAAATTTTCTCTAGTTCACAATTTACTTAATTCTTCTATTTTAGCTTAATAAATAAAAAAAAAATTCTTGAATTAGATTCCTCATTTAAATTGTATATCTTTGATTAACAACCGTTTGAAATTGTACATTCGAATGTGTTTGAGCTTGATGACCTCCTCGTTTTGAAACCAGATAGAATTGTATACTCTTTTGTTCATGAATTAAAGTAATACCTCGCCACTTATTATTTTCAGAATTAAATTCTACTACATATCCAAGACCGACCCCTTCTCTAGTAGAGAATTTGAAATTAAAGCTGCGAAATATCCTAATGAGCTCATCATGATATTCAACAATTTCCTTTTCTTTTGGTTTATCTTTAAATCTTAATGCTTCGAGTGAAAAAGCTTTAAGAATATCATTACTCATAGACTTCCACACATCTTGGTTGGCATAAAATTCAATTCCGATAAACTCATTATTAATAAAGACAGCAATTCCACATTGATTTTCTACATTCTTGAAATTTTTACAAATTTCTTCCGTTTGTTTATCAGAGATTTTTGTCATTTCAAGGTAGCTTTGAGTAGGAGCGATATCCATGGCATAATTCATTTCAGCTCTATGAGACTGGATCTCATTCCAAACGGCACCTTGACCTGCTGTTGAAATTGCTTCATATGCGACATTAGGGTATAATCTCGTGTTTGACGATTTAAATCCTCGCCCTCCAGTATAATTCCATCTGGATTGCTCTACACATTTTGCAGGGATTGTATATTTTTGACTTGCTGTTTTAGTATTTTCCTTGAAAATGTTTTGTTTTCCTCCTGTTGCGAGCAATATTGGTTCCCAGATGGTTCTGTCCTGTTTTCCACCATGAACAGTCATCCCAAATGGAATTAATATTTGTTTATCGCTTTTATTTATTACTTCCAATTGATTTACAGTGTCAGTTTCAATTATTTCAATCAAGTCTAACTCTTCAGCTTCCTTAATGTTGATAAATTCAAATAATTTATCATCTTGAATAATAATGGGGATAACCGTCATATTCTCATAAATTTGAGAAGTTTCTAATTTAAGAACACTTAAGGGATTTTCAAAAATAGATTTTACAATTTGAATACTTTCACTTTTCAAGCTTACTTATCCTCCTTCATATTATTTTTATTATTTTTTTTTTTACGTTCAACTTCTTTTGAACTTTCTTCTTCATAAAGCGGACTTATAAATTGATTTACAATATTTTTACCATTTTTTGTAAGTTCTATCCCGGAAGAAACTTGAATTTTTCCACTTTCACTTATTCCATTAATTCTGGTTCCTTTTTCTGATTGGAGATCTGTTTCTGATAATTCTTTTTGATGGGTTTTTACTAATCCACCTCTTTTAAGAGCATTTAAATGATAATTAAGGTTTTGTTTTTGAATTCCAATATTTTCAGCAATATTTGTAGGTTTTTGAGGGCTTACGGAAAGTTCTCGTAAAATATCTGCTCTTATAGGGCTCCTAAATACAAGTCCAACTTTTTCAAAAATGGGTTTTTTCTTTTTTTCTTTCTTTGCCATATTTTTTCACTTTAATTTTAGTAAAAACTTTTTTTACTATAAAAATTTTTACTGTAAAAATAAATAGTAATTAATATATATAAATGTTCGTAAATTAAGAATTAAATTTGCTTAAAAAAAAGAAGATATAATTGTTTACTTCAATCCAAGTTTAATTTTTTCTTGTTCGACCAGTTCTCGCCGTAAGATCTTGCCTGAACCTGATTTTGGAATAAGATCTACAAATTCAACCTCTCGAATCTTCTTATAAGCAGAAATTCTTTCAGCAACCCAATCCATAATTTCTTGCTCTCTCACCTTTCCTTTAGACGCAGGTTTTAGAATTATAAAAGCCTTTGGAATTTGTCCAATATCCAGTTCTGTAGATGGCTTACCAATAACAGCAGCATCAAAAACATGCGGATTCTTAAATAGTAAATCCTCAAGTTCAGCAGGTGCGATACTCCAACCTTTATACTTTATCATTTCCTTGATTCGATCTATAAGGTGCTCATACTCCTCTTCATCAATATAAGCCGTATCACCCGTTCTCAGCCATTTTTCACCAGTGTTAGGGTCAGTCCAAAATGCTCCCTCAGTAGCTTCAGGTCGTTTCCAATACCCTTTCATAACTTGAGGGCCTTTAATAACCAATTCGCCAATATCTCCTCTTTTTGGCAGCTCCTCGCCAGTCTCTAAATCAATAATCTTGTGAAAAGTATCTGGAAGTAAAGTACCTTGAGATTCCATTTTACGACGATACATAGGGTTTACAGCAACAACTGGAGAAGCCTCTGTTAACCCCCAACCGTGTTGGATGGTCACTTCTTTAGCGTTGCATTTCTCTTTTGCGAGTTTATCGAACTTTTCAATAAGTTCGAGAGGGATTGGTGCGGCACCATTGTTAATAATTTTGAGGTTTGTCCAATCATATCCTTTTACGTTTGGATCTTCGAGGTGTCGAACTACTGCGAGAAAGATTGGAGGTACGCATAGACTATATGTAGCTTGATATTTTTCTATTAGGTCACAGAATTCTTTCACATCGAATCGTTCTGTGACTATTTGTGCTGCGCCTAACCAAATTGCTTGGTTCATACACACATTTAATCCATAAATATGGTAGAGAGGAAGAACAGTCATAGCGATATCTATTTCACTTAATTCAAAATATTGTGATATTTGGACTATATTCGATACCATATTGTAGTGTGTAAGCATAGTTCCTTTAGGTAGCCCGGTTGTTCCGCTTGTATATACTAGTGCTGCGAGATCTTCTTTAGGATTGAAATTGTATTCTGGTGGTTCTGGTTTTGTTTTGATCATTAGTTTTGACCATCCAATGGTTCCCTCTGGTATTTCTGATATCTTTTCTTCCTCTCCTGATTCTATTACTATTATGTTTTTGAGGTTGGTTTTGGCCTTGACTGCTGCTACAGTCGGGTATAAAGGTTGGAAAACAATAATTGTTTCTGCTCCAGAATCAGTTGCTTCATATTCTACTTCAGCTTCTTTAAATTGTGGATTCATGGGAACAAGTATGGCACCTGCTTTTTCTAATCCATAGAAAGAAATTCCCCACTGGATTGAATTAGGACTATATAGAGCAATTTTATCTCCTTTTTTAACTCCTAAACCTTTTAATGCTGTAGCGAAGATGTCCACCTGTTTTTTAAAGTCTTTGAACGTAATTTTTTTGGGGTATAAGAAGGCTGGTCTCTCTGGAAATCTTTGAGCTGTATCTTCTAAAATTTTATGAATAGGAATTTCAGGATAATAAAGATGACCTCTTTTGAATTTAACCACTAACTTCACCTATTTAAATACTAATTTAACCAATTTGTAAAATCTTTATCGAAAATTTTCGAAAGTATAGTATTTAAGTATAATTACATAGTATAATAAATATTTGTGGAAACTACAATATTTAAAAAATTTTAAAAATATTGAGAAAATATGAAAATGAGATTCTATTACCTTTTTTTAACATGAAGTACTTTTTGAATTCTTGTCAATAACAAAATTCTCATAAGGAATAAAAGCCGCACCAATCGAGATTAACAATATAAATGCGTTTTCTGGTGAGGTAAAAAAGCTCAATGCCCAATTTTATTTTTTTCTACATATTGCTGGTGGTACTCCTCTGCTTCCCAAAATACTGAAGCTGAGACAATTTGTGTTACGATCGGCATTTTAAAGCGTTTGGATGCTTCCAGTTTAGCTTTAGAACTCACCGCTTTTTCTTTTTGTTCTGAATTAAGATAAAAAATAGTCGATCGATATTGTGTACCAACATCAGGACCTTGACGATTTAGTGTTGTTGGGTCATGAATCATCCAAAATATATCTAACAGCTCATCGTAGGATACTTTATATTCGTCAAATGTAACCTCTACAGCTTCTGCATGACCTGTTTTATGAGAACATACATCTCCATAGGTAGGTTCTGTAAAAGGACCACCAGTATATCCCACTCGTGTGGATAAGACACCCTTTGTTTTTCTATAATTCGATTCTACTCCCCAGAAACACCCAGCTGCAAAAATGGCTTTTTGAATCTCCATAATTCTAATTTAATAATTTTAAAAATTAAACCTAAGCCTAATTTTATATAAATAAGGAACGCATATTGAATTTTTTTAATAAATAGCTAGAACCAATACTTTTAATCTCAATAAGGCAATACTTATAATAGCAAAAATTGAAGCTTTCATTAACTTCGAATAAATGCACCTGCTATGCTAAATCTACTGAGGCTCAACAGAAATTGAAGAATGATTTATTGAATTGTATGGACTTACGAAAGTAGTTGAATCGACTTTTTTCTTAGAAAAGTATTAAAAAAATAGAAAAAAAATTCTTTTTAAAATTATTTTATAACACAAATCGACTGAATCTATTCATCTGACCATAATAGTCGAATAATGCATCTATCCCTCTTATTCGTAAGTCAGTATTAAGGCATATTTTGTTGTGTAAAAATCCAACAGGCGGTATTTTGGCAATTTCAGTTGCAACATTATTAACTTCTTCTTCTAGTTTTTCTCGTGGGACACTCAAGCTAACAAAACCAATTTGTTCTGCTTCTTTTCCAGATATAGTTCGACCAGTCATTAATAGATATCGTGCTTTTTTGACACCTAAATAAAACTGCCAGAGTGGCATACTCTGAGCGCCGCCCCATTTTACAGCAGGGTGTCCAAATATTGCATCCTCAGCTGCTACTGAGATATCACACAGTAATTGAAGGTAGCAACCTGCATCAGTGCAGTAACCATGAACTTGTGCGATAGTAGGTTTTGGAAAATATAATATACGTGGATATTTTGCATATATTTTTTTATTTAAGATTTCATACGAATTTTTATATTTCCATCCTCCTTCTGGTGTTGTCATATAGTAAGAGTCCTTAAGATCAAAACCAGAGCAGAAGCTTTTGCCGTTAGCTTTTAACACAATTACTTTTGCGTTGTCATCAGCTTCAGCATGATCAAGCACTGCATCTATATCATCAAGCAGCTGATTATTCAAGGCATTATGCTTTTCCGGTCTATTTAAGGTGATATATCCAATTTTTTTTATAGTTTCATAAATGACAGTTTCAAACTCCATATTCTTACCTCTTAGTTTTAATTATTTTAATTGATTTTATCCATTAAAACATTTAAGGCTTAAGATTTTTATTTAAATGGCGGACCCCTTTGAAAAATTAGAAGATTTTATTAAAAAAAAGAAGAAAAAATTTGATGAAGATAGAAATTCTAACTAAAGGCTTCAAGAGTTATTAAGATGGTAAAAGAACTTGATTAATGGCGTGAATTATGCCATTATTCGCTTCAATATCAGGTTTAATAATCTTCGCTTTATTTACCATTACACCTTTAGAAGTGTCTATCTTAATTTTCTGGCCTTGTAGAGTCTTTATTTTCTTCTTACCTAAAAGATCAGTTATCCTTATTTTACCTTTTATTGTATGGTAAAAAATAATTCCCTTTAACTTCTCGGGATCTTCTAATAAAGCATTCAATGTTTCAGTAGGAAGCTCTGAAAAAGCCTCATCTGTTGGGGCAAAAATAGTAAATGGTCCACCAGTTGATAACGTATCTGCAAGACCAGCAACTTCGGCAGCTTTTAATAAAGTAGAAAAGGTACCTACTCCATTTGCAACTTCAAGAATATTTGACATTAGTATTTCTCTTTATTTTTAATTTAATAATAGTATTTATAATTTTGAAACAAATCAATATATTTAAAAGTTCTGATAAGAATAACTTAGGAAAAAAAAGAAGTTAAAATTAGGAAAATTTTAGATTTTCATTCAAAATTAATTTTTTGTTTTATTAGGAATAAAACTAGAGAACTATGCTAATTATAGAAAAAACCGATATACTATCTTTTCCTACTATCCTTTATTCTACCTCATTTTTATCAAAAAGCATACCTTTTAGACTGACAAATTAAATTATCATTTAAAAATATTAAAAGAGAATGGCTTAATTAGAAATGAAAAAAAAACTATTAAAGTAATGAACTACGCTCCTTGGGTTTGGGTTGGGATTTAAAGACCAGAAAATCCTATACGAGGTCTAAAGCCTTGCATGCATAATAAAATTTTTATAAGTAGGAATAAAATGAATATTATTTAACGGAAAATTATTGCTTTAAAAATGCTTTATGGATATAAAGGAAAACTTTTGTTAGTTAATCTTGGTCAAGAAACCTATAAAACAATTTCTATTCCGGAAGAAATCCTGAATAAATATATTGGAGGTCGTGGTCTTGGAGCAAAACTTTATTGGGATCTTATTCCAACAAAAACAGATCCACTCGGGGAAAACAACGTTTTCATAGTTCTTACAGGTCCCTTGAGTGGCACAATGGCGCCTGGTGCAGGGAAGCATCTTATTGTTACCAAATCCCCCGCAAGTGGTGGGTGGTTAGAGACATATTCTAGTGGTAAAGTAGCTTCCGAACTAAAATTCGCAGGATATGATGGTCTAATTATAACCAGTAAGGCTAAATATCCTATTAATTTGTTTATTAAGGATGATATGGCAGAATTTTTGGATGCTAGGCATTTATGGGGCAAAGGTGCTTTTGAGACAGAGACGTACATTCGGGAAAACTTCGAGCCAGAATGTGGTACTCTATCCATTGGACCAGCTGGAGAGAATCTCCTTCCCTTTGCATGCGTTGGAAGCGATTATTTTCGAAAAGCAGGTCGTGGAGGCGCAGGTGCAGTAATGGGTTCTAAAAATCTTAAATCTGTTGCTATCAAGGGCAATAGAGGTGTCAGTTGCGCTGATATAAGTACTCTATATAGTCTTATTCTAAAACATCGCAAAAGAGTAAAACACAGACACATGACTCCAATGACTTTAACTATAACTAACGCTGCGGGTATACTCCCTACACGAAATTTTTCTAGAGGTCAATTCAAAGAAGGTATTGGTGCTATCGACAAAGATGCTGTTATAGATGCTAAAATAGGGAGTCGCGCTTGTTATGCGTGTTTTACGGGATGTTCTAATATAACGCAAGTTAAGGAAGGTATATTTAAAGACTTAATTTTGGAAGGTCCGGAATATGAGACCCTTGCTATGATAGGTGCCAACTTGGAAATTGACTACTTACCAGCAATTATGAAGGCAAATTATCTTTGCGATGATTTAGGTATGGATACAATTTCTGCGGGAGTAGCTATTGGTTTTGCAATGGAGTGCTACGAACGAGGTGTTTTATCTAATAAAGAAACTGGAGGTTTAGAACTTAAATTTGGTAATTATATGGCTGTACTTGAGTTATTAGAACTCATGGCTCAGAAAAAAGGTTTTGGAACCTTTTGTGCTCAAGGTGTAAGAGAGATGGCAAGAGCACTTGGACAGAATACTGAAGAATTTGCTATGCATTCCAAGGGGTTAGAATTTCCTGCTTATGATCCACGTGCGGGATGGGGTTCAGCCATTACCTATTCGGTTACACCAAGGGGAGCTTGTCATAGGAGAGCCTGGCCTCCATCAGTAGAAATCTTAGGGGGTGTAAATCCTTTTACTATCGAAGGGAAGGTAGAAATTGTAAGGCGGCTGATGAACAATAGGAGTGTAATGCACTCCCTCGTAGTTTGTGATATGCTTGGACCAATAATTCGTCTAAAAATGGACGATTGGGCTAATTATTTAAATGTTGTTATTGGCTCAAATTATACTGGAAAGGACCTCAATGATCGCAGCGAAATCGTTGAAACACTAATCAGGCGTATTAATATTCAAGAAGGCTTTAGCTACAAAGATGACATTCTACCTAAACGTATATTGGAAGAAAGCCTACCTGATGGTCCTGGAGCAGGAAAAATTATTGGAGAGGAAAATTTTTTAAAAATGAGATCATGGTATTATTTATGCCGTGGTTGGGACTGTCAGGGTGTACCAACTCAAGAGACAATTACTAATTATGAATATGATTTGGAGCCATCCATTATGATTTAAAAGATTTTATTAGCAGCGATTGAGGTAAAAATTATAATTAAAGGCGAACTGTTATTATGAAAATTAAAATTACAACGGTTGGAACTCTATCTAAAAGCTTACCAAAAGGGCAAGAAGTCATTGAGGGGCATAAGCTAACTGTTCAAGGAGTTTTAGATGCACTAGTGAGTAAATATGGTAAATCAGTAGCAGAAGAATTATTTAAAGATGGAACACTCAAAAAGAAATTGTCACTATTGGTAAATGGTCGCAATGTAAGTTCATTACCTGATAAGATTCAAACACTATTAAAAGATGAAGATGAAATAATTATATCTACAAATATTACAGGAGGGTGAAACAAGAAGTAGCTATGAGCAAAAGAGTTTTAGTAATTCAATCAGAAAATTGTACTGGATGCCATTTATGCGAATTAATCTGTTCAAGTACAAAGGCAGGAGAATTTATTCCTTCACAATCGCGCATTCGGGTTGTTACTAACGGATTGAAAGGATGGTCTAGACCGGTTGTTTGTTTGCAGTGCGAAGAACCAATGTGTATGGCCGCATGTTCTGTTGAAGCCATCTACAAAACTGAAACGCCTCAAGGAGATTCGTTAGTTTTAGTGAATAAAGAAAAGTGTATTGGTTGTCATCAATGTATTGTTGCTTGTCCATTTGGTGCTATTGAATATATTAAAGAATTAAAAGCTACAAAATGTGATTTATGTGGAGGTTCACCTGTTTGCGTTAATTTTTGTTTTTATGATTGTTTAAAGTTTAAAGAGCTTTCAGATGATGCCAAACAAAAACGATCAACAAAATTAAAGGCGCTTACGGCGAAATTTTGCCGAGAAATCAGTAAACATGAACCTCATCGACGTCGGATGATGTTTTCATTAGATCTATAAAAGATTATTGATATTTAGGCTGCAGAAATTTTTTTAAATTGACAATAATAATTATAAAAAAAAATAATGAAGAGAAAACAATTATATATGTTATTTTAAACTTATAATCGAGAGTTAAATAAATCTCAGAAAATGTATAAAAAGGAGGAATAAGATGGGGAATCGTTTGAAGGATAAAGTAGCGATAGTTGTTGGAGCAGGACAACAATCGGGGGATACAATAGGTAATGGGAGAGCTATATCAATTCTTTTTGCCCGTGAGGGCGCCAAAGTAGTGCTTGTTGATAAGCACCTTGATTCTGCTCAAGAGACAAAGTCGATGATTGATAAAGAGAGCAAGGAATCTTTCACTTTTGAGGCCAATATTGTTAAAGAGGATGATTGCCATCGAATAGCTGAGAAATGTGTTGATTTTTATGGTCGGATCGATATCCTTGTCAATAATGTTGGTATCGGAGAAGGAGATAGGAGTATGGTAAAATTGAGCGAAGAAATATGGGATAAAATTTTTGATGCAAACCTGAAAGGAATGTTTTTCACGTGTAAATATGTATTACCAGTGATGGAGAAACAGGGAAGCGGTTCTATAATAAATATCTCTTCTGTTGCGGCTGTTTGTGCCGTGCCCTTGGTAGCATATAAAATATCAAAATCAGGGGTTAATTCTTTAACTCATCAAATAGCCATGAAATATGCAAAGATAGGAATCCGCGCTAATGCGATCATGCCTGGATTAATGAATACCCCTATTGCTATTGAAGGAATAGCAAGAACAACAGGAAAACGAAAAGAGGATATAATTAAATATAGGGATAACTTGGTTCCTCTAAAAGGGGGAATGGGAGATGCTTGGGATACAGCTTACGCAGCTCTTTTCTTGGCATCAGATGAGGCAAAATTTATTACCTCAGTTATACTCCCAGTTGATGGAGGTCAAAGCTCAAAAATTGGATGAATTAAAGGTAAGATATATAATAAAATTATTTTTTAAAACTAATTATAGTAATCAGATTTAGGTGAATAAACAATTACAAAAAAAGTAGAAGAATTCCAAAAACAAGGAAAAAAGGTTAATCAAGAAAGACTAAACAAACCCCGAATTTACCCATTAAAAGAATCAGAGTGGAATGAAGAAATGAAAACCCTCTTAAAACCAATGGTTAATGAAAAAAGCGGTCTTATTCTAAATATTTTTAAAACTTTAGTTCGACATGAGAAACTCCTTAAACGCTGGAGTGTCTTTGCTACACATGTATTGCTTAAGTCTTCTCTCCCTGCAAGGGAACGAGAGATTCTCATACTTCGTATAGGTTGGCTTTGTCAATCAGAGTATGAGTGGGGTCAACATGTTAAGATAGGAAAAGAGAATGGTCTAACCGATGATGAAATTCAACGTATCATTGAAGGCCCAGATTCAGATGGTTGGGATAGATTTGATGCGGTGTTACTTAAAGCCGTAGATGAGCTTTATCATAACACTTTTATTAGTGATCTTACTTGGAAGGCACTTACTGAGCGGTATAATACTCACCAACTTTTAGATTTAATTTTTACCGTTGGTCAGTATAACCTTGTAAGTATGGCATTAAATACACTGGGCATACAATTGGAAAAAGGTACTAAAGGTTTTCCTGAGTAAAAAAAGGATTATATTGTGTCCTCGTTTTTCTCATTATAGATCTGATAGCTATCTTTGAAAAGAATATTCTTTTTTATTTTCAGTAAAAAGTAAAAGTTAACATTAAATCATTAATTGTATTTTGAGGAAACAAAAAAGATTTTTGAAATGGAACGAATCATAATCTTTATAGATAATAGCAACATTTTCCAAGGCTTTAGGAAGTATAGAGTGAAAATTGACTATGAAAAACTGAAATACGCCTTAATTAAAAGTCGAAAATTGCAAAACATATTTTTATATGAAGGTATTGTGTATCCCATGAGTCCAGAGAAGAAAAAATGGTATAAAGATTTAAGTAATAAAAGCGGATATATAATTAAAGCGAGCTTTAATAAGATAGTATCGCAAAATGTCATGGAAAAGAAAATTGATATTCAAATCGCGATTGATATAATTTCGCTTGCGTATGAAAATGCGTATGATACGGCGGTACTGGTATCTGGAGACGGGGATTTTGTACCAGTTGTTAAAAAAATAAAAGAATTGGATATAAATATGGAAGTATGGGCATTTAGATATTCTTTAGCGAATGCTTTAAAGGAAGTTCTCGACAAACAAAAGATCTATTATCTCGATGATATTTTAGATGAAATAAAAATGTAAAGACTCCTAATTTTTATATTTTATTTATTTTCTATCTCTTAGAATAATATAGTTCATTTATTTTAGGAGTAATTATAAATCATTATTCTAATTGAGTGAATTTCAAGTATTTTCTTTTTGATTAAAATTTAAAAATCATTGATTTAAAGCCGACAATAATCGTGGCTATATCAATTGGTTTAATGTCGGAAGAGATGGGGCGATACTTTTTGAATAAAAATCGGCTTTTTGTTCATTTTCGATGAAAAATTGCTGTTTTTGATCATTCTTATAGGATCTTTTCTTTCCGACAAATTTCGAGGTGATATAGATGGGATTTTTGTCGTTATTATTTTAAAGATTTTTAAATTTCGATTCATTATTTAAATCTTAAAATACACTCAATTTATTTTTTAAATTCTGTAAATTTTAATCATATTTTCCCGTCCTTAAGTCCATTATCAATTGTGACGTCGGTTTTTTTCGTAGTTTCTCCATCCTTTTTGTAATTTTCTTTAGGGAGGTTTGTTTTTTTCAATTTTTCTTTGGTGATTTTGTCAATACCTAAAATGCTAGTAGATTTTATACCTAGAGTTATTATTCCAAAACTTAGAATCAAGCATAACCAGAAAAAGAGATAAATACCTAATATTTCAGCAAAAAATCCGGATAAAATCATACTTAAAGGAGCAACAGAATTAGAGATAAGGATAACTATTGAAAGCGCTCTTCCTTGTTTTCTAGGAGCTATTACTTTTTGAATTAACGTCAGCATGAGAGTATTAGTGATTGCCATAACTAGACCTATAATCAAAGGACCTACCCCCATAAACCAAAAAACGCCTTTTGGAGATATTATTATAAAAAAAGCACCCATTAATTCGAAATATGTTAATTGAACAATACTTAGTACATTCCGATTCCAATTTTTCTTTAGAATGACGACTATTGATCCTACTACGAGGCCCACATTAAAGAAAGCCATTACAAGCGCATAATCATCTTCATCTCCAGCATGCGTGAATTCAACGAAATGCGGCATAAGTACGTAAAAAGGTACAAGGAGAAAAGTTAAAATCGCAAAAATTACTAGTAATGAAATAAATCCCTCAATTTCTTTTAAGGCTAATATTCCTTCCTTAAATTCTTTTTTAAAACTTGATTTCTTCTTCTTTTTTCTTTTTCTTTTTTTTACAGAGAATTTTAAGAAAATCGAAGGAATAACAGCAATAGAAAATGTGATTATATCAACCCAAAGTATTTGGCCAATTGTTATAAATTTTAGTAAAAAGACTGCAATTAAGGGGGCTAGAACGTTAAGCAATCCCATACATAAAAAGCTAATAGAATTAAGTCTTGAGAGATGTCTTTGAGGGACCATAAAAGGGATAATAGAAAGTAGAGCAGGTTGATGAAATGCTTGACAAATTCCTCTCAATGCAATTAAAATAAAAATTGGGATTAAACTTATAGTTCCAAATACAAATAGAATTATTAATCCTAAAGTTAAGATTGCTTGAAGAAGATCAGATATTATAATTATTTTTTTTTTATTCCATCGATCAGCATATACACCTGTAAAAGGAATTAATATCATGACTGGAGCAAAACTTAGGAAATATGCTATTGATAAAATAATGAGACTTCCTGTTTCACTGCTAATCCACCAGATTATGGCGAACATAACTATAGATGAACCAAAAAGTGAAACTAATTGACCTATCAGTAAAAAGATAAAGCTTTTAAATTTTTCTTGTTCATTTGGTAATTTTACCTTATTCTTTTTATCCATGGAATTATCTGATTCTGATTTATCTATATCACTTATATATTTAAATCTTGTAAAAACCTTAAGTTAGTTTGAAAATCAGTTAACCCCTCCGTTTGCGGGGGATAGCGGATTGCTATGAGGCATGTTTTTCAGAGAACCTCCTGTTGAAACGGGTGAATTAAGTTATAATTTTCATGTATGAGCAAGCTTTACGGTAGTGGTGATAATGAAAATTGGTGGAGAAAAGGAAGAGAAGTTTAAAACTTGATTATTATTTTTTTAAAATCTGTGATCTAATTCTGTTCCGCAGTTAGGACAATGTTTTTTTTCTTGACTTATTTTTTTCAATTTAATAAATTTATTTAATTCTTTTTCTAGGTTTGAATATATATCTTTAAGCATAATATCTTCAATTGAAATTAGATTTAACTTTCCTTTTCGATACAAAACAAGTTTTTCTTCTTTTCTTTGCATATAATCTTTCCCATGAAAACCCCAATATTCAATATAAGTTTTAAATTTAGGTAAATACCAATCATACTTAATTGAATTACCCCGTACTTTTATTGTCTTCTCATATTCATGGTCAATACCTAAACGATGAAGATGGTTATCAATTACTAATTCGCCTTTCGATCTTACAACATGTCCATCAAAACCTTTAAAGGATGTAGCTACTTGAGGTCGATATTTCTTTTGATAAAATTTTGTAATTTTTCTTTTAGCCCAATAAATAATTATGAAACAAACAACAAAAACAATACCTCCTGATATAAAAGCAATAGTAGTTTTGCTCAATATTAATCACTTATTCAAATTTATTGGATTTAAAAATTTATGTAATCTATAGTTTTAAATTCAACAATAAGATGTTTAAACACGGTGTTAATACTACATCCAATCCGACCTAGCACTACCAGTGATAAGAAAATCAAATTAAAGATTGGAAATTCTGTTTAATAAAGTCTAAAAGATTTGAAAATTTTTAGAATGTATGGGGACAACTATTTATTATTTTACCGGAACGGGTAATTCACTAGAAATCGCGAAACTTCTTTCTGAAAAATTAGAAGACTGTAAGCTTATACCTATTGCAAAAGTTTGGAAATTGGAGAACCCTACATCGACGAGTGAAAAAGTTGGTTTTATTTTCCCTCTATATTGGTCGGGGTTGCCTAAAATAGTCTTTGATTTTATAAAAAAAATAGATCTTAATAAATCCAATTATTTTTTTGCGATTATAACGAGCGCTGGAGATATTAACGAGTTGCCTTTACAACAGTTAGAGAAGATTCTAAAAACGAAAACAAAAGCGCTTAGTGCTGGATTTTTTATTACTATGCCCAACAATTATATTATTGGTTTTGATATTCACTCAGAAGAACGTCAAAAAGAGTTTTTCGAAATGGCATTTAAACAAATTGAATCAATCCCTGAAATTTTAAAGAATAAAAAAGAAAATCTCAATCAAGATGTGTTTGAAAAAATTTTAAGCAGGAGTGAAAGAATCAATAATAATTTTCGTAAGAAGGTGTATGAGAGCGATAAATCATTCTACGCAGATGATAATTGCAGTAGTTGTGGTATATGTGAAAAAGTTTGTCCAGTAAACAATATTATACTAGAAAAGGGGATACCAGAATGGCAACATAAATGTCAGCAATGCTTAGCATGTATTAATTTTTGCCCTGAAAAAAGTATTCAATTTGGTACAAAAACTTTAACAACGAATAGATATCATCATCCTGAAATTACAGTTCAGGATTTGTTAAACCAGAAATATTGAGTATTATTTCAATAATTATCTTAAATAATTGCATTCAAGAAGAATTTCACTCCACTATTTTAATATATGTAATTAAATAGTATTACAATGATTATGCAAATCATTCTTAAATGATTTGAATTCCTGAGAGAGAAAGGAAAGTTAAATTGAATAACAATTTAGAATTTGTGCTTAAATTCATTTTTTTAACACTCATTCATGGAAATGAACATGTTCGAAATTAAGAATTTATTAACTTGAAATCTTTATTAGAATAAGAATAAATTAGAAAAAAAAAGGTGATAAGAAAGTGGGTGTTGATGTTTATCTTAATAAGAGTATCAAAGAAATTATGGCAGAATTTCCTGATATTGAACATATTTTAGAGGAGTATAGAATTGGTTGTGGCACATGCGGCGAAGCATTATGCCTATTAAAAGATATCATCGAAATTCATTATTTGGAGGAGGATTTGGAAGCAGAATTAATGACAAGAATTTCTCAAGCTATTTTTCCTAACAAGACAATTAAGTTTCCAAAAAGGAAAAGAAAGCCACAAGGTCTGAGAGAAATTAAATATTCCCCTCCAATGAAGAAATTGGTTGACGAGCATTCTCTTATAAAGAGATGGCTGGCTCTCATACCGAAAGTTATTGAAAATTTAGACTTAGAGACCGAAGAAGGTTTGCAAAGAAACCATA
>LAZR01000612.1_pt1 | contig 26310 bp, 25 predicted proteins | sample 329461 | NCBI WGS metagenome assembly LAZR01 (sample SAMN03002196, study PRJNA259156) | marine sediment metagenome | biome: sea floor; feature: Hydrothermal impacted sediments; material: marine sediment; isolation source: Loki non-amplified sample from Loki's castle hydrothermal vent sediment ...
CGGATTTCCACCGCAGTCGCCTGAAACGGAGCCGCTTCAGTTACACCCCAATTTCCACCACGTTGACGGACGCGACCTCCTGAACGCGGTCCGACGCTGGATTCCGGTCGGCATCCCTGAACCTTCGACTATCAGCACTCCTTCCAGATCCGCGCGGTGCAGACACCGCGTGGCGGAAAATGCTTCGGCCAATGACGGCCGCAGATCGGAAGGGCACATCCCAAGTGAGTAACGAGGAACGACCTATGTTGAACAAACTGATCATCGCCGCCGCTTTCGCATCCACGGTCATTGCCGCCCCGGCGTTTGTCGGCGGAACGCATGCCGGCGGTGACAACAAGGAAATGGCCGTCGGCAAGCCCGGCAAGGTCGACGCTGTCGACCGGACCATCGAAATCACCATGCTGGAGACCGAGGACGGCGACATGATCTTCGAGCCCTCCAGGATCGAAGTGACGAAGGGTCGGACGATCCGCTTCACGATCGAGAACGAAGGCGTGCTCGAGCACGAGTTCGTCATCGGTACGCCGAAGGCGAACCAGAAGCACAAGGGCGAGATGGCCATGTCCGCGGACATGAAACATGCCGACCCCAACGCCATCCGGTTGGACGAGGGCGAGGACGGCGATATCGTCTGGACCTTCACCAAGACCGGCAAGTTCGAGTTCGCCTGCCTGATTCCGGGGCATTACGAAATGGGCATGCACGGTCCGTTGATCGTCGCGGCGAAATAGGTTCGCGCCCGCTTCGGCGTTGCGCGGCCCAGGCCGGCCGACGCCGGACGCCGCGCAAGAAATACCGCGGGCCCGGTGAATTCTCCGGCTGGCCCGCGGTTCAAAAGGATCGCCAGTCCGCAGCGGTCGCCGAATTATCACGCTGCGTTGTATTTCCGCGCCTTCAATTCGACGGGATGATGAATTAGACACTGGCTATGATGCGGTTCTTGTTGACGCTCCTTTTGATTTTGCCGATCTTGCTGACGCCCGCCTATGGCATGGTGCAGGCACCGGCGATCGATATCTCGATCCCGGAGGCGAGCGGCGCGACGGCGCGCGCGTGGAGCAATGCGGGCAAGCGTTGCGGCATGGCGGCGAAAGGCCAGCAGTCCAGCCGCTGTGTGGTAGATCTGATCGCTATTCTCTCGCCCGCCGTCTTGGCCGCCGGCAGCGATCGCGCCTTTCATAAGCGAACTGTCGATCTCCAGGGGCGATCACGGACGCCGCGTCCCCTGACGAAACCGCCTAGAGCCTGATTCTCGCCGTCTCCGGCCGATCGTTTTCGGCCGCAAATTCTATTGAATCAGGATTATCCCTATGCTTACACGACGCGCTATCCTCGGCGCCGGCCTGTCCGCGACGGCATTGGCTGTCAGCGGCTGTGTCACCTCGCCGCCACCGGTTGCGCCGGCCCCGAAACCCGCCCCGGTTCCGGCCTATCCGCTTTCCTACGGGCCAATCTCCACCGAGCCCTATCCGATCCCGGCGGTTCCACCGGGTGTGGTCGCGCCGCAATATTGGCGTCAGCTCGTCGACGACCCCACGGGAGAGGTTCCCGGAACCCTCGTCGTCGATCCAGGCGAGCGCTTCCTCTACCTCGTCCAGGAGGGCGGGAAGGCTTTGCGCTACGGGGTTGGCATTGGGCGTGCCGGCTTTGCCTGGTCGGGCAAGGCGACGATCCAGTACAAGCGCCACTGGCCGACCTGGACGCCGCCGACGGAGATGATCGCCCGCCAGCCGGAACTGGAGAAATACTCCGCCGCAAATGGCGGCCAGCAACCCGGGCTGGACAATCCGCTCGGCGCGCGGGCGCTCTATCTCTTCCAGAACGGCAGGGACACGCTGTACCGCATCCACGGTTCGCCGGAGGCCAATTCGATCGGTCGCGCCGTCTCCTCCGGCTGCGTCCGGCTGCTGAACCACGAGATCATCGATCTCTACGATCGCGTGCCCGAAGGCACGACGGTGCTGGTTCGCGCGGCGAAGGAACCGGAAGGGCTGGTATGATGGCACACCTGCTCCCGTGGCAGGGTGCCGAAGCGGTCGACCGCTTTGTCTGGTGGTTTGTCCGATGATGCGGTGGGGGCTCATTCTCGCCGCGGTCGTCGTGGCGGGAGTCGGCCTTTGGACATTCATGGCGCTTTCTGGCGGCGGGGAGGCGGGGCTGTTGCGCCCCGCCGACGCCGCCGTCGTGGCGCAAGGGCAGTCGCTCTACGCGGCGAACTGCGCCTCCTGCCATGGCGAGGGTCTCAAGGGGCAGCCGGACTGGCGTTCTCCCGGTCCGGACGGCCTGATGCCGGCGCCGCCGCACGGCGAGAACGGTCATACCTGGCACCATGACGACGAGACCCTGTTCCGGCTGACCAAGCTGGGCCCGGCGGCGGTTGTCGGTGGTGACTATGAGTCGGCTATGCCGGCCTATGAGGACATGCTGAGCGATGAGGAGATCGTCGCGGTGCTCTCCTACATCAAGTCGACCTGGCCCGAAGAAATCCGCACGCGGCACGATTCGTTGAACGCCGCGCGGGCAAAAAAGTAAATGATCGACGGCGGGCATCCCCGATTGGGGTTCCCGCCGTCCATGTTATAATTCGCGCCGCTCTCCTGGGCGCCGCGCCGCGCCGTTCCGGCGGATGTCTGATGCCGCAACGGCCAGAATTCTCGAGGATACCCATGATTTCCCGACGCCGCTTCATGCTGGGTACGGCCGCTCTCGCCGGGTCGGCGCTCACGCCGGCCGCGATCCGTGCTGCGTCCGCGGCCGAACCCTTGCCGGAACTGCGCGCGGCTCCTGGCGTGGCGCAGCTTCTGCCCGCCGACTCGTTCGGTCCGACGAAGGTCTGGGCCTATAATGGCGCCACACCGGGCGAGGCGATCCGCGTCAAGGCCGGCGAGCGGGTCCGACGCAGCCTTGTCAACGACCTGCCGCAATCGACGGCCGTGCACTGGCATGGCATCCGGATCGACAACGCCATGGACGGCGCCGCCGGCCTGACCCAGGATCCGGTTCCGGCGGGGGGCCGCTTCGACTACGACTTCATCGCGCCCGATGCCGGCACCTTCTGGTATCACAGCCATGACCGTTCCTGGGAGCAGATGGCGCGTGGCCTGAGCGGCCCGCTGATCGTCGAGGAGCCGGAACCGTGGCGCGGCGCCGATCGCGAATTGACGTTGTTCATCGATGACTGGCGACTGACCAAGGACGGCATGTTCGACGAGGAAAGCCTCGGCAGCCTCATGGATTGGGGGCATGGCGGGCGCGTCGGCAATGTGGTGACGGTCAATGGCACCGTCGGACCCGAATTGCCTGTCAGGGCCGGCGAGCGCATCCGGCTGCGCCTGATCAACGGTGCCAATGCCCGCATCCTGGGGGTCTCGCTCGAAGGGTTTGCCCCACGCCTGATCGCCGTCGACGGTCATCCTGTCGCGCCACGCGGGCTCGAGGACGACGTGGTTGTCCTCGCTCCGGCCCAGCGAGCCGACGTGGTCATCGATTGTCAGGCCGAACCCGGCGCGCGCGTTCCCATCAAGGTCTATGCGGACCGGGCCTGGATCGATGCCGCCGATCTCGTCTATGGCGATCAGGCGGCGCTGCCCGCAAAACCGGGTGACATCCAGCCGCTGGCGGAAACCATGCGCCACGCGCTGGACATGGAAAAAGCCCTCGACGTCCGGCTCGACATGTCCGGCGGCGCCATGGGCTCGATGGAACGCGCGATGGTCGGGGGACGTGAGCGCGGTTTCGAGGAACTGGTGAAGCTGCGACGCGTCTGGGCCTTCAATGGCGTGGCCGGCGACATGGACGAACCGCTGTTCCGCGCGTCGGCCGGGCAGACGGTCAAGCTGACGATCTTCAACGACACACGCTGGCCGCATGCGATGCATCTGCACGGTCACCACTTCAAGGTGCTGACCCGCGACGGCAACGCCGATCCGAATGGCGATTGGCGCGATACGGTGCTCAACGCGCCGATGGAGACGATTGAGATCGCGCTTGAGGCGTCCAATCCGGGCAAATGGCTTTTGCACTGTCACATGCTCGAACACCAGGTCGCCGGCATGAAGACCTGGTTCGAGGTGGCGTAGACGCTTGCCCCCGCCATCGACTCGGAGCGCGCCGCGCCGGCTTCCGGCAAGGGGGCCGCGCGCGTTGAATCCGCCGCTTCACCCGACTGAAGAACGGCCGATCGAGAAGGTTGCGCGGTTCTCGATCGGGATTTCCGCGCTGATCAACGGCCGAGTTTTGCCCGTGCCTTCTCGGCGACGGCGGCCACGGTGATGTTGAAGTGTTCGTAGACGTCGGGGCCGGGCGCCGAGGCGCCGAAACTCGTCATGCCGACGACATCATCCTCGCTCTCCACATAGCGCGCCCAGCCGAACGGGCTGGCGGCTTCGACGGCGACGCGGGGCGCCGAACCGAGCACCTCGTCGCGATAGGCTTTCGGCTGCGCCTGAAACAACTCCCATGAGGGCATCGACACGACGGCGGCGTTGATGCCGCTGTCGGCGAGTTGCGCCTTGGCCTCCACGGCCAGACCCACTTCGGAGCCGGTGGCGAGGATCGTCACGTCGCGCTTGCCGTCAGCCGCGGCGATGATATAGGCGCCCTTGGCCGAGCGGTTCTCCTTGCCCCCGTCCGCCCGCAGCGTCGGCACGCCCTGGCGCGTCAGCACGAGAGTGGAGGGCGTGGCCGTCGCGGTCAGCGCCAATTCCCAGCACTCGGCCGTCTCGACCCCGTCGGCGGGGCGGAAGACATTCATGTTAGGCATCGCCCGCAGCGAAGCCAGATGCTCGATCGGCTGGTGCGTCGGGCCGTCCTCGCCCTGGCCGATCGAATCATGGGTCATGACATAGATCACCGGCAGCCCCATCAGCGCCGACAGGCGCATCGCCGGGCGGGCGTAGTCGGTGAAGCAGAGGAAGGTGCCGCCGAAGGGCACGAAGCCGCCGTGTAGCGACAGGCCGTTCATCAGCGCGGCCATGCCGTGCTCGCGCACGCCGTAATAGATGTAGTTGCCGGTGTAATCCTCGGCCGAGATCGGCTTGGCCGCTCCGGCCTTGGTCAGGTTCGAGCCCGAGAGATCCGCCGAGCCGCCGATCAGCTTCATCGATTGCGCGGTCAGCGCGTCGATCACGGTCTGGCTGGCCTTGCGGGTGGCGACGCTCTTTTCGCCCGCGAGCTGGATCTTGACCTCGGCGAGGATCGCGGCCGCGTCGCCGTCGAACCCGTCCGCCATCACGCGCTTCCAGTCGGCGACCTTTTGCGAATCTGCCTTGGCCAGACGATCGGCCCAGGCGTCCGCCTCGGACGCACCGCGCCGGCCGACCACTTTCCAGAAATCGGTGACGTCGTCGGGCAGGACGAACGGTTCGTGGTTCCAGGACAGGGTGTCGCGGGCATAAGCAATGCCCTCGGCGCCGACCGGCGAGCCGTGGATGCCTGAAGTGCCGGCCTTCTTGCCGGCGCCGTAGCCGATCGTCGTGCGGCAGGCGATGAGTGTCGGGCGATCCGACGTCCGCGCCGCCTCGATCGCTTCCGCGACGGCGTCCGGATCCTGGCCGTCGGCGGCCAGCGTGTTCCAGCCGGCGGCCTCGAAACGCTTCTGCATGTCCTCGGAGGTCGACAGGTCGGTGGAGCCGTCGATGGTGATGTGGTTGTCGTCCCACAGGACGATCAGCTTGTTCAGCTTGAGGTGGCCGGCAAGCGAGATCGCCTCCTGGCTGACGCCCTCCATCAGGCAGCCGTCACCGGCGATCGTGTAGGTGTAGTGCTCGCACAGGTCCGAACCGAAGCGGGCGTTCAGGATGCGCTCGCCGAGTGCCATGCCGACAGCGGTGGCCAGGCCCTGGCCGAGCGGTCCGGTGGTCGTCTCGATACCGGCGCCGTGGCCGAATTCGGGATGGCCGGCGGTCTTCGAGCCGATCTGGCGAAAGCGCTTCAATTCGTCGATGGGAAAGTCCGCGTAGCCGGTCAGGTGCAGGACCGAATAGAGCAGCATCGAGCCGTGGCCGGCGGAGAGGACGAAGCGGTCGCGATCCGGCCAGTCTGGGCGCGCGGGATCGAACTTCATGAACCGGCTGAACAGCACGGTGGCGACGTCCGCCATGCCCATCGGCATGCCGGGATGGCCGGATTTGGCAGCCTCCACCGCATCCATCGACAGGAACCGGATACCATTCGCCATGTGGCGGAGGGTGGTGGCGTCCGTGGCCGCGGCCATCTCGGCTGAATCCTGCATCGGTCTCTCCTTGTGGAATCCGCTGGGGCGGCTTCGCGGCTCTTTCGTCCGGCCGTGGGTGCTACGCATGCGCGCCGCAGCCTGCAGCATCTTAAGAGCGCCAGCGGGTGAGGATGAACCGTCTGCCGGTCGGCGCCAGCCTGCCTTCGCCACCAGAGCGCAGAAGACCTAATGCACGGCCTGCACCCGTTTTTCAATTCCACGGGCCGCTAAATATTGATCATGCGGACACTAAAAAAACTTGTGATTACATGCCGTCGGCGCTTCGGCCGCTTGCGATCGAACAGGTCGGCGTGACCGATGGCGAACGGAATTTCGATCGACAATCGCGGGGGCCTGTTGCGATGTTTTCACGCCATCGCCGGGCGGCCCGCTTTGGCGGTTGGCCAGAAGCCCTCTACGCATCGGCCCATGTGGCCGATCGCTGGCTGTGCGACTTGCGGGGTCGGGGGGCAAGGCGAAGACGAGCGCATGCCCTCGGCCGCTCGGCGAAGGAGAGGATGAAAGCCAGGACAATAAGATGGGAGGTGAAAACTGCTCTCGCACCTCCGAAACGACCAACCGAACGTAGCCGGTTATATTTTTTGAAACCGAATTCCCGCTCGTGCGTTAGTGCAGATCGGGGGCTTCCGGGGGCGGCGTCTTTCCCTGCGTTTGGCGGGCGTCCGTATCGAATAAATCGTACGATCATCGCGTGATGATCTCGGGAAAAATCGATTTGCGTGAGTGAAGCGCGAACTATGGTGCTGCGGTATGGGGTTCGCCGACGACGGGGCAGAAGTAATGCAAGCGCCTTGGGCGGCAGAGTATATCGCTGAATGAAATCTCTGGAATTTGAACGCCTCTTCGAGGCCCTCCCCAGTCCTTATATGGTGCTGGATTCAGACTTGCGTTACGTGGCCGTTAACCGCGCCTACGAGAACGCCGTCATGCGAACGCGCGCGGATTTGGTCGGAGAGAAGCTCTTCGACATGTTTCCCAATGAAGGCGAAGGCGGGCGCCGATTGACGGCCTCCTTTGATGAGGTGCTCAAGAGCGGGGCTCCCGATACGATCGCCTTTATTCCCTATGAAATTCCCCGCCCGGCGGAAGCCGGGGGTGGATTCGAGCAGCGCTACTGGACGGCGACGCATACGCCGCTGAAGAACGTTGAGGGCAAGGTCGAATTCATCATCCAGAATACGATCGACGTGACCGAGATCGTTCGTCTCAAGGAGGCCAGTTCTGTGCCGTTCCGGGCGATTCCCAGCGAATTGGCACTGCTCAAGCACGCACAAGACGTCGAGGAAGCCTATCAGACATCGGTCTCTCAGGCCGAGGAATTCCGGGGCTTGTTCCGGCAGGCGCCGGGCATGATCGCGGTGCTGCAGGGACCCGATCACGTCTTTACCTTCGTCAATGACAGCTACTCCCGCTTCATCGGCGGGCGCGACACCATCGGTCGCTCGGTCCGCGCCGCCATCCCGGAAATCGAAGGGCAGGGCTTCTTCGAAATGCTGGATGAGGTCTACAGCAAAGGCCGCAGCTTTTCCGGCGAGGGCGTCAGGGTGATGATCCGGTCGCACGCGCAGAGTGAGCCGACCGAGGCCTTCATCGACTTTTCCTACAACCCGATCCGGGACGCCGCCGGAGAGATATCCGGTGTCTTTGTTCAGGGCTTCGACCGGACGGAATCGATCCGCGCGGCACAACGCCAACGGGTTTTGATCGACGAACTGAACCACCGTGTGAAGAACACATTGTCGACCGTGCAGGCGATGGCGCGGCAGAGTTTTCGAAATATCACCGACCCGGAGGAGGCCCGTTATGCCTTCGAGGCGCGGATCATGGCGTTGAGTCAGGCGCACGACGTCCTTTCGGCGCGTCGCTGGGAGGCTGCGGGCCTGTCTGTGCTGCTGCGCCAGGAACTCGCAGGCTTTGATCCCGCGCGGGTTCGCATGGTGGGGCCCGAAGTCCATTTGGCGTCGAAATCGGCTATCGCCCTTGCCATGGTCTTTCATGAGCTTGCGACGAACGCCAACCGTCACGGGGCGATGGCCACCGACACCGGCACGCTGGAGGTGGAATGGACTGTGTCGGAGCGAGGAGCGAGGCGTCATCTCGCCGTGACCTGGCGGGAAGCCTTGGAAGACGGGCCGGAGCGGGAACTGACCTCCGGCTTCGGCATCCGCATGCTGAGGCGGATTATCGAGGGCGAACTCGCTGGTACGCTTGCTCTTGACCTTGGCGATTCCAGCCTCATTTGTCGCTTCGATGTCGCCCTCTCCGAGGTGGACGAATTTGAAATCTCAGCCGCGTAATGGATCTCGTGACATGAAGGGCCTGAAGATCTTCGTCGTCGAAGACGAGAGCCTCGTTGCCATGCAGCTGGAAGACATGCTGTTCGACCTGGGTTGTGAGGTTGTCGGTCTCGCGATGCGCCTCAACGGCGCCCATGAGATGATCGACTCCGGCATAAAGGTCGACCTGGCGATCCTGGACGTCAACGTGGCGGGAGAAAAAGTCTATCCTGTCGCCGCCCGCTTCCGCCAGGCCGGGGTGCCGATCGTCTTTGCCACCGGCTATGGCCGCGCCGGCATCGAGGAGGAATGGCAGAGCTGCCCTGTGTTGCAGAAGCCCTATACCGAGCAGCAGATCGAAACGTCGATCGGCTCGGCGCTGGCGTAACGGCCAAATGGCCTCTCTATTCGTCGCTCGTCCCGGTCAGGAACATCACCAATTGCCGCTCGCTCATCCCGAGACTGGCGACGCGCACATTGGGCCTGGCCTTGCGGGTGGCCTCGCGCCGTTTGGCGTCGACCATAAGCAGCAGCTTCGTGCCACTCGTCTCCAGCGCGCCCGACAGCGTGGTGTCGAGTTCGCCTTGACCTTCCAGAACGACGACGGCGAGGGCGAAATCGCGGCGGGACATGCGATCGAGCGCGACCCTCTGGCTCTCCGCGATGGTCGCGCGGGCGCCGGCGTGCTCCACTGCGTTGGCGGTATGCAGCGCCCGGTCCGCGTCGCCATCGCAGATCAGCACGTCGCGGCCGGCCAAAAGGCTGGCCCAGGAGAAGTTGTCGAAGCTCTGAAGTCCTGTCGTCATCGCTCCATAAGCGCATCGACCGCCGACAGCCGCAAGCCAGCGGCGCGGACCGGTGCCGGCCGCATCGGGATTATTTCCTCTCGCACCGGATCGATGCGCGTCGCTATTCGTTGAGCGGCGGGGAACTGGTCTCAACCGCCGTCGAACAGGGACAGGCCCGGAAGCCACGGATTTTCGCATGGACGTTTTCGTCAAGACCCTGATGGACAGCCTCGGTGCCTTCGGCATCGCCCTGTTGATGTTCCTGGAGAACGTCTTTCCGCCGATTCCGTCCGAGCTGGTCATGCCCTTGGCCGGCTATCAGGCCGCGATTGGCCAGATGTCGATGGTCACCGTCATCCTCGCCGGGACGATCGGATCACTCCTCGGCATCATACCTTGGTACTACGCCGGCAAACTGATCGGCAAACGCCGACTGAAACGTCTCGCGGCGCGTCACGGTCGCTGGCTGACATTGTCGCCCGAGGACGTCGACTCCGCCGACGCCTGGTTTCGTCGTCACGGCTATTCGGCCGTCCTGTTCGGCCGCCTGATCCCCACCGTCCGCACTCTCATATCCGTGCCCGCCGGTATCGCGAAGATGTCGCTACCGATCTTTCTCCTGCTGTCCGCGATCGGCAGCGCCGTCTGGACCAGCCTGCTGGCCGGCGCTGGCTATCTGCTGGGGCAGAACTACGAGGCGGTCGAAGCCTATGTAGGTCCGGTGTCCAACGTCGTATTGGGTCTGATCGTGATCGTTTACATTTACCGGGTCGTGACCTTCGAGGCGAAGGGCGAATCGGATGCAAGCGAGCCGTCGGAAGCGGAGCGGTAGGGCGGCGCGGACTGCAGGAGGAAGAGCGGAGACCGGTTTTCAGCCTGGATCCCCCGCAAATTGTCTGGAATGGTTCCGAGTTTACGGTGATCCAGGTTCGGCTATCCTATCCTCGACAGCCGGTGCGAAGAGGGGAGGGCATCCATGCTACGAACACGCGCGAAAAAGCAGACCGGCACGGTTACGGGGCTGTTTCGCACGGGCGACGGTGGCTTCGAGACCGTACCGGTCACCGCTCTTGATCTCGGCTTTGACGGCATCGCCGGCGATCGTCATGGTGGACCCACACGCCGGTCGAGCGGGCGCGAGCCGTGGTATCCGCGCGGCACCGAAATCCGCAACGAGCGGCAGCTTTCACTGCTGGCCGCCGACGAACTGGCCGAAGCGGCCGCACGCCTCGACATTCCTGAAATCCGGCCGGAATGGATCGGTGGCAATTTGCTCGTCGAAGGCATTGCCGACCTCTCGTGGCTGCCGCCTCGCACGATCCTGATGTTCGCCGGCGGCGTCACTTTGCGGATCGACGGCGACAACGGCCCGTGCCGGCTGTCGGGCCGGGCCATCGCCGCTCGATATGGGGACCGCGGCGGCATCGAACTCGGCTTCGTTTCGGCGGCAAAGCACCGGCGCGGCCTCGTGGCGTGGGTGGAGAAGCCGGGCCGCATCGTGATCGGCGAAGCCTTCGAGGCCCGCATTCCGGAGCAGTGGATCTACGAATAAGGTTCGTCTCTGCCCGTCGTTGCTCCGCTCTGCAGGTCCTGCGCCGTCGCTTCGCTGCTGTCCGCCTCAGCGTCCACCCGCCGCGTCGCGCCCCAGCGATCGAGCATGGCGTTGATGGCGTCGAGGACGAAGAAGCGGGCGGCCTCCCGGTCGTAACCCTCGTCCATCAGCATGTCGTACTCAGTATGGGCATGCCGGATATGCGCCACGGTCGCCAGCCAGACGGCGCTCTGGGGCGACAGCGCCCGCATGTGGCGCGCGCCTGCCGCCGCGCGGATCGCCTCGGCGTCGACGAAGGGCGCGCGCGGGATCGTCGCGGTCAGCGCGCGGGCGATGCGCTTTTGCCGGTCGGTCGGCATCCTTTACTCCGGCGGCGCATCGATGGCCGCGAGATACGGCTTGATGTCGACGAGCGGCGTGCCGTCGCGTACGTCGATGGCATCGATGGTGAGAATACCGGCATCAAGATCGACACGAAGCAGCCGAACGAGGTGTAAACCGATCGGGTTCGGGCGCACCGGAGAACGCAGCGTGAAGGTGCCGCGCGGACCGTCGGCATGACGCGGCGCCTGTAGGGCAAGGTCCCGCTCGGCGCCATCGAGCCACGTCAACAGGAACACCCAGCGATCCGCGCCGAGCCCGGTCAGCGCGCCCCGCCAGCGCGCGTCGATCTCGACCCGGGCGGGTTGCCCACGCTCGCGGGCGTCGGATAGGTTTTTCGGACACTCGTCCCGGCTCGCCCAGGGCGACCGAACGCGGCCGATGAAAACCAACCCCGCATCGTCATAGTTGGGCTCGGGACCGTCGAAGCGAACCTCGCCAGGACGAACGGCCGGCGCGCATTGGTTGGACGCGGTCATCGCCGTTTCTTCGATCGTCGGCAGCGCCTGTCCTCCAACGGGTTTGGTGAAAGCGCCGCGCTCATCGAAAACCGCTTGCACGGACGGACTTCTTCATATAAAGATATCTTTATATCGTAATCGAGATGCGTCATGCTGGACATCCAAAAGCTTTCCTTCGATCGACTCGTCGACGCCCTCAAGGCAGTCGCCGAGCCGACGCGCCTCCGCCTCGTTCTGCTGCTTGCCCGGAGCGATCTGACGGTGAGCGAGCTTACGACGATTCTCGGACAATCCCAGCCGCGCATTTCGCGGCATTTGAAGCTGCTGGTGGAGTCGGGCGTATTGGCGCGATATCAGGAGGGCGCTTGGGCCTATTTCCGTGTCAGCGACGACGCGTCGGTGGTCGGGCTGGTGCGCTCGCTTTTATCTTGGGCGGACGAGGCCGACCCGATGATCGAACGCGACGGCGAGAGGCTGGAAGCGGTGCGGACCGAACGGGCGCGTCGCGCCGCCGACTATTTCGCCCGCAACGCCGGCCATTGGGATCGTATCCGGGCGCTGCATGCGGCCGACGCCGAGGTCGAACGAGCGCTTCTCGCCGCCTTGGGGAACAAGCGGATCGGAACCCTGCTGGATATCGGCACGGGTACGGGGCGAATTCTCGAACTCCTGGCGCCGCGCTGCGAACGGGCGGTCGGCATCGACGCCTCGCGTGAGATGTTGGCGATCGCCCGCGCTAAACTCGATGCGGCACAGATCGTCAACGCCCAGGTGCGCCAGGGCGATGCCTATCATCTGCCGGTCGAGCGCGAGGCCTTCGATCTCGTGACCCTCCATCAGGTGCTGCACTATCTCGACGATCCGCAAGCCGCGATCGCGGAGGCGGCACGGGCCGTCGCGCCGGGCGGCCGTTTGGCGATCATCGATTTCGCTCCCCACGAGCTGGAATTCCTGCGCGCCGAGCACGCCCATCTGCGCCTCGGTTTTTCCGAGGCAACGCTGGTCGGTTATCTGGAAGAAGCAGGTCTCGAGCAGGTCAGCATCGACCACCTCGTCTCCAGCGGCGGCGAGACCGGGGAACTCACCGTGACAATCTGCATTGCGAAAGACCCGCGCATCCTGGTCGCGGCTGCCGCCTCCGCCCGTCAAACCCTTGTCAGCTGAGAAGAGAAAGCCGTCATGAGTCGCCCCAATCCCCTTTCGACGTCCGGCATCGATGTCTCCTTCGAGTTCTTTCCGCCGAAGACCGAGAAGATGGAAGAGAACCTGTGGCGCGCGATCGAGCGGCTGGCGCCGCTCGGCCCCAGCTTCGTCTCGGTGACCTACGGCGCCGGCGGTTCGACCCGCGAGCGGACCCATCAGACGATCGAGCGCCTCCTGAAGGAGACGCGGCTGACGCCGGCGGCGCATCTGACCTGCGTCGACGCCACCAAGGAAGAGGTCGACGCCGTCGTCCGGCAATATTGGGAGACCGGCGTTCGTCATTTCGTCGCGCTGCGCGGCGACAGCCAGGCCGGCGTCGGCGGCGAATATGTCGCCCACAAGGATGGCTATCGCAACGCGGTCGAACTGGTCGCGGGCCTGAAAGCCTTCGCCGATTTCGAGATTTCGGTCGCCGCCTATCCCGAGAAGCATCCCGAAAGCCCGGATTTCGCTACCGACATCGACCTGTTGAAGCGCAAGGTCGACAACGGCGCTACCCGTGCCATCACCCAATTCTTCTTCGACAACGATACCTTCGAACGTTACGTCGAGCGGGTCCGTCGCGCCGGCATCTATATTCCGATCGTGCCCGGCATCGTGCCGATCCACGATTTCACCAAAGTTGCACGCTTCTCCCAGGCAACCGGCGCCAGCATCCCTGCCTGGCTCGCGGCGCGCTTTGAGGGGTTGGAGGATGACGAGCAGACGCGCAGCCACGTCGCCGCGGCGGTCTGCGCCGATCAGGTGCTGGATTTGCAGAAGCGCGGTATCTCCGACTTCCACTTCTACACCATGAACCGCGCCGATTTGGTCTATTCGATCTGCCACATTCTGGGGCTTCGCGCCGACGAGGCGTCGGCGCCGGCAGGCTCCGCCAGCGAAGCGGCCGCCGCCTGAACTGCTGGCGGCGCGGCGATCGGATCATGATTCAAAAAAAGCCGGGGTGACCCGGCTTTTTCGAATTGGGGCCGCTCGAAACGCGGCGTCGGATCTCATCCGATATCAGGGCACGACACCCATGACCATGGCGCCGACAAAGACAAAAGCGGCCAGGATCATCACCAAATTCAGCGAACGCGTCAGTTCCATGTGCATCGCCTCCTCGTTGACGAGATGTGCCCGGAAGGTAACGAACCTGAATCGATCGTAAACCCCAATTCGTCGCTGCGCCGCACTGACGGTTCGAGCGAACTGCCGCAAACCACTGCAATGACTCGGGATGCAGGCGCGAAGAGGGGCTTCATTTTTTTCGCCCATCCGCTTTTCCGTGATCGCACATGCGTTGAGTTGCCAACGGCGCAAGGACCGGCGCTATGTCCGCACTTTTTGACATTACGCCTTGAAATCCCTCGTGATCCCGTCATCGGAGCGGCACGACGTCCCGAATCAATGGCGCCGGCGCCATCGCGGTGCTCGGGACTGGCCTCTGCCGCATTTCGGCTACAATTGACCACGGGTTGGTGATCCAGCCTGGATCTGGTCTTCTAGCAGCTTGGCGATAGACAGCGTAGTCCGGTCGCGGCCGAACCGGGTGACGATCGTCAGGCCGAGCGGCAGGCCCTCGGGCGTCGCCAGCCCCGGCACGTTGACACAAGGGTTACCGGTCAGCGTCCACAGCTTGTTGAGCGCGGGGTCGCCGGTGGTGGCGAGTCCCTTCGGGGCCGGCCCGAAGGCGGAGGGCGCCAGCAGCGCGTCGCAGGTGTCGAACAGCGCCGCGGCCGCCTTCCGGCCGATCCGCGCGGTTCGCCGTCCCGCATCGTACGCCTCGGCCGTGACCGCCGCGCCTTCATCGAGCTGCGCCAGCACCTTCGGCCCCATCCGACCCCGATGCATCGTCCGCTCGTGCAGAAGCGCCTGTGCCGCCTCGAAATTCTGAATGTCGCCATGCGCCGCGCGAGCCGCTTCCAGCGCCGCCGGCTCAGGGAGGTCGACGAGCTTGGCGCCCGCCGCTTCGAGCGCCTTGGCCGCCGTCTCCCATGCCGCCGCCATCGCCGGGTCGAGACGCTCCTCTGGGCCGGTGTCGAACGCCGTGCGATAGAGCCCGATCGTCAGCCCCGACGCATCGGCGAGCGGCGGTGCCGTCAATTCCCGCCCGCTGAGGCATTCCGCCAGCAGCGCCACGTCGGCGACGCCGGCCGCGAACAGGCCGGCGGTGTCGAGGGTCCAGGAAAACACCTTCATGCCGACCGTCGGCAACAGCCGGAAGCTCGGCTTGTAGCCGGCGATGCCGCAGAACGCGGCGGGGCGGATCACCGAGCCGCCGGTCTGCGAGCCGCAGGCGGCCGCCAGCATTCCCGCCGCGATGCCGGCCGCCGAGCCCGACGACGAGCCGCCGGGCGTGTGCGCCAGATCGTGCGGGTTGCGGGTCGTCGCCGGGTCCATCGAGGCGAATTCCGTCGTCGCGGTCTTGCCGAGGATTGCCGCGCCCCGCAGCCGGGCGGCGGCGACCAGCGTCGCGTCGGCCAGCGGTTGGTGGCCGGCGTAGATCGGCGAGCCGTGCTCGGTCGCCATGTCGAACGTGTCGAAGATGTCCTTGACGCCGAAGGGCACGCCGCGAAGCGGCCCGGTGGCGGCAGCCGCCGCGGCAATGCTGTCCTCCGACGCCCGGCGGACGAAGGCGCCGATCACCCCGTCCAGGCTGTCGATGCGCGCGTTCGCTTCCCGGATCGCGGCGTCCGGCGTGGTGCGTCCGGCCTCGATGTCGGCGGCGATGCGGGTGACGCTCAGCGGCGCCAGCTTCATGGGGACGGGCGAGGGAAGGGACATGGGCGGTCGATCCTGTTGCAGTGCCCGCCTGTTTAGAGGTCGGGTGGCCGGGCCCGCAAGCGCTTGTCACCCGACGGCGAGCCGAATCGGTTAGAGCATCGGACGATGATAGGGATGCGTTCTGCCAGCAGGATTTCGGGACAAGGTCGAGGGGATCGGTGCGGGTCGTAGCGGCGCTACGGCCAAGACGAGACCCGATGGAATTGCCCCGGAAGCCCCTGGCCCCTAGGGTTTCCGGTCGCCGGGCGCCCACTTTGTCGGCCGGCTCGACCGTAGCGCCGCTACGCCCGTCGCCGCCCTCCGCGTGGATCACCTCGGCGAGCCGGGAAACAGAACCGCGTCCATATTATCCTCCGATGCTCTAAGCTGCCCATTCGCGTCCGGTGCTCTAGTTGCGGACGAGTCGGCCGGTCATCCGGCCGCGAGCCCAGCGGAGAGACGCCTTGCAGAGTTTTCCAACGGCCAAGGACGCCGCCCTGACGCTGCGCCCCGACGTGCCGGTCTATTGCTTCCGCTTGGACGTTCTGACCGCCGACGCGCAGCGCTTCATGGCGGCGTTTCCGGGTGACACCGCCTATGCGGTCAAGACCAATGGCGAGCCAATGGTGCTCGAAACCCTCAGCAAGGCGGGGATCAAAATCTTCGACGTCGCCTCGCCGGGCGAGTTCGCCGCGGTCAAGGCCGCCCAGCCGAATGCCGAGATGCTCTACATGCACCCGGTCAAGGCGCAGTCGGATATTCGCCTGGCGCTGGAGACCTACAACATCCGCGTCATGTCGCTCGACCATGAGGACGAGGTCGCCAAGATCCTGCGCATCGTCCGCGCCCTCGATCTCGATCCGGGCAGCATCACCCTGTTCGTGCGGCTGCAGACCAAGGGCAGCGCGGCCTACGAATTGTCGAAGAAGTTCGGCGCGGCACCCGGCCATGCGGTCGAGCTTTTGCAGCGCTGCCACAAGATCGGCTTCAAGGTAGGCCTGTGCTTCCACGTCGGCTCGCAGATCGAGGACCCAGAGACCTACGAGCGGGCGCTGGCCTCGGCCGACTGGGTGCGCAACCGCGCCGACGTGCCGCTCGCCGGCCTCGACGTCGGCGGCGGCTTTCCGGCCGAATACGGCCACGACCCCCGCCGCAAGAAGCGTCAGATGCCGGGGCAGGACGAGATCATGGCGCGGCTGCGCGCCGATCTGGCCGAATGGGCCTTCGACGATCTGCCGCTGGTCGCCGAGCCGGGGCGGGTGATCGTCGCGAGAGCCTTTTCGCTGATCGTCCGGGTGCTTTTGCGCAAGGGCAAGCGGCTCTACATCAATGACGGCATCTGGGCGTCGCTGTCGGATTCATGGACCGGCAAGATCACTTTGCCGGCGCGCTTCATCCCCGATCCGGCGAGGACGCGCCGCAATGGCGATCCGAAGAACATCCAGGCCTTCAAGGTCTGCGGCGCGACCTGCGACAGCGTCGACATCCTGTCGCGGCCGTTCTGGCTGCCGGAGACGGTCGACACCGGCGACTGGATCGAGATCGGCCATATCGGCGCCTATTCGCTGTCGCTGCGAACCCGCTTCAACGGCTTTTATCCCGACAGTTTCGTCGAAGTGACGACGCCCTTCGACGCCGGCGCTGCGGCTGAGGGCTATGCCAGCCTGGAAACGATGGCCGATTGAGGGGGGCGTCCGGGCAAATCGGGCGCGGGCGGTTGGTTGCGATGAACGACCAACAGCTCCGACCGCCGGGTCCTCTTCAATTATTGATGGCGATGATCCGCCAGCGGGCGCTGCTGCAGGCGTTGTCGTCGCAGACCGCGGACAGCCACAATTCTCCGGCGCCGAACATGACGCCCTCGCTGTTCACGAACAGGTCGGCAAGGTTCTGGTCCGCGACGAGGGTCTGGGTATCCGGTGCGATCAGACTGTCGAAATTGTCGATCAAATCCTGTGCCTCGAGAACGTCGTAGACCTCGCCATTCGCCCGGACGGTCAGCGGATAGGAGCCGAGCTCCGCCACCGCCGCCGCGTCGCCGTCGGCCATCGCCTGCTGCAGCCGGTCGAACGCGGCGCTGAAGCCATCGGCGTCGCCGTGCAGGGCTTCGATCTGGCTGAGGACGTCCTCGGCCGATTGCGCCATGGCCGACGGCGCGGCGAGAAAACCGCATGTCAACAGCAGGATAGCGGACGCAAGTCGGACCATGGAGGAGCACCGTCGTTTGGGAAAGGTCAAAACGGGAAGGCAGCGTCCCATCGGGAACCCGGCCTTCCCGTCGGCATGCTTCAGGGCTTTATTGCGGCGTCCATTCCTCGGTGCCGAGCGCCTTGGCGCCGAGATAGGTCCACACGCCTTTCCACTTGTCGTCCTCCGAGAACATCAGAGCGACGCCGGTGTCGTCCTTCTCGGCATAGCCGATCGCCAGGACGTCGTCGTCGCCGATGGCGGTGCCGGAAACCTTGCTGCCGTTGCCCAGCGTGTAGGTCAGCGTGAACGCATCGCCGATCTTGGCGACCAGCACGCTGGCCTCGTACTGGGTGCCGTCCGGGTTGACGCCGCTGATATCATAGCTGCCGGACGGGTCGGCGAGGGCATGGCCGGCGATGCCGATGCCGGCCATGGCGACCAGGGCCGCGAAAAACGATGTTTTCATGAACTCTCTCCCTTTGCTCAATCGGTGAAATCGAACTGCGAGATCTCGCAGACATTGACGTTGCCCATGACGGCGCTGGACCCGTCCTCGAAGGTCGCCTTGAAGTCGAAGACGCAATCGCCGCTGCCGTCGTCGATATTCACGTCGACCGCTTCGCCGACCGCCAGCACGTCGACGCCGAGAATGTCCTCTTCCCAGTTGTTCGTGCCGGTGTTCGACGCGAAGAACTCGATCATCGCGGCGCTGCTGGCGTTGGTGACGGTAACTTCACGATTTTCGGCGGAGGCAGCGCTCCCCAGCGACACGATGAGAGCCGCGGCGAGGGGGAGGCGAGAGAGCGACGAAAGCGACATAAGGCAGTCCTTGCTGAAGGTGAAGGCGGGAAGTAGCCCGGTCGCAGGAAGGCATTGCCGTCGACGCGACAGTCGATTTTATCCAGTCGCCGAGAATCCGAATATATCCATCTGTCCAGACTTCTTGGCTGCCGGTCCGGCCGTAATACCGACCTGCGGCGATAGGGACCTATTCGATGGCGCTGAACGGGCTTGTCCGGCCAGGAGCGACGCGCGGTTCGATGCGGCGCATCGGGCAAGCGGTGCGACGCCGTCCGGCAAGCCCGTTCAGCCCACCGCAGGCCGCGCGCTCGCCGCGCCTGGCCTTCCTCGCGGGTCTCGCCCGATGCGCCGCATCGCGCGTCGTCCCGCTCCTCGCCACGCATCGGCGCCAAGGTGCGGGAAATGGCCGGTCGAATGGGTTCCTATCACCGCAGGTTGGTATAACGGCAAATTTGGCGACGGCGCTCGCAAACCGATGGCGACGCCTGCGATACCTGCTAGAATGGAGATGTCGTCGAAGCCCCATTTTCCCGGCGGCTCATCGTTGGATGTGTCCATCTATCGTAGAAATGAAAATGATCGCGGATCTTGTCTCGGAAGCGGCAGACGCTCTTCCTCCGCTCGACAGTATTGCCGAGAGTTTGGTTGATCGGTCCGCAATCTATCGGGCGCTGCTTGGCGATTTGTCCGACACCATCGTCGCCGGCCCGGAGTCGTTCGCTCAGGTGGAAACCCGACGACTGGGATCGCTCGCTCTATATGAGTGCCGGCTTCATGACATGAGCCACGAGCGGCACGGGTTGTCCTCCAACGCCAACGGATACGTGTTTCTTCAGTTGGCCGTTTCCGGGACCATGCGGGTCGAACTGCCGGACCGCCAGATCGAAATTCGCGATGGCGAAATTGCCCTGTTCGATGCCGGGCGGCCGCTGCGCATGTCGGCTGACCGCATCCATCTCATGACAGTCCGCCTGACGCCTGCGTTCATCGAAGCGGCGGCGCCCTGCGCGGGCGACCCGCATGGGACCGTGATCGAGGCGGCCCAGGCCAGCCTGCTCGCGGATGTCACGGTCGCGCTGATGCGACACGCCCATGCCATTCCCGTCGCTGCGGGGGCCGGGGCGGTCCGTGCCTTCGGCGAACTCCTGGCCATCGCACTGCAAGCTCCGGCGGCTGCATCGAATGGCGACGTGCCGGGCGGCAAGAAGCTCGCGAGGGCACGCGCGCTGGTGGAAGCCAAGCTGACGGCGAAACATCTCAGCCCGACCATGATTGCGGCGGAATCCGGCCTCAGCCGCTCGACGCTCTATGAATTGTTCAAGCCGCTTGGCGGCGTCTCACACTATGTTCAGGCGCGACGCGCCGACCGCTTGCGGATGCTGCTCAGCCAACCCGGGGAAGTGCGAAGCATCGCCGAACTCGCCTTCGAGGCGGGCTTTGCCTCGGACAGCCACGCCAGCCGGGCCTTCCGCGACCTGTTCGGCGTGTCGCCGGGCCGCTTTCGCCGCGACCACTTCGCCGTTGCGGCACAAGCGGATCTGCGCGCCGCAACCGCGTCGATGACGGCTATTCGTCCGACCTGATGCCGAAATCGGCACGCCCGGCCCTGGACTTGCCCGAGGGTTAGGCCGGCAAGGTGGCGCTCCGCGCGATCCTCGTCCTATTGTCTCCGTCCGACCCCGATTGATGCAAGGATCGACCATGGCGATGCCCCGTGACTTTCCCGATCTGCCGCCGGTCTGGGCGCTAGGGGCGATCCTCGCCGAATGGCTCGCCGCCTGGTGGCTGCCGCTCTGGCGCTTCGCCTCGCCGGTGACGACGGCGATCGGCATCGCGCTTTTCGTCGGCGGTATCGCGATCATCCTGTGGTCGGCGCTGTGGTTCCGGCGCAAGAAGACGCCGATCGAGCCGCGCAATGTGCCGAAAGCGCTGATCGTCGAGGGACCGTACCGGCTCAATCGCAATCCGATCTACACCGGCATGACGCTGGCCGTCTTCGGCGCGGCGCTCTGGTTCGGGGCGCTGTCGGCGCTGATTGTCGCGGCGGTCTTCCCCTTCGTGATCACCCACCGCTTCATCAAGGGCGAGGAAACGGGGCTCCGCCAAACCTTCGGCGCCGAGGCGGAGGCTTATTTCCGCCGCGCCCGCCGCTGGTGAGCCTCAATTTCGCTTCGGCGTGATGTCCTTCATCGCCTCCGGGTCGATGTCGCCCTGCGCCGACAGGTCGCCCTCGCCGAAATGGTCGAGGATCATGTCGAGGTTGCGCCGGTGCGCCTTGAACACGACGTCGAAGACGTCGCCGACCAGCGGCACCGAACCGACGGCGAAGTCGACCCCCAGATTGCCGGCCATCTTGATGAGCTTGTGCGTCGGCAGGCCGAGCCGGCGCGCCTCGTTGATGATGTAGATGCCGATCAGCCCGCCGGCGGCGTCGCCGACGCCGGGGATCAGCCCCATGATCGAATCGCCGCCGAAGCGGATGCCGGTGCCGGGAATGCGGATAGCCGTGTCCATCAGCCGCGCGACGCGGGCGACCCGCTTCAGGCGGCGCCGGTGGTCGGCGAGATGCGTCGGGTCGGCGGTCGGCATGGAGGTCTCCTCAAGGATAAAAGCCGGGCGCGGCTCCGGAGGCGGGCATATGGGGCCCGCGGGGCGGCGTGAACAGATGGGCAGCGGTGCGGCGGGCCATTCATTCTCTCGCCCCCTGGCGGGCGGGGTTCTTCGCGGCGTGGCCGACGAGTCCGTGCGAGAGTGCTCGCACCCCAAAAATCCGGGCGTCGCCGCGGATTTTGGCGCAGCGCGACACAGGTCCGCCAAGGTTGCTCTATCATTTGGGCGGCCAGAGCATCGGACCAAAAAGTGGAATCCGGTTTTTGGATCGTTCCGATGCTCAATCAAAGTGTTAGAGCGTCCTTTGTGCGTCCGAATGGACGCACGGCGCTCTAAGCGATTCGCCGGGAATACGAGGAGACACGCGTGGAAGAAGCCGTCGTCGATGCCCATGGCACGGGATTGACCGAAATCGCCTTCGTCATCGTGGTGGCGGTCACCGTTGGCCTCGGGCTGATGCGGCTGAAGCAACCGCCGCTGGTCGGCTTCATCCTCGCAGGCGTACTGCTTGGGCCGTCGGGCCTCGAAATCATCTCCACCTCGAACGAAAACGTCACCATGCTCGCCGAGATGGGCGTCTTGATGCTGCTGTTCTTCATCGGCATGGAGCTGTCGCTGAAGGCCTTCGTCGCGTCGCTGAAACCGGCGGTGCAGATCGCCGGCGGCCAGCTTCTCGCCGCGATGGCGATTTCGTTCGGGCTGATGCTGATTTCCAAGGCGACGCTCGCCGAGGCCATCATTCTCGGTTTCATCATCGCGCTGTCGTCGACCGTGGTCGCCATGAAGGTGCTGGAGGATCTCGGCGAGCTGCGCGCCGAGCCGGGCCGCATCGCCGTCGCGGTGCTGATCGCCCAGGATATCGCCGTGGTGCCGATGCTGATCATCGCCTCATCGTTGGGTGGTGAGGAGGCGGTCGGCTGGGGCGTGCTGGTGGTCAAGATCGCCGTCGCCGTCGCGGTACTCGCCGCGCTGTTGTGGTTTCTCGGTCGCGGCCCGAAGCTGAAGCCGTCCTTCGCGTCGGCGGTGGAAAACAATGTCGAGATCCTGGCGCTCGGCTCGCTCGCCTTCTGCTTCGCCGCGGCGTCGCTGTCGGGTCTCCTCGGCCTGTCGCCCGCCTATGGCGCGTTCATCGCCGGGCTCGTCGTCGGCTCGTCGACCCTGCGCTCGCCGGTCATTCATGTGGTCGAGCCGATCCAGGCGATCCTGCTCGTGGTGTTCTTCCTGTCGATCGGGCTCTTGATCGATCTCGATTACATCATCGCGAACTGGACCCTGGTGCTGATCGCCTCGGTGTTCGTCATCATCGCCAAGAGCGTCGTCAACGTGATGCTGATCCGGATGGCCGGGTTGCCGCACAAGACGGCGGTCGAGGCTGGCCTGTCGATGGCGCAGATCGGCGAATTCTCTTTCGTGCTGGCGGCGGTCGCCTTCGCCTCGGGCGCGATCGGCGGCGACGTCTATCGCCTGGCGCTGGCCGTGACGGCGGTCTCGCTGCTGGTGTCGCCGGCCTGGATGATCGTCATGCGCCAGCTCGAGGGCGAGGCCCGCTTCGGCTATGCCGAGTTCCGGCACGCTTTGGCCGAGCTTTACGGTGACCGGGTTGAGCGGGTGGAGGATGTCGGCGTTTGGCTGAAAACCCGGGGCCGGGCGGTTCGGCGGGCGCTGCGGCGGCGCAAGGCGGCGCGCAACAGTCGGGGCCGGGCCCGGGTGAAGCCGCCAGCCGAGCAGGCGGCCCCCGGCGAGTGAGGCCTTTCCTTCGCGCCGCGATGGCGGCCACGGAGGAGAGCGGCGCTAGCCGCTTGCCGGATACCCCCAGCTTTGCTTACCTCCCGCGGTGACGGGGGAAGCCGATTCCATGGACGAGCGCGCGAGTGACACCGAGACGGCCGAGATCGACCGCTTTATCGCGAGATGGGCGGAGACCGGCGGGGCCGAAATGGCCAATGCCCAGAGCTTCATCAACGAGCTGTGCGATCTTTTGGGCGTGCCCCGTCCGGATGGCGCCCGCCCGAACGAGGCGTTCAACGACTACGTCTTTGAAAAGCGCGTCGACCATCGCATTCGCGGCCTGACCACCGCCCACCGCATCGACTGCTACAGGCGCGACAGCTTCATCCTCGAGGCCAAGCAATCCTCCACCGAGGCGCGCCGCGCCGCCGCCGATCCGGGACAGGCCGAGTTGTTGCCGGCACATGCCGCCCCGGTGCGCGGCGGCACCGCCCGGCGCGGCACCGCCGCCTGGGACAAGGCGATGCGCGCCGCCTACAACCAGGCGGTCTCCTATGTCGGCGACCTGCCGGCCGGCCATCGTCCGCCACCCTTCGTCCTTCTCGTCGATGTCGGCCACGTCATCGAGCTCTACGCCAATTTCGCCGGCCAGGGCCGCAACTATACCCAGTTCCCGGACCGCCGCTCCTTCCAGATCCCCTTGGCCGGTTTGCACGACCCGGACATCCGCGCGCGCCTGCGCGCCGTCTGGCTCGACCCGCATTCCCTCGATCCGGCGAAGAAATCGGCCGAGGTCACCCGCGACATCGCCGAGCGGTTGGCCCGCATCGCCCGCGGCCTGGAAACCGCGCACGACCCCCGCGACGTCGCCGAATTCCTGATGCGCTGCCTGTTCACCATGTTCGCCGAGGATGTCGGGCTTTTGCCGAAGGATTCCTTCGTCGCGCTTCTGGAGCGCATGAAGGAAACGCCGCAACATTTTGTCCCGGCGCTCGAATCGCTGTGGGCGGTGATGGACACCGGCGGCTACGCGCCGCATCTCAACGCCACCGTCAAGCGCTTCAACGGCGCGCTGTTCAAGCGCCGCGCCGCGCTGCCGCTCGACGGCGAGGCGATCCATGAAATGTGGGTTGCCGCCCGGCGCGACTGGAGCGAGGTCGAGCCGGCGATCTTCGGCACGCTCTTGGAACGCGCGCTCGACAAGCGCGAGCGCTCCAAGCTCGGCGCCCATTATACGCCGCGCGCCTATGTCGAGCGGCTCGTGGTGCCGACCATCATCGAGCCGCTGCGCGAGGAGTGGCGCACCGTCCAGGCCGTCGCCGAGAGCGACCGCGAGGCCGGCCGCGACGAGCGGGCGCTGCGCCGCGTCAGCGATTTCCACCACCGGCTCTGCACCACCCGCATCCTCGATCCGGCCTGCGGAACCGGCAATTTCCTCTACGTCTCGCTGGAGCTGATGAAGCGGCTGGAAGGCGAGGTGCTGGACGTGATGGAAGCCCTCGGCCGCTCCGAGGGGCTGTCGATCGGCTCCGAGACCGTCGAGCCGAGCCAGTTCTACGGGCTGGAGATCAACCCGCGCGCCGCCGCCATCGCCGATCTGGTCCTGTGGATTGGCTATCTCAAATGGCAGCTTCGCACCGTCGATCCGCGCTATCTGCAGGAGCCGGTGCTGCACGCCTATGGCACCATCCGCCATCAGGACGCGATCCTTGCCCATGACGGCGAGGAGCTCTTGCGCGGCGCTGACGGCGCGCCGCTGTCGCGCTGGGACGGGGTGACCAGGAAGCGCCACCCGATCACCGGCGAGGACGTGCCCGACCCCGACGCCACCGTGCCGCTCTACACCTATCGCAACCCGCGCGCCGCCGAATGGCCGGCGGCCGAGTTCATCGTCGGCAACCCGCCCTTCATCGGCGGCAAGGACATGCGCGCCGAGCTCGGCGACGGCTATGCCGAGGCCTGCTGGAAGGCGCGGCCGCATCTGCCGGGCGGCGCCGATTTCGTCATGCATTTCTGGGACCGGGCCGCAAGCTATCTGCGCGAGGGGTTCAAGCCGCCGAGGGGGTCGAAGGCGCCGACGACATACCCCCACCGCTTCGGCTTCATCACGACGAACTCGATCACCCAGACCTTTTCGCGCCGGGTGATCGAGCGGCATCTGTCGGCCAAACAGCCGCTCAGCCTGGTCTTCGCCGTCGCCGACCATCCCTGGATGAAGGCGGCGGACAAGGCCGCCGTGCGCATCGCCATGACCGTCGCCGAAAAGGGCGAGCACGAGGGCGTGTTGGCGGAAGTGGTAGGCGAGGCGGGGCTGAACACCGACACGCCGCAGGTGACGCTCGCCGAACGCGAGGGGAAGATCACCGCGAAGCTGACGCTCGGGGCTGATTTGGCTTTAGCAAAACCGCTAATGGCAAACGACGCAATCTCAAGTCGCGGTGTCGTGTTGCACGGTTCCGGCTTCCTCGTTTCGCCGGCTCAAGCAGAGGCGCTCGGACGCAGCGCGAGGGCCGGATTGGCGGATCACATCGTCGAATACCGGAATGGACGTGACATCGCTCAACGTCCTCGTGAAATGATGGTGATCGATCTCTTCGGTCTCGCCATCGAAGATGTGCAGGATCGGTTTCCTCAAGTCTATCAACATGTAATGACCCACGTTAAACCAGAAAGAGATCATAACAGCCGCGATTATCGCCGCCTTAATTGGTGGCTGTTTGGGGAGAATATACCAACGGCTCGACAGGCTCTTTTCTCTGTTCCGCGCTACGTCACCACCGTCGAAACCTCTCGCCACCGCTTCTTCCAATTTCTCGACGCCAGCATTCGCCCCGACAACATGCTGGTGAACATCGGCGTCGAGACGTCCGAGACGCTGGCCGCCCTGTCGTCTCGTCTCCACGTTCACTGGGCGGTTGAAGCTGGCGGCTGGCTCGGAATCGGTAACGATCCGCGCTACTCGAAAACCCGTACCTTCGACCCTTTTCCCTTTCCCGCCTGTGTCGCCGAGGTGCCGCCCGCCTTGCGCGGGCCGGAGGAGGCCGGAGAAGCCGGGCGCCGCGCCCATCTCGCCGAACTCGGCGAACGGCTCGATGCCTTCCGCAAGCAGCGGCTGGCCGAGCACGATTTCCTGACCATGACCGGCCTCTACAACGTGCTGGAGCGCGTCCGCGCGCTGGAATGGGCCGGGCGTGCCGGGCAGGGCGCCCATTCCTCTCCCCTCGGGGGAGAGGGTGGTTCGCGAAGCGAACCGGGTGAGGGACAAGGCGCTGGTGGCAAGACCCCTCATCCGGCGCCTGCGGCGCCACCTTCTCCCCGGCGGGGAGAAGGATCGGGC
>LAZR01000613.1_pt1 | contig 26250 bp, 28 predicted proteins | sample 329461 | NCBI WGS metagenome assembly LAZR01 (sample SAMN03002196, study PRJNA259156) | marine sediment metagenome | biome: sea floor; feature: Hydrothermal impacted sediments; material: marine sediment; isolation source: Loki non-amplified sample from Loki's castle hydrothermal vent sediment ...
AAATGGAAATGGGAAAAAATTTAGCTGACGCTTTTTCACTAAAATCATACAAATTTGTAGATTTAACTTTTTGCATTTCGAAAAATAATTGGGTATTTTATTCGTGAAACCATCATTTCACGAAGAAGAAAGTAAAAAAAATGCGCCCTCCGGGATTTTCCCTAGGAACCAAATTGACTCATAGCATTGAACCCGGGTCCTCGGGTTTTTTCAACCAGACCGAAAAGATTTGGTTATGGAAACCCGAGATTCTAACCACTATACTAAGAGCGCATAATGCTTATTAGATTAAAATCAGTAAATAATAAAGTACTTAATTTCTTTTAACTTTTCTGCTTTTAGCAATGTTAATTGATGTTGTGGGAAAGTTCATACATATTAATAAGCTTACTTATAACTACCCATGCATCTAAAGGATATTGTGAAATGGATATAATTCTATGTGATAATTTTAAGATATCATCGGAGAAAGTAGTTTTTTGGAATCCTCCAATTATAGCGATATAGTTTTCTAATATATCCAAAGATGATATTGATTTAAAAACCTCTATTTTTTTTCCTTTCTGAGAGAATATATCAATTTTCGGACTGTTAAAAGATTTTATTAGCTCATCTAGATTTTCTGAGACCGGAGCAATAAGCATTTCATCTCCAACCTCAATCTTCCCATCAATTATTAATTTTGCTATTAAACCTTTAAATCTGTTATAATTCCTGGCGATTCTAATTTCTGGATTGAACTTAAAAATTTTATTGTTGATTGTGTGTAAATACAATTCTAAATTCCCAGACTTATTTAAAACAGAGCCTAAAGCATTGAGTAAACATAGATGACTGATATCAGGACGCCCTCTTTTCTCTTTATTCTTCAGGGTTTTCATTGCGGAAAAATGTAAAGCATTATCCAATAATTGTGAAGAATATAAACTTGATGATAGGTTTTTTTTTACAGCAGGATGATTCCTAATTTGTTTAGGGATCAATTCTAGCCCACATTCTGCTAAGATAATTATTATTGGCATTTATAGTTTTTAGTACTTCTACCTATTTTTTTTATAAGGATGATTTAATTTCTCAGATTAATGAAGTATCTGGTTGTTTTTTTACATTCAAGGCAAGTTAAGGATATATGTGAACCTTTTCCTTTATGTGAATGCAATCTGATTCTATAATTTATACCAGGGTATAAAAATGTTTTACATTTATGACATATACGTTTTTTCCACTCATCTGGTATTTTAATTCTTGCTCTTTGAGCATATCGTCTAGCCAAATAGACATATCTGTTTGCTAATGCTTTTTTTTCAGGAAATACATCATGAGCTTTTTGAAACAGATAAAGCATTCGAAGTTTTGCTATTCTTTTTATTAGTAATCTATTATTTCTCTTATTTCTAGTCATTTAGAATATCAACAAAACTGTTTTAATTAAGTTTTTTAATAGGGCTCAGTGATAAAATAAATATTTTACCTCTGAGGTCTAGTAAATGAGAATTTGTCAATTTTGAGATTTCTACAGCTAATTTTTTAATGTTTAATCTTGTTGCTATTGTTTTTAAAGCTTTAATTTTAATTACTTTATACTTTTTCAATAATTTAATTATGTGGTCAATAAATTCATCTGTAATTCCATTTTTGCCTAAAATACAATGGGGGTGTGTTACTAACGTTTTTCTAAATTCTTCTTGGTAATCCATCGTCTCAGAACTCAAAAAATACAAAAATTTTTAATTTATTCCATCTTTAAAAACGTATTATATATTATAAAGAAATATTATTTTAAAGATTAACATGTCGATTTATGTCATTCAACCAGAAAAATTAATCGAAGTAATCGCTGAAAAGTTAAAAGAATTTCCCGAAATTTCCCCACCGTTAGGGTCTGAATTCTGGAAAACAGCTTTTTTTAAAGAATTAGCCCCCATTGATACAGAAAATTTCTGGTATATTCGATGTGCTTCTCTACTGAGAAAAGTTAAAAAATTCGGCCCCATAGGAGTAAGTAGACTTCGAAAAGCATATGGGGGAAAAAACAGAAAGGGAAGTGGGTTACCCCACTCTGCTAAAGGTAGTGGGAAAATTATAAGAGTAGGACTTCAGCAATTAGAAAAAGCTAAACTGATTGTAATGAATGAAAAGAAAGGAAGAATAGCTTCTCCCGAAGGAACCAGTCTGTTAGAACGAACAGCACACAGTATTTTAAGAAGCAAAAACTAATAATACAGAATTTTGTAATTTTTAGGGGTTCAAATTGAGTAATGATGATGAACTAGAAAACATAAGAAAAAGGAAATTAGATGAATTAAGACAACAAGCAGCTCAACAACAATTTGCTGAAACCCAACAAAATGAATTCGAATCTAAGAAATATTTATTAATGAGAAAGATTCTAAGCACAGAGGGAAGACAGAGATTAGAGAATATTAGGATAGTGAGACCTCAATTTGCAGGACAAATCGAAGTTCAACTAATTCAGCTTTTCCAATCAGGAAGATTAAAAGGGGCAACTCCCTTACCAGATAGTGCTTTTAAAAAGTTATTAGAACAATTATCAACATTCGATAAAAAAAAAGAATTTAATATTAAAAAGTAAAAAGAAGGTTGACATTTATGGCAAGAAATAAAAACTTAGGTACCAAATTGCGTCGAGGGAAAAAAATGAAACAAAATAAATCGGTACCGAATTGGATAATACAGAAAACTCAGGGGAAGATTAGAACAAGTCCCTATTCCAATAGACATTGGAGAAATACTAGACTTAAAAGAGATTGATTTACCATATTAAATTAAAAACAGATCTGAAGCACCATGGCTAAAAAAGAAAAGGAAATTAATTTAGATGACTTGGAACAGGAATTAGAGGAAACAGAACCAGAAAATTCTGAACCAGAAGAAAAAATCGAAGAGATTGAAGAATTTAGCTTAGATGAAGTTTCCGTGGCAGACGAGATAAGTGAAGTATTTGAAGAAGAACTTGAACCAATTGAAGAAGAGGTTATTGAAGAAGAGGAAATTATTGATGAGCGAATATATATAGTCCCTCTTGCGAAAGCTAGAAAGGGACCAAGATATAAATGGGCAAAAAAATCAATCAGATATCTCAGAGAATTTATAACTCGCCATTTCAAACCTGAATCAATAGTAATTTCTCAGGAGGTAAATGAGAAGATTTGGGAGCGGGGTATTCAAAAACCACCAAGAAAGTTAAAAGTTAGAGTAACCAAAAACATAGATGGTCTTTGTGTTATCTATTTAGCTTAAAAACAATCATTTCAATATAACTGAATTTATCAATCTTATTTTTTATAATAAGCAAATTAATCAAGTACAAATTCTAATGGCGATTTTAAGATCTCAAGTGTATGGGAGTAGTGTAATTGGAGTATATTTAACTGCAAATAATTCCTATATACTTCATCCTCCTACGTTACTACAACCAATACTTAAAAAATTCAAGTCAATTTTTGATCAACCCTTCTATCCCCTTACGATTAATAGTTCAAATCTTTTAGGAGTCTATATAGCCTCAAATAAATTTGGAATTATAATCCCTCACATAACTTATGATGATGAATTAGATAAATTAAAAGAAGTTTTAAAGCAAGAAAACAGTTCGTTTCAGATTGGAATCTTAAAGTCTATTGATAATGCTTTTGGTAACTTAATTCTTTGTAATGATAAGGGTGCAATTATTAGTTCATTACTGAAGGACTTCAGAAAAGAGATCGAGGATGTTTTAAATGTTGAAACTGTTGTTTACGAATTTGCTGATAATTATCTACCAGGTTCTATTTCCTTAGCTAATAATTTTGGTTGTTTAGTACATCCAATCTCTACAGATGATGAAATTGAGTTCATATCTTCAATTTTAAAAGTAGATGAGATCGATGTTTCAACTGTTAACCGTGGAATGCCATACCTAAGCTCAGGAGCTATTGTCACCGACAAAAGTGGAATTTTTGGGGTAGATTGTACGGGGCCTGAAATGGTCCGAATCACTAATATCTTACATTTGTAATTACATTGTGATAAAAAACAAAATTTAATATTTTGGAAAACATTATAAATTTTTAATTTCCTTAAAATAACTGATGTAAGAAGTAATGTCAGAAATTAAAATTTTTAGAATCATCGGTAATTATATGAAAAATCATAAGAAATATTTATTCCGAAAGGAAGTTCGTGCTTTAAAAGAAGCGAATGCTCTCGAGAAGGTGCTCTCTCAAATAACATCCATTGGCATTTTCAGACGTCAAATTTCCATTCAAGAAATTAAAGAAATCACTTTGGATGAAGCCCAAAATTATTTAATTAAGGAACTATCAGAATAAATTATTTTGAATATACTACATGGATTTGATCGATTTGGAATCACCCCAAAATTATCAAGAACAATTACAAATATTTAGAGTTTTGAAGGAACAGCGAGATATGTTCCAGAATCAATTGGAAATTCTTAATGTTTCTCGAGGAAACATCATGAATACAAAGACGACTATTGCAAATTTAAAAGAAGGGGTAAAAGAAAATGATGAAATTTTAGTGCCTGTTGGTGGGTTAGCAAATATTAAAGCCTTGATTAAAGATCCTAAAAAGGTACTATTATCCGTCACTCAAGATGTAATAATAGAAAAAGATATAGATGGGGCAATTGAAATTTTAGATAAAAGAATCGACCAACATGATAGAGAAATCCAATTCGTACAAACGCAATTACAGAATATAGATGTAAATTTACAAAAAACATCTCAACTTCTTCAGAGAGGGTATCTTCAAAAGTAAATCCCATGTGGATCAATATTTTATAGATTTTCCTTAATAATTGCTAATTTTTATGGAGAAATATATGCTAGAAAAACTCAAAAATGCTTTCTCTACTTTTGTCAAGAAAACATTAACAGAACAAAAGTTGGATGAGGCAATTAATGATTTAAAAATACTACTTATAAGCAATGATGTTGCAGTTGATACCGCTGAAGAAATTTGTAACATAATAATTGAATCCTTAAAAGACCAACAGATAAATAGATTAACGTCAACAAAAAATGTATTATTTGAGACTTTAAGGGAAACTATCACAGAAATATTAACCCCTGACAAAGAAATTGACCTTATTACCGAAATTAAAAAAAAAAATTCAGAAAATCTACCATATGTAATTATTTTTCTTGGAATTAATGGGACTGGAAAAACCACTACTATCGCCAAAGTAGCTAATTTCCTTAATAATCATCAGATTACTTCTGTGGCTGCGGCTTCAGATACGTTTCGTGCAGGTGCAATTGAACAATTGACAAAACACATGAATAATATCGGAGTTAATACAATTAAACATGAATATAAATCCGATCCAGCCTCAGTTGCTTATGATGCAATAGATCATGCAAAAGCTAAGAAAATTAATGTAGTATTGATAGATACTGCCGGTCGTCAAGTTTCGGATAAAAATTTAATGAATGAAATGAAGAAAATATGCAGAGTAGCTCAACCAGATTTAATTATTTTTGTGGGTGATAGCCTTGCTGGTAATGATGCACTGTTCCAAGCAAAAGAATTTAAAAAATGTGTTGGAATTGACGCTAATATCTTAACTAAGTTGGACGCCGATGCAAAGGGAGGAGCGGCATTATCTATTGCTTTCGAAACAAAAAAACCGATTTTATTCTATGGTAATGGTCAGAACTATAACGACTTAAAACCTTTCGATAGAGACATGTTTCTTTCAAATATTCTTGATCTTAATTAGATTGACTTTCTAGAGCGTTTAATGTCGAAAACTTAAAATATACTTCTTAATTTCATTTAATGTGTCAAATTACCCGAAATATGATAAGTATTCAAGGCAAGGTCAGAAAAAAGGACCTGGACTTTTTGGAAGAGTAACATATTTTTTAAAAAATTCAAAAAGAATTCTAAAGATCGCAAATAAGCCCAAAAGAAAAGAATATTTTTTAACATTCAAGATTTGTGCCATTGGTCTTGTTGTCTTAGGTGCACTCTCGTACGTCATACAATTGATATTTTCAGTTGCCTTGCAGGGATTGTTCCCCTGATTGGGTAACTAAACTTATTTTACTTCAAAGTAAGGAAATCAAAAGTAATAAACTATCAGTTGTTCTGGGATTTTTAAGTCTTCTTCTTTATGTTTACATGCTATAAATTTAATCTTTAGATTTAGAGAGAGAGAAAGAAGTCTATTAGTTAAAATTCCATCTATCAATAGATATTTGGTGTCTTTAAATTCTCGAATTTTTTCAAAAAGTTCACCTACAGGAATATCAAATAATTTTTCAACACTTTTATTAAATCCAATGCTATGACTAGACTCAATACCATCAATAGCCTTAATTATTTCAGATTCATTTTTTACTTTTAATTTCTTGAATATTTTATGAAGTGCTCCATCCTTTTGATTAAAAGCTTTTTCTTTTGAAAATCTTTTACCGTGATTTCTGTAATCCTTTACTGATCTTTTATTTTGTAATGATTTTACCATTTGTTTTCTTGTTAGTTCTTCAACTTCATATCCATCAGGAGCCCTTGAAATATAATCTAGCTTAACTAACTGCATTAACTCATTTAAAATTATGGTACCGCCACGATCTCCATCAAGAAAACAAGAAATTGTTTTTTTCTTCTTTACTAACCCTATAACTGATTTCGGGATATGAGTTCCTTGAACAGCAATAGTATTTTTAACACCTATCCGTAACAAATTTAAAACATCTGCTCGACCTTCAACAATTAAGATATCGGGATTTTTTTCTACCTCTGGTCCTGCGGGGAGGTTTTCTGGGCCCCAAGTTATAATTTCTCCAAGTTTAATATCTGTGTCTATTTTTTCTTCAATCTCACTTTGTTCCAAAGATTTTTGATCCCACTGTTTTAAAAGTTCAGCAGCTCTTTCGATGATTCTCTTTCGTTTTGATTCACGAACGTCACGAATTTCAACTAAAAAAATCTCAGCTTCGCACGGACCAACGCGAGAGACAGTTTCTACTGTGGCTGCCAATAAAGCAGTTTCCTTCCTAGTTAAAGAGGATGGAATTTTAATACTCCCTTCAGAAATTCCTTCTTTGGATTCATTATTTACTTCAATTCGCCCAATTCTACCTGACTTTTGAAGATCTCGTAAATCTAAATCTAACAGAAGCCCTTCAGTTTGTCCGAAAATAGCCCCCACTATATCGCTCTTTTCGACAACACCTTTAATAGTAAATTTTACTTCGATGATATATTTTGTAGTAAAATCATTTTGAGATGTTATTTTTATCACTTCCTATTTAGTTTAACTTTATCTAATTAATTCTTTCCTTAGTTTTCAATAAATTAAAATCTAAGTTGACCTATAAAAAAGAAGTAGAGTAATCATATAAATTAGATTTATGTAAACTAATAGTTTCTAACTATAAATTTGAAACTTTAGCTATTAAATGCTATTCTAATAAATTTATTATTCTTTTTAAATTGTAAACCTACTTCTTAAATATAATTTCATGTCTGGTAATAATTTGAATTTATTGAACTAATGAAAATTTTAATAGTTTACTTTTTTGATTTATTTTAATAATGGTTTTTGTTAATTTATTATCAGTTTTAAAATTATTATTAAATCGATTAAGTTATATGATGTTTTTAAATAATTGATTGATATTAATGATATTTCTAAAAATTGTGATGATAATCATAAAAATCAATTATACAAGGTATTTATTTTTTGCTATATAAAATTCAAACTGAAACTGAAAATTATTTGATTAGTTTTTTATGAGATATTTATTTTTGTTATATAATCAAGTGTTTCCATGATAACATAATTGTCTAAATGAGGAGAGAAACTTGGAATCGATTATCATTTTTGGAGGAAAAGGGGGAGTGGGTAAAAGTACAATCAGTGCTGCGACCGCCTTAACTTTATCTGATCTCCTCCCAAACAAAAAAATTTTATTAATTTCTTTTGATATAGCCCATAATTTAAGCGATCTATTTGAATCTGATATAGGTAGTAGTTTATGTCATTTAACTGATAATTTGTGGGCAATTGAGCCCGATCCGAATGAGTACGCAAAGAAATATACTGATAACTTAATAAGTAAGATGAAATCCTTAATGAAACAAATGCCTATAGTTGGATTTATTCCCCAAATAGAAAAATTTATTGATACTACCTTTACTGCAGATTCAATTCCTCTTGCTCTTAAAAATGCGATGTTTTTTCAAAAAATTTTAGATGCTGAGAATCAAAGATTCATGCAGTTTGATATTGTAGTCGCAGATTTTCCACCTACAGGCAATATGATTGCGTTGTTTGAAATTCCCGAGGATCAAGTTAAAGCAGTATTGAAATATTCATTGAATTTCTATAACTCTATTAAGGAATCTGTTAAGAAGTTTTCTAAAGTACTTAGAAATATTTTTAACCCCTTTGATGACCATGAGAAAAAAAGAGAACTAGGTAAAGAAATTTTAAAAGTGGTTGTAGATCTCGAAGAGCGGGGAGAACGAATTACAGAATTAATGCATGATATTGGGTCATTAAGGCTTGTTACAATTGCGGAAAAACCAAGTTTTGAGGAAATCAAGAGAGCCAGAGCCCTCACGAAGAAATATATTGATTTACATGCAGTTCATATCAATTTACTTACTCCCAAAAATGATCATTGTGAATTTTGTATTAGAATGCGTAAAATTCAGTTGAATTTTACTTCTAAAATAAAAAAAGAATTTAATTCTTTAAAGATTTGGGATTCGTATAAGTTAGGAGATGAGCCTATTGGAATAAAAGGCTTAAGAAGCTTAGCAAAAGAAGTTTATAAAAGTTCTTCTGCTGAAGAAATATTATACCCTCAAATTTAACCATATAAATTCTTGAAAAGTAAAGAGCTTTTAATACTAACTTCTAATATAAATCTATCAATTACTTGGTTCTAAAGAAAGTTCATATGTTTCAGAAGTAATTTTGTGATAAATTGCTCTTAAAACAATCTCAAAAGCTTTTTTAGTAAAAGTGGGAGGAATTCTTAAATTTTCTAAAGTTTCAATGATTTTCCCGGGCTTTTTTAATTTAAAACTTATATCATTATATTCAGTTCCATTGATTTTATGTTCTAATACTAATTCAGGGATAAATATATGGGGCACATTAAACATAAAATCTAATTTTTCTCGAGGATGAGACTCGTTTGTTTTCTCCTTCCTCTCTTTCGTTGGGCTTAAACTTAAATTTTTAAGAATTTCATTTTTAGACATCCCTCGTAATTCTAACAATAAAAGTGGACTGTAATCTAAAACACGAGCTAAATACAAAATTACCGCGGCTATATGTTTACAGGGAACTGCTTTATCAGGGCAAGAACAAGTTGCTACAAGGTCTTTTGAGGCTTCTGGAAATATTGAATATCCGCTTTCTTCAAAAATTGCTACAATATCTTCTGGTAAGAATCCATCCAACAATTCTATAAGATTGATCACCTTATTCCTAAGATGGTTTAGAATAATTTCCCATCCTTCTACTAAAATTGGGGTGAATTTTATTTTTACTCGATAAGGTGAGGGTGCTGTTCCTTGAACTGTTGCGAATATTTGACCCGAATTAATTAAAATATTGTCTATCCTTCTACTATCCTTAACATAGTCTAATCCTCTTTGCATTCTGAAAGGGCGACCAATATTTAGATTTGATAGAATCCATTGCTTTCCCCATGATGTTTTTGCAAAATTAAGCAGATTTTTTTTAATTTTTTCGACTTCCTCTCTAGTCTGTTGTTTTTCATAATCAGTCTTTCTTCGAGGTTTAGATTGACGATTTCTATGAAGTCTTCTATTTTCCAAGAAAGTTTTTTTTCGATTATCTATTTCTATTACCTCAAATTTTTAATTATTTAAAAGCAATAATTCTTTTAATTTCTCAGTATTTAGATCAGAAATCCAAGATTCTCCCGTCGACAAAACAATCTTATTGGCCAATTCTCGCTTTTCCTCGAGTAAAATATCAATTTTCTCTTCTATTGTTCCATGCATAATAAATTTAAACACATTAACCACCGATTTTTGACCAATTCGATAAGCGCGATCTGTTGCTTGATCTTCAACTGCGGGGTTCCACCATCTATCAAAATGGATGACTGTAGTTCCTTGGGTAAGATTTAATCCTGTTCCTCCCGCTTTTAAGGAAAGAATCAAGATTGAAGGGCTTGTTTTATCTTCTGATTGAAATTCGTCAACAATTACCCTTCTCTTTTTTTCAGGTACTCCTCCATGAAGGTACAGAACCTTAGATTTATGTTTGAATTCAAGAGTCTTATGCAAAATTGTTCCCATCTGAGTAAATTGAGTAAAAATCAATACTTTTTCTCCATTAGAAATTACTTCCTCAGTCATTTCCAATAATCTCTCCATTTTAGGTGATAAAGAGATTATCTCCTTCAATTCTTCTTCTTTTTTAATCTGTGATAATTTAATTTTTAGGTATTGATATGGATGGTTACAAATTTGCTTTAACTTAACTAATAATCCTAATATTAATCCTCTTTTTCTTTTTTTGTCAACTGATGGTTGATCAATATCCCTCAGTGTGTTTTCAACAAGTTCTTGATAGAGTTTAATTTGTTTTTCGTTTAACTCAAGATACAACTTAATCTCATTTTTTTTAGGTAAATCGTTTATAACTTTCTTATCTGTTTTGATACGCCGTAAGATAAATGGAGAAATTATTAGCTGTAAATTCTTAATTGCATCTTTATTTTGAAATCGTTCAATTGGAAGTGAATATTTCTCTTGAAATTCTTTTCTACTTCCTAAAAGTCCTGGATTAAGGAAATTAAATAGTGACCATAGCTCAAGTAAACGATTTTCTATGGGAGTACCACTTAAACAAATTCTGAATTGACTTTTGAGTCTATTAATTGCTTTAGTTTGTTTAGAAGCGTAGTTCTTCATATTTTGGCTTTCGTCTATTATCACACCGCTAAAATTAATTGTTTCTAAAAAATTAATGTCGTTTCTTATAGTCCCATAAGAGGTCAGATAAATTCGATGAGGTTTTAAAAACTCTGGAATTTTCGATGCGTCTTTTACTCTTTTCGCTCCGTGATGAAGCACAATTTCTAAATCAGGAGCAAATTTATTTAATTCTCTATGCCAATTAAAAAGTACTGAGGTTGGACATATAATTAAAACACTACCTGGGTTATTTGGGAACTTTTCTTTTAGATAAAGCAAAAAAGCAATAATTTGGATAGTTTTTCCAAGTCCCATATCGTCAGCTAAACACAGTCCAAAATTGTATTTTGTCATGTTTCCCATCCAAGTCAAACCCACATCTTGATAATGCCGAAGCTTCCCGTTAAATGATCTCGGACAGGGGATTTCCTCAAAAGAATCAATTTTTTGTAGATTTGTAATCATTTCATTAAAATCTCCCTCAACAACTACATCATATTCATTTCCATTATCCTCTAGTTGAATTTTCCCTGTTAATCCAAATTTTATCGCTTCCATGAAACCTAACTTCTTTGATGACTTAGTGATTATTAAGTCTTCAATTAATTGACGCTCCAGCATAATCCATTTTCCCCTAAAATTAATCAGGGGTTCCTTTGAACTTAACAAATCGTTGAACTCATTTTCTGTAAGCATCTGATCTCCGATTTTAACTTCCCATTTACTTACTACCATCGATTTAAGATCAAATAATGAGGGTAATACTGAGGATACACCTTGATTTTTTTCTTTATTCTTATTTGAATGAATTTTTAACCTAATGTATAATCGTTGTTTCCCATGCATTGTAAAAACATCAGGTAGAACAATACTGAATCCACTCTGAATTAACAAATCCTTAGGATATTTTAAAAAATCAATTACTTCACTTGAAGTTAATTTGATTGAGTTCCGAATTTGTGAAGAAAAGACCCTTTTAATGGGGGGAAATATCTTGGATGCGGCACCTAAAGCTCTTAATATAGTTTCCAAGTATTGCCTATCATTTTGAAAAAACTTCAGAATTTTATTTTCCTTTTCATTATCTTTTCTCAAAAGATCATTTATCGGGAAAATTTTAGAACCATCATGAGATAAAATAGAAAATTTTAATGGCCAATCATCTTCAGGTTTTTCGGGATATTCTAATTCTAAGTTAAGCATGAATCCGTGCTTTAAAGTAAAACCTCTGGCAGATTGTGCCCAATTTCGAATTTGTGTGGGCAATATCGTCTCATAAAATTCTTCAACAGTAAAAAGAGGATTCACGCTAGTAAGAGCTTTCAGGAATTTATAATCCCATCCTAATCTTGTTTCATTATTTGCCTCATTATTTATTTCAGTACTATAATATTCGTTAAATGTTTGGAACTTGTTTTTAATTAATATCGAACGAATTAAAGTATCCCCTATGTTATCCATGAAGATAGAAAAAACGTATCTTGGGTGCCAAAGGCCGTTTGTTTTAATTTTCCCTTTTTCACTGAAAAAATTTAGAGGGAGGCAAAAAGCTGGCCAAGTGCTGTTACGTAGAATGGTATCAAAACGATTTTTCTCATTTTTAGATTTAAGCAATATACGCCATTGACCAGTATATTTATTTTCATCCGTATTATCCAAAATGGGAATGAATTGACCTTTATTTAAAAGCTCAAAAACTAATTTTGTTAGAAAAGCCCATGTTTTAATAGAATTACTGTAATCTTTAATTCCTCTAATTGTACTTTTTGCCATATCCAATTGATAAAGTAACTTTATTGCGGGTGAAATTGGCATAATTTTGCCTAGGTGGTTTGCAACTTCAAAATATTTATCATAAAAAATTTTATTTTTTTCATTTTCTATTTTTAAAGGTATTGCAAGGTTAATTTTACATGTCAATAATTTTTTGGAGGGAATGGTTGGAAAAATTTGTTTAATTTGCTCAGAAAGCTCATCTTCGTTTTCAGTTCGACCTGAAGGGATCCAGAGAAGAAAAAAGCTAGAAGTTTTGGGAAGCCTTCGTCCTTTAGATAATAATTCAAAACCACCTATTGATTCATTCCAGTAATCTGAAGGAATATAGGTTAGGTGTACTTTATTATTAAATCTCATGTATCACTAATATCCTTATTTAAAAATTATTATAGGGATTAAAATTTATGAAGATATAATTTCCTTTTTTTTTTATTTACTCAGACTAGTAAAAGTATTTTAAATTCCTTGAAGTAATTAAAGTAAAATTAACTTAAAAATTATGAAAGGTTTTTTGTTATTTTTATTTTTCGTAAAATTTAAATAATTCAATTATAAATATCGTTTGGAAATTTTCAGGCAGATAAGAAAATTTTCTTAGAATAAATTGAACTCATGAATTTGGAAATTTACCACGGATTCTACTAAAGGTCTCGCACCTGACCGAAGATGCAAGACTCCAGGCTTCAAATAGTGCGGATTCTGAACCGGTACGGGTGGGTGGAATCGACCAATTGGTGATGATCCTCATGCATGGACTTCTCGATCGGGTGATTCGATTACATATTTGTTTGACAACCCGTCTTATGTAGCAGAGGTGAAGCTTCTTCTCGACACCGCTATGAACAGAGACCTAGCGCTCGACTTCCGTAACAAAGATCACGGTATGACACACATCCCAGGAGAGACACCTCGTAGGTTTCAAATCGAAGTGATGGACAATAAGGGATGGAGCAAGATTAGAAATATAGAAGGGAATTAACCGAGACCGTTATGTATTGCTATAGGTGAGGTAATCGAGGGTGTACGCTACACACTTATTGAGACTCATGGTGCAGAAGTATCACAGATATATGGATTCTATATTCAGTAGAGTTTAGACCCGTATCGTTGTATCTTCTTTAGTTTATGTGAATGAAATAAAAAAAGAAATAATGGAAAACAATGTTGTAGACAATGCATCAATCACTAGAATGAATAAATTCAATGTCTTTTTCAATTTCCCCTATGGTTTGAGAATCACCTAATCTTTCAAAAAGCTCTTGAGCATCTTTTAATATACCAATCGCCGTTTCGTCATCACCCGTATAACTGTAATAAGAAATACCCATGCTTCTGAGATATTTCGCTTTTTTCTCAACATTATCTCCATCTTTTAAGAGATCAAGGATCTTTAAATAAATTTTATAAGCGCTTTCGTAGTCTTGCAAAGCATGAGATACGACAGCAATACTGTCATAGGTTTCAATAATGAAATCCTTTACGCCATTAATCTGAGCAACCTCTAGGGCGCGATTGAATAGTGCCAGAGCATCACTATAATCCCCGAGATTATAGGCAGAGAATCCCATAGAGTTTAGGATACTCACTTTGTCACGGATCATATCATATTCCTCACAAATTTTGAGAGCCTTCTCCCAAATCTCAATAGCTTCTCCCTTATTATTTAATAGATCATGTAAGTTTCCGATCTTGTGAAGAAGACTTGCTTCACTCTCATAATCATCTATCTCTGTTGCTAGATCTAGCCCTCTATTAAAAGATTCAAATGCCTTATCATAATCCCCCAAATTCTGGTGAATTAAACCAATATGATTTAGTCTCACTGTCTGTTGGGGAATGGTCCCAAGTAATATATCGATTTGCAAAGCTTCTTCAAGAAAGTTCAGTGCCTTCTCATTCTCGCCAGATTCCTTATAAACCACTCCAATATTCATCAGAGCTTGCGCCTTATATTGTAAATCTCCTGTTTTATTTACAACATCAATTACTTTTTGATAATATTCTAAAGCTTTATGTTTATTTCCCACTTTTCCTTGAGCTGCACCAAGGTTCAGAAGGGGGACTGTACTCCCCTCTAAATCATCGTGTCTTTCATTAAGATTTAAAGATTGTAGATAAAAATTTATAGCATTTTTAATATCGGCTTTATTCGAATAAATAGCTCCGATATTGTTCAAACAAGATGATTCCCCTTCATAATCATCAAGCATAGTATATAATTTTTTTGCTGCTTCTAACATTTCGAGAGATTTACTACTGGTCATTTCATTAGAAGGAAGACTAGCAACGTTAGTTAAGAATTCTGCTTCCCCTCTGAGATTATTCTTAGATTTAGCTATTTCTAATCCTTTTTGCCATACACGCTTTGCATTTTTCCAATCACTTAGACTATAATAGATATAGCCTGCGAATTTATATCGAGTAATTATATCGATATTTTTATACTCATTCAAATTATTTATCCATTCGCCGAAATCTGGATATTCCGTATCATCGTCAACCTTTATATTAGTAATTGGGATGGATTGTAAAATTTTCGCCCATAAGATCTCCGATATAAAAGTCTTAGTATTAGCTTTGATTAAGTATGTCTTAATGTTATGTTTTTTTTGTATATTATATAGGAATTTTTCATGCTTTGAAAGATTTAAATCTGAATTGAAATGTTTTATTTCTATATCCTCTAATTCTGTTTTCAGGATATGATCAATCCAAATGATTTTTTTATATAGGATAATTTCTTTCAAGAAAGGGGTAATATCAAAATCATCACTGCCAGAATAGCCTAATATAATTAAGACACGATCTTTTATTACTTTAGAAATTATCCCTTTTTTGTATGATTCAATAGTAAACGTTTCCCCTTCTTTTCGATCTTTTCCTAATGAAGAAATAGTAGTAATTAAAGACTCGAATGTATTTTCTCCCGTTATAATATTTTTCTTTGAGCCATGGAGTTTAAAAAGCAAATATTGTGCAGATTTCGCTAAATCCTTTATCTGATTAATATCTAAATATTGTTTTCTTAATATTATAGGATTTATTTGCTTCTTTTCTCCTATCGATAGAAGGTTCATCAGAGCACATTCGATTAAATAATCAAAATTTGTGGTAATTACATGATTTTTACTAATAATATTATGACTTAAGAAGTAATGGATAAGATTTGGTTTCATTCTCGTTTCTAAAAAATCAAGAAATTTAAGAGATTTATCTATGTATCTTTGAATTTGTTCAACAAAAACCTCATATCTTAAAGATTCTTTTTGTAAAATTAGATTAATTTCTTCAGCAGGAACACATAATTTTGTTAGGTTCTCTACAAACTTTTTAGCAGAAGGTACATTACCTGGATTATCTATGGAAATTCCTGCTCCAACTAAAAATGTGAATTTGTCAGAGGGCTCAATAATTTTTTCAATAATAGCATTCATGATTTACATTTATTTCTAATTATTAAATATAAAAAATCAAATAAAGGTATTTTTGAAAATAAAAAGAGAAAAAAAAGTTCTAATAAAGATTTTTTAAGCTACGCTAGATTTAAAGATTATTCAGTGATTAGGTCCCGCCTTCATAACCGTGGATATAATTATATTGTTCCTCGGTTAGCTTGTCGATTTTTATACCCATTGAATGTAATTTTAGAAATCCAACTCTATCATCAATTTCAACGGGTACATCAACCATCCCAGGTTTTAATTTGTCTTTATTTTTTACAATATATTCTGACATGAGAGATTGTAGCCCAAATGACATGTCCATCACTTCCGCTGGATGTCCTTCTGATAGCACTAAATTCGCTAAACGTCCTTTAGCCAATAGATAAATCTTTTTTCCATCAGGAAAGGTTAGTTCTTCTACATTACTTCTAATAGGTTTTATTTCCTTAGCGTACTCGTAGGGTGGGAGTTCTGAAAATTTGGTCACCTTTCCTAAATAGTTTTACATCTTTGCCTATTGATTCAATTTCCCCAGCTAACTCCATCCCAAGTAAATTTTTTTTTGGTTTTTTGAAACCGAACATTAATCGTACGAAGAACCGCATCACGGGAGAAATTGTTTTCAGGCCACCTCGAAGACCCGCGTCCCCTGCTGATACTGTTGTCGCATGTATTTTTACTAGTATTTCATTTTCCTTGGGAGTAGGTTTTTCCACCTCTTTGAGCTGAAGAACATCCGGAGGTCCGTATTTTGTACATACAATCGCTTTCATAAGTATTCCTCCTTATCTGATAATTTCTTATTTATTTTTTTATTTTTTATTTTCTTAATAATAAATTCAATAAACTTGTCAGAATATTCTTTAACTATCTCATGGACACCATTTTTAAATGCTAAATCGGCTTTATTTAGCTTTAAACGAATGATTGAAGGATAGATTGTTTCGGCTATTACATTATCTTGAAGAAATTTAACCCAGAACGAGTTCACTGAAATATCAGTTAATACAACATTAAACACTGATATAACTTTAATCTTTTTTTTGGAAACTTCCCTATATTTAAGTAACCAATTTTGAATATCCAAACTCGGGATTTCCTTACTGATAATATCGCCTACTATCATATAATCCAATTTTTCTTCAACTAAGAGAGCAGGATCAATTTTTTTTGCCTCTCCTACAGCTACATCAATGAATTCTTCCAGGCTATCCTGGAGCATCTCAGCAATAATCTTTGAGAATCCAATTCCATTCTTATATATTATCCATAATTTCATTATTATTCACTTGATTTAGAAATTTAAAAAAAAAGAAAATTCGTTAAATCTTAGACTCCAATCTTAGTTTATATCTGTTTTGACAGACTCGGAAGCGATCATAGATGAAATAAATCCTTTAACTATAAGCCATACTGGTAGAGTTATTTCAAATGCTATTCCTGGAAGATAGAACATTACTCCTGGAAAATTAAAGAAATTAAAGATACTATAGCCCAACCACTCTAAGATGAGCGCAGTTACCAACATTGCATATCCAACGAAGCCCAAGACTGATATAAATCGTGGAACGAGTTTTGATTGGTACAATAAATAACAAAACATCAGACCACCTATGCCAGTAAATAATGCAACTAATAGATAGTAATCCTGATTATAGGTTAGGAGTGTAAAAGTAATTACTTCACCGATAATAATGACGACCAACTCTAAAATTCTGAAAACAACATACCCAAGAGCTAGTTTTTCATTGTGTGGTTTTAAGAGTGGAAACATCAAAACTCCAATGCCAGCAACTGCAACACCACAATAAGCCTCAAGGAGCACTCCTATTATCAATAGGGTTTTATCTGGAGGTTTATCAATAAAATAAGATTCAATAAGAGCACCACCTATAAAAATCGCAGCTGTCGAAGTTAGAAATAATATTCCCACAATAATTGCTGTTGCTCTGTTTGAAATCATTTTTTTTGATTCATTTTTTATAATTTTTAATCACATTTTTTTGAAATTTTTATTATTAAATTTAATACAGATTGGGGCTCTAATAAGAACATGTTCGAGAGTATGAAAAAATATAGGAATGGGTGCTTATAGTCTTTAAATAGGAGGATGGATTTTTTCTGGGTTTTGATCTCAAAGTGAAAATAATCTAAAATTTCATCAATAAAAAACGCATTTTTCCAATCACATTAACACAAATAGAACCTAAAAGTTCCCAAAATTTTATACCTTATTTGAAATTTGGGAATGGAATTTAGATTAATATTTCATTTAGTTCTAAGTAATTGATCCACCCAACAATCATAATATTTCAATGTAAAATAAATATGTGGAATTATATCCTTAAATCCTTCGGTTTGTAGTTTTTCCTGAATTATCTGGGATTCTTGAGCAGTTTTTGTCCAAATTATTAACATAATAAAGTTGGTTATATTACTATAGCCGATACAAAAAATAATATTTTGGGAATATTTCTCATATAAATATTGCATTGTTGAGTTAATGTTAGTATCTTCTTTAAGATTAACATGAAAAGCGGTTAATAGATTATTTTCAGCTTTTATAGCCCAATTAATACCAAAAGTAACTAAGTTATTATCTATCATTCGGTCTAATCTCTTTCTAACCGTTTTAGCAGAAAGACCTATGTCATCTGCAATATCTATTATAGGTTTTCTTGAATCTCTATTTAGAGTCTTTAAAATCTTATAATCAATGGAGTTTAGTGATTCTGGGGTTGTTAAGTAAGGAAGATTCATAATTCCTATAGTGGGCTCACTCATTTTAGCGATTTTTGAAACATACCCAGAAAAATCTCGAAGACTTGTTATATCCCGTAATAACCCAGTTATATACAGAACTTTACCACTTGCAATTGTAATAACAAAAACGTTTTCATGTTGACCTAACTCTTCACTAACGGCATCCAATGATTTTATATTGGATCTTCCAAATAAAGTAACTATTAAATATTTTAACGCAATAGGGCTAGGTCGTGCCGTAAATGTACTGATAATCCCGTCATCTAACAGATTTTTTATGCGATTATGCATTGCGCTTACTGACATATTAGTTATATTCGCCAATTCTCTATACGTCACGCGAGAGTTTTCCATTAGTTTTTTAAGAATGATTAAGTCAATTTCATCCATAATACTTGCTAGAAAATTAATTATTCCTATTAATAATATTTTATTTTCGTTCGATTGAGTCATTTAGTTCTAAGCAATTGATCTAACCAACACTCGTCCTAAACAAATGCGAATTTATAAATATATTAATTAAAAGAGTAATAATATAAAAAAATATTTAGAATTTAAGGATATAGTTAAATTGCTCTTCGGATAACTTGTCGATCTCGACACCCATTTCATGGAGTTTTAGAAAGCCAACCTTATCATCAATCTCTACAGGCACATCCACCATTCCTGGCTTTAATGTATCTTTATTTTTGACAATATATTCGGACATTAGAGATTGTAAGCCAAATGACATATCCATAATTATATTGATTTTAGAGAGTCTTTAAGAAAATCGGAATATCAGATTTACTGGCACGACGAGGATGTCATTAAAGTTCATTGTACAATTCTTCCTATAAGGGACCTTTGTGTTGATATTTTAAATCTTGATCTAATTATTCCAGAAAGTTTTATCAGAAACTTTCCCCCACAGTGGTTTACATTTAATCGACATCATATATTTCAAGCAAATAAAAAATCAATCGATCCTAATAGACTTGTATTAACAATAAATAAAAATCATCCGACTCATGAAGGGAAAACAAATTTGATCAGAAAATTAATAAATTGGAGGTTCAAAGGTAAAATTAAGATCCCTGATGAATATCAAACAATTGTACATAAACAAAGAAAGTGGTTAGCGTATTTAAAAAGAAGAGATTTTATAACTAAATTTGGTGTGGGAATGTTTATTCTTGAATTTCTAACTACTAATACTGGAACAAATTATTTTATTGAAAGATTTTACCCAGATATACTAGAAAAAAATAAAAAAAATCTTAATACATTAACTCAGCAACAGAAAATGGAGATTGCTCTGGATCTTGAAGAAAAAATCATAATTTTGCTTAATAAGTGGGTTGATAAATATCCAAAGCTAATTCCAAAGCTTCCCGCTTTTGCAAAGTATCTTCTTCCAGTACAGATGCGGATTTATAAATTTAATTAAAAAGAAAAAAAAAGTTTTAATTTTCTAAAGATTATGTTCCGTCTTCATAGCCGTGGATGTAGTTATATTGCTCTTCGGTTAATTTATCTATTTCCACGCCAATAGATTGTAATTTAAGAAATCCAACTCTATCATCGATTTCTGTAGGAACATCAATCATGCCTGGTTTTAATTTATCCTTATTTTTAACGATGTATTCAGACATTAGAGATTGTAAGCCAAATGACATATCCATTACCTCTGCAGGATGCCCTTCGGATAATACTAAATTCGCTAAGCGTCCTTTAGCTAATAGATAAACCTTTTTCCCGTCAGGAAAAGTGAGTTCTTCTACATTACTTCTAATAGGTTTTATTTCCTTAGAGTATTCATAGAGCTCTTTTGTTGGAATTTATTGACCTAGCACTAGATTTGTGCTACATTTTCAATATCGAAGTGCCCTAAATTACCCAAAATAACGCCATTCTTAAGAGAATTAAAGTTTTCTTTTGTAGGAAGTATTACGTGCTTACAACCCGTAGCAGTTAATATAATATCTGCTGTAGGTAAAGCATCTACTATAGGTTTCACATTATAACCAGCAAACTTAGCTTGAAGGGCTTTGATAGGGTCAATTTCTGTGACTGTGACATTAGCACCAAGACCTCTTGCTCTTATAGCCATTCCTGCCGAACAATGGCCATAGCCTGCAATAACTACATTCTTACCAGCAAATAATACGTGCATCCCATATATTGCAGCAACTATTCCTTGCCCCGTCCCTAATTCGTTATCAAATTGATTTTTACAACGAGCATCATTTACGGGAAATAATGGAACCTTTAGATCTCCTGCCTTATCCATTGCTCTAAATCTTTTCACACCTGTTGTAGTTTCTTCTTGACAACCAATTATTATTCCTTCTGTTATTAATTCTGGAAATTCTTTGTGAGCAGTAACGATCATATCGGCCCCGTCGTCAATAAGTATATTTGGTTTGGCTTTCAAACATTCACGTATAGCCCAATAGAACTCTTCATCGGTGTTTCCGTGCCAAGCAAATGTATTTATGTCTTCCTTTACTAAGGCAGCTGCAACATCATCTTGAGTTGATAAAGGATTACTTCCGCAAAGATAGACCTCAGCACCTCCTGCTTTTAGAGTTCTGGCAAGATTTGCAGTTTCTTTTGTAACATGCAAACAACCTGCTATTGTTATTCCTTCTAACGGTTTTTCCTTTGCAAATCGCTCACGAATAACTTTGGCTGTTACAGGCATTTTATTTTCTGCAACATATAATGACTCTAATCCTTTTTCTGCTAAACTTTCATCAGCAACTTTATAATTTACCATTTTTTCATCAAATTAGTGATTTTATATTTTTTAAATTTTTTAATATTGAATACTAATTTTAAGTAAAATATAAATGTTTTTTTGGTTAAATGTTTATTATCCTTCAAAGATTTTTTACAATTAAACTGAATTAATTATTATTTGATAACCATGGATATAGAAGAAAAGCAAAAAATAATAAGTAAATTAAATTGCGTATCAAAATTTAAAATCCAAAAGATTTCAAAAGAGCTTGGATATACTAGACAGACATTTCAGAAATATTTAAAAAAATTGAAGGAGGATGATGTTATTGATAAAACAACAATAAATATCAATCCAGACATTCGTCCAAATTTAAAATTTGTCTTGATAGAGATAAAGTCAAATCCCAAAGAACCATACTTGGTTGATAAATTATTAAATTTACCTCAGTTAAAAAGTTTAGATGGTGTTTTTGGAGAATTTTCACTTAATGCTTTTTTTGTTTTTAGAAGTCAAGAGGAGTTTAACTTGGTCTTAAAAAAAATAGATACGATAATGGCAAGTTCGCATTTCAAAAAATACCAGATTTTAGAGACAATAAAAATATATAAAACAAACGGAGTTAGATTATCTGGATTAAAAACAAGTCAAATTGATTTAGATGAGACAGACCATTCAATTTTGGAAATTTTACAACAAAATCAAGACATAAAAACCCTTTCTACATATGAAATAAAAGATATTATGAAAAGGAGATTTGAAAAAGATATCTCTCAATCAACAATACATAATCGGATTAAATTTTTAGAGGGAAACAGAATTATATTAAACTACGCTATGAATTTTAAACCAAAGGACGTAGGTTTTGAAGGGAAGTTCTTTCTTAGAACTAAACCAAAAGATCCTTCTAAATACGAAGAATTGGCTATTAAATTTGCCCAAAAACCTGAAATCACAGATTTGTATAGAATTGGGGAGGAATATGGTTTATTAGCTGTAGTAAGAGTAAAAAAAATAGAAAAATATGGAAGTTTTATAAGGAATCTTTATCTTTCAGAAGAAATTGAAGACACATTTACAAACTTTGTTCTAGATGAGTTAAAACATTATACAAATTTCATTCTATTTTAAAAAGAAAAAAATAAATTAGTTTTTTTTATAAAATCGCAAAAAATAATAGATATATCCTCAATTGAGAAAATTCTTTATACTTTAGTAATATTTCATTATTTAGAATAAAATTAATTCAGCAATTATTCCAAGTTAATATATAATATGACCTTTTTTTTTGAATTAATCGAAAATAGGATTGGTTTTTCAAGAATAGGGCGTGTTAATTTATCCAAAGAAAAGAAGCTTTATTTAAAAACACCCAATATTCTCATCCCAATCAAGAATATTTTAATGAAGCAATTCAGTTTCATCCAAGAATTTGAAAATCACGATTTATTTATCATTAGTAAAGAAATTTTTTTACAAATTGGCTTCCTGAGGGAAAAATTTAAAGACACGGGATTTATTTTCTCCTATCCCGGAACTTTAGAAAAATTTGAAGAAATATTAGAAGGGAATTTAGAAATTTTTACTAAGGATAATGTTTTAGCTATTATTCCATTTAATATCCCTACTACATCAATTGATAGAGCCTTCGCGGAAGGAGAAGTTAAGCGATATCTTTTGAATGTCGCTCTGATCTTGAATAAACACCCAAATATTAACTTTGGTTTATCTATAAGGCTCTTTAACTACCCAATGTTAATAAATTTATATTTTCCAACAATTAAAGGAAAGGAAAATATTAAACTATTAAATTTAATGGAGATTTTTGATAACTTTAAAAATATCAGAAATATCTTAAATACAATATCAATAATCAAAAAAGATTTTGATAATAACCTCGTTATTTTAGCTTCGGGAAAGATAATCCCAAAATTTTACCCAATTTTAATTTATTTAGGAGTAGATTTAATAGATTCTTCCTATTTATTATACTTATCATCCAAAGACTTATATGACACAACAGAGTATTTAATTCCAATTCATAAAGTCAGTTATTTTCCCTGTTCGTGTGTCGCGTGTAAAAGCAAATTAAAAAATTTGAAAGCTATAAGGTTTTCATCAGAAAAAAAAGATTTGTTATGTCTCCATAATTTAATTGCAACACGTAATTACATGATGAAAATAAAACAATATCTCCATCATGAGGATTTTCGAGCGTTTGTTGAAAAGTCTTCATTTGATCATATTTCAATAATTTCAATTTTAAAAATTTTAGATAAAGAATATTTTAATATTGTCAAGTATGAAACTCCTATTCTCCAAAAAGATAAATTAGTAAAATGTCTTGGCCCATCTTCATATTTTAGACCTGATTTTAGAGAATTTAGGGGCAGAATGATTAATAATTTTGAACCTGAATCTTGGACGACTTTAATTATTTTACTCCCTTGCTCCGCTAAAAAACCTTATTCACAATCTAAATCTCATAAATTATTTCTAGAAGTGATTAGAAAATTTCCGAAATTTCAAAATTTTCAAGAAATAATATTGACATCTCCTCTTGGAGCTATTCCCAGGCAATTAGAAAATGTATATCCCGTAAATTCTTATGATGTGTCTGTAACTGGTGAATGGGATGAAGAAGAGCTCCAGATAACGTCTAACATGTTAATTAAAATTTTATTGAAATATAATAAATCTATTCCTGTAATATGCCATCTTGAAGGAGAATATGTTAAAATTGCTGAGAACGTCAATTCTAAGGTCCCCCACAATTTTTCCTTTTCAAAAATTGAATCAAAAGTAACTTCAAAAGCATCTCTTGCCTCATTTGAGGATTTAATAAATCAACATTTAAACGATTTTGTACCAGCTGATAATTTATCACAAGTAAATTATTTATCTAAAACATGGATTAGAAAATTTATTAAAATTTTAGATTACCAATTCGGAATAGGCACAGGAAGATATGTTATTAACGGAGAATTGAAACCAATTAAAATTAAATCAAAGTCTTATATAAATCTAATCGACTTAAAATCTCAGGAAATATTAGGGATATTCAGATTTTCCCTAGGACAAGTGTTTCTTAAAATGAAAGGGTTGAAAAGGTTACCACTTTTGCTAATTAAATCAAATATTATAGTATTCAACGGTCAGAATATAAGTGGAAGCACATTATTTCGACCAGGTATCATAGAATATGGCCAAGACTTGATCCCTAATGAGCATGTAGTAATTGTTGATATCGATAAAAAAAGCATTATAGGAGCTGGAACCCTTTTGGTAGGTACAAATTTCATAAAAAATTCTAAAACTGGAAGAATAGTTGAGATATATGAAAAAATTTAGCAATCCTAATGGATCTAATTCATTATTCATTGAAAGAGTAAAATCCATAAGGCAAAAAGCTTTACAAAATAGAAAAAACTATAATGAAAAGCAGTTAAATGAACCTATAAGCTTTTGGATAAAAAAAGATAGACTGATTAATGAAAGTGGAAAAGAATTTACCATTCTCCTAAGAACAAAAGGGTGCAGTTGGGCATTGGGTCAGACTGGTGGATGTACTATGTGCGGGTACATTCAGGATGCGAAATGTGAAGTTGTTAGTCAAAGGCAAATTATGAATCAATTTGATTTCGCTATAAACAATAAAATTAGAGATATCTCTATTGATCAAGATAAATATGTTATGAAAATCTTTAATTCTGGTAGCTTTTTTGATGATACAGAAATTTCCAATAAAACTCGTAATTATATTTATGAAAAAATCGCTAAAATTGATAATGTAAAAGAATTTATAATAGAAAGTCGACCAGAGTATTTTGATAATGAAAAAATTGCAGAACTAAGGAAAAACTTAAAAGAAAAGTATATCGAGATTGCTATTGGGCTTGAAACTGTTACAGACTATATCAGAACTAACTATATCAATAAAGGTATGCTATATAATGATTTCAAAGATGCTGTGAATGTGTGTAAGAAGAATAATATAGGTGTAAAAGCGTATTTACTCTTAAAACCACCTTTTCTTAATGAGCAAGGGGCTATAGAGGATTGTATTAAATCAATTCAAACATTAATTAATTTAGGTATTAATACAATATCAATTAACCCTGTAAATGTTCAAAAAGGAACTCTAGTAGAATTTCTTTGGTATCGCAATAAATATAGACCTCCTTGGTTTTATTCTCTTTTCAAGGTATTAAAAAAAGCTTTGAATCAAAAAGATTTGAATACAATTAGATTGTTATCTGATCCTTCTGGAGCTGGATCAAAGAGAGGAATCCATAACTGCCTAAAAAAAAAATGTAATCAAGTTGCAAAACAAGTTTTAAAAAATTTTGTTTTAACTCAAGATCTAAGTGTATTAGATCAACAAGAGAATGTTTGTGATTGTAAAAGAGATTATCAATTTCAAAAACTATTTTGTTAAATTTCGCTAAAAACTAGTTATGATTCCAACGTATTCATAATGGAAAATTAATTATTCATAATTTAAAATTCATTTTATTGTGATACCTTCTTAATTTGAGTAATTAGATTTGCTTATTAACTCCTTAATTCCTATATTTGTAGTTTTCTCCCTTAAAAACCAGT